>Ga0078972_1006985_pt1 | contig 25830 bp, 19 predicted proteins | sample YelNatPaOPGAMG01_FD_67568 | JGI IMG/M metagenome (GOLD analysis project Ga0078972, IMG submission 67568) | Hot spring thermophilic microbial communities from Obsidian Pool, Yellowstone National Park, USA - OP-RAMG-01 (SPADES assembly) (version 2) | ecosystem: Environmental > Aquatic > Thermal...
ACATTAAGCTGATTAAAGGTTGAGAGAGACCAGAGGTTAGGTTAATAAATTAGTTCATTAAACATGGAGTAATATTTATTAAGGTTTTAATGTGGTGAAGAAACCTTACAGGAATAGTTTGCCTTTTTCCCTTTATTTTTTGACTAAATAACTTTAGATAAAATATAATTTTATTGGAGTATATGTTGGGGAATTTCTAAGGAATTTCTACATCCTGACAAAATGAAGGGTCTTCTTTCTTCAATGATTATAGGATTTCTCTGCTCTATCAAAATGACATAATTTAATTGAGAAATGGTTCTACTCGCGGCTTGGTCAATCTATTAAAAAGGAAATTTCTTTACTATTTCCTTTGACACGAAATATATAGGTCGTTCCGTTAATGTCAATCTTTCCGTTTTTATTTCGTTTCCTTGAATGTCTATCGCCTGCCATTGTCCAGAAAGCGATATGTCAAGACTTGTCCCTTCTTCCGTCCACGCTATAACAACTGTATGATCATCGCTTATCAGTCCATAAGCATTCACATTATCGGGAGAATCAAGCCTACCAAGTGGTGATATTGGCGGTTTTATAATATTTGACATTGCAGATTGTGTAATAAGCATTTTTCTTGGGGCCCCTGCCCATTCAAAGAAAATACCATCAAGACTTTCGTTATTGAGGCTTCCCGGTGTCCCAGAATGATATATGATCTTCTCCACTCCATAAGCCAATATTATAGCGTTGAACTTGACCTGCCATTCTGACGCTTCTAATTCGCTATCTAATGGTTTAAGCCAAGAACTATATGGTCTAATAGGTGTATCATCATCTGCGTAATATGCACCTTCTGTGAACCATATCGGTTTATCAGCCTTTGATTCTCGCATTTTTTCACGCAATTGATTAAAAGGTCTTTCATATTCTTCTGGGGCGGTTACACCCGGATAGATATGTATATTAAGGGCATCAACCCATTGTAACCCTCCTAATTCAATAAATTCAAGCGTATATGTATCAGCCCCGCCTGCAATTCCTCCTATGACTAATGCAGATGGATCGGCAGATTTGACCGCTTGATAAGCTGTTTTAAGCAATCTAACATAGTTATCTACCTTATAGTCTTTGGCACGAGGCAAGGCATAGTCAGTATATATAGGCTCGTTTAATATCTCCCAAACATGCAGGCGATCTTTGTAATATCCTACTGTTGTTCGGACATAGTTTGCGAATTCTTCCAAATCTCTTGGCATATAAGCCATTCGCTCTCTATTGGCAGGATAACGATCTGATATAGCAATATCCATTGCACTTGACGACCAGTTGCTTGAAGGAAAAGGCAATAAAGGCAAAACGTTTAGCCCTTTCTTTAATACCCTATTTATTTGAAAATCCGTCTCCTTGAAATCAAATTTTCCCTTTTCAGGCTCTACGTCCTGCCATTTTAGCGACCAGTCACGAAACCAAAGCAAGCCGAACTTTTTGCTCAAATCAAGCAGATGTCCCCAAGGATAAGCATGATTCATTCCAAAAAGACTATCAGATTTTGTGTAAGGCTCAATAATTCCAAATCGCAATGAACGATCGATCTCTGAACCCTTATCATTGACCTTTAAATGCAAGCGATAAAAGCCCTTTTTCTTAACTCCTGTATCTATCGGAATTTCCACTGATGATTCTTGAAGGACATCAATCTTTACTTCTGATTCATGGACAACAGCATCATCAAAATCTGTAATCTGCCACTTTAAATTAATGGAGTTTTTAGATTTATCTGCATTGAAGATCGTCGCAGTTATCATCGGTTTATCGCCATAAGGAAATAGATTACCTAAACGATCAGTTTTCAAGCCAACTTCAATCGGATTTCTTGGTTGATATTGTGTTGATTGAGAATTCTTCTCTAATTGGACGCCGTCAATCCAGACTGTCCCTTTTGCCTGCTTTGACGCTTCCAGATCAAGACCCAAAGCGACAAAAATCTGATCAGATTGAGGCTGAAACGTGAATGAATATCTTTCCCATTCAGTTGTGAGTTGTAATTCTTTACGCAGATTTCCACGAAAAGCCTGACGGACAGATAAAACACCAATTAAACTTTCTTTATCTGCCTTCATATAAGCTGACAAAGTATAAGACTCACCAGCTTTTACCTCAATCCAGCCTTTATTTGCCAACAATGGAGCTTTTATCGGCAATCTATATAGTTGAAAATAGTCAAAATAATATATTGGCAGATTATCCTGATCAAGGTAGATTTTGAAGCTGGATTTATGGAATTTTGCATCAGAGTGATCAATTTCACCGAAGAGTTGATTCAAATTTCCGCCCCAACCAGGAGTATCCGTAATGCTTCCCCATCCACTTGTCCCACATTCAAAACTGCTGTTTGGCAGAAGATTGATTGAATCAGTAATCGGCAATACTTCTGTGTATGCCCTTTTTATCGGTTCAGAAATTTCTAACTTGACGTCGTCCAACCAAAATGTTCCAGTGGTATTATACCAAAATTGCAAACGAGTGTTTTCTGTGACCGTCTGCGTCGCTTGAAAGACAAAGCTAAATTGCTTCCAATCGCGAGATAGACGAAACGATTCCTGTAAACCACAATTACTCCATGATTTAGTATCAGATATAGCTACTTGAACAGCACGACCTTTGATCCCCTCTTGCTTTGCGGAAAAGGATATTTTATACCATTTTCCCTTTTCTAATTGAACCGTGTTTAACTGACAAAGCATGACATGGCTTGCAGGTGAAAGATGAGTATAGTTAGTGCAGGTCAATTTTTGGCTATATTCTCCACTAAATCCCTTATCACGAGACCAAGTAGCGACTACCCCACTGTCACCCGCATATTGCCAATAATCTGCCATACCGTCGCCGTTAGAGTCTATCTCAAAATCGCCGTTTTTGAGCATGCTTACCTCCTGCGTGTTTGTATTCAGAGCAAATATAATAGTCGCGAGCAGACATAAAAACACTTTTGCTATATTCATTGCAGGGTTATCTTCTCTCTTTTTGGAGCATTTCTAAAGTTTGCTTCAGCTTATCCCATTCCTCGCCGAATTTAGCCCATTCACCAGAACGTAGATATTTTTGTGCTTGATTATAATGATCAAGTGCTTGTTTTGTCAGATCACCTGATGGTAACTTTTGAATTGGTGTCGCTTTTTCTGCTTCTTGTCCTTTTGCAGATTCTATCTCCGCTGTCGGTTGAATTTCTGAGCCAAACAATAGTGATAATGCTTCTTCCAAAGTTTCTCCCCATTCCAGCCTTCCGCCATTTAGACCGACAACAACTCTTCTAAGAACAGGTATTGGAGCTGACTCTGCTTCAAGATAGATCGGCTCTACATAAAGTATTGATTGATTAATTGGAATTGCAAGTAGATTGCCTCTGATAACCTTTGATCCTCGTTGACTCCATAAAGTCAATTCCTGTGACATACTTGGATGTTGATCAATATATGCCTCCACTTGAATTGTTCCATCTACGAGTTCACCTTTGGGGAAGTTATAAACGATGATCTTGCCATACTCACCGAGACTCATATCCTCGCCAGGGTCGCATTTCGCACACATCCATGCGATCATATTCTTTTTCTTATTAGGGGTATATGGTAGCATAAGCATAAATTCTTCTTTATCACTGCCCGGAAGTTGAAGGACTACATAATAAGGTTCAACAGGTTGTTCTCCGCTCCCACCATCTTGGGCTTTTTCTGTGCTAAATTGCCACAAATCCTCTTTATTATAGAACTGCTTCGGATCGTTCATGTGATATGCTGCATATTTTACCGCTTGAATCATGAACATTGATAATGGGTATCTAATATGTAATTTCAATTCCGCTGGCATATCTTTATAATCCTTAAACATATTCGGGAATATCTTTCTATAACATTCTGCGATTGGGTCTGCTTGATCTCTTTCTTTTGTCATTAAGTAATAATTGATATTCCCATCATAAGCATCAATTGTAATTTTAATTGAATTTCTAATATAATTGCCCCATATCCGCTGTTGACTTACTCGTTTTTTGCCACTCAAAACTTCTGTAATCTGCTCCGTCATAGGATCAGAATATGGGAACATGTGAGTAACTGTATAGGCATCTATTATCCAGTAAAGCTTGCCATCAGCAACAACGAGGTATGGGTCCTTATCATATTTCAAGAATGGAGCTATTGTCCTAACATATTCGGATATGCTACGGTTGAGTAAAATTTTGCTATTATTGGTTATCTTACCAGAAAATAGAATATTTCTTGTATCGCTTGAAAATCTTAAAGCGAAAGCAAGCCTTCGCCATAAAGTATTTATTGGCACACCTGCGATACCGCTGTATGAATTATAGACTGCATCTTCGCCCTTAGGATAGTCAAATTCTTGTGGATTTGGATCATTTGGATTGACTATGACATAAGGCAAATGTCCGACTTCGCCGCGGAAAGGCTTTTCACCTTCGCCAAAATATATCTGAGGTCTTTTTATCTCTTGTTGCCATGGATCATGTATTTTAGGAGGAATATCGTCTATATACATTTTAGGCAAACCGCCCTCTTCAATCTCGCTAACAGGGATCATAGTTAGCCCGTAACCATGTGTATAGAAGAATGTCCTATTAACCCATGTTTGCGATTCTTTGGTCACGTTGGAGAATATCAACTCACGTGCAGAAAGCATCACTTGACGCATTTTCCCGCCAAGCATATATCTATCAATATCCACGTCAACAAAGTCATATTGTGGACGTCTCGCTTCTCTTTGCTTGAATGTCTCTCGCAGTGGTCGCCAATCCCATAGCCTTATATTGTCCATAATTGCCCTGTTTTGAGTAACATCTTCTAAAGTCAGTTTGCCAGAGCCTTTATATGGTTTTTCCTCTATGTTTTTAATGTTATATGCTACGCGAGTATAGTTTATATTGTTTTGGATATACTTTTGTTCCTTATCAAGTTCCTGAGGCTCAACTTGAAATTTTTGGATTACCCATGGATAAAATCCTCCGCCGATAATAGCGACTGCTAAAAATAAAATAACAAAGCCAATTGTCAATTTGGTTGTTTTACGAGTAAAAATGCTTATAACGCAGAGAATTGCGGAAAGTATAGCGACGATCATCATTATTTTCTGAACGGGAATTCTCGCCATAACATCTGTATAGCCAACTCCATATACCCACCCTTTAGCTGATGGTGGGAATAATAACTCATACATGGCAAAAACTCGCCCCCAAGCAAGCAAAACAAGCGTTATAGCAGATAATATGAATATGTGTGCGCGCATTGGCATAGACAATTTTCCGCTCATCCTGCGAAGCCCATAAACCACTCCTGTCGCCATTATAGTCACTAAAAAAAGCACAAAAAGCCATCCGCGAAGAAATCTTAAAAAGGGCATCTTGAATACGTAGTATGATATATCTTTATTGAATATCGGGTCTTTATAGAACTGTGGATCGACACTGGAAAAACTCAGCCCATCAGAATTAGTATAGCGAAGATAAGGCTCCCATTGGCTTACTGCGCTAAGTCCCAAAATAATGCTTATTATGATACAAACAAGGGACAACACCCCAATTAAAAGCTTTCTGCCGATAGATATGCGATTTTCGCCTATTGGGATAATGCTATCTGTGAATGAACGCAATGTGAGTTTCCATAATAAAAATAGGTTGATAATAGTTACCGCCAAAGCGATAATGGAGAAGGTTACTCCCATTCCTATCTTCGCTTTAAGGACTGTAAGGAAAACCGATCCCATATTGACCGCAGGCGAACTAAACCATAGCCAATCAGGATAAAGCTTTGCCCAGATTTGAATTGCAATAAAGATAACTGCAATTATTGCGATTATGATAATAAACTTTTTACCTTTACCCATATTTTCCTCCTATTAAATGTCAGACTAACTCCAATATCCAGTTATAATACCTTTTCCGCGTTATTCTGTGTGTTTCTGTGGCTAATTACATCATCTTATACTAAAAATCCTGCCCAAGACCAAAATGGAATTTATACCCTTTCCCGAAACTTTTTAGATCAGTCTTCTTTGCAAAGTCAAAGCTCAGTGGTCCTAATCTAAAACCAAAGCCGACTGATGCTCTAATATCAAGCAATCTAAAACCGTCTTCATCAGAAATCCATGGCTCAAACTCTTTTTGTGACACTATCAATTTGCCATGAATATCTTTGGCATTTGGAGGACGAGGATAAACTCCTGCGAAATCAGCAAAGATTGCTCCTCTTATACTGCCAATACCCCAAGAAATTGGAAATCCAAATCTCAACTCGTCAAGAAATGGTATTCTTATTTCTACGTTTAGCAGACCTACTCGTGTTCCGTATATTTCATTATAATCGTAGCCTCGCATTAAGGATTTATTGTAATAAAGACCTCCTTGTGATTGGCTAAAACTACTGCCTAAATAGTAATTCTCTTTATCAAGCCCAAAACTACCTGCGGTTATCGCTCTAATAGCGAGATTAGACCGTTTGCCAAGCTTAGTATAATTTCTCGTCTCAAAGGTTATATCAGTCATTCTAAGATCGCGTTTTGTTATTTTTATCGCCTGTCCAAGTGAAAAGTCAAGATAATTTCCGACATAAGGTCCAAGATCAGTCCAGACAACTTTATCTCTAACATAGGATATACCTAAGGAATTGATTGAATCAGCTTTATTCATCATACTCTCTTGCCCTTCTTGCAATGTATATTCTATAACCCTGAAATATCTTCCAGCAGACAGATCGATCCTATTATATTTATCTAATGGATAGCCCATATATCCTTGAATGCCAGTATTCCTTTGCCAAAATCGCTTGCTTCCCTCAATGTGATACTCATTTTCACTGAATATTGCTGAGCCGAAATCGGGTCTTTTTTTAAGATAATAGTATGCTGCGAAAAAGTCAGGTTGATTGCGAAGTGATATGACATCTAATCCCGCCATGATCCTGTGATCGCCCATCATATCGCTTGCGACAAATTGTAATGTGTTCTGAAAAACTCCGCCAGAAACATATCCAAAGTTTAAATATATCAAATCTGGGGAGAAATCCAAATCATATTTTACTCCTCTAACAGGTTTATCATCAAATTCATAAAGAGGTTCAAAGGGTTCTTCTGTCCCCGAAAAAGTAACTTTCTCATTCATCAAATCAGATGCTTTGACAACATATATGTCATTTCTATAATTATGGAATATGGATAAAGCCAAACTATTCTGATCAGGAGAAATAGCAGGACTAAAACACCCTGTAAGTATATTTGTGTGTTTTATTACATCAACCGTTTTGCTTTCTGGATTAATATTATCTACACTAATACTATACACATCATAAACCCCATTTGCATTTGAACAGAAGAAAATCTTCTTACCATCGGATGACCATGAAGGAGATACATCATTTTGTAAACCGTAAGTTATCTGTTGTATATTTTGAGATCGCACATCTAACAAAAATAGCTTATATCGTCCATTTCTTTCTGATGAATATACTAATTTTTCCTCTGTTGGATGCCAAGAAACCGAATGCTCTTGATAGATGTCAGATGTCATTTGAGTTACAGAATCATCTGATATGTTTAGTATATATATATCAGACAAACCATTTTTCAATGCAATGAAAGCAATTCTTTTATCATCAGGCGACCATGAAGGGCTATAAATAACATCATAAGGTAACGCCAGTTTTTTTGTCATCTTTCCTGTTACGATATTTACAATTGTCAGAAAATCCTTGTCATCTTTATTAGCAATGAAGGCTATGTTATCTCCGTTATGTGACCAAGATAATCCTGATCCGCTTTCCCTTATTGACTCGTATCCACCGTCAATTGAACCAGAGTTTATCTTGAAAATGATCTCACCATCTTTAGATGAGACAATTCTTATCTCACTTTTAGTGCTTGTTTCAGCGATATATGCTATTAAATCTCCGCTTGGTGACCATATAGGTTTTATGTTATTATAGTCATTTTTAGTTTTTGTCAAATTTGTTCCTATTGAATTAACTGTTTGTTTTGTCCCTATCTCAGGCAAATAACGTTTTTTTATGGATTCTTCCCATTCCTCGTTGAATTCTTTTAGATCGATTCCTATGGTATTTTTAAGTGCTTCATCCATATCCTTTGTTCTGCTAATGGCAAGCTCTCGCAATATCTCAGATAATTTATCAATCCCGTATTTTTCAACAAGGAAAGTCACAGCAGACTGACCCTCTTTGTAGCCAAGATAAACACGAGACCCAAGGATGCTAAAATCCTGCAATTGAGTTAATGGGACAATCTCATTGTTGAATATTGCGTCTTTTAATACCATTTCCCCTTCTGCATTCCAATCATCAGCCATATATTCCGACATCCCCTCAACGAACCACAATGGCGGGCTATATAGAAACTCACCTGTGTATATGTGAGAAATAATGTTTTTATATAGAATGTCAAATTGGAAGACGTGAGTTACTTCATGTGTTATGACTTTCTGGAAATCGTCCATTGACCCTGTGAATGGAATTACAACTCTATATTTTAACAGCTCAGAGAATCCGCCAACTCCTTCTGTTAATGCTTCTGTAACGACGTTTGTTTGGCGAAAGTCCGCATGGGATTTGTATAAGATCAATGGGATTTTCTTTCGGACATCATGTTCAAGAATTTCGCTTATCTTTGCATAAGCAATTTCTGCCATATCGCCCATAACCCTAACTAAATGACTTGCTTCTGGGTAATAATAGATTGTGAAATGAGTTGTCTTATAAGTCATCCAATCAAAACTGCGATCATTGACCTTATTGACATCTATAAATTGAGCAGATGAAGGAAGACTAATTATAAGTAGCGATATTGACAGTAATATTAATGTTATATAAACCTTTTTATTCATAATTCATTTTTCCAACATAGTTTTTCAATTAGCATTATAAACCATATATAATAATAACTCTTTTATTGAATATTATCAACAGAGAAATACGACGCAGGATTTCCGTTGAATAAATTTTAGACAAAGAAGCTATATATCCTTCTTTCTAAGATCATTCCTATAATTGACCAAATACTACCAATTGTCAATTGACCTAATATCATGCCAAGAAAAAATGGGATTGCCTTTCTATGTGCTTTTAAGCCACCAGATCTCAGTATTACGCTTTTGCATAGCCAGCCGATAAAGATTGAAAACCACATCCAACTGATGCTCCATCCACTAGCAACCGCAAAGCCTACTGGATGGAGTTTCCACCAAAGAAATGTTCGCCTCATTATCATCAAAAACACAGTAAAAACAAGCCCAAACCCCATCTGACCGATTATAGCTTTATCGGGCATCTCTTGACTTGACAACAATGTAGCTAAACGACCGTAAGTTTCCCAGCCAGGACCATGTGACCAACCATGAACCCTGACGACTGCACCATAATCATAGAAAAGCGATAGAAGAATAAAAAAAGCGGAAAATGTCCCTATTATAAGTGCGATAGTCTCAACTTTAAAGATCAATCTTGGGCTTATTTTTTCCTGTTCAGCTATCTTGAAACCTTCAAGCTGATGTGGCATCGGATGACATCTGTAACCATAATTTGTCCAATATAACAAGGCGAAACCAGATAACGTCTCTGGCGAAAAATGCTTGCTTCCGATTATCCCAGTCATAATTTTATCAGGACCGACAAAGTGTAGCTCGTGAGTTGGCGGACCTAATTCCGCTCTCATTCTAGTTGCAGTTATAGAAAATATCAAATATAAAGCAAAGAAAACGATCCCTGAGTATGGATCAATGCCGAAATATGCCCAAAATACTATCATCGCGGTAAAGCAGAATATCAATCCGATGATCGCACTTCCATATCCAATAGGTTCTGAACCATCATTAGGTTTTCTTTTAATGGCGTTGATAAATGTCTCTTTTATGGTCTTTCTGCTTGTCCATATCACCATCAATCCAAGCCCAAGCCATGCTCCGCCCTTCTCCCAGCTTAGATACATACCCTCAATTCGCCAGCCAACAGCACTGGCAAAGACAAGTTGAAATTTCCAGAAGAGATAGAAAAACCATAATGAAAATGAAAGATCAAGAGGCATCATATATCCAAGCCCTGTGGCGAAAGCGTAGAAATGTATAGGAAGCCAATCTATTGCGTTCCATGGTCTTGTGCTAAAAAATGGTGCGAGATTATACCATTTCACCCTTGGGGCAGGCACAACAGGAAAAAGCTCATGAAGTCCCGCGAGAAGATCAATCAAAAAAGCTAACCCAAAACCGATCCACATCGCCCTGTTTTGATAGAACTTTCCTGATGACATTTCCATAGGCAATTGAATTATTGGATAGCTTAGCTTTTCATGTTCAACCCAACCCTTTCTCAAAATAACATTTATAAAAAGCGTTGTCATAAAAAGTGAGATTATGAAAATAGACCAAAGACATATCGGCTTAATCCAAGCCATGAAATTTTCAACTCTCCAAAAAGATGACTCTCCCTCATAATAACCTTTAAGAACCTTCATATCTGTAACGACGAGGTCTTTTGGAATGTATGGAGAAAAAAGCTCTTTCCATTCATTTTCGGGAGTTGCAAACCATGTAGAATGACCCATCATTGGGACAAGCAAGGTCATAAGATCAATGCCAAAAAGCCCTGTTGATACAGATAGCATGACATAGATGATAAGCATTTCGCCAGATGATAACGAATTGTGCGAAAATTTGCTGACAAGGTTATTTAGGATTGTGATTATGAATAGAGTAAATATGACGTTGAAAAATATGGATAGGACAGTAGCATGTATAGAAGCTATGACTATCTCGCTTTTAACTACCCAATAGCAGTTAATAGGGATAAGCATAGCCCCTAATATCGGCGCCCTTAGACGATGACATATATTTTTTGTCATAATTCATTATTTGAACTGAGGGAGAAGCTCCGCCTGTGCTATAAGCATTTCATCAAGTATTTTTTCCGCTGTCATCGGATCAGGTATAGTCGGATCAATTATTAACGCTTCTAATGCTGTTTTCCGATCGCCTGTGACTGCGGATTCAACCACTAAGTCCATTATTTGTAATTGAATATCCATCGTAGTAGCAATAGCAGTTGGGAGTTCGCCCATTCCTAATCCGTATATCCTATCAGCACCGACAATGGCAGGAATTTCTACGATTGCCCCTTGCTTCAAATTGCTTATGTAACCATCATTAGGCACGTTCAGTGATAGAATATATCTGTTTCCATTATCAAGCAAGGATAAGATAATATCCAAAGTTTGCCATCTCATTCCACCTTCAATCATCAATGCTTTAAGGCTTTCCTGATCAATAGCTCCATTGCCATTGGCTATTTCTTCAAGCTTGATGTCTTGTGGATATTTGTAATCTTTGCTTACTGAACCTGCCCTAATAATCCAATCGTTATAATCTTTCGGCATAAACTTCCAGCCCCAGCTCAGATATTCAGCGATATGATTATCAGCAGGACCGGGATAATATCCGAAAAGCCTCAGACATTCCCTTGATAATGGTTGCCATTCTGGCTCAACTGCCTTTATTTTCTCCCTGACTTGTGGATATAAGTCTTCACCAGTGCCTGTCCGACGAATATCCATAACCCAATGGCAATGATTTATTCCAGCAACCTTTATGTCAATGTCATTTTGATTTAGACCGAGAACTTTATTTGCAAGGTTATTTTGCGTTATATAAGCACCGAGACAAACGCCGACATTTTTCACTTTTGAGTATTTATGCAATGCCAGACAAAGCCTGCTTTCAGGATTGCTCATATTGACAAGCCATGCGTTAGGGCATAGTCTTTCCATATCCTTTGCAATTTCAAGCATAGGGGGAACTTGACGAAAAGTATGGAACATGCCACCGGGTCCGCCATTTTCGCCATAAAGGTTTTGTGTGCCATGCTTGCGAGGTATCTCAATATCCATCTTCCACATCTCATAGCGTCTTCGCTCTATTGAAACCACGACAATATCCGCATTAGGTAGGACATCGCATCTATCCGTGCTTGATGAAATCTTAAAATCTGCTCCCCAAGTATCGTTCAATCTATTTACGATTCTGGTCATAATATCAAGCTTATTTTCATTTATATCCACAAGTGCAAGGTGGCAACCGTGCAATTCTGGGCATTGCATTAAATCTCTAACCGTCATCAACCCAAAGGAGTGACTTCCAATCCCTATAAGGACGATTTTTTTCGGTCTCATATCGTCAAATTCCCCTTTTTATATAACATCACTAAACTATGGTCAAATAAATTAATTTTCAGCCTATAAAAATGCAATGGACTTAGTAAGCCGAAAGCCCATCAATAGGCCAGCCGGGCGTTCGTTCATAACGCATAGCTTCTATGGCATACAATTCACGGACAGTTATCTCTCGTTTGAGTTTGGCAGATAAAAGCGTTCCACTCATTATCTCCATCACCTTTACGCCATCTTCACCGGAAGATATTGGTTTGGTATCGTTCATACAGGCATTGAGGAAATCGCCGATCTTGCTGGGAACTTGCATTTTTGGTATTTCCAACTCTTTTTCAACTAACTTAGCTTGATAATGCCTTATATTGCCTTTATCGTCTTTTTCCCAATTGCCTTCCTCAACTATAAGGGTGTTATTCCTAAATGCACCTTTGGAGCCTGAGATAAAAATGCCCTCTGAAACACCAGACAGATTTGTCACCCAGCCATTTTCAAAGGTAAATGACATTCCATTTGAAAACCTTACTAACGTCGTTGTATGCTCATCTACATCATAGACGCCATCGCCAGTGTAGAATGGGGGAACTCCACGATACGCTATTCCGCTTACTGTGACAGGTTGAGGATCGCCTAATAAATATAGGACTTTATCAATCTGATAAACGCCTATATCATATATCCCACCGCCACCGCCAAGGCTTGAATCAAGAAACCATTTTGAGAATGCTGGCATATCCAATCCCGGACGACCTCTTACCCTGAAGCTCGTTTGGCGTCCATAATAAACATCGCCTAAATTTCCCTCGGTTATATATTTTCGTATCGCATAATTCACTGCACCGAGCCTTGCACTCCCGCTTTGGTATCCTAATTTAACACCCGCTTTGTTACATTCTTCGCACATAATTTTAGCTTCGGTAGCAGTTCTCGCCATAGGCTTCTCGCAAAATACATGCTTGCCTGCCCTCGCAGAGGCAACCGTCGCAGGTTCATGTGCAAACGGCGGAGTGCATATACTCACCGCATACAGACCTTTGAGTTTTAGCATCTCGTTATAATCACTAAATATCTTGATTTTGCTTTCGTCATATTCTAACAAAAGCTTTTTCTTATCAAGCAATTTTTCCTTTTCTTCCGCAGATTCTGCTTTTTCTATCTGTTCATTTAACTGCTCAGCCATTCTTTTGCTCGTTGAGACGATGCTTGCTACCCTATTTTCAGCATTTTTTGTGACAGTATCACAGACAGCTATTATCTGCACCTGATCAACAAGCGACAGATAATCGTTTATATGACTACCTGCTATCATGCCACAGCCAATAATTCCGACTCCCTTTCTTCTTGCCATTGTAATCTCCTTTTGTTAAAAATAGATAACTTGGAGACGATTTATTAGATCGTCCTTAGAAACTCCTACTTTGACCAACGATAATAAATGCTCCTCCCTTCTTGGAAAGTATAGATGAACCGATCATATCGGCAAATCCAATAAGTCTCGGCAGAATAAAGTTTGGAATAAGCCATTCTAAGAAACGAGGAAAAACAAAGTAACCAACGCATTTTCCATAAATGACATCAAATCCACATTCTTTGATCATATTTTCAACATCAGATATGTTAAAATAAAAAAGATGGCTTGATTCAAAAAAATGCTCGCCTCTATGACCGCGAAGCCGATTATAAATCCTACGGATAAATGAATAATAAGAATCCCTATTGCTCAAACTTATTATCAATCTTCCATTGTCTTTCAAAATACGCTTTGACTCAGATATAACCTGATTTGGAGAATAGCACTGGTCTAAAACACTTTTCAATAGAACTATATCAGCAATTCCGTCTTTAATTGGGATATTTTCGCCTGTCCCTCTGATAAAAAATCCTTTCCCTTTGGGAGCATCTGAAAGCATTCTATCAGATGGGTCAATCCCTATGTATTTTTCTGTAACTGGTAATAGATATTCCAAGAATTTTCCAGAACCACAGCCAATATCAACAATAGTAAGATTTTTATTCCGAAGCTTTTTTGTTTCAAAACAAATATCTTGAATCATACGGTTGATCTTACGCCAGTTAAATACGACTGATTTTGGGACTTTATGCCTTTGGATTACCGCCTTATCGTCCCAATGAAGCTGTGTTCTCTCCCATTCTTGTTTGATCTCATTCATAAATTATAATTTAACAACTACGAAGTAGTCACCAGAATTATCTGAACCGCTTAATTTAGTTATTGAGTAATTCTCAATGCCCGCATTTTTCATAATTCTTTTAATATCATCTGCATTGTAAAAATAAAGTGGACAGCCCCTGATCCAATACCTTATTTTTCTGATCGCCATTCTATAAGTTGACTTGCTGGGAAAAGTCATAATAAGTTTTTCGGTTGTAATTTGACGCATTTTTGAGATTAAAGGCACAGGATCGGACACATAGTCCATAACACCAATGGCAAGGCTAACACTGAACGGTTGCTCAAATGAACAACCCATAAAATCGCCTAAAACAAATGAACATGACTCAGACACGCTGTTATCATCTGCTAATGAACACGCCATTTTAATAGCGGTATCAGCAAGATCAACTCCTACAACCTTTTCTGCTCCCATCTTTGCCAAGTCAATGCAATATCTGCCTGATCCACACCCTATATCCAAAACCCTTTTTCCTCTAATATTTTCGCACTCTTTTAATGTGAGATTGTATCGCTCATAATTATCATACCTGAATCGCCTATCAATGAAACGTCTAATAGAGCTTTTCTTCTCTGTATATAAAAGATCAAATTCCGCAATTGACCTTTCAAAATGATTTTTTACCTTATTCTCATCTGTCAATGCCTAATACCTCCCTAACAGGACAGAATTCAAAATCCCTGATAAGATGATTCAACTTATCTTCGGATTTATCCCTATTGAGATTTTGCATAAAACGGAATAATCTATCGTCAAAATTCTCTATGGCTTTCAATGGTTTTTTTAGGTCTTCTGAGTCAAACTCGTAAGGGTGCATATAAACAATTGCAGGTATGCCTTCCGCGTTTATCTTTTTTAAGGCAAATTTTATCATTTTGTAAGGCAGTAACCTAAAATATCCTCCACCACTGACTGGCAAGTTTTTTCCCATTATTCTTAACGTAGATAAAGGGAATTCAATCAATCCCGAATTTTTCATTTTGTGAGGTATTCGCTCAAAATCAGGTATCCCATATCTGCGATTTTTTATGGGGAATATACTGGAATCATAGAGTATCCCCTCTTGCTCTAATATATCCAAAGCCCACAATGAGTCTTTTATTATAGAAAAATCTGGCGCCCTATATCCGATAACTTTTTTCCCTGTAATATCTTCAAGAATTTTTATTGATTTTTTTAGATCATCTCTAAAAGCCTGCGGTGTTTGTTTGAATATAAACTCATGCGAATATCCGTGAGTGCCGATCTCGTGTCCTAAATTGTCAATGTCTTTAACAACTTGAGGGAATGCCTCTGCGATCAGTCCTTGAACGAAAAATGTTGCATGAGTTCCCGCATTATTGAGAATATCAAGAACCTTTGACGTCTGTCTAATGACTATATCTCTGACTTTGGCAGATTTGACATAAGTTGATTGAAGCCAATCTTCAACGTCAAATGTCAGTGCATTTTTCATCAAAGACCCTCAATTGCTTTTCTATATAAGGCATCAAGTTTCATAGATATTGCCTTCCAGTCGTATTGATCTTCAACCAATTTCCTTCCTTTTTCCCCGAGACCGTAACGTAACTCTCTATCTTTTATTAAAAGTGTAACCGATTTGGCAAACTCTATTGGATCATCGCTGATTAGCAAATGCTCGTTATGTTTCAGTCCAAGTCCTTCGCAACCTATGCTTGTTGATACAACAGCTTTTTTCATCGCTAAAGCCTGCAATATTTTTAACCTTGTGCCTCCACCTATCCTTAAAGGGACAACAAAGACAGCAGATTGTGACATATAACTTCGGACATCATCAACTAACCCAGTAACTATCACCCCATCTATATTCTTTAACTTTAACACTCGTTCCGTTGGATTGCTACCTACAATATAAAATTTCACATTTGGTATATCACTCTTGATCAATGGGAAAATTTGGTCACAAAAATATAAAACCGCATCTTCATTAGGTTGCCAATCCATACTTCCTACAAAGACGATCTGTGACTCATCTTCTTTCATATCCATTGGCTTAAAATAATCTGTATCAACGCCATTTGGGATAACATCGGTTTTTGCATGCGGGCTAATAGACTTCAATCTATTAGCATCTTCTGCTGATACACAGATACAGACATCAAACTTAGGGCATAGATTTCTCTCAATATTAAGAAAACTATTATATTGCCAATTTAAAAGTAGTTTTTTGAATGGATTTTGTTCAGTCCTAAAAAGCCTTTGCCAGATAAGCGAGTCAATATTTTGCTGACCCAAAAATATTTTTGTATTGTGCCTATTTTGTATCTCCGTAATGTATTGACCTGTATGAAGCATTTCAAGGTGAAGTATATCAAAGGAATTATCTTTTAACAATTCATTGATCTTCTTCACCATATCATTTGAATAATACTTGGCAGTCGTAAAAGGTTTACCTTTAAAAACCTGTCTTGATATTGCCATAATATTGGATAAAGTTTTATTGTAATTAAATTTTACATCTAATATGTTAATCCCAATATCCCTCAAATACTTGATATTCTGTCCATCTTTATCTGATGAATTGTAAGTCAGAAACGTGATATTATTATATCTGCTCAGGTTTTGGATAAGGCTTAGGACTCTTATCCTTCCGCCATCTATTGCGGGATAAGGAATTGTCGCAGATACAAAAAGGATGTTAAGTTTCTTTTCCACAAAATCATCATCCGATATTAAAAAGCGTTAAGATTTCCGATACATTATTTATGATCATGTCAGGCTCAACAGGTTTGAAATCCTCTTCTATTTTTGTTGTTAGGACAGCGATTGTTTTCATTCCTGCCTTTTTGCCTGCCAATATGTCCAATGGATGATCGCCGACCATTATAGATTTTTCGCAATCTGCATCAAGCAAGTTCAGTGCATCCCAAAGATGCTGAGGATCGGGCTTAACCCTTTTAACGTCATCTCTTGTCAAAAGAACATCATAGACAAATCCTGCTTTTTCAGATGTTTTTTGGACAGCGAGACGACAGTTTCTTGTGACAATGCCGACCTTTATCCCATTATTTTTTAGTGTTGCCAAAGTTTTATCAGCGTCAGGGTAGCTTTTTGATGTCTGGACAGCGGATAACTCAATGTCAATTAATATTTTATCTGCCTTTTCCTTAAATTCCGATGCTAAAATTTTATCTTTTGCAGATAAAGCATCAAAAATTTCATCAATGGCTTCTAACACGTAAATATCTGACTTTGGAGAGACGCCATATATAGAGCCAAGCGACAGGATTTCCTGCCGCATTTTGGCAAAATCTATTTTTATATTAACAAGTGTGCCATCAAAATCAAAAAGCACAGCGTCAATTTTTTTATTCATAAAGATCATAAATCGTTTAGATACCAAGATCGTCGTTGAGTTCTTTCTGATAGCCCTCAATTTCGCAATTTTCAATATCGCTCATCTTAACTGGCATATTATACCATGATGATTCAAGGCATGCCATACATATCGCTTCATCTTTTAGACCTTCAATCCCATCAACTTCATACTTACTGCCTGTCAGCACTGCATCGGCAAAGTCCTTTAACTCAATAGCGACTGTATCTGTTATGCCTCTTGGGAAGAATTTTTCCTTCTCTTCTTCGCTAAGGCTTGCCATAAACATCTCGTGAATCTTGCTTGCCTCAATAGATTCTTTCCTGAGATTCACGTTTCCGCTAAGGTCAATAGAACCTTCACTGCCGTGTATAACATGACCGCCAAAACCTCTTCCCGGTGCAGCTCGGCAGATGACCCACTGCACAATTATATCATTTTCAAACTTGATCGTCGCAAAAGTTGTATCTTCAACAGTTACAGGTATTGGGTCTTCCATAGTATCAGGTTTTCTATATCTAAACGGCATATAGCTTCTAACTGTTGCGAAAACTTCCAAAGCCTCACATCCGAGATGATACCTCATAAGATCGGTAAAATGGACTCCGCCATCAAGTAGCCAGCCTGCACCTGCCTGATCCTTGAAATCACGCCAACCCCAAGGACCTAATGCTTCGCCGACATCTTGCCAAAAGAAGATTCTTGGCTTACCGATATATCCTTGCCTGATCGCCCAATTGACCGCCCTATGAGAAGGAGAACGTCTATAGTTTTCTGCGACAGCAAGCACTTTTTGGTTTTCCTCTGCTGATTTTACTATGAGATTGCATGCCCGCATAGTAATGCCCAGAGGTTTTTCAATTATAACATTTATGCCAGCCTCTAAACATGGAACAGCAAGGATATGATGCGCCCTATGGACTGCACATATATCAACCGCTTGAAGTTCCTTCTCGTTTTTAAGCATTTCATCAACATCTGTGTAAACCTTTGGCATTTTTCCTTGAAATGCGTTAACCTGCTCAGCTCTTGCCATTGCGTTGGCTTCTACGATGTCGCATGTTGCCACTATATCAAATACTTTAATATCTTTTTCCCAAAGCTCTTTAAGTCCGTTGACATGAGCGCCAGACATGCCTCCGCAACCAAGCATTGCCATACGTATCTTTTCAGCCATTTATACTCTCCTTATATTTTATAATGTCAAACTAAATTAATTCCTATAATCTGCCATTTTTAATAGCAATAACTTTGTCATTTAATAATAACCCTGTCATTCCTGCGTAAGCAGGAATCCAGAAAAGCAGAAATCCAGTTCATATTTATATGTCAAAATCTATGAACAATATGTTTAAGACGTCGCCCTTATTGATGACTCTGGTATATTAAGCAATTTCATAGCATTGCCCATCTTTATTGCATAAACCTTTTCCTCATCTATTTGAAGGTTGTTAATATACCCGACAATTGATAAGTCCTGATCTGCATGAAGATAATCAGTTGCAAACAATAACTTTGACCAGTTTCGTTCAATGAAGCCGGGCGTCCAATCAGGGTCTCTTGTTAAAGCGTTATATGCCGATCCTGCAGAAAGATCAGCGTATAGATTTGGATATTCTTGCAAAAGTATATCAGCTCGTCCTCCGGGATTGATCTTGCCTGTTGGATACCCTCCTCGTTCTGTATTTCCAGCAGATACCTCAGTCCACCATCCGGGACCGTGCATTATAAAAATTGTCTCGGGCATCTCCTTCAATAGACCTTCCAATCTTGGCAATCCCGGTTCATCTATATTAAGATGCGGATCAAGATGGAAAAGGACTGGCAGTTTCTTTTCTCCACATATTCTATATATCTTTTTGCTCCTTTCGTCATCAATAGCAAGACCTACTTTATGCTCGCCAAAGCCTTTACAGCCCATTTGCACAAAAGCGTCTATCTGTGCAGGGACATTATCCCTTCTTGGATCAACTGCACAGAAAGGGATAAAACGCTCTGGATACTTGTTCCACGCCTCTAATGCTTCAAACGTAGTAAAATATGCGTTTGCAGCCTCAGGGCTATCAATAGGCAATAAGACGGATTTGTATATTCCAAGCCTATTCATAGTATCCACAAGTTGATCAGCACTAATCGGTCTGACCTTTTGGTTCGGAAAATAAAGGTCTCCTAAGTGGGTATGAAAATCAATCATCAGTTTTCCTCCAATATTTGTTATTATTCACCAGATTTTGTCTGCTTGCCAAGCCTTTCTATCCTGCTTCCTACATAACTAACATTATCAATTGTTTCGCCAAACCCACTAAGCAATGTTTGGTCGCTCAAAACGATTGTTGGTGGTGTATCAGTTAAGATAATGCTTGTTATGTTATTAAAAGGTATAGCGATCTTTTTCTCGCCCTTTTCCTCTGTTATTTTAACTACTAAATAGTCATCGTTGACTTCTGCGATTGTATATGTAGAAGTTTCTGGTTTGCTTTTTTCTGCATTCCACATTGATATGGATACTTCTTTCAACAGATAAGAATCAAGTAGCCCTTTAAATGTCAATTTCTGCCCTTTCGCCTTATTTCCACAACCGCTTAAAGCTAAACAAATAACCAAAAGAAAAACAAAGCAAGTGACGATCAAAGCCATATTTTTTTTCATAGCAGTCCCTCCTATAAAAAGGAAAAAGATGTTAATAACACCTATTTATAAAAAACAAAAATTATATTGCCCTTGTAATCGGCTCGTTTGCGACTTCAAGTAAGGCGATAATATTTTCTACTGGCACATCGCCTTGAATAGACTGTGATGGTGCAAGGATATATCCCCCGTTTTTGGACATCATATCCCTTACTCTTCGCGCCTCTTTTTTGACTTCCTCAGGCGTGCCATAGGGCAAGGTATCCTGTGTGCTAATACCGCCCCAAAATGATAATTTATCGCCATATTTGTTTTTTAGGTCTTGTATATCCATACACTCAGGCTGGACGGGGTTAAGGACATCAAGCCCCATTTCAACTAACCTCGGAATGATAACATCAATACAACCGCAGGAATGAACCCATACATCTTTGCCATACGAATGTATAAGGTCATATTCTCTTTGTTCGCCAGGAGCGATCATATCCTCCCAGACAGCTGGTGACATAAGTAATCCTCGTTGTGACCCCCAATCGCTCCCTAAAAGAATTCCGTCTATCTCTGGTATAGTCAAGACGTTTTCTAACATGACCATATTTTTATCTACTATCTTGGTTAAGAGACTCTTTGCAAAAGCTGGGTCTCCTGCCATATCTGCTAAAAAGTTTTCTATCCCTCTGGAAAAATATGCTTTCTCAAAATGAGAGCCATATATCATCACAAGCATATATTTTCCTGTTCTATCTGCTGCGGATTTTATAGAATCTGCAAGTCCATCATAGCTACCTGTGCCGATAACTTTGGCTTTTGATTTTGGCGTTTCTTTTCCATACCAATCGCTTTCTAACTGATGCCAATTCCACCATGGGATCCCAACTCCATGGACATAGTTATCATATAAGCTTGATGGAATTTCTCCTAACGCCTTTTTCATCGCTTCCCAAGCGTCAGGACAAAAGTCAATAAGATATGGCACTCGGTCTGTTTCTTTATGTTGAATCGCAAACTTTACGTATTCCCTTTTCGTCATTAATAAAATACCTCCATATACGACTAAACCTTAATTTCTTATCCAAAAACATCAATTATATTATCAATTTTTAGCCCAAAATACAACAATATAAAACAATTATCAGAACATATACCCACCATTTAGCACAAAGGCATTCTCTATATGCTCTATATTTGGTCTTCCTTGTGAAAATTTTACAGCTATGAAATCAAATCTATAGGAATAGCCTGTTAATTTTTTTTCTTGGATAAATGACAATGCAGTTTTAGCTATTTTATCTATTTTAGTTGATGTGATTGAGTCCTGAGGTGAACCGAAGTTATCGTTTTGTTTTGTCCGAACTTCTGTAAATACAATAGTATCATCATCTTTAGCAATTATGTCTATCTCTCCAAATCTGCATCTATAATTTCTATGGATTATCTTATAACCTTTCTGTTTAAGATAGTCTTCTGCGATACTTTCGCCTTTATTTCCAACACGTTTTCTAAAATCAGACAATTAAAATCCCTCATAATTAGCTTTAAGTTATTAAAGAGTTCCCTTAGTTGACAAAACGCCTTTAATACGCTCATCTTTTGACGTCGCCTGATCCATCGCTCTGCCGAAAGCCTTGAATATCGCTTCTATTATGTGATGAGTGTTGCTTCCGTAAGCGAGATTTATATGAAGCGTCGCACCGCAATTATTGACAAACGCATGGAAGAATTCCTCTATCAACTCAACATCAAATTCTCCGACCTTTGAATTTTTCAATGGCACGTTATATACGAGAAATGGGCGATCACAGAGATCAAGGACAACATTTGCTAACGATTCTCCCATTGGGATTGTAGAGTTGCCGAAACGTCTTATGCCAGCCTTGTCGCCGAATGCTTTTGCGAATGCCTGACCTAAGCATATACCGATGTCTTCAACAGTATGATGTTGATCCACTTCCAAGTCGCCTTTTGCATCTATATTAAGATCAAAGAAACCATGACGAGAAAAAAGCGTCAATATATGGTCAAAAAAGCCAATGCCTGTGCTAATTGACGACATTCCTGACCCGTCAATATTAAGTTCAATAGTTATATCCGTCTCTTTTGTAGTCCGTTTTATTTCTGCTTTACGTTCAGTCATAGTTCCTCCTTGTCTTCTAATTCAGTCCCAGTGGCATATTCAAGCATTCGCTCAAAAAGCCATATCCCTGACCATGTTAATCGCCCTACTGCTTCATTTTCAGTGACCCATTCAAGCAAAAGAGTCATAGGAATAAGCGTTGGCGGAACTCCACACAGATCAGCGGATAAGCGGGCAGTTGCTGTTGTCATATTCCTAGGAATTTTTATCCTTTGTATTTTATTATTAAACGGATCAACGCATAATTCTGCGGGAGATGTGACGTTATATTCGCGACAGGCAAACGGTCTGATCTGATGAATACTGCACGAACTGTCTTCTAAGAATGGACAAGGCATCGCAAGCTTGAAATAATCCCATGCAAGCACTTTGTGTTCCTTTGTATCCTCAATTTTTAGTAGTCGCTCTATAATGCCAGCAGAATCCATAGCTTTTCTTATCTCATTAAACCTTGATTCTATTATAGTTCGTCTTTCAATCGGCAGAGATTTTATATAACCATAAAGGAAAAACGCCTCTGGTGCAGATAACGGGACAAGCTGACAACAACAAACACCACAACCTTTTTTGCACGATATAGCTGATCCAGAAGCTATTTCCCTTTTGATCGCTAATTCAACGATGCCATTACAAAGCTGTTGCATTGGCGGGACAAGATTTGCAAGTCCCATAGGAATATCGGGGATTTTAACCTTTGCTGTCGGCAATTTTCCATCTGGTGTTTCAATATTTATTGTTATTATTTTCACTTCTGGCGGATTATCCGTTGTCATTTGCCATCTCTACCCCTATATACTTACGAATATCTTCGGCGATCTTCTGGGTTATGCCGTTGACGCTCCGAAGTTCATCTATTGTCGCTGAACGTATTCTCTCAACCGACCCAAAATGCTGTATTAACAATTGCTTTCGCCTCGGTCCTATGTTTGGGATATAATCAAGTATAGACTCTGTCAAGCTTTTTTCTCTAAGCTTTTTATGATATGTTATTGCAAACCTATGTGCCTCATCTCTTATCCTTTGAAGCAGATGTAGAATTGGACTATGATCATCTAATATCAAAGGTTCTGATCTGCCGGGGATAAATATATGTTCAAATTTCTTTGCTAAACCGATTATCGGCTGTTTGTCATCAAGATTTGCTGATTTAAGTGCTTCAAGTGCGGAACTGAGTTGACCTTTTCCACCATCTACGATCATAAGATCAGGCAAGGGTGTTTCCCCATCAAGAGCGGACTTGATCCGTCTTGTGATAACCTCTTTCATCATAGCGAAATCGTCCTGGCCTTGAACAGTCTTTATGCGATAGCGTCTATATTCGGACTTATTCGGCATCCCATCTTGGAAGACGACCATTGATCCGACTGCAAGGTTTCCGCCGAGATTAGATATATCAAAGCAGTCAATTCTACTTGGCTGTCTTGGCAATGATAAAAGCTCACGAAGTCCAATGAGGGCAGGGTTATCATCTTTTTTATATACTGTGAGAGTCTTTTCCCTTTCTAATATTGACTTTGCATTTTTTTGTGCCATCTCAACCATGTCAAGTTTTTTGCCCTTTTGTGGAACATGGAGATTTACTGCTGAGCCTCTTTTTTCGCTTAGCCATTTTTCTAATGAAGAGATCATCTCAACCTCATTTGGCAAGATTATCATTTTCGGCACAAATGATGCCTCATGGTAGTATTGCTCAATAAATGCTGTCAATATCTCAACTGGGCTTGACCCTTCCGTTCCACTGAGAAAGAAATGTTCTTGATCCTGCATCTTTCCGCCTCTGACCATCAATAACACAACGCAGACATCGTCATCTTTTTGATAAAACCCTATTATGTCCTGATCTTCGCCTTCGGTGGAACTGATCTTCTGCTTTTCTAATATCTGCTGGATGCTATTAATCCTATCTCTTATCTGTGCAGCTCTTTCAAAATCCAAGTTTGCAGAGGCGTTTATCATCTTTTCAGTAAGATTTTTGATGACTTGCTCACCATTCCCTCTAAGAAAAGAACAGACATTTTTGGCGACCTCTTGACATTCTTCTTTGCTTGCTAATCCTGCACATGGGGCAAGACATCTGCCGATATGGTAATTTAGACATGGACGATGATTTAACTTTCCATCGCTCAGATCAAGATTACAACTACGTATAGGAAAAGCCTTTGTTATCTCTTTTATCGTTTGCCTAGTCGCTTTTGCATGGACATAAGGACCGAAATACTTAGATCCGTCCCTTTCAATATTGCGAGTCATGGCAATACGCGGGAAATCCTCTGACGTTATCTTTAAATATGGATAACGTTTGTCGTCTTTAAGTTTTATATTGTATTTCGGTTTATATTTTTTGATGAGGTTATTTTCAAGTATCAATGCCTCTATTTCGTTGTCGGTGATAATGTAGTCTATATCACGAACATAAGGTATCATATTAGGCGTTAGTGCATGTGGTTTTGTGCTTGATTGAAAGTAGCTTTTTACTCTATTAGACAAAGATACAGCTTTACCGACGTAAAGCACTTTATCATCAGCATCTTTCATTATATAGACGCCCGGATTTGGCGGTATTGATTTTAGCTTTTCCTCAAATTGACTCATAGATCTAATCTTTTTCCCTCACCCTTACCCTCTCCCAAAATTGGAGAGAATATTATTCGGGAAAAGAAATTCCCCACTCTGTCAAGGTTAAAATAAAATTATGGGGAAATGATAAATTTTCCCAGAGATTGCCTTTTTAGCCCATATTTTCAAATAGATAAAGTCCACCTTTGCCCGGTGCCACTATATCAAGCCTGCCTGTGCCGAACATATCAGCGACGCATATTTGCATGCCTCCGCCGACTTTGTTCCCCTCATCAATTGTATGGCGAGTCCAAGTCATATTCTTCTGATCTAACTTATACCAGTATAGGACGCATGGATCATATTCTCCCGGATCGCTTCCGTTATGTGCAAAATATCTTTTCCCTGTGATGAGTTCGTCCATACCATCACCATCAATATCAGCTAATGTCATAGTGTGTACTTGTGACCAACTTGTGTCAATCTCATGGCGAATCCAGCTTCTTGTGCCATCAGAGTTTAGCTTTTGCTCTTCCCAAAAAAGCCCATAATCATGTCCTTTTCCCCAAAGCAAATCAGGAAGACCGTCTCCGTTGACATCAAATGTTAATATCGGAACACCTGTCCCGCCTAAATTAAATTCTGGATGCCAAATCCATGGATCATTGACAGGGTCGTCTGGTGACTCATACCAGCCATTAGGTGTGATTATGTCAATCTTCCCATCGCAATTTATATCGCCATAGCCAATACCATGTCCATTGCCCTCTTTTCCAAAT
>Ga0078972_1006986_pt1 | contig 25829 bp, 21 predicted proteins | sample YelNatPaOPGAMG01_FD_67568 | JGI IMG/M metagenome (GOLD analysis project Ga0078972, IMG submission 67568) | Hot spring thermophilic microbial communities from Obsidian Pool, Yellowstone National Park, USA - OP-RAMG-01 (SPADES assembly) (version 2) | ecosystem: Environmental > Aquatic > Thermal...
AAAGAGGCTGCTGGTTTTCCCCGATAAGTGATGATGACTGGGTTTCCTTTCATCACTTCTTTAAGAATCTGATTGGTTTTATTTTTCAATTCGACAGTGTTTGTGACGCGCATTGAGATCTCCCTTGTTGAAAATCGATATGGCTATTATAATGGCCGTCTACATAAAAATCAAGATTTACCCTCAAAGAGGCGAAATCCCCCGCCCCGGGGTCAGGTCTATTTTTTTAGCATTTTGGGTTTTGGGGGACATTTTCGGTGGGGAGCGGGAGGGGGTATTGTCGAGTTTTGGCTTTAATTCTCTCAACCCGAGCAAATGTTCCAGTTGGTGCGCAGAGGCGATAGAGCGTTCGTGCTTTCGGGGCCGGGTAGTGTAAAGCGAGTGGGATAATCGTAGGAGGCTCTTGGAACTTAGCTCCGCCTCGGTCCGCAATTGGAACAATGGGATGTTGGAACAGTAGAATATTGGGTTTGCGTTGGACTTCCTTTAAGAATAATACGAGTCAAGAGATGAAGAAAGTCGTGGATCGTAAAAACATCAACAGAGGAGGCAAAAGACATCCGCAACCCTCGGCCTTCGCCTTGATTTTTGGGGGGACTACAAACCGCAGAAATACGAAGAGATAAGACAGGCAAAGGATGCCAAAAGAATCAATTTGACCCAATGAATGGGACGAACCGTATAGAGGCCACAAACTGAGAGAACGGGCAAGGAGGTGTCAGAATGGAGACAATGAAGAGGCGGGGGATGGGATGGATTCCGGATTATCCGGACTTCAGGGATTACACGGAGGAGACGGAGGAGGTGAGATCTGTTCTTGGGACTGCGAAGGCATCGAAGACAAAAAGCCTTCCATCGTCGATCGACCTGCGGGAGTGGTGTTCGGGCGTTGAGGATCAGGGAAACCTTGGTTCGTGTACGGCCCATGCGGGGGTAGGGGTGATCGAGTACTACGAGCGGAAGGCCTTCGGGAGGCATATCGATGCCTCGAGGCTTTTTCTTTACAAGGTGACGCGGAATCTGATGAAGATGAAGGGCGATACGGGGGCGTATTTGAGGACGACGATGGGGGCGATGGTTCTTTTCGGGGTACCGCCGGAGGGATATTGGCCCTATACGGATGGAGAGAAGTCTTTTGACAAGGAGCCATCGGCGTTCTGTTATGCCTTTGCGCAGAATTATCAGACGATCAAGTATTTCAGGCACGATCCTCCGGGGACGAAGACAGAGGAAGTCCTGCAGAGGGTGAAGAGCTATCTGTCGAAAGGTCATCCGTCGATGTTCGGGTTTACGGTATACAATTCGATCGAGCAGGCGGAGGAGACGGGGAGGATCCCTTTTCCATCGTCGAAGGAGAGGATCGAGGGAGGCCATGCGATTGTGGCGGTAGGATATGATGACAAGATGAAGATCCGAAACGCCCACAGCAAGGTAGAGACGACGGGAGCCCTGTTGATCAGGAATTCGTGGGGAAAGGGATGGGGAGAGAACGGGTACGGATGGCTTCCCTATGAGTATGTGCTGAGAGGGCTTGCCGAGGATTTCTGGTCGATTCTGAAGAAGGAGTGGATCGACACGGGACAGTTTCAAGAGTGAGTTTGCAAATTGGCCGTTAGGTCACCTTATTTTCAGAGAGGAACGGTGCAGAGGAATATAGGGAAATTGCGGAAACATTGGAACAATTGTTACATTGTAAGAGCCTGGAAGTCGAAGATGTCGAGGTCAAAGCCGGAAATTGGTAAGGATAGGTGGGTTTTATTTGGTTAAATAGTCGTCGAGGATTAATACCGTGATGTCAGAAACTTTCCTCAGATTAGGATCATTAGTTAGAAAATAAGATGCAAACCCTTTCTCCTCTTAGTTCATCTACTACCTGACTTTCGCCAGTTTCGATGAAAAGCATAGTGATTGTAATGACGTACGCCGCATATTTTGTCATACCTAACGTCAGCTGGGATCCAGGTATTTTGACAGGTTGAAGAGATCGAAAAGTTGCTTTTGGACGGCGGAGAGCCGGCTGAGTTTTCGTTTCACCTCTCCTTTGGGGTAGACCAGAATAATTTTCTTCATGTCCTTGAGTTCTTCCATCAGAACAGGCAAACTCATGGAGAGGTTGGCTCGAGAGACTCGGTAGAGAAGCAGTTTAACCAAGAGGAGCCCCAAGACACACATCAGGGCATGCACCTTGATCTTCTGATCGGTCCAGTGGTAGACGGGCTCGAAGTGAAGGTAATGACGATCCTTCAGAAACTTAAAATTCTCCTCCAGAACATTCTTGCCATGGTAGGCATCCAGAATCTGTCGGCTCGATAAATCATCCCGATCGGAAAAGAGGATCGTTTTCCCAAAGGCCTTCTCCCTCTTCCTCAAGGCGTGTAGGGCTTTGGAAATGACGAGCTTCTTGCCTCGGATCTTGATCCGCAGAAAGCAATGGAGCCCCTTCTTTTTAAGGTAGGCTTCATACTGTCGTAATAGCACCTCTGGCTTATGGCGATAGCTTGACTTCAATTGCTCTTCTTCAAATCGGGCCTCCAGCTCTCCCTTGGCCTTATCCAGACGGGCCTCAAGGGTCTTTTTCTGTCGTTCATAAAGCTTGGGATGGAACGTGAGAAGCACCGTCCTCTCTTTTCCAAACACCTTGGCCCTTCTTCGATGAACCACGTACGGCCCAACCGACTCCTTATAAGCCTCCAAGGGAATCCGAAGAAACTCAGGAAAATGGGAGGGCTTGAGACTCCCGATGAACGAGACGCCCTGCCGGTTGCCAAACTGGATATTTTCCTCCGAGTTATTCCCCTTGTCGATGATTAACGTCAACCCCTCCGAGGTTTTCACCAAGTGCCGATAGCGACGAACCAAGAGCATGAGGGCCTCGGGAAAAAGTTTGGCATCATGCTGATTCCCCGCATAGACCTTATGCAGAAAGGGAAGCCCCAGGACCGGAATGGCCGCCATGCCCAAACCTATCAGCCTCTGGTCGGGAGATCCCTTCTTGGGCTTTCCCCGCTGCGCCAGCTCCGAATCCGTCAGAGCGTCCATATGGGTGGCAAAGTTCGTCGTATCCCAAAGCAGCACATCCGTAAGAACGGAATAACGCCCCAGAACCTGTTTCCAAAGTTTCTCCTCAATCGCCTCGATATGCTGATCCTCCACCAAATCCATGGCATCCCAGAAGCTTTGGCTGTCAAAGCTCTCTGGAGATTGGTTCACAAGGTCCCCCAGAACCGTCTTTTTCATCCACCGCCCCACCCCGTCCTTACTTCGAGGCTCCAGAGCCCGGTTGATGGCCCCTACCGTCAAGAAGGTACCAATCGAGATTTCTCGGTTCGGATGCTGAGGGATGACCTCATCAATGAGGCGGATCAGATCCAGTTCCTCCGCCTGGGCCCAAAGGGCGGCCACCTCTCCAAAGGAAGCATGCTCCACCTCCAGAGGATCGGGAATGGTGCTCAATCTTTGGATAATCGCCTCGGCCGTTCCCAAGTAGGTTTGGTGGACGATCTTGGGTTTGCCGTTGACTCGCTTAGAGACCACAACGTAGTAGTAAGGTCTGCCTCTAATAATCTTTTTCAGAAGAGATGCCATATTCAGGCTATACAATAACATATTATTGCGACCTTGTCAAGAGGCTTGATAGGCTATATATGAGGCACTCATAAGCAACATAACGTAAATGTGGGTGTATATATTTTAGGATATACAACTCCGCGCTGATTTTATAATAAAATGAATAGCTTACGAATCACTGGCGAAAGTCAGGTAAATTGCTTAATTCTTTCGCCTCGTTCCATAAATTCTCCCAGATATCGAAGTTGTTGTTAAGTTACTTCAAGCACGATACTGCTCGCCAAAAAGATGTTGGGAAAAAAAGAAAAAACCCCCCAACGATCATTATGATACCAAAAAACCCAAAAGGAAGCAAGAACTTTTTGTGGAAGCGATATCTATGGTGTCCAAAGGCAAACCTGACCAATGCGAAGGATCTGATGTCAGACTTAAACATAGAGTTTGAGGACCCTCAACAACCAAGGGGACAACTTGAGGAACAAACCGATGAGATCAGGTCTTGCAATAACGCATTTGGAAAGGGGTAAGGAAGTTAAACAGGGCTACTTTCCTATCTGGCTCCCCTAAGAAACTGGCGAGAGGAAGAGGGGACAGGCTATTTTCTTATCCGATGGGACAGAATCTTGCCCATGGAAGCCGATCGATGTAAAATGTGAGCAAACGGAAGAGCTACGTTCCCTTCGTTCTTTGAAATCCGAATCTTAAAGGGTTACCCTGCCGAGCCACTGCTTCCGGCACTTCGTCCTTCAAGGGTCTGTACCCCTCCCCCGACCAGGAATACGATGACGAGCTCGGCTTCTACAACTACGGCGCAAGGCTCTATGACCCCGTCCTCGGCAAATTCCTCTCCCCGGATTCGATTGTCCAGGCCCCCGACGATCCCCAAACCCTGAACCGATACAGCTACGCCAGAAACATCCCGATCATCTACATTGACCCTGAGGGTAACTTCTTTATAATCGCCGCCATCATAGGGGCTGTTTTAGGAGGAGTGACCTCAGCCATCCAGGGGGGAGATTTCAGGGATATTCTGAAAGGCATTGCGATCGGGGCTTTATCGGGAGCGGTTGGAGGATTTGTGGCAGGTGAGGTTGCAGGTTTGCTTTCGAGGGTAGTTCCAGATCCAGTGGCGGCCGCTTTAGGCGGAGCAACGGGAGGGATGGCAGGAGGTGCCACGAATGCTGCCTTAACAATGGGAAATATTGGGCAGGCGATGCTGATCGGCGGCATTTCAGGAGGGATTGGAGGGGCTTTAGGAATTGCGATCAAGGATCTGGATTGGGTGGTGTTACTGGTCGGTGTTATAGTGTCGGTGGGGGATCGCTTTAATCGGGCCACTTGGTGAACGCCTGAATCGAGCCACCCCCGTCTGGTTGGTACCGGGCCCTTGTCTGGAAAGCATCTCGAACTTACACCCCAAAACAGGTAGATTCCGAGGAACCATATCAAGGGGAGATGGAAAGAGATCAAGATGGTTGAGCGTTATGCTCGTCATCAACCGCAGAGTCTAAGGCGAGGGGTCGAAATTCTCGGCAGAGTCAGGAAAGAGTTTTTCACAAATTTGTCACACTGGGGGGTGGAAGGCGTTGACCAACAATGCTAACTTCTTGAAATCTTTGGCGCGCCTGGAGGGATTCGAACCCCCGACCCACGGATTAGAAGTCCGTAGCTCTATCCAACTGAGCTACAGGCGCCTATCTGTAACTATACGGTCTCTTTGAGCTTTCGTCAAGTTTGGGTTGGAGAGCCCTCCTCCGTAGCAAACATCCTTTGGCCTTTCACCGGTTCATCAGGACGATCGATCTCATACACTTTGAAGGATTGCGGGCCGTTTCGACGGCCGTAGCCCACTCTTTCAAAGCGAACCGGTGGGAGATGAGATGTTCCACCTGAATCAACCCGCTCGCCAAAAGCTCATGGGCAATGATACAGGTATTGACCGAGGAAAAGCTACCCACAATCTGAAGTTCCTTTCTGCACACATCAAAGGGGTTAAAGTTCGAAAACGCTTGGGCTGGTACCAACCCGTAAAGAACGATCTTACCTCCTCGTTTCACGTACAGAAACGTCCGTTCAACAATCTGGGACGAGCCCGTTGCCTCGAAAACAACATCGAAACCAAAGGGAGCAATCCGCTTCAACTCCCTATCCTGGTTTTCGTCGGCGACCACCGTCTCATCCACCGCCATTTTCTCGGCGACCTCCAACCTGCTCTTTGTTCGTCCCGTGACCACGACCTTTGCGGCCCCTGCCTTCTTGGATAACTCCGCAAGAATGAGACCGTTTGCGCCGGTCCCAAAAACCAGAACATCCATTCCGGGCTGAAGCTCGGCCCTCCGAAGGGCATGAACGATCGTTCCCAGATTGGCAATGAAGGAGCCTGCCTCGTAGGAGACGTTCTCTGCGAGAGGGATCAGGTTTTTTGAAGGGACGACCACTCTTTCAGCGAACCCTCCATCGAGCCTTAAACCCTCCCTGGAGGCACTATGGCCAATGACCAGACCGTGGAGGCACTGATTGGTCTTGCCGGTTTTGCAAAAATAACAGTAACCGCAAGCCATGAAAGGTTCCACGGCTGCCCGATCTCCCGGCTTCACATGGCTCACCTTTGGGCCCACTTCCTTGACAACACCCGAAAACTCATGGCCCGGGATTAAAGGGTAGAAGGCCCCTTTGAAATCTCCATCCAAGAGGTGGATATCCGTTCCGCAGACGCAGCAGGCCTTCACCTCAAGGAGAACCTCCCCCTCCCCCGGGCTTGGATCCGGGACTTCTTTGACTTGAAAAAACTTTGGTTTTTCGATCACAACGGCTTCCATGGCTTTCTCCATTCGGGGGATTAGATAGAAAATCCCCTACTCAGGTTTTGGCTGCCTTGACAGAGGCTATTGCTTCTTCGAAGGGCGAAGAGATAGCCTACGGACGTCAAAGGTTAGAGGTTAGAGGCTAAAGGCAAAAGGATCAAGGTTGAAGGAAAAAGGATGAACCTCTTGCCGTTGCCCGCCCCAGAAAAGACCAAAAAGAATTCACCTTTGCACCCACCCCTCATGGAGCGAGGGATTTTCATGGTTGGAGGGTGCCCTCCGAGCAAAGGGGATGAAAATACCAACCCGACGGCGAGCCTTCCTCCTTTGAGGAAATATCATAAAAGAAATCGAAAAGAGTTTCCATCACATTCGGAGCGACATATTCATCTTCTCAAAATGGAAATGACAGAGAGCTTCCTCTCCCGCCTTGGCGGGAGAGGGCTGGGGGAAGGGTGGTCCCTTGGAATTGCCCCCTCACCTCGATCCTCTCTCCAGGGAGAGGAAGATTTTTTTCCTTTGTTTGTCCAGGCTAATATGAGCATACTCATATTTGAGGGGCCGGCCGATGCCCGGAGGAATTCGTCGTTTGGTAAAGTGGAGGGCGGTTTGCCGTTCCAAAATTGACAATCCCGGAAGATTGTACTAATCTTAAACAAAATAGAGGAGTTAGGTCACGGCTTCTCGCCTTGCCAGCAAGTCTTTCCCTATTTTGTCTGAAGGCTTGAAATTGTATCCAGAAGGTGGCTCCTTGAAAGAGATTCTCACTCTTGTCTCCAAACCCGTAAGATATCTTGGCGGCGAAGTCCATTCCGTAAAAAAGAATCCAACCGAGGTCAAGCTTCGATTTTGCCTGGCCTTTCCAGATGTCTACGAGGTCGGGATGTCCCACCTCGGGGTTCAGATCCTTTACACCATCCTAAACAGAATGGAATCCGTTTCGTGCGAAAGGGCCTTTGCTCCCTGGATTGATATGGAGAAGCTCCTTCGGGAGAAGAACCTTCCCCTTTGTTCTCTCGAGACATCCACGCCTCTTCGAGAATTTGATATGTTGGGCTTTTCCCTCCAGTACGAGCTCTCTTTCACGAATGTCCTCAACATGCTCGAACTTGGAGGCATTCCCTCGCTCTCCAACGAGCGAGACGGACGCTTTCCCCTTGTCCTCGCCGGTGGACCCTTAGCCTTCAACCCTGCTCCCGTTGCAGATTTTTTTGACGCCTTCGTCATCGGTGACGGCGAGGAAGTCATTGTCGAAATCTGCGAACGGGCCCTTCGAGCCAAAGCATCAGGAGCCCGAAGGGACGAACTCCTTCAGGCGCTCTCCTCCCTCGAAGGGGTTTACATCCCCAGCATCCACGGAGAGAGCCAAAGGATTCGTCGAAGGATCGTCCGAGACCTGAACGAGGCCCCTTTCCCGATTTCTCCGGTCATCCCTTACATGAAGGTGATCCATGACCGGCTGAGCATCGAGATCGCCCGGGGCTGCAAACGGGGGTGCCGTTTCTGCGAGGCTGGATTCATCCACCGTCCGTACCGAGAAAGAAATCCTGAGCTCATCGAAAAGACGATCCAAGAAGCCCTTCGGCAGACGGGCTACGAAGAGGTCTCCCTCCTTTCCCTCAGCGCAGGCGATTACTCCTCAATCGGTCCCCTTCTCGCTTCGCTGATGGATCGCTTTGAGGAGAAAAAGATCGCGGTCTCTTTCCCTTCTCTGAGAATTGAAAGCGTCATGGGGCAATTGGCCGAGCAGGTGAGACGCGTGAGAAAGACCGGTTTCACCCTTGCTCCCGAAGCGGGAACCGATCGATTGCGAAAGGTGATCAACAAGGACCTGGATGAGGCGGTCCTTTTCCAAGGCCTTGAGCACCTCTTTTCGGAAGGCTGGAGGAACGTCAAGCTCTATTTCATGATTGGCCTTCCTACAGAGACCCAAGACGATTTGAAAGGGATCGTCGATCTCGGAAGAAGGATCGTTCGGCTCGGAGAAAGGAAGAAAATCCGTCCGAACGTGACGATCAGTGTCTCCACCTTTGTGCCGAAACCGCATACACCCTTCCAATGGGTACCCCAAATACCTTTTGATGAGATGAAGTGGAAGCTCGACTTTCTCCGCGAAGAGCTACGGCGTTGCCGGATCCAGTTCAAATGGCAAGATCCACACCTCAGCTTCCTCGAAGGGGTTTTTTCCATGGGGGATCGAAGGCTCTCCCCGGCCCTGCTTCGGGCCCATCAACTGGGTTGCCGGTTCGACGGTTGGACGGAACAGTTTCGGGATTCCCTCTGGAAAGAGGCCTTTGATCGAGCGGGGGTGGATCCAACGGCCTACACCCGAGAGAAGAAACGAGACGAAGCGTTTCCGTGGTCCTTCATCGAAACAGGAGTTTCATCCGCCTATCTTCGGGAAGAATATGAACGGGCACTCAGAGAGGAGAGCACCGCGGCTTGTTCTGAAAAAGGGTGCCGCAAGTGTAACCTTTGCAACGGCGAGGAGATTCGGGTGAGACATGCTCCGCCCATGACGATCCTTAAAGACGGCAGAGGTGAGAAAGGAAGGATTCGAAGAAAGACGTCCCCAAGAAAGGTTCGAATCCTTTTTACCAAAACAGGGGATGCCCGGTTCCTTAGCCACCTGGAGCTGTCCCATCTTTTCCATCGCGCCGCAAGAAGGGCCCGGGTTCCTCTGCGCTATTCCGAAGGGTTTCATCCCCTACCCCGGATCGTTTTTGGCAGTGCTCTGCCCGTGGGGGTGGAAAGCCTAACCGAGAGAGTGGATATGGAGCTTGAAAGTCCGATGGCCCCCTCAGAGCTCATGGAGGCGCTTAATCGCACCTTACCCGAAGGGGTGCGGATCATCGAGGCAAAAGAGGTACCGCTCCTCTCATCGGCCCCTCCCATGGCAACCCGATCTGCCTATCGAATTTGGGTGGGCGGGGGGGACACCCTCTCAAAAGAGGAGGCAAAAGGGAGGATCCAGGGCCTGTTGGAGAAAAAGGAGGTCCCTTTCCACCAAGAGAGGAAAGGCAAGGAAAGGCAAGTGGATCTCCGTTCCTTCATCGAAAGGATGGAGGTCACAGAGGACGGAGAGGGAAAAGGAGCCGCTTCGGAGTGGGCCATCGAACTCGTTCTTCGAAGCGTAGGGGGTAGAACAGCAAAGCCCACGGAGATCCTTCGTGAAGGCCTGGGCCTCGATGAGGAGGCCTTGGCTCGATGCCGCATTGTGAAGATCCTTTAGGAAACGAGAACGTGTCAGTCCCAAGCCTCATGGGTTTCGGGAAGGGGGCGGATTATGACAAATGAACTGATCATCAATGCGACACCTTACGAAACGCGGGTAGCCCTTCTCGAAGACAGGGTGCTCACGGAGCTCTACATCGAGCGGACACGAGATCGGGGCATCGTAGGGAACATCTATAAGGGAAAGGTTGTGAAGGTCCTTCCAGGCATGCAGGCCGCCTTTGTCGATATTGGGCTTGAAAAGGCCGCCTTTCTCTACGTGGCCGATGTGTACGGCCGGGTGGAGGAGTATGAGGAGATGGGACTTCCCGGAGAAGAGATCTCCTCCCCCTACTTCAACCCGTCAACCCAGATCGAGGATCTGCTCTCCGAAGGCCAGGAAATCCTGGTCCAAGTTTCGAAAGAACCCTTAGGTTCGAAAGGAACACGGATCACCTCTTATATCACCCTTCCGGGTCGCTATCTGGTCTTTATGCCTACAGTGGATCACGTGGGCGTATCGAGAAGGATTCAGGACGAGAAGGAGCGAAAGCGGCTGAAGGAGATCGTTCAGGCCATCAAGCCTTCCACAGGCGGGTTTATTGTCCGGACAGCAAGCGAAGGGGCGGAGTCCGACGAAATTCGAAACGACATGGAATTCCTCCTTCGCCTTTGGGCGAATATCCAGAGACGGAAAGAGAATCTTCCGGCTCCCTCTCTGGTTTACAGCGACTTGACCATGGTTCTTCGCGTGATCCGGGACATCCTTTCACCCCAAGTGAACCGCATCGTCATCGACTCCAAGTCGGAATACGACAACATCGTCAACTTCATGAACGCCTACATGCCGAAGCAGAAATACGAGATTGTCCTCTACGAGAAAAAAGAGCCGATTTTCGACGCCTATGGGATCGAGGTTGAAATCGACAAACTTCTTGAAAGAAAGGTCTGGCTCAAATCGGGCGGTTACATTGTGATCGATATGGCGGAGGCTCTGGTGGCCATCGATGTCAATACGGGAAGGTACGTGGGAAAGCGCAACCTGGCCGATACGATTCTCAAGACAAACCTGGAGGCTGCAAAGGAGATCGCCTACCAGCTTCGGCTCCGGAATATTGGTGGCATTATTATCATCGATTTCATCGACATGGATCGAGAAGGCGATCGTGAGAAGGTCTACCAGGCCTTGGAAGAGGCGATTCAGAAGGACCGACAGAAGACGACGATTTCGAAGATCTCTGAGCTGGGCCTGGTGGAGATGACCCGAAAGAGAACGCGCGAGAACATCGCCCGCATGCTCGGGGAACCGTGTCCCTATTGCGAGGGAACTGGATTCATCAAGTCGAAGACGACGGTGTGCTACGATCTTTTCCGGCAGATAGAGCGAACGGCAAGTGAACTCGGAGGCCGAAGTATCTTGGTTGAGGTGAACCCCGAGGTGGCCGCCCTTCTCTTTGAGGAAGAGAGAGCAGCGGTTGAAGAGCTGGAACAGAAGATCAAGAAGAAGATCGTGATAAAGGGCAAAACAGGTCTGCACCAAGAGCAGTTCAACATGGTCGAGGTGTGAGGTTTTGTACCATGCCGTCGTTTCATGGACCGTGCTCCCCTATCGGCCCGATGGGGTCAGCGTCTGAGACATTCCACGTTTTCGCTGAGCTCTCCCTTGACAAAGGATGAATATTTGTTAAACTTCCAAGTCTAAAGAGTGTGTGGGATCAAATCTCATCACAAGAGAGGGGGTGAAATGAGATGAAGAAGGGGTTAGGTTTGGCGATTCTGGCGGGTTTCGTTCTCTCCGTCTTGGTGGCATCGGGCGTCTTCGCCGCAAAGGACGAGGTGGTCTTCGATGTTCCTTATGGGAAGGTTAAGTTCGCCCATAAGAAGCATGCGGAGACGTTGAAGATCGATTGCCTCAAATGTCACCACACATGGAAGAAGGGTGAAACCAGCGGCAAGCTTTGCAAGGATTGCCACAAGGCCAAGGCCGAAGGAAAGGCACTCGCTGCGAAGGATGCTTTCCACAAAGACTGCAGAGGCTGCCATGACGAGGCCAAGAAGGCCAAAAAACCTGCAGGGCCCACTGCGTGCACCCAGTGTCACGTGAAGCCCGCAGCAAAGAAGTAGTCCGAATTCGGAGGGAAAAGAGGAAAAAGGGGGCAGGGCCTTGAGCGGCCCTGCCCCCTTTTTTCTTGACAGTCGTTTGAGATATATGTTAAAAATTTCAAATACTTTTAATGTCTTAACCCACATCGGTCAAACAGGATCTCAATGAAAAAAGAAGCTTCGTTACGTCGTGAGGAAGAAGGGAGGGGATTGGTAGACCACCTTCTCAGTCTCCTTCGTTCTATCAAGCTTACCATCTTTCTGCTCATTCTCCTTGCAATTCTATCGATCGTCGGAACCCTGATCACCCAGAATGCGACGCCCCAGGAGTACGTGGCCCGCTACGGGGTGAGTCTCTACGAAGTCCTTAATTTTTTTAACCTTTTTGATATGTACCACTCCGGATGGTTCACCGCAATTCTTCTTCTCCTTGTTCTGAATCTGATCGCCTGTTCCCTCGAGCGCATACCAACTATCCTGAAGCAGGTTTTGAGGAGCTCCGATCGGAAAGGCATCGAAACCTCCGAACTCAAAAATCTTCCCTTTGTGGAGAGGCTGGGTCGCCTTCCATTCTCGGAAAACATGGTAGAGGAGATCCGGCGCTACGTTCGGAAGAGCTTTGGCCCCTGCGAAAAGGTTGAAACCCAAGCTGCCATTACCCTTTACTGCGAAAAGGGACGGTTTTCCCGCCTGGGTGTTCCTCTGACACACCTGAGTGTGGTCATCATACTCTTCGGGGCAATCCTGGGGAGCTGGTACGGGTTCAAAGGGTTTGTGAACATCCTCGAAGGAGAGGCCACGGACCACATCTACCTTCGTGTGAGGGACCGGGAGATCCCGAGGCCTCTCGGCTTCTCGGTCCGTTGCGATGATTTTCAGCTTATTTTCTACGATCTTCCGGGAAAGACGGAAAAGCATGTGAAGGAATACGTGAGCCACCTCACCATCCTTGAAGACGGCAGGGAGGTTTTGAAACAGGCGATCAAGGTCAACCATCCCCTCCATTACAAAGGGTTGGCTTTCTACCAGTCCTCTTATGGGGCTCTGTATGATGCGACCGTCGCCATCCTCTGGAGGGACAACAAGAGGGAGAAAGTCACCCTCAAGCTTTCCGAAGGAGAAACCACGCCTATTCCAGGTTCTAACCTGTTTCTTCGACTCCTCCGCTATGCGCCTCAGGTTCATAACCTGGGTGAGGGGATACAGGTGGCCCTCCTTGGGCCGAGCCAGACCCCCCAGGCCTTTTGGCTTGTGAGGGGGGCGCCCCTTTTTGAACCCCCAGGTGGCGGGACGATCGCTTTGCGCCTCGAAGGGATTGAGGCCCGGGAGTATACAGGCCTTCAAGTAGCAAAGGATCCGGGCGTATGGATCGTCTGGTTCGGTTGCGGCCTGATGATTCTGGGGCTTTTTTGGGCATTCTTTTTCTCTCACCAGCGACTCTGGGTGAGGATTCCTCTGGATTCCTCGAAAGAGGAAATCATCTTGGCCGGCTCAACCAACAAGAATCGATTGGGGTTTGAAAGAACCTTTACGAAATTGGCCGACGAAATTCGTTCTCGACTGGGGCGTTAGGACATGCCTCTGAAAAAAAAGGTCCGTTCTCTCGTGATCTCAGGCTACGGCACAAACTGTGAGATGGAGATGGCCCATGCGTGCCGACTGGGTGGATCGGACATCGTTGACATCGTTCATATCAACGATCTGATCTCGGGTGAAAAGCGGCTCGATGACTATCATTTTCTCAACCTTCCAGGGGGCTTTCTCGACGGCGACGATTTGGGGGCAGCCAAGGCTGGCGCAAACCGCATCCAATATGCAAAGGTCTCCGGGACCGACGAATATCTCTTCGATCACCTCCTCCGATTTATTGCAGAGGGCAAGCTCATCTTAGGCGTATGCAACGGGTTTCAACTCATGGTCAAGCTGGGGCTTATCCCGAATCTGAACGGCCGTCACTCCCAGCAGGAGGTGACCCTGACGTTTAATGACTCGGGAAGGTTTGAAGATCGCTGGGTCTATTTGAAAGTGAATCCGCACTCTCCCTCCGTTTTTACAGAGGGGATGGAAGGCGTCTATTTGCCTGTCCGCCATGGAGAGGGTAAATTCATTCCGAAAGACCCGGTTGTCCAAAGGGAGCTGAAAGAGAGAGGCCTGATCGTTCTTCAATACTCGGATGAAGGGTTTCGTGAAACGGTGATGGAGTATCCTCTCAATCCCAATGGCTCCACCGATGCGGTGGCTGGCATCTGTGACGAAACGGGACGCCTCCTTGGCATGATGCCTCATCCTGAGGCCTACCTTCATCGAACCAACCACCCTCGCTGGACCCGCGAGACGTTGCCCGAAGAGGGCATGGGGGTTGCCTTCTTTAGGAATGCGGTTGAATACGTTCGAAACCACCTACTTTAGGGAGGGCAAAGACTTATGAACAAGGCAGAGCTGATCACGAAGGTTTCGGAGAGGGCGAACGTGACCCAGAAGGTGGCCAAGGTGATTGTGGATACGCTCTTCGATGGGATGAAAGAGAGCCTGGAGAAGGGAGAACGGATCGAGATCCGTGGTTTCGGTAGCTTTGTTGTCCGCAGCTATGGAGGCTATCGGGGCCGCAATCCCAAGACAGGAGAAGTCGTCGATGTTCCGCCGAAGAGGCTGCCCTTTTTCAAAGTTGGGAAAGAGTTGAAGGAAATGGTCAACACGGAGAGGCGGGAAGAGCCTTCCCCGGACCCAAAAGACTAGGCCGTAAGAGGATTGAATTCCATCCCATTCAAGACGGACCCCCATTAAGGTAAGCCCGGGAGTAACACTTGTTACGAACCACCGCTGCCACGGCCCGAACAACCCGAGGCAGCAAAGAGCCGGCTAAAGGTTTTTCCAGTATCGTTTCTGAATCGTTCTGACTTCCTCCAGGACCCCCTCGATTCTCGAAGGGGCCGTTTCTTGATTGTTCGATCGATCACCGTTCTGAGAGGCTCCTACGAGTTGCTTCAATACCGCTTTGACGGAGCGGCTTTGTCCGGCCACATCGTAGCCGCCTTCGAGGACCAGGACGATTCTTCCTTGGGCCGTCGCATCGGCCAGTTCCATGAGGATCTGGGTCATCTTCGCAAAGCCTTTCTCCGTCACCTCCATCCCACCCAGAGGATCCGCATAATGAATGTCGAAACCAGCCGAGACGAGAACGAGCTGAGGCCGATATTCGAGGGCGATCGGCTTGAGAATGAGGTTGAAAGCATCGACATAGTCCGAGTCGCCACATCCTGAGGGAAGAGGAACATTGACGGTGAAGCCCTCTCCCTCGCCCTTTCCCACCTCCCTCGCCCCACCTGTTCCGGGATAAAAGAAAGGATAACGGTGCGTCGAGAAGTAAAGGACCTTGGGCTCATCGTAGAACGAGTGCTGAGTCCCATTGCCATGATGAACATCCCAGTCCACGATGAGCACCCTGTCAAGAGAAAACTGCTTCATGGCGAACTTCGCGCCGATCGCCACATTGTTGAAAAGGCAAAACCCCATGGCCCTGTTTCTTTCCGCGTGATGGCCTGGAGGTCTTACGAGGGCAAATCCGTTTTTCAGGCGACCGCTCATCACCTCTTGAATCAACTCCAGAAGCCCTCCCGCAGCGAGGAGTGCCGCCTCGTAGGAACCCGCAGAGGTCGACGTATCGAGGTCGAGGCGATAGTGGGGTTTGCCGGCGGTGGAAGCGATGAGATCGATGTAGGAGGGATCATGGTTCAGCTCGATTTCCTCACGGGTTGCGAGTCTCGCCTTAACATTCTCGAGAAGCTGCCCCCTCAGCTCCTCCTCCTCGAGCATCTGATAAAGGACCCGAAGCCGTTCGGGGCTCTCGGGGTGGCCAAGGCCCATGTCATGGTTTAAGTATCTCTGATCCTTCACAATTCCTGTCCGAGCCATCCGTCATCTCCAGGTATGAAAAAGGGTAATCGCACTCACAACACAAAACTATCCTTTTTATGGCCCCTTGTCAAGACAATCGGGTGGCGGCCCGCCTTCCGCCGAGTCTCGGACCCCGGACCGATTGCCGATCTTACGCGGTAAGTCCTAAGCCGAATCAAGCCTGTTCGGGTCCGTCGGATTTCGGAGCCCCGGCGAAGACGGCCTGGAGGCTCCCACCGGGGCCCTCTTTTGCAATATCAGGATATTCTCTCTGCCCGTGGGCTTGACTTCGAGGTTCGAATGGCGCATCAAATAGGAAATTGTCGAAGGAAGAAGGAGAAGGTAAATCTCCGATGAGGCGGAAACCTGACACAGAAAGGATCACGTCATGGAAGAGCGAAGGGTTCAACCGAAGAAGCTGACGCTGGCCAACACGAAACAGGAGATGCTTCAGGCCTACAACGAGGTTCTCAAGCAGCTCGAAACCCAGAAAGAGCTCGAACTCAAGCCCGAGAAGCGCCTCGAGGAGAAAAAGGCGAAGGAGGTCCTTACCGTCGCAGAAACCCTCTCCTCCGAAGGGGTGGCAAAGGGGATCAGCACGCTGAAGATCGAGGTCGGGAAGGTACTGGCCCAGATTTCCGACCGGCTGGAGGAGGAGATCCAGAAGTTCAAGGCTGTCCAGAATGCGGTGGCCCTGAAGGAAAAAGAGCTCCAGGAGCTTTACGAGATTGAGAAATCGGCTATGACCCTGGCGGCCCTGATCGAGGCTCACAACGAAAAGCGTCAGGCCTTCGAAGCCGAAATGGCGGCCAAAAAAGAGGCCCTGACCCGAGAGATCGAAGCCCTTCGCGAGGAATGGAACAAGGAGAAGGCCGAGTACGAGGCAGCCACCAAGGAGCGCGACGCGGCTGAAAAGAAGAGGCGAGATCGAGAGCGGGAGGAGTACGAGTACGCCTTTAAGCGGGAGCAGAAGCTTGCCAAGGATAAATTCGAAGACGAGAAGGCGAAGCTCGAAAAAGAGATCCATCTCAAGAAGGAGCAGATGGAGGCAGAGCTCAAGGCCAGAGAGAAAGGGGTCCTCGAGAAAGAGGAAGAGCTGAACGAACTCCGAAAGAGGGTGAGCACCTTCCCGAAGGAGATGGAGGCGGCTCTCGCCAAGGCGGTCAAAGAGGTAAGCGAGAAACTTTCCCTCGAGTCAAAGAACCGGGAAGAGCTGATGAAGAAAGAATTTCTGGGAGAGAAGAACGTTCTTCTGACGCGGATCGAATCCCTTGAGAAGACGGTGAAGGAACAGGCCGATCGGATCCTCAAACTCAACGCTCAACTGGAAAAGGCCTACCAGCAGGTCCAGGAGATCGCCATGAAGACGATCGAGGGGACCTCGAGCATCAAGGCCCTTTCCAACCTTCAGCAGTGGCTGGGCGAGCAGGTCAAGAAACCGACTCCGGATAAGTGAGTCCGGAAAGGAGCGAAAGATGCTTATCATTGGCGAATCGATCAACGGGACCATACCGAAGGTAGGCGAGGCCATTGAGGAACGTAACGAGCCCTTTCTCCGCGATCTCGCCCGCACCCAATACGAGTGCGGAGCCCAGATGCTCGACGTGAATGCGGGCATTGCAGGAGGAAACGAGGTCGAAAACCTTCCCTGGTTGGTGGAGCTCGTGCAGAAAGAGGTTCCCTTGCCACTCATGCTCGATAGCGCCAATCCCGATGCCCTCGAGGCGGCCCTTCGCGTGTATCGGCACGAGACCCCGGCCATTCTCAATTCCATCTCCGGCGAGGAGGAGAAGTGGCAACGACTCTTTCCCGTCCTTCTTCGTAACCCCTGCGGCGTCGTGGTCCTTTGCATGGACGACCAGGGGATCCCGAAGAGCGTGGAGGGGCGCGTGGCCATCGCCCGCCATCTCTTTGATCGGCTGGCGAAGGCCGCTGTTTCGCCTGAAAGGATCTATTTCGATCCCCTCGTCCTTGCGGTTTCGGTGGACGCCGAGGCCCCTCTCCTCACGCTGCGGGCCATTGAGGCCCTTCGATCCGAATTCCCCCATTCCCACATCATCTGTGGGGCGAGCAACGTAAGCATGGGCCTTCCGGGAAGAAAATTGATCAATCGAACCTTCCTGACCATGGCCCTCATGGCCGGGCTGGATACCCTCTTTATCGATGTCCGAGACCAGGCCCTTCTTTCCTCCATCTATGCCGCGAGAGTTCTTCTCAACCAGGACCCTTACTGTTTGGAGTATCTGAAGGCCTACCGGGCAAAGAAGATTCTCGTCTAAGAAGAGGCCTTATGGGAAGGGAGCCCCCGTTCGAGGAAGTAAAGACAGAAGGCCTGGATCACAATGGCGTGATCGATCTGTCCCTCGCGGATCAGCCGAGGAATGTCCGCCAAGGGTAGAAGGACAACCTCGATATCCTCGGTCTGATCCGGAGTGGGAAGGGACACCTGGGTCACGTTTTCAGCAAGAAACGTGTAACAGCGGTTGCCAAAAAGGGCAGGATTGGGGTTGACCCTTCCCAAAAGGGACAACCTTTCTCCTTCGTAACCCGTTTCCTCTCGAAGCTCCCTTGAGGCTGCTTCAGCGGGACTATCTCCGGCATCGATCAGGCCTCCGGGGATTTCAAGGGTCACCCGCATGGCGCCATGACGGTATTGTCGGATCATCACCACCTGTTGGTCCGAAGTGAGGGGGATGACGTTGACCCAGTCCTGCGACTCGATGATATAGAAATCGTGCTCCTTTCCTGTCCTGGGCGAGACGGACCGATCCGTTCGTATGGAGAAGACTCGGAAAGAGGGACCCTCTGTCGAGGCGATACGCTGCCAGGGTTTAACCATGAAAGACCTCCTGTGCTGTTTAGATGTCGCTCCTTGTTCTTCAATCTGCAGAGGTGAGCGATTAATTCTATGGGGCCTGGTATGGTCTTGTCAAATGGGAGGTTTGGATCGGCCTTTTGAGCTTCGGGGCCAGAGCCCTTCGATTCCGGGCAGCCAAGAAGTGAGCTAAGAATCCGACCCCTCGTCACTCCTCCCCGCTCCCCCAGTTGAAGCGTGTGTGGCAGAACAGGCGGCTGGCCTACCGCCTTCAGGGCGATGGAAGGGGGTTCAAAAAAAGAGTTGACATTCCAGCCTTTCTGATTATAATGAGCTTGCGAGAAATGAAAGAGTGGGGGGCTTCTTTGGAAGGATCTCATCCCAGTTGATCTGAGAGACCATCTTTTTTCACGGACGGCCAGGCCTCGAAGGGCGCTTGCTCCTTCGAAGGGGCTGTCCTCGGGGATTAGGGATTTGGACCTGAAGCGAGATTATTACGAGGACATCGAACTCTTTAAGAGCAAGACGGTCCTGGTCTCTACGATCCTGGGGCTGATCTTTTTAGCCCTTCTCCCAGCCCTCGTTTCGAAGTATCACTTCTTGGGGCTTTCGATTTATCTTGTCAATCTCATTACGGTCCACTCGATTGTGGCCATCGGTCTCAACATCGTTGTAGGCTACACGGGCCAAATCTCCATGGGCCATGCGGGGTTTTTCGCCATTGGAGCCTTCACCACGATCATCCTGATCCTCCGAGCAGGGTTTCCTTTTCTCTTGGCCTTGCCTGTCGCGGCTTTCGTTTCCTCTGCCTTCGGCTTTCTCCTCGGCCTACCCGCCCTTCGGCTGAAAGGTCCTTACCTTGCCATCGCAACTCTGGGTTTCGGCATGGCCGTGACCACGACCATCAAACACCTCGAGTTTTTTGGTGGTAGAATGGGCCTTCAGGCTCCCAAACTCAAGCTCTTTGGAACCGTTCTGAAGGATCTCCACCTTTACTATCTGATCATGACGATTGCGATTATCATGGTGGTGGGAGCGGTCAAGCTCATGAAAACGAGAGTGGGGCGAGCCTTTGTGGCCATCCGGGACAGCGACATCGCTGCCGAGGCGATGGGAGTGAACCTCACCTATTACAAAACCCTTGCCTTCGCGGTGAGCGCCTTTTACACAGGCGTTGCCGGCGGGCTCTATGCCTTCATCCTCGGATTCATCAATCCCGAGGGGTTCCATCTCATCATGTCCATCACCTTTCTGGCCATGATCGTTGTGGGAGGTCTCGGATCGATCGTAGGATCGATTGCAGGGGCCGTCCTCATGACCTATCTTGATGTGAAGCTTCAGGCGGTTCAAGATGTGCCGTGGGTGGGCCCGGCCCTTCTTGCTTTTTCGCAACAATATATGACCGTGAGCGGCATCTCAAACATCGCGCCTATCGTCTACGGCATCATTATGATTCTCATCGTCCTCTTCGAGCCTCTGGGGCTCTTTGGATTCTGGATTCGTGTGAAACGCTACTGGAAGACGTGGCCTTTTTAAGAGAGACCATCGTCTGGCTGGACACGAGACTTCGGTCTTTCCACGGGAGGGGAAATGCTGGGACAGTTGATTGTCAGTGGATTGGCGGTAGGGGCCTGCTATGCCCTTCTCGCCCTCGCCATGGTCATCATCTACAAGACCTCGGAGGTCCTTAACTTCGCTCAGGGAGAGATGGCCATGGTGAGCACGTTCGTCGCCTTCGTTCTTCTCGAAGGCTACCACATCCCCTTTGTGTGGGCGGTCGTCCTCACCCTGATGTTTGCCCTGTTGCTCGGTGTCTTCGTGGAGAGGGTGTTTCTCAGCACTGCCAAAGAGCCGACGGTTCTCGGATTGATCATCATCACCCTCGGCTTCGAGATGATCCTCATGGGATTTGCGGGATGGAAATGGGGGCCGGATCAGCGGTCCTTTCCGTTTCCGGTCTCCAGCGTGGAGGCCTACCGTTTGGGTGACCTCACCATCAGTCGGATCAATTTCTGGACGATTCTCATCTGCCTGACCCTCATGTTCGTCCTCTTTCTCTTCTTTCGCTACACGAAGCTTGGCATGGCAATGAGGGCCACCCAGCAGAACGTGATGATGGCCCGGGTGATGGGAATCCGAACCAAACGGATTCTTTCCTTCACCTGGGCAGTGAGTTCGATGATCGGAGCCACGGCAGGGATGCTCATCGCCACCCTAGGCGTCCTCGATCCCAATATGATGATGGATCCTTTGCTCAAAGGTTTTGCCTCGGCCGTCCTTGGCGGCATGACAAGCCTTCCCGGGGCCGCGTTAGGCGGAGCGATCCTCGGCATGGTGGAAAACGTCTTCGGAGGCTATGTCTCCTTGTCCTTCAAGGGGGTGGTGGCCTTTGCGATCATCGTGTTGATGCTCTGCTTTAGACCGAGCGGCCTTTTGGCCCGGCACTACGTGAAGAAGGTTTAACAATATTATCCACGATTCGGGCAGAGACAAAATCGATCAGAAAGGAGGAGGGAGAAATGGTCAAGAGAGTTTCGATTATTGGGGCGGTGATTGTAGCGGTATATTGGGTGACGATGCCATGGGCCTTCGGCCAGCAGGTTCGAGGAGTCACGGACACAGAGATTCTGGTCGGTCAGTGGGGCCCCCAGACCGGACCTGCGGCGGCCTGGGGATCGGTGGCAAGGGGAACGGGCTTGCTGTTCAAGATCATCAACGAAGAGGGCGGCATCCACGGACGTAAGATCAAATACTTTCTCAGAGACGATTCCTATCAGCCCGCCAAGACGAAAGCGATTGTCAAAGAATTCCTCGAACAGATCGGCGTATTCGCAGTGGTCGCCGGCGTGGGGGTTGGCACAGGCATGGCGGTTAGGGATGAGCTGATGGAGAACAAGGTCATCTGGGTGGGCCCGGCCACAGGGGTCTATAACTGGATCCAACCCTTCCAGAGGTACCTTTTTGCCGTTTTTCCTCTCTACGACGACGAGGCCTATCACCTCACCGCTTATCTCTTCGAAAAGATGGGTCTGAAGAAGATCGCCATGTTCTACCAAAACGACGATTATGGGAAGCAGGGGCTCATGGGGGTTGAGAGATACCTCAAAGAGAAGAACACCGCTCTTGTTGTCAAGCTTTCGTACGAAGTGACCGAAAGGGATCTGAGCAGTCATGCTCTTAAGCTCAAGGACTCGGGAGCCCAAGCCGTGATCCTTTGGTCCAGCCCAGCCCATGCAGCCATCCTATTAGGCGAGACAGCCAAGATCGGTTTCAAACCTCAGTGGGCCAGTAGCTGCACCCTTTCGGATTCTCCTCAGATGCTTCAGATGACGAAGGGGCTATGGGCCGGAACGATCAACTCCTTCTTCGCCGAATTGCCGGACTCGGATCACCCCCTGATGGTCAAGTACCGCGAGTGGCATAAGAAGTTGGAGCCTCAGGAGCGCTGGGGGGTCTTCTACTATGCGGGGATGATGTTTGCAGAACCCTTTGTGGAAGGCCTGAGAAGGGCGGGAAGAAACCTGACCCCGGAAACATTGGTCAAGGCTATGGAAACGCTCAAGGATTGGAAGGGAACAGGCCCTCCCATCACCTATGGCCCCAACGAGAGACAGGGCGGAAAGCACCTTTTCTACGGGAGGGTTCGACCCGATGGAACCGTTGAACGTCTTACGGACTGGGTGAAAATCACGAAGTAAACGGGGCCGTTACGTTGCGCAGCCCCCGAAGAGGACGCCCTAAGAGGCCTTGTCAAGCGGGTCTTTTTGACATCTGTGCGGTTCTATCGGCTTCACGAGAGTGGATTCAGGGGAGTTCGCCGAAGTGGGTATTTCGCTTCCTTAAGGTGCCGCGACAAGGCCTCTTTGGCAGCCCTCAGCGGGGCCCTTTTTGCAGCGATTTTCGGAACGTCAGGGTAAATTCGATCTGACGTGAAGGCAAGAGCAGAGATCCTCATGGCGATTCTTCGCATCGAACATCTTAGCATCTCGTTTGGAGGGATCAAGGCCCTCCATGACGTAAGCTTTGAGGTCGAAAAGGGGATGATCTACTCCATCATCGGACCCAATGGTGCCGGCAAGACGACCATCTTTAACTGCATCAGTGGGATTTATCGTCCCGATTCCGGACGGATCTTCTTCAAAGAGGAGGAGATCACCCATCTCAAACCCCATCAGGTGGCCCAGAAGGGCATCGCCAGGACGTTTCAGAACATCGAACTTTTCAGCCATATGACCACCATGGACAATCTCATGCTGGGCCGCCATCTTCACATGAAAACAGGGGTCTGGAGGGGAGCGACCTTTCTCTCCAGGCGATCCCGGGCGGCCCGGGAGGAGATTGCCAATCGGAGGAAGGTCGAAGAGATCATCGATTTTCTCGAGCTGCAGTCTGCCCGAAATCAATTCGTCTCGAACCTTCCTTACGGTACCCGAAAGCTCGTTGAGCTCGGGCGGGCCTTGGCCCTCGAACCCGAGTTGATCCTCCTCGATGAACCCTCCGCTGGAATGAATCTGGAGGAGAAGGCCGACATGATGTTTTCGATCCAAGATTTGCGGGACGATCTGGGCATGAGCGTCCTTTTGGTTGAGCACGATATGAATCTGGTGATGGATATCTCGGATCGGGTCCTCGCCCTCAACTACGGCGAGAAGATCGCGGAAGGTCTGCCTTCGACGGTCCAGAGCCATCCGGAGGTGCTGAAAGCCTACCTTGGAGAGGAAGCCCCCGTTGCTTAACGTCAAGAACATCGAAACCCTCTACGGTTTGGTGATGGCCCTTCGAGGGGTCTCCCTCGAAGTGAAGGAAGGGGAGATCGCTTGCATCTTGGGCGCCAATGGAGCAGGAAAAACGACCATCCTGAAAACGATCATGGGGCTCCTCGAGGATCAACCCGATAAGGGAACGATCGAGTTCCTGGGCCAGCGCATCGATGGGAAAGACACGGAGGTCATTGTTCGTATGGGGATCTCCTATGTCCCCGAGGGGAGGGAGGTCTTCCCTGAGTTGAGCGTTGAAGAAAACCTGAGGGTTGGAGCGTACACCCGTAAAGATCCCCATCTGGTCAAAGAGGACTACGATCGCGTGCTTCACCATTTCCCTGGGTTGGCCGTAAGACGGGCACAATGGGCCGGAACCCTGAGCGGTGGCGAGCAGCAGATGCTCTCCATCGGTCGGGCCTTGATGGCCCGGCCCAAACTGCTCATGCTCGACGAGCCTTCACTGGGGCTTTCCCCTCTTCTGGTTCAAGAGATCTTTCGCATCATCAAGACGATCAACGGCGAAGGAACGACTATCTTGCTTGTCGAACAGAATGCCAAGATGGCCCTTCAGATCTCTGATCACGGTTTCGTTCTTGAAAATGGCCGAATTGTGGCGGCCAACCGGGCAGCCCATCTTCTCCAGGACGAAGACGTGAGGGAGTTCTATCTGGGCATTCGATCCGAGGAGTCGGTGAAGGGCTACCAGCGCTGGAAGAGAAAGAAGCGGTGGCGATAGGAAGGAGGTCCTCAGCGAAGATCCCCCCATGCATATTGAAGCAAGGCCACCAGGATGATGGCAGCAGTTTCGGTTCTGAGGACCCTCTGACCGAGCTTCACGGGTAGGAACCCCACCTGTCTTGCCGCTTCGACCTCACTTTCCGTCAAACCGCCTTCGGGCCCCACCAGCCCGTAGACCCGTTGAAAACGGCAGCGGTCGAGGACCGCTCGAAGCGATTCGCCCTGCCTCTCCCAGAGAAGAATTCGAAGCCCCTCTTCCGTGCAGCTCGCAAGGGCTTCTTCGAAGGATCGGTAGGCCTCCACCCGGGGTATGAGGGCCCGTCGCGATTGCTGGGTCGCCTTCAAGGCGATGTCCTGCCATCGATGGGCCTTCTTCTGTTTGGCCTCCCTTTCCTCCAGGGAAATGGATCGTTTCGATTTGAAGGGAATGATCCTTGAGACGCCCAATTCCGTCGTTTTCTGGATAATGAGCTCCATCCGTTCTTTCTCAGGGAGGGCCTGAAGAAGGACAATCTCCAAAGGCGACTCCGTGGGCGAGGGAAACTGGGAGAAGATCCAAACGGAAGCCTTCTCTTCCGAAACGAAAAGAACGCGACCTCGAAAGTCTCTTCCTAAGGCATCGGTGAGGGTGATGAGAGCGCCCGGTCGGCCTTTCTGAAAGCGAAAGGCCTCCATGGGAGGCCCTTCGATCGAAACTTCCTCGTTCGGGTTGAGCACCCGGTCAAGCATAATCCTATCCATGGCAAGAAGGTGTCGCCCCCTTTTTCTTCTCCTCTTTTGCTGCCTCCTCGCCCCCTTCGAACTCCCGGATCCCTTTTCCTAAGGCTCGAAGCCTCTTGTCCACCAGGTCATTGATCGTTCCCTCTTCAAAACCACCTGTCTCGAGGCGCTCGCCGGCTCGGACGCCTGTGAGGATTTCGATCCCTTCGTCGATCGTTTTGACAGGATAGATATGGAACTTACCCTCCTTGACGGCCTCGACCACTTCCTTTCTCAACATGAGATCGTCGACGTTGAGATGGGGGATCATCACACCTTGCTTTCCCGTAAGCCCTTTGGCCTTACACACATCAAAGAAGCCCTCGATCTTCTCATTAACTCCCCCGATGGGCTGGATCTCTCCTTTTTGATTGACCGATCCCGTCACAGCGATATCTTGACGCAAGGGGATTCCCGAGAGGCTCGACAGGAGGGCATAAACCTCCGTCGAAGAAGCGCTATCCCCATCCACACCGCTATAGGACTGCTCAAAACAGATGCTCGCCGTCATGGTAATCGGTTTGTCCTGAGCATACTTTCCACGAAGGTAACCCGCCAAGATGTAGACCCCCTTGTTGTGAATGGGCCCGCTCATCTCGGCCTCTCTTTCGATGTTGATGATCCCGCCTTTACCCATCGAGGTCTTGACGGTGATCCTCGAAGGTTTGCCAAAGGCATAGTCGCCGAGATCGTAGACCGAGAGACCGTTGATCTGACCCACCACCGTGCCGTCGGAATCGATCATGATCGTTCCGTCCTGGATCATCTCCTGGATCTTTTCCTCGATGAGGTTGACGCGGTAGATCTTCCGCTCCAAGGCCTTATCGACGTGCTCCTCCCGAACCCGATCGCTTCCTTCCTTGCCTGCCCAGTAGTTGGCCTCCCTCAGGAGATCGGCGATGAGGTGGAAACGGGTCGAGAGCTTTTTCTGTCTGCCCGTCAGCCGCACGCCATACTCGATGACGGCTGCCACGCCGGTCCGATCGAAAGGCCTCAACTTCTCTTCGTCACAGATCTTCCGGATGAAGGCGGCGTACTGACGGACTCTTTCCTCGTCCTTGGTCATCACCGAATCGAAATCGGCCTTCACCTTGAAGATCTTCTTGAAGTCGTCGTCGTAGTTGTAGAGGAGATGATAGAGATAGCTATCGCCGATCATGATGACCTTTGTATTGC
>Ga0078972_1004004_pt1 | contig 25823 bp, 30 predicted proteins | sample YelNatPaOPGAMG01_FD_67568 | JGI IMG/M metagenome (GOLD analysis project Ga0078972, IMG submission 67568) | Hot spring thermophilic microbial communities from Obsidian Pool, Yellowstone National Park, USA - OP-RAMG-01 (SPADES assembly) (version 2) | ecosystem: Environmental > Aquatic > Thermal...
AATGTCCAGTAACTATAGAAGGCAATCCATATTATGCTTACAGATATTGTTAGTGGAAGCCACTTAATGTCTAAAATTAGTGTAAATAGATTAATTATGATTGCCAGAGCAATGTTTAGATAGTACGCTCTTTTCTGCCAACCATATTTAGATATAGTGTCAATTGCTTGCAGTGCTGCAAATCCTTTTTCGCTTAAAACATAAAAGCCTTCATTATCTACACTTATTAAGTTATCAAGCTTTTTCAAATGGAAATCTAAGAGGCCACTACTTTCAATCTCTAATTCTCTTTTAATGTCTGCGAAACGCATAGGTTTTTTAGCTAAAAGTTTAAGAATTTCAACCCTCAATGGATGTGATATAGCTTCAAAAATATCATTTGAACTCATATCATTTTACCCCCGAAGATAATAGAGGAATAGTGGATATAATTCTTCCAAACTTGACCTGTATGACAACAACTATTGACAAACTCTATATTCAGTTTACCTTAAGGATAACTGTAATAATGAACTAAATAAGCGATTTAGCCATTATCAACAGTATAGGGAATGTTATTGTTGCGTCTCCGTTGACAAAACAAGATTCTGCCTTAGGCTTTATTTTGCCCCAGGTGATCGCCTCCCTTGGTCTTGCACCACTTAAGCTTCCATCAAACTCCTGTGCTGTTGAAATATATACTGCATAGTCTAAGCCTTCTTTGAACTGGTTCCACCATATTGTATGATGTTTGCTAATACCGCCTCCAATAATTATTGCCCCACTCTTTTTTGCCTTAAAAACTATATCCGCTAACTCTTTTTGGTCTTTGAATGGGTCAATTAATAGCTTGTGTGTTGTTGAATAGGTGAACATTGCGGTTCCGAATGCACCATCTAGAAATCCTGGAACATATATTGGTATGTTTCTTTTTCTTGCACAGAATATGAACGAATCATCGTTCCCAAGCTCGTCTCCGATAAAATCAATAATCTCTCTGACACCATAACATTTTTCTCTGTCTATTTTAGATAGAACATTATATACTACCTTTTCTATTACGGGCCCATAGTTTTCTAATGGAATGAAAATGTTTCCTAACCTATGTATCTGTAATTCTTCAAGGTATACGTCGTCGACCTCAAAGGTTCCCCTAAAATAATCTTTAGTCGTTCTAGCAATATCGTGGTCAATTGAGCCGCACGTGGTTATTATTACATCAACTAGTCCTTCGTTAATCATGTCCTTTATTAGGCCCCTGAAGCCGGTTGATACAAGATTTCCTGTGAAAGATAAAAATTTTACACATTCTTTATCTTTAAACATTTTCGCTATAATCCTTGAGGCTTTTACTAGATCGGCTGCAGAGAAACCCCAAACTTGCTCATAAAATCTTAGAAGGTCGTTTAAATTTCTTACATCTTTAAGTGTAGGATCTTTTATCTCATGTTCTAAGATTCTTGCTCTTTCATCTTCTTTCAACTTTAATCAAGCTTATGGTCATTAAATGGGGAAATAAAAACTTATTATACCGCTAAACGTTAACTGAAAGGTATCTTCTTGCCTGAGACACCATTTTTGATACTACAAAGTTTTTTGGCCAACAATAGTCCTTTGCTTCCTCTAAAATGTCGTCTAAGGATTCTACTTTATTTTTGAGAATGCTGTTCAATATTGTTGAAAGAGTTTTTATTTGTTCTTTAAACGAATATTTTGACGTGAAGGTAGAGAGTGTTTCGTTTATTGCGAGCCATTTCGCCGTAAGCTTGGCCCAATATATTGCCTCCTCTTTTGTTTCAGAATTCTGTAAATTTTTAAGATGCTCTTTAAAATTGAAGGCGCAGATTTGTAAATACTTGTTTACAGTGCTTGATGTTATGTTTTCAGAAAGCGCCCTGTTAAGCCTTTCAAAGAAATCACCGACATTTTCATCTCTAAAAAATCTTTTTGTAGTATAGCATATATTGTCTGGTCCTTCTTCTATAGAAGAAATTGTTTGACTACAGTTGCATAAATTATATAATCCTTCTAAAATTGTGTACCCATTTTGGCAGCATGTCTTTGAAAGCCAAGCAACGTTTAGTACGTCCTGTAAAAATCTTTTACCACTTTCTTCTGAAACAGCCTGTCTCACTACAACTTTCCCTTTAACAAAAAATAGTATATACTCACCATTATCCTTCTCTATTCTCGAAACACCTAGTTCTGGAGAAAATTTGGAGTAAAAGTTTGATGCCCTGTCTAAAAACGTTTTTAAAAGTTTTTCATAAAAAAGATTAATTTTAAGACCCTCTACCTTCTTAGGATAGTATACAAGCATAAATTTTGTAGAATCGGAGGGGCACGGTCTTATGCTTGAAAGGCCTTCACCTTCTTCTAAAACATCATATTCTATACCTTCATCAACTAATTTATAGATTTCATTTAATATGTTACTTTTTTCATTATATAATACTGGACATTCACTTGGGTCAAGGTCCCCTCTAGCAATAGCTAACGCTGCCTGTCTGCAGCTTAAGTGGCCACAAAGGCCACAATCTTCTAAAGGCATTTTTGCAACTAATTCTTGCATAAAGTGCATTCAAGACACCATGGTGTCAACAGCCTTTTTTAAGGCCATCGTGAACGCCATACTTTTGCAACCAAATTATTTAAACTCTAATTATCGATCAATTTTGCTAATAAATTTTATGAATAAAAATATAATAAATGTACGTGAAAAGGAAAAAGTTTTATACCATTAATTAAATAGTAAAATTAAGTGTATGAACATGGTTTCTGAGGAGTTAAAGAAGTTATTAAATGAGGCAATCGCTAGAGAGATTCAAGTAAGTATACAGTATATGTGGCAGCATGTTCAATGGAGGGGTGCTAAGGCTTACGCGTTAATTGAGCAATTCAAAAATATTGCAATCCAAGAAATGAAGCATTCTGAAATGATTGCTGAACGCCTTTTCTACCTTGGCGGTGTCCCTACAACGAAACCCTCTCCAATATTCGTTGGAGAAAACTTAAGGGAAATGCTTACACAAGACGCTAAAGATGAAGAGAATGCCATAAAATTGTATAAGACAATAATACAGAAGGCTGAAAGCGAAGGTGACACGACCACAGCACACCTCTTTAGGGACATTCTAGAAGATGAGGAAGAACACCACGACTTTTTCACTTCAGCACTAGAAGAATCATAGCATTTTTCCCCTCAAAGCCCATCCCCCTTTATTTTTCATATTCCATATCTATTTCAAACAATTTCGCTTTTAAAGCTTGTACAACTTCATTTTGTAATTCGTATATCTTTGCTCTAAAGTCTTCTAATATTCTTGAGGCCTCATTAAAAACGAGTTTCAGCTTTTCTTTTTCAAAGAGAAACGTATTTTCCAATTTAATGGGTACAACAAGCAATTCCTTACCCTTTAACTCTAAATGAGGCCCTCTTGGACTTTCCATAAATATTTTGCTTTCCTTAAAACCAGTGTTCCTAGCGATCTTAACTAACTTTATAGCAGTTTCTATATTGTAACAGGATACATGGATTATTGGAGGTTGCACGAAGAGCCAAAGATTTTCATCCTCTAAAACAAATATCTTTTCTAGAACCTCATGCTTAATCTGATCATCGATTTCATGAAACTTGAAAATTATTTTCACATTCCTTTTTCGCCAAGGGACTCGTGATGCTAAAACCAGTATTCTTCCAGAACAGCTACTAGTGGGATACGCATCCTTCAATTTAAACAATGTTTTTATTACGGGAATCATTTCTTTATCAAAGTATCCTGAAACTATATCCTTCTCCATTCTCTTGTAAAATGACATTTTACGTTTTTCCCATCTTTCTCTAATTTCGTTCAATACAATCTAGCTAGTCTTCCTTAGATTAATATTTTTATTCCTGAAAGTTGATATTTTGGTGGGATGTCTCTATCTGTTAAGGTACTAAATATATTGTCTGGTAAAAGAGCGGCCATCTTGAATAAGCTTGATGCGGAAGGCTTGGGAATAAACTTGCATGATAGAATAAAAATTTTGCATGAAAACAAGACTGCAACAGTTTTGGTCGAAATAAGTGAGGAGCCAGAACTTGTTCCAAGAGGGTTTATTGGCCTATATAAGGAGGTTGCGCTTGAACTGGGTGCATTAAATGGTGAAATCGTTAAAGTTGAGCTTGCTAAAACACCGCAAAGTGTAACATTTATTAGAAAAAAGCTTAAGGGCCAGACCTTATCTCCTGAAGAAATATCTAGTATAGTTCAAGATACAGTCACATTAAACTTAAGTGAGCTTGAGATTGCAGCATTTTTGTTAGCTCAAGAATTCTATGGCATGGACATGAATGAAATCGAAGCTTTAGCAAAGAGTATGTTGAAGACTGGAGACGTCCTAGATTTGCCAGGTAAAGCTGTAGACAAACATAGTATAGGTGGCGTGCCCGGTAATAAAGTTTCACTACTTATTGTTCCCATAATCGCCTCCACAGGCCTTCTTATTCCAAAAACTTCTTCTAAAGCTATAACAAGTCCTTCTGGGACAACTGATACAATGAGTGTTTTAGCTAACGTTGAATTTTCTATAGAGGAGCTTAGAAAGATTGTTTTAAAGGTTGGTGGTGCAATCGTTTGGGGTGGTGCATTAAATCTTGCTCCTGCTGATGACATTTTTATAAGGGTAGAATATCCACTTAAAATTGATCCTAGGCCTCAAATGCTCGCTAGTATTATGTCAAAGAAGGCTGCGGAGGGAATATCATATCTTGTAATTGATCTCCCAACGGGTAGAGGTGCTAAAGTTCAGACGAGGGAGGAAGCGTATTCTCTAGCTCAAGACTTTGTAGAACTTGGTAAGAGGATGGGTATTAGCGTAAAATGTGGCATTACCTATGGTGGTCAGCCTATTGGAAAGGCTGTAGGTCCAGCTTTAGAGGCTAAGGAAGCCTTGAGCGCTTTAGAGCATCCTGAAGAAGCTTCTAAGAGTCTGGTTGAAAAGTCTGTTTCTCTAGCTGGACTTATTTTAGAAATGACAGGATATGCCTTCAAAGGTGAGGGAAGTAAAATTGCTATGGAAATACTTAAAAGTGGGCGAGCGTTAAAGAAATTCAGGGAAATTATCGAACAGCAAGGCGGCAATCCAAACGTTAGACCAGACGATATACCTGTCGGAAAATACAAGTACGAGGTTACAGCTGAATCGGATGGTTACGTGACATTAGTTGATAATACCCTAATAAATGCTATTGGCCGTGCTGCTGGCGCTCCGCTTGAAAAAGGCGCTGGGCTAATGCTTTACGCAAAGCAAGGATATAAGGTTGAAAAGGGACAGGTTTTAATGGAAATTTATGCTGAACGTGCCACTAAATTGCAGGAAGCAATTTCCATCTGCAATAGCAGCAGGCCTATTGTTGTCGAAGGTATGCTTCTTTCAACATACCCAGAATTCTAGCCAGTTTAAAGTGTTAAGTGCTTACGAGTATAGTAAGTTTGTTTTAGAAAAATTTTTAAATTTATATTAAAAATTATGTGGTGCATTGAACGTAGAAAGCTTTGAAAATATTCTGAAAAAGGTTCATACATCATATAACAAGAATCCCTTAGGCTGGAAAGTGTTTATTAGTAATGATGAAAAGGGATTTCCTACAATAATATTCTTTTCTCCTGACGAAATTTGGGAGATAAAGTTGGATAGCCTATATAAGCCTAACCCTGTCTGTGTAGGTCTAAACTTAAAAAATGAAAATAGTGATTTAGTTGACAAGCTAGATAGTCCACATTATGGTTTTAGACCTGTAGAAGATAATATTGCAAAAACTATAATTGAAGCGCTTTCAAAAAACGAGGTTCCAGTACAAATTCTAAACAGTATACTGAAGAGGGAGCCGAAGCCTTTAGAGGAACTTGGAAAAGATAAGATGATATTGCATGGACCCGTTATACGTTCTCAAAAACTTCCACTTGTTAGTGAAAAGCAGATCGACTTGGACTTAAAGTTAAGACAGGAGTTGCAGAAGCTTTTGATGAACAGGGGGATATATTCATTATATACTTAGAGAGCCTGATCAAATGCATCCCTATATTGAAAAACCCATTTGGACATACATATTCATAATTATATGCACGATAATGTTTGTTGCCCAAAATTTAACAAAATATTGGATATATTTAGCTTTCTTTCCAGCCTATGCTTTTGAAATGCCATGGACCTTTATAACCTCAATATTCCTACATGCTGATATTGAGCATTTGCTTTTTAACATGATTGCACTATTTTTCTTCGGACTTAGTCTTGAGAATATTGTTGGTAGAAGACTTTTTGCAATAATATTTATTTTAGCTGGCATTTTTGGAAACATAGGTTATCTGATAACAGACCCCACTTCATTAATACCTGGAATAGGCGCATCTGGCGCAATATATGGTGTTGTTGGGACACTGGTTGTGCTAACACCTTTTAGAAGAGTGTTTTTGTACGGACTTTTTCCAATACCTCTAATTCTACTCGTGTTTCTTTGGACAATAATTGATTTTGCAGGCCTCTTTTCACCTTCTACAGTCGCTCACGGAGCACATTTAGCAGGATTGTTTGTCGGCGTTCTATTTGGGGTATATTTAAGAAGGTATCTGGTCAAAGTCGAGTATTACTAATTTTAAGACCCTTAATCGCTTTATTTATCAATTCCTCGACTGGAGGGATTCCTATTGCCAAAATTTTATAGGAACCATTATTGTTTAATACTATTGAAAGACTCGCATTAGGTATAACAATACCCCATGCGCTTAATTCGTCTTCGAGCCCAAGATGTTTTGCTATGAAAGCTCTTATTATATCATAGTGTGATACAATGATAACGTTTTTGTTTTTTACTTCCTCAACAAGGTTCTTTACTCTAAAATATATTTCATCCCATCCTTCAACACTATTTTTTGATGCTTCATCAATTAAAAATGTTTTCCAATCCAATAGCTCAATTCTCCGGTTATTAAAATTTCCAAAGTATCTCTCCGTTATCCTTTCATCATAGACAAGAGGGCATTTTACATACTCGGCAATAATCTGGGCTGTTTGTCTACACCTTAAAATTGGACTAGAATATATGGCATCTAAATTCAAACTTTTTAGTCCATTCCCTACAAGTTTACTTTGTTCAACACCCTTTTCTGTTAAGGGAAAAGTTTCTGGATCATGGCTTATAACATGTCTAACATTACTTTCACTTTCACCATGTCTAATAAAAAGTATGTAATTCATTTTTAAGCAGTTCTACCTCTCCATAAGCCAAAGACTATAAAAAATTTAAATTATATTGGTAGTAGTGCGCCAAATACTGCAGTCAAAAGCGGGACTGTGAGATTATCGTCAACCCAAGGCTGGTATTCTAATAACGTAGCGATTAGAGAAAGTATTATTCCCTTGTAACCTAAAAAGAATGCGCCTATAATAAGGCATGTGGCAAGCATTGCAATACTGCCTGACCAATGTTTTCCCCTGTTTTTTAGAAAGCGCGACCTAACAATTCCAGTAACTGAATCGCCTACCGCCATAAAAAGCATTGAAACTCCACCTAATATTCTCCAGTTTTCCCAGCATGGTATGGCAAGTATTGCAAAGCTTAGACAGAAAAATACTTCACCATAATTTTTCTTTTCTTGAAACCATGATAGTTCCTTTGATTTAGCATGTGGTAATATTAGAAATATTACAAAAAAGATTGCAAATGAGAAGAAAATGTATGGTTCGTTAAAAACGTACATGTAGCAGAGGATTGCTGGAACCACAGAAAGATGGATAATCTTCCTGTTAATCCAGATGTTTGAAAACTTTTTTGTAATAAAGACAGTTACAATTATTATTGAAAAGAGGACCAATGCGAGAATGAAATCGGATATCAGTGAACTGAATAAATCTCCCATGTAAGCAGATTTTTTACGAATGTTTATAAATTTTTAAGTTTTTAGAAAAAATTACGTTCTAATCCAAATCGAACTCTTCTCTCGGGCTCCATGGTCTACAATTTTAATATACGTGTTTCTTAGAGGGCTTAGATATGCTTGGCGATATCAAGGGAATATTTTTTGACTTAGACGGCTGCATATACAGAGGGAGGACTCCAATCCCTGGCGTAGGCGAAACAATAGCATATTTGAAAAGCAAGGGTTTAAAAATAATCTATTTAACGAATAATGCTTCACGTTCTCAAAAGGAGTATGTTGAACACTTTAAAAGCATGGGTCTAGATGCAGCGGAAAGTGAATTCTATACTTCTGGAATGGCAACAGTAGAATACATGTATAAAAAATATGGATCGGGTCATAAAGTCTATGTTGTTGGAGGATCTGCTCTTAAATCCCTTTTTAAGGAAAGGGGTTTCATCATAGTTGACGAGGAACATGCTAAAGAAGCAGATTTTGTTGTCTCATGCTTTGACCCAGAATTTAATTTCAAACGTCTTGAGGCAGCATGTTATGCTATCCAATATGGTGCTAAGTTCATTGCAACCAATCTTGATATGGTTTTACCAGTTGAAGACGGCTATAGGCCAGGTGCTGGAGCTATGGCAGCCGCCATATCCGCCGCAACTAAAGTGAAACCATTTCTGATTGGAAAACCTTCTAAAATAATTGTAGAAATGGCGCTAAAATATTCTGGCCTAAAAAGGGATGAAGCCTTGATAGTCGGGGATAAGGTTGAAACGGACATTATTGCCGCAAAGAGAGCGCGCATGAAATCTGCTCTAGTTTTGACCGGTGTTACAAAAGCTGAAGACTTGAAAAGGATACCTGAAAAATATTATCCTGATATTGTTTTAGAAAGCGTGAACGACCTGAAAAAACTATTCTAGATAAAATTTATATATAGGATGTAAATTAATTATGTTAGGTGATTTTTATGAGTGAAGACTGGTTTAGTCCCTTTAGGAGAAGACGATGGCCTTTCTTCAGAGGATGGTTCTTTGAAGACATAGACGAATTCTTCAAAGAAATTGAAGAGGAAATGGAACGAGAATTTAAAGCACTAAGCGAAATGGTGCCAAAAGAGCTTGTTAGAGAAAGGACATTGCCAGACGGGACCAAGGTTAAGGAATGGGGCCCATTCGTATACGGATATAGCGTGACCATAGGGCCAGACGGTAAGCCTCAAGTAAGGACATTTGGCAACCTTAAAGTCGGCCCTGGACCAGGCAGGCCTAGCATCGACTTCAAAGTTGAAAGAGAGCCTATCGTTGACGTATTGACAACAGATAATGAGGTCAAAGTAATCGCAGAACTGCCAGGCGTAGAGAAAGACGATATAAAGTTACATGGTACAGAAACTTCTCTAACCATCTCTGTTGATACACCACAAAGAAAATACTATAAAGAAGTGGACCTACCTGCAAAGGTTGACCCCAAGAAAGCCAAATCCTCTTACCGCAATGGAATACTAGAAGTTTCATTGCCGAAAAAAGAGGAGAAGCCAAAAGGTGAACCAATAAAGATAGATTAAAGGAAACCCAACAATCTCTTTTTTTAAATTATTTTTAAAAAATAAAAAACATTCCCCCCCAACAAACCTGAACTATATTGGAGGAGGCGTATCCATTAGTTCAGGTTTGTTGAGGAGCCAGCGGAGCCAATAGCCGTTGAAGGCAATCCCATCATAGGGACTCACCTCCAGGGCCATTAGCCCCGTTATTAATATTATATAATTGTTATATATAAATTTTTCGGTCTCAGAGTGTGCTTTTGTTATCATTATTTGAACACTATAAACGCACCAGACTGTAAAGCATATATATGTCCTCATTTTCTCAAAAACTATGTCAAAAATTAGTAAACCTGGGTACAGTTTGTATGGAATACTATTATTTATTATGTTGATTGGATTTTGTGGCATACTCTATTTCGGAAGTATTTTGGTTAATTTTGAAATTTACTTAAGTATAATTTTAACTGGTTTAGGCTCCTACACGTTAATTTACACATTTTTATATAAAGCAGTTATCTTGAAAAATGAGAGGAACTATATGATTTTATGGGGTTACATCATTCTTTCACTTGGCTTGGCATTTCTGTTCGATATATTTACTGGAAATTTTATGCTTAATATTAGTGTGGCTATTTTTATCGGAGCTATACTAGCTTTGTTAAGTATAAAATTTGCCTAACAGAAAAGATAAAAGATAAAAATGTTATAGTGGATGCATTATTGCATGTACTTACTCCTAACATATTCAACACTATTCACATTTATTGTCTTTACTCACATTTTCCAAAATGGTGCCTTCGGTGAGGAAACCTATTTACAGAAAAAATTGCATACGTTTTACGCTAAAATTGAGCCTACAGTTGTGAGAATAATAGACCGCCTACTCAGGAATAGGTTCTTGAGTGGTACAAGACCAGGCAGGTTTTTCTTGAAACTTACTGGAAAACTTTTGTGGTTCTTACCACACGGCGTTGTTATTGAGCATGAAGCAGCATTACGTCTGATCGACAGCTTACCTGAAAATGGAACACATATTGCTATTGGCCCCTGCGTTTGTAAGAAGTCTATCGGTGTTAAAGAGGAGCCTTATGTTACTGACATGGTTATTATGTACGGTGCTGAAGCCTACAAGGCAGCTGACCCAGAAGAATATGTTTATATTTCTAAGGAAGAGGCGAAAAAACTTCTTAAAGAATTCAGAGAACACAACCTTATACATGAGGTTTTTGCCTGTTTTAAGGCTAAAAAGTGGGCTTTTGTTATCTGCAACTGTGACCCAAGATACTGTATGCCGACAAGGAGCCAACTTATTGCTGGTGAAGGAGTTTATCCTGGCCCCCTTTACGCGACAGTAGATCCTGAAAAATGCAGAGGTTTAGACAGTTGCGGCGTATGCTATACTATCTGTAAATTTAATGCCATCACAAAGGACGCCAATGGAAAAGCCTCTGTTGATCCTGATAAATGCATGGGCTGCGGACTATGTGTTTACCACTGTCCTAGTAAAGCTAGAAATTTGACGCCCAGAACAGGTTATGATCCGAAATTCCTTCCAATAGAACATACTCACCCAACATTAGTTCACAGGTCATAAAATTATCCTCTTTTTTCTTGAAACTTTATATAATGCATACTCACAATTTTTTGGTAAGATATGTATGGAAAATATAATGGATAAGGTAAAAGGAGAACAAAATCTTATGGAAAAGATTATTTCATATGTTCCTGGTTATCACGGGTACAAGGAAAAGGAACTAAGACGTGAAGCTGACAAGATTATAAGAAACTATTTAGTTAAAGAATTAAATGAGGCTAGAATGATATTAAATGATTTCCTTAAGGAAATAGCAGAATCAAATGACACTACCGCTTTTTCTACCGCAAACAGAACTGCTGCTGTCTTAGACAGAATAATTAGCAAAATAGAACATGCCAACTACGGTTATTCCGGATTCTTTGATGCAGTTAAGGTCAGGGAAGATAAGCTGGACAAGTTAATAGAATTCGATTACAAGATTTTAGAAAATGTAAAGTCCGTAAAGGAGACGGCGAAAAATCTTTCAGCCCAAGGTGACAGTAAAAAGGCTTTAGAAGACTTTAGGAAAACACTCCTAGAACTTGAAAACGCTTTTGACCAAAGAAATAATGTGATATTTGAGGTGAGCAGATAGTGCCAGATGTTATAGAATGGGCTACACAAGACGAAAACGACATAGTATACAGATACCCCAAGAACACAATATCCTGGGGCAGCCAGCTTGTCGTAAGAGAATTCCAGGTCGCAGTATTCTTCAGGGACGGAAAAGCATACGACGTATTCCAAGCAGGAAGACATACAATAACAACACAAAATCTACCACTTTTAACGAGCATATTAAGCAAAATAGCGGGCTTTGATAGATCACCTTTTACAGCCGACATAATATTTGTTTCAACAAAACAGTTCAAAGGACTCTACGGTGCAAGCGGGCAAACAACCGACTTAGCTCCACTAAAATTCTTCGGATCATACTGGTTTAAGGTTTCAGACCCAAAAATTTTTGTAATGGAAGTAGTAGGCGGACAAAGCGTATTCGAAACACCACAAGTAAACGAATTTCTAAGAGGATACATGAATGAAAGATTAATTTCCCAACTATCAAAATACGACCTAGTCACAGTATTCAGCAAACTGGAGGAAGTATCGTTCAAAGTCAAAACAGCCATCACAGAAGAACTTGCAAGAATAGGTATACAATTGATAGACCTAAAATTCGAAGGAATAGACACAACACCAGAATACAGAGAAAGACTATTCTGGCTAAAACAGACGGGAGCCACAACAACAGTACTGCAAATGGACACAGCAAAATCAGTTGCAGAATCGCTATCAAAATCACCGGGAGCAGCACTAGGAGCAGGAATGGTCATCATACCTCCAATAATGCAACCTCAACCGACGCAACAAGCTCAACCCCAACAACAAGCACAACCAGCAACGGCACCAGTAGCCGGAACTCAAACAGCCCCAACAACAGCAATAAAAATAAACTTCTGCCCCAACTGCGGAACAGACTTAAGAAACCTTCCTACAACACCTAAATTCTGTCCAAATTGCGGCCTAAAACTTACATAAGTTCATAAATATGAACTTCTTTGCTATTTATCACTTTTCATTCTAAATAATATTTTTATATGGCATATTTGAGGTGTTATTAATGCCTGAAATCAAAAAAATGAAATTAGATTGGTTGGGTGAACTAAAATTTGTTGGCAGAAACGAAAGGGGTAACACTGTCTTTTTTGATGTCCCCATTGAAAAAGGTGGACAGGGAACTGCGCCTTCTCCAATGGAAACACTTTTGGCATGCCTAGCCGCCTGCAGTAGCATCGATATTGTATTAATTCTTAAGAAGAAAAGACAAAATTTTACAGGGTTGAGCGTGGAGGTTACAGGTATTAGGAGGGATGAAGATCCAAAGATCTATACTGAAATAAATTTGAAATATGTTGTTAAGGGACGTGGCTTGGATGAAAAAGCTGTAGAAAGCGCGATCAAACTTTCTCATGAAAAGTATTGTTCTGTAGGAGGCATGTTAAGAGAGGCTGCTAAAATATTAACTTCCTATGAAATTATTGAGGAATAGCAATTATTTTTTTACAATAGGGTAAACGATATTACTGACGTTTTCTACCTTATTGTATCTTCTTAGATTATAAGCTTTCAATACAATGTATAACCTATTTAGACTTACACCCGTTTCTGAGATAATTTCTTTTACAGGAACACCATCCTTGTACATATTTACTGCTCTTTCGAGGGCCTTAATATTTTCTTCTCTACTCCTTTTTTGAACCTTCGGATGCCATTTTGCAAAAAATTCTTTAAATTTAATAAATTCATGGTATTTGATTTGCAACCTATGTGTTTCGAAGAAGTTTATAATTTTCTTTAGTTCATCATATTTTGTGACAGAGTAGATGTAAATTGGTTTCTTTCTACTTTTAGTTTTCTCAGTAATTTTCCCCATATTAAAGAATGAATATAACAAGTTTGCTATATGCCTGTTCTGTGTGTATATAACAAATTTTGGATAACAGTAATTTTTATAAGTAAATATTGAAAAGTGGCCGAGACAATCTACAATTCCTAGCAAATACTGTGTATCGACTTTATCCATTCAAAATAATGCTCTACAAAACCATATATAAATTTTTAAATATAATTGTTAGCGGTAAAAGGATTAACAAGAAAGCATAGGTTTTAACCTTTTAATGTGGGAGAGCTGAAGAGTTATCGTATATTGTAATTGATGATGGTTATATTAGAATTGTTAAGTCGCCTGATCTTAGGCTTAAAACTGTTTCAGAAACTAATAAGCTAATTAAGGAATGTTTGGGTGAAGATTTCGAAGTTTTGTGTATTGGGCCTGCAGGAGAGAATATTGTTTATAGTGCATGTGTTATCGTCAGCGGTAGCCGGTCAGCTAGCAGGTGCGGCCTAGGCGCCATTTTTGGTTCAAAGAATATTAAAGCAATTGCGGTCAGGGGAACTAAGACGATTGATGTCGCATACAGTGAAAGGTTTGATAAAGCTAAAGAACGTTGTATAGAAGTTCTTTACGAAGATGAATTTAATAGAAGACGTATGAAGTATGGTGTATACTGTTACTTAGAACCTTGGAGTGTGGAATCACCCTACCTTAACTTTTCAGGAGAGGTGCCTCCGGAGTCTTTAAAACAGAAGCTTATGCCTGATGAATTCTACAAGTTTAAGGTTGGTAGTAAAACCTGTAAAGGTTGTCCGATAGGATGTTGGGCGATTCATAAAGTTTTAGATGATGGAAATGATTTAATTGTTGAAGCGATTCAGGGTAATACAATTCATAACTTTGGAGCTAAACTTGGTATAAGCGAACCAGAGAAGGTGTTGCAGGCACACTATTTGTGCAACGAGTACGGTTTAGATGAAGACGTTACATCGAATGTGATAGCGTGGGCAGTCGACTGCTATCAAAGGGGTATTATCGATGACAAAATTACAGAAGGCCAGAAACTTGTGTGGGGTGATGGGGACTTGATAAATAGTATTATTGAACAGATTGCTTACAGGAAGGGAAGGCTTGGTGAATTATTATCGGAAGGCTGTTTAAGAGCATCTAAAAAGGTTGGAGGTGGATCTGAAGCGTTATGTGCTCATGTGAATGGTAACGACCTTTTTGAATGTCTATGGGTTTCGGTTGCATGGGCGTTGGGTGTAGCCGTTTCACCTAGAGGTGGGACACATACGAGGGGCGGTGTTATTGAAGAAAGATTAAAGGGGGCTTCTTCTGAAGTGTTAATCAAACTTTTCGGTATTCCAGTCGTTGAGGAACCGCAATCTTATACAAATAAAGAGAAATTAGTTGTTTTCATGGAAAGACTGAACGCTGCCCTAGACTGTATTGGTATGTGTATGTTCACTCACAGTAGTAGGGTTACAATGCTGTTACCGGATCACTACGCTAACTTAGTCGCCGCAGCTACAGGAGAAGATTTCACATCTTCCACTTTACTTTTGTTAGGAGAGAAGGTTCAAACAATGGAAAGATCATACAATATACTACATGCAGGTTGGGGTAGGAAGAACGATATACCTCCAACAATATTTTTCGATAGACCTTTGGCCGGAAGATATCGCTTGGACCTTAAACAGTACGAGCTGCTGTTGGATAGATATTATGAACTCCACTGCTGGAATAGCAACGGTCATCCAAAGAAGAAGACGTTAAAAAGCTTGGAACTAGATTTTATAATTCGCAAGTTGGAAGAAAATGGCATTTTATTAACTTAACAGAATAGCTACTTCAGATACTGTTTCAACAATACCTTTTACAAATCAATTTTCAAGCATCATTTTTGGTTAAACTACTTTAAGATTAAAAATCTTTTAAGCCGATTTCTTTTCTGAATGTCAGCTCGTCTTAAGTAATGCGAGAAATACGCTTACTGGAACTATTAAAGGTTCATCGTTATATTGGTCTTTGGATAGCGTTATCGTATACTCTATTTTCCCTATCCTTGCTCTACTTGCTTCAACCCTTTTCTTATACTTTATTTCTATTCCAATTAAATTTCTATTTTCTAAGGCCACAATATCTATTTCTTTACTATTTTTCCAGTAACCTATATCATATTTCCTAGCCATATGTGAAGCTACAACACTTTCAACTATTACAGGGTCGTCGGGTTTTCTTGTTAAACACCAATGGGAAAGTATGCTGTACAGGAATGGGTCCGTTATGTGAATTTTTTTCTGCTTGTAAAAGACTTCAATGCCTTCGTTTGGATCTATGTAGTGGAGAACCTTTATTAGAAATAATTTTTCAAGCATATCTACATGCTGGAAGACCGTCCTATGTGATTTGATCTCAAATTCTTGGGCTATATTGTGATAGCTTATTGTTGAAGGCGACTTTTCTATTATAGCCTTTAAAACCCTCTTTGTCAGACTTTCGTTTCTTTTAAGCCTTGCAATATCACCTCTTATCCAACTTAAGTAAGTGTTGACGACATCTTGGTGGATTTTCCCGCTTTCAAGAATAGATCTTATCGATAGGGGGAAACCACCTGAGTTTAGGTAGAGTTCAAACAGTTCCTCTAGCCTATTAAGCCAAGGCCTTGCCTTAAAGCATTTGTCTCTAACTTCATACCTATCGAGGCTTTCAAGTTCTCCAATACTTTTGATTATGTTGTCGTCCACGACTTGAACGAATTCTCTAAAACTCAGCGGATACATTATAAAGTCCTTACCTTTACCTCTTCTACCTGGAAAAGTTTCAATCTCTCCTTTAACGAACATGCTCAGGGAGCCTGTAAGGTAGAGAATGTCGTTTTTAAAGTTGCCCATGTCTATGTGCCATTTGATGGCTCTAAACCATTCTCTGGGAAAGGTTATCTCATCCAAAAAGATGTATGACCTTTCTATGCCTTCAACCTTTTTGATCTTCAAATACTCTCTAATCACTTCATCCAACTCCTTAAAGTCGGCTAACTCATCACATTTGAAATAAAAAATAGATTTTGGGTTTACTGTCTCCAAAAGCTTCCTTATCAGCAGCTTAAGTAAAGTTGTCTTTCCAACTTGTCTAGGGCCAAATATAAAATGTAATGAAAATGGCTCTAGATTATCCTTTCCTAGTAATCTTCCTAATAGGGGTGGTTCCCATTTGACCTTACTACTATTCCACCTCCTATAGTCTTCATCTTCTTCAATTCCCTCTTTTCCTTTCCACCATGGATTGTGTACCTCTAGATCCATATATTGATATTTTAAATATCAATTATTTAAATATTTATTGATATTATGAATACCAATATCCATCGAAGATTATTTGAGAGGACATAAAATTAATTACTCTATTTCCAAAACTCCTGAACTATAACATCCACCTGTTTAAGAATGTACAATAACTTGTTTGCTTTATTCAGGCGAAGGCAGGAAACTCGAAGCATAAGCAATGTTTCTAGTGAAACGGGCTGAACCCTGGGGATGAAGTCTAAAGGGAAGGAAAAGTAAGGTTCTGGACTTAGCAGTGGAGAAGGCGTTATAGGTCTAGTCTTTTAGCAGCTTCCTTATAAACAGGGTCTATGAATTCATAGTTTTTGATTATATTTAATTCCTCTAGTGTACTCAGGATGTTAGAGAGTATACTCGATGAAATAGTTGTTTTTTCTTTCTCTTCCGCATATCTTTTGATTCGGCTCCAAGAATTGCTATTCTAAGGAATTCTTGCACATCATTTCTAGTGATGTTTGCAACACTTTTAACTTCTTTTTCATACCACAAATGCTGCTCATATCTCATTTGAGGTATCAAATCTTCTTTTCTTATAACATTTATGACAAGGCGACCGCCCTTCTCCAGATGCTTTAACGCTTCAATAACAGGCTGGCCTACTGGTGTTGTATCTATTGCCCTATTAAGTTTTTCAGGCGGCTCTTCACCTGTTTCGCCAACCCAGTCGGCACCCATTTCTCTGGCAAGCAGGCTTGGTGTATCACCTCTTCTCCTCGTAAAGACAAATATCTTGGTTCTCGGATACAAGTGTCTTATTATCTGGTAAACTTGATGGGCTGAAGCTCCGAACCCGAAAAGGCCTATGGTTTCACCATCTTTTAGACCAGAAAGTTTTAGAGCCCTATAGCCTATTGCACCAGCACATAAGAGTGGTGCCGCCTCCAGATCGTTAAACCTTTCAGGAATACTGTATGCAAAATCTTCTTTAACTTTAATGTACTGTGCATATCCTCCGTTCACATCACATCCGGTTGCCTGAAAATCTGCACACAAATTTTCTTGTCCACTCAAACAAAAACTACATTTACCACATGCAGAATATATCCATGCTACACCAACACGGTCACCCAATTTAAACCTTTTAACATGACTACCTAAAGATTCGACTCTACCAACAATTTCGTGGCCTAAAATTATAGGAAGTTTTGGAACCCGTCTACCCTCAATCTCATCTAATTCTGTTCTACATATGCCACATGCATAAATTTTTATTAAAATCTCCCCATAACTAGGTTCCGGTTTAGGAACATCTTCTAGCTCAAGTGGCATATCTTCAACTTTCGAAATCTGCTTTAGAACCATAGCCTTCAAGAGTCTGTCACCCTAATATAGCAAACTCTAATAAATAATGTTAACATCAAGTTTGATATCAAGCTTGAAAAAGTATTATAAACTTTTTATAAAAAAATTTATAGTTAGTTTATGATACACGATTTTTGGGCAAGAAAATGACGAGGCAAAAAAATTTGCCACAAATTGGTAAATTATCGCCAGAAATTTTTAATGAAATTATATTTCCTAAATTAGGTACTCCAGACGAATACCTTCTAGTTGGTCCAAAGCATGGCTTTGATGCCGCAGTCTTAAAAGTTGGCGATAAAATCATGGTGGTGGCAGAAGATCCAACATTCGGAGTTCCTTCTTGGGGCTGGAGACAATTTGGATGGGGTGTAGTTAACATTTGTGCGAGTGATGTCGCCGTCTTTGGTGTTAGGCCAAGATATATGACAATATGTCTACTTCTTCCACTGCAAACACCCAGAATAGTCTTAGAAGAAATTTGGACTTCAATACATGAAGAGTGTTTGAAATTGGGTATAACGATTGTTGGTGGCCATACTGGAGTTTACGGAGGCATATCATATCCATTAAATGGTGGATGCACTGTTTGGGGATTTGCTGAAGATGGCAAATATGTTACGCCTGGAGAAGCAAGTGTGGGGGATCTGATACTAATCACAAAGGGTGCAGCCATTGAGGCGACAGCAATTCTGGCCTTACAGTATCCTAAAACTCTTTCAAGAGCGCTTGGCTCGAATTTGGTTAAGAAAGCTCAGGATATGTATTGGCAGATGTCAGTTATTGATGATGCTTTAACAGCCTTTCATACAGGAATGGTTACAGCGATGCATGATGCTACAGAGGGTGGTGTTTTCGGTGGAATATATGAAATTGCTGAGGCAAGCAATGTTGGTGTTAAAGTTTATTTAGAGAAGATTAAGGTTTCTGAAGAAACTAGGAGAATATGCGAGTTCTTTAAAATCGATCCATATAAGGCTATAAGTGAGGGAACACTGGTTCTAACTGTTCGGCCAGAAGGTGTAAGAAAAGTTATAAGTGCTTTAGAGAGAAAGTGCATAGAGGCAATGGTTATAGGTGAAATTACTGCGCCTGAAGAGGGACGAATGGTGGTTTCTGATAAAATTGGGGAATTTGAGCTTGAATTTCCTGAAGAGGATCCATTCTGGAGAGCTTTCTTTGAAACACTTGAAAGGCCTGATTCTTAAAAATCTTAGGGTGGTATATAAATGGTTGAATCAAATGAGCAAGAAAGAGATATTGTGCTGGGAAATCTCTTAAGGGCCGTACAACTGCTTGAATCGTCAGAATATTTTAAATTCCTAATGCCAGAAGTTAGAGTGAACTTAGTTTATTCAATTGAGAACGCCTTGTCTGTGGAGGACGTTGCAGGTGTAGATGGACGAATAACCTTAGTTAATGGAAAGGTAAGGGCAGCTGGATATCCTAGGTTCGGAGCATCAGATCACATGGCAAGACTTTTGATTGAAGTTAGGAAATATGATAGAAGGTATAGGGCTGGGATAAACTTTGCTTGGACGCCTATAATATCTAAATTTTTAGAAGAATATGCTCAAGAAAAAAATTGGGATTATGTTGGCATAGACCGAATCTTTGAACCAGAGGAAATAAGGACCGTAGAAGGAAAAAGTATGCCCTGGAAGATAAATGAAATTGTAAGAAAATGTGGCGGTAAGGTTCCAAAATTGTTCTATGAAGGACCGGGGCTGGGTAAAGAACCCTTATCAATTTTGCTGGGAAAAAATGCTGTAGAGGTTGTGAATGAAGTGATCGACTTATCAAAACAGTACGCTCTAAGGATATTAAATGTAAGGCTATAAATTCTATTAAAGGTTAAAATCTATTGCTTAAGTGGACTAGTGTATGCAAGCACTTGTCCTACATCCTAATGCTCAATTTAGGTTAGAAGAGGTTAGTGAACCGAAAATTGGAGAGAACCCTTACTCGCCTAACGATACCATACTTGAAATAAAATATTGCGGTATATGTGGAAGCGATTTACATTATTGGAGGCACAGGGATAAGGTTGAAGGGCCTAAGAAGCCAAGTATCATGGGACATGAAATTTCAGCAGTTGTTAAAGATGTTGGTTCCAATGTAAAAGACTTTAGGCCTGGCGATAGGGTTGTAGGTGAAATTGTCACATTCTTTTGCGGTAAATGTGTCAACTGTAAGGAGGGTAGGATAAATATATGCTGTAATATTCCTGTTAAAGAACAAAGGGTACATTATACGACGGGAGGAGGATTCGCTAAGTATGCCGCTTGGCCTGCCTATAGTTTGCATAAGCTCCCCGATAATATTGGTGATAAGGAAGCAGTTTTAGTTGAAACAACCGCAGGATGTGTACATTCTTTGATTGAAAGGGCTAATCTTAAGGCTGGTGAATCTGTTTTGATACTTGGTTCAGGCGCTAGAGGACTAATTTTGTTGCAGGTGGCTAAAGCTGTAGGTGCTTGGCCTATTATTGTTGCAGGAACAGACTTTGATGCAGAAAGAAGACTTCCTTTGGCAAAAGAATTGGGTGCAGACGTAATCGTTAACGTGAACAGGGAAGACTTGGTTAAGGTGGTTAGAGAATACACTAGAGGATGGGGTGCTGATGTTGTAATGGAGGCGGCTGGAACGGCTGAGGCAATATTGTTAGGCTACAAGTCCGCTAGACCGGGAGGGCGAATGGTTGTCTCAGGTGGAGGTATAGTAGGTGGCATTAATGTATCACTCGATACTTACGATTTAATTACTAAAGAATTAACAATATTAGGTGAAATATCACATGTTTGGTACTCTTGGGAGACGGCAATAAAACTTGTGTCAACGGGAAAAGTTGATCTAAAACTACTTGTATCGCATGTCTTTCCGTTAGCTGAATGGGAAAAAGCATTTGATACAGCAATAAATTGTAAGGAAGCATTAAGAGTTGCATTAAAGCCTTAAAAACAAATATATTTGCCCAACTTTTGGAGGAACAAATTGGGGGGGTAGTCTGTACTGAAAAAATATAATACTGCCAAAGAATTATATAAAATAGCATCGATTCCAATATTTTTAGGATTTTTATCATCTGTAGCAGTTATTGTAATGGTTCAAGTATACCGACTTTTTAATTACATTTTCGAAACCATTGTGGAATATTCTTGGCACCTAATCTTATTCCTACCACTTATTGGATTAGTGGCATCCTTTATTTTAAATCAATACTTTACAAAAGACAAGTTTAGTGGCTGCGGAACCGACTTAATGATTGAAACATACCACCACCGGAACGGCATTATTGATGTAAAGGACGTTTTAATCAAAACACTTTCATCAACCATAACATTAGGGTTTGGTGGAAGCGGTGGACTAGAAGGGCCAAGTCTACTACTTGGTGGAGGAATATCGTCTTTCATACTTCAAAAACTTAAGCTTAAACCAAAGGACATCAAACTCCTTTACTTGTGTGGTGCAGCCGCAGGCTTCACAGCCCTTTTTAAAGCACCCCTTACAGGAATTCTTCTAGCCCTAGAGATACCATATAAGAGGGATATCGAGAAGGATGCCTTTATTCCAGCAGCACTTTCCTCAGTTTCAGCATACGTTTTCTCAATCCTCTTCTTCGGAAGCGAAAGTATTTTCTCAACTCAAGCAAGTTTCATCATTTCAACAAATTTGCTAATTCACGCTATTCTTTTAGGAATAGCTTCTTCAATCACAGCGCTTGCGTTCATCAAATTTTTATATGGAGCTAAGACTTTTTCTCGGAAGCTGGCTTCAAAGACAGGCCTATGGATTCCTGTTGTAGTTGGAGGCATTTCCATAGGATTGATGGGTCTCTTTTATCCGCAGGTTCTTGGTGTAGGCTATGATACAATAAGGACATTTACTAATTTGACAGATAATAGCATGGCCATTCAAACACTTGCAGCACTGCTGGTTCTAAAGATTGTAGCAACTTCCTTAACAGTCTCCTCTGGAGGAAACGTTGGCCTTTTCATACCAGCCTTATATGTGGGCGGCGTATGCGGCCTAATTTACGCAGAAGCGTTTGGACTGCATCCTGCCTCAATTTTTGCACTAATAGCTATGGGTTCTATAGTTGCAGCAACTACAAAAAGCCTTTTGACAGGCATAGTCTTTGTCGCAGAAACCGTCGGCGCTGGCCCGATCATGTTCACTGTACTTTCCGCCTCAATAAGCTACTTTCTCACCGGAAAATATTCATTTTATGAAAGCCAACTAAACAAAAAGCCCTCTACTAAAGTCGAAGCACTGCTTGAGCTAGAAGAAATTTTCAAGGAAAGAAAGGAAGCACTACGAAACTTGAACGTTTCAGCTATAAGATTAAGCAAGCCAATACACTTTACTGTGAACATGACAGTAAGGGAAGCATTAAAGATTATACGAACAAACGTTTATAGAACATATCCAATACTTAACGATAATGGTCAAATAGTAGGCTCAATAGACATTGAAACATTCTTTGCAATAGATAAAGAAAAATGGGATATTCCTATTTCAGAGTTAGAGGTTAAGAAGCCCCTTCTAGTTGTAAGCGATCAACCACTGATAAGAGTAATCGAAGAAATGTTAAAGAGTGGTGAAGAACATGCTTATGTTGTAGATAGCATGCAAGCCAATCATCTCATAGGAGTGGTAACAGCATCAGATATAATAAGAGTGCTCGCCGAAAAAATATAACATACTAAGCATATTATAGTTTATTTTTATGAACTAAAGATGCTAACTGAAAATTTTTTTAAAGATTATTTTGGAAGTTAATATTAGAAACACCAATAGGGTTGAAACAGCAGCTAAAAGGTAATGGCCTACACCTATCGTCAAACCTATAGCAGCAGTAACCCATAAGCTTGATGCAGTGGTTATTCCAACAACCTTACCTTGCTCAGCAATTATAGTTCCAGCGCCAATGAAACCTATTCCTGTTACAATTCCAGCTGCCACTCTAGCAGGATCCATTCCAAATTCTTGAGATATAACTGTGAAAAGGCATGAGCCAAGGCAGACAAGCATGTGGGTTCTCAATCCAGCAGGCTTGTGGGTTATCTCTCTTTCGAGACCGATTATTGCTCCAAATATGATTGACATAATTAGGTCTAAAATGGATTCTAAAGTTGCAGGGTCATTCATGCTATTGAAATTTTTAGATTCCCTTATAAAAATGTTTTTCTATTAAAGTTGGCTTATCAGTTAGTGTGAGCTGTATTGAAAGATAAATTTGCATATAGGTCTGGCTCTCCTGGAAAAATTTTAGTTGCAAGAATAAAGTCTGGAAGTGACCTGCTTTATTCTCTAAAGAGTATAGTTGAAGAGAATGGTATAAAGGCTGGTATTATACTTTCGGGTGTTGGGTTGCTTGAGAAGGCTTGTATTAGGAATGTTAAAGAATTTCCTGAACGTTTTCCCATATCTGACGAGCATAGGGCTGTTGTTTCACTTAACGGACCTTTAGAAATTCTTTGCCTTTCCGGTAATATTAGCATGGTCGAGGGAAAAACGTCTCTACATGTTCATGCAACTCTTTCTTGCTATCGTGGTGGTAACATTAATGTTGTTGGAGGACATGTAGTTGAAGGATGCACGGTATACAGTTTCGCTGAAGTAGTGATTATGGAAGTCGAGAACATTCCAATGGAGAAGAAGTTTGACGAGGAAACAAAGACTTTCCAGCTTTTCGCATAACTTGACAAAGCTAAAATTGTAAAAATTTATTTAATTTTTCACTCATATCTAGGTAGGTATGTGTGATATCCTAGTAGCAACCTCCAAGGCTACCGCCAGTGGTGAAAACCTTTTTGCAAAAAACAGTGATAGAGACCCTAACGAAGCCCAAGTTATAGAGTTTATTCCCCGACAACAGCATGATGAAGATAATGTTAAGCTAACCTACGTTGAATTTCCTCAGGTGAAGGAAACGTACTCTATAATCATTTCGAGACCATGGTGGATGTGGGGTGCCGAAATGGGTGCAAATGAGCATGGGCTAGTTATAGGAAACACTGCTGTCTTCACAAAAGAGCCTTACAGTAAGTCAGGTGTTTTGGGCATGGATATGATTAGGCTTGCCTTAGAAAGGACAAAGGAGGCTAGAGACGCCTTGAACTTTATAGTATCTATCATAGAGCAGTATGGTCAAGGTGGAAGTGGAAGCTACGAGCATAAACTATTATACCATAATTCTTTTGTTATAATGGATAAAAAGGAAGCATGGGTTCTTGAGACGGCTGGAAAGTATTGGGTTGCTAAAAAAGTTGATACAGTATACAGTATTTCTAATGCTCTAACTATTGATAGAGATTGGGATCTTGCTTCAAAAAATGTTATTGAGCATGCTATTGAGAAAAAATGGTGTAAGGATGATAAGGATTTTAGTTTCGCTAAATGCTATTCTGACAAATTCTATACATACTTTGCTCATGGAAGGGAAAGAAGAGCCTTCACTTTTAAAATGCTTAAAGAGATGGAGGGAAAAATCGATTTGGAATATCTTATTAGCATATTAAGTTCTCATTCTAAGAGGCCTTATAGTCCAGAAACAGGTTCAATGAAAGATATTTGCATGCACTACGGTGGAACGACTAGGCCGTCTCAAACAGCTAACTCTCAAATTTCTCAAATAGGTGAAGATTTTCAAGTTCACTGGTTTACTGGAACATCTTTGCCATGCATGAGCATATTCAAGCCAGTGTTTTTAGAAACAGGGCTTCCAGATTTAGGTGAGAAGCCTACTAACAAGTATAATGGTAAATCTTACTGGTGGGTTTTCGAAAGATATCATAGAATAATTCAAACCAACTATAGACAGAACATGAGGATCTTCTTGAAACAAAAAAATGGTGTACAAAAGAAGATAATTGAGCACGCTGAATGGATAAAAAAATTGTATTTAGAAAAGAAGATCGGTAAAGAGGAGCTGTATGGCCTAACAGATTGGGCGTTTGCTGAAGAACGTAATCTAGTTAAAAATTTTGAGGATAAATTTAAGGTAAGACAAATCTTGTTTCCAACGTATTGTATGAATATTAAAAGAGTGAATGAGAAGGCTGGAATAAAATTCAAGGGAATGTCAAAATGACATGAATTAAATCTGAAATAAAGGTTTTATAATCATAGTCAATTTATAGACTGGAACATGTATGAGCGCTAAAGTTTACCTATTCTCCTATACGCCGATGATTGAAAGAGTATGTGCTGCTGCAATGAGAAGCTGCTATTCAAATAGACCAGCACATGAACTATTTTTGGATCAACAGAATTTTGCAGAACAGGATGTTGAAGGTTTAATAAAAAAGGCTGTAGAACTGGGACATTATAGTGTTCTAGAACATGGTTCATTGACATTTTCTTTGCAAGGCATCAGTAGAGCACTCACACATCAACTTGTAAGACATAGAATGGCAAGCTATTCTCAGCAAAGCCAAAGACATGTAAACGTTAGAGGCAATGGACAGTGGTACATTATACCAAACTCATTAAAAAAGGGTGTAGAAAAAATCTTTTACGAAGGAAAAGAGATAGAGCTATCATATGACAAGTTCATGAAACTTGTAGCAGAATATTATAAAATCCTTTTAAATAAGGTCAGTAAGGAAGATGCAAGATTTATTCTACCCAACGCGACATTAACACACATCACACTAACAGCAAACCCTAGAGAGTTAAGACACATTTACAGTCTAAGATGTGACCCTGCAGCACAATGGGAAATAAGAGATGTATGCTGGACAATGCTAGCCCTTTCCTACCT
>Ga0078972_1006989_pt1 | contig 25820 bp, 24 predicted proteins | sample YelNatPaOPGAMG01_FD_67568 | JGI IMG/M metagenome (GOLD analysis project Ga0078972, IMG submission 67568) | Hot spring thermophilic microbial communities from Obsidian Pool, Yellowstone National Park, USA - OP-RAMG-01 (SPADES assembly) (version 2) | ecosystem: Environmental > Aquatic > Thermal...
ACATACAAGTTTCATCAATTTACCAACAGGTTCAAAATGCTAAATCCGCATTTTTATTGCCTTTTATAATGAACTTTTCATATTTGTCACCAAAGAACCTTTAGTTGTATTATAAACATTTTTACAAAACAAAGATTAATTTCATAAATAATAGGATAAAATAATAGGATAAAAGGATATTGGATTTCAAGACTGAAAATCTAATAAACGAATTGATTTTTCGTTTACAAAATCCCTTTCATACGGTCTTTCGCCTATCTTCATTGCAAGCACAAGGTGTTTTATGGCATTTAGGACATCCATTGCTGTATTTTCCCACCGCTGTTTCTAAGTCTATTCCAGATATGCTTGCTAATGTGGAAAGCCATGCAAAGACATCTGCAAATTCGTCTTGCAATCTCTTTTTATTGTCCTGTGATCGTAATTCTCGTGACAATTCGCCAACTTCTTCAACAAACCAAGCAAAAGTCCCGAGCAGTCCCCGATTTGAATCTTTTTCAAGATAAATGTCCTCTATAATTTTTTGAAATTCGCTTATCTTCACTTTTCCCCCTTTGTTCGCATTAGCTATAAACGAAATATCTCATTAATTAGTTCATAGATTGAAATATTTTTATGGAAATTTTTCCGCAATTAGCTATTATATATCAGTCTTAACTCTAAGTCAAACCTGAATTAAATTAGAAAATAACGAATATTCTTGACTTGATAAGCAAAATCCAGTAAAATAAATTGCACTTTTAATTAGATATTAAGAATGAGTATAGAAATTGACGAAATAAAATTAGGAGGAGATATACATGTCCGACTTATTACAAAGTGCGTTGCAAAAAATTGAAAAAACAGATGTCCCTAAGGTAAATGTTGCTGCTCTTGCTTATTCTGGTGGACTTGACTCTTCACTTGCAGTTGAGTTATTGCGTAGAAAATATAAAGCGGAAAGGATTATCCCGATAACAGTTGATGTCGGTCAAGGTCAAGAAGAAATTGATACTGGAAATGAGAAAGCCAAAGTCTTAAATGTTGAGCCTATTATGATTGATGCTAAGGACGAATTCACAGAGGAATGGATGGCAAAGGCTATTATGGCGAACTCAGATTATATGGGTTATCCAGTCTCAACTTCAATGACCAGACAATTAATAGCTCGCAAAGTAGCAGAGAAAGCAGTAGAATTAGGTGCAGATGCGCTTGTTGAAGGCTCAACGGGAAAAGGCAATGATCAATATAGGATGCACAATGTATTCACCATGTTTGCCCCTGGGAGAAAAGTTATAGCACCTGTCCGAGACTTTGATCTGATCAGGGCAGAGGAAGAAGCTTTATGCAAGGCATGGGGAATTCCTGTTACAGAGGTTATTACGGGCGGAGATGACAAAACTATGTGGTGCAGGTCTATTGCAAGCGGAGCTATTGACCTTAATATGGAGATACCAGAAAGTGTTTGGATGTGGTATGTCCCACCAGAAAAAGCCCCTAATAAGCCTGAAATTGTAGAAATTGTCTATGAAAAAGGAATTCCAGTAGCTGTCAATGGAAAACAGATGTTGCTTAAAGAGTTAGTTCCTCTCTTAAACGAAAAAGCAGGATCACATGGTATAGGTTTGATTGATATTTTTGAAGAAGGGATAATGAATCTGAAGTCAAGAGAATTATATGAAGCTCCCGCAGCAACACTTATACTCAAAACTCATCGCGATCTTGAACAGATGTGCCTGACAAAGGAAGAGTTAATGTTTAAGAAAGGTGTTGAACAGAAATGGGCTTATATGGTATATCATGGTGAGTGGTTTCATCCGCTTAGAAAAGCTCTTGACGCCTTTATTGCTGAAACTCAAGATATGGTCAATGGCACTGTCAGAGTAAAGCTATATAAAGGGAACGCGGATATTGTATATCGTGATTCGCGAAGTTCGCTTTTCTCACCAGAAATTCGTTCCATTAAGTCAAGTGGTTTCAGTCAACCTATGTGTGCTGATGCAGCTAAGATCAGGGGATTGCAATTTGAGATTTTGGCTAAGAGGGAACAGTTAGTCAAAGGTAAATGATAAAAATAAAAGCGAGTGAACAAACATACTTCCCTTTTTAGCCTTCTAATTCCTGATGATTTATTTAATTAGGGAGAATCATTATGAAAAAATTGGCGATAGACGGAGGAAAACCGATTAGGGAGAAAGGATTTCCCTCTTGGCCCGTATGGGATGAAAGCGAAATTAACGCACTCAGAGAAGTTCTTGAAAGTGGAAGATGGGGCATAGGCGGAGATAAAGTCCCTGAGTTTGAACAAAAATTCGCCGAATACGTCGGAGTTGAGCATGGGATATGTGTCACAAGTGGGACAACCGCCCTTGAAGTAGCGCTCAAAGCTGGTGGAGTCGGTCCCGGTGATGAAGTTATCGTTCCACCATATACATTTATGGCGACAGCTAGCGCAGTTTTGCAAGTGAATGCTATTCCTATATTTGCAGATATTGATCCCGATACATATAACATTGATCCTAATGAGGTAGAAAAAGCCATAACTGAAAGGACAAAGGCGATAATTCCCGTCCATATAGGCGGATGTCCTGCGGATATGGACGCGATAATGGATATAGCGAAAAAACATAATCTGATCGTTATAGAGGACTGCGCTCAGGCACATTCTGCTGAATGGAAGGGTCAAAAAGTCGGCAGTATTGGGGATATGGGGTGTTTTAGCTTTCAGTCAAGCAAAAATCTCTGTGCAGGTGAGGGCGGAATTATAACGACGAACAACAGAGAATTTGGCGATAAATGCTGGTCTTTCCATAACTGCGGTAGAGTCCGACAAGGTGCATGGTATGAACACCCATTACTTGGCTCAAATCTGAGAATGACTGAATGGCAAGCAGCGATCCTATTATCACAAATGAAGCGACTTGATGAGCAGACAAAGATAAGAAATGAAAACGCACTCTATTTAGATAAAAAGCTATCAGAGATAGACGGCATAAGACCCCAAAAGCGAGATGATAGAGTGACAACTCATGCCTATCATTTGTATATATTCAGATATGACGCAAGCAAATTTAACAACGTCCCAAGGGCAGAATTTTTAAAGGCACTTTCTGCGGAAGGCATTCCATGTTCGCCGGGATATAATCCGCTTTATAAAGATGACCTATTTAAAGCTCCAATTGAAAAATGCCCGTTGTCCTGTGGTTATTACAAGGGAAAGGTTGATTACACAAAAGTTGAATGTCCTGTTGCAGAAAAGGCTTGCAGAGAAGAGGGCGTTTGGTTCTTCCAAAGCATGTTTTTAGGCGATAAATCAGATATGGACGATATAGTCAATGCGATAAAGAAGATCAAAGACAATTTCTGTGCATAGCTTAATCTATAAGTTCAACAGAACCCCAAGTGCTAGGGTCGGTATGTCTTGAAAAGTCAGGTCCGCAACTCCACCATTGCGATTTTCCATCAGTATTGTTTATGTGATAGTTAAATCCAATAATGGGATACTCAATTGGGTTATACGTCGGTATAACTGATCGGGGAAAACGGGCTTCTATGATATAACCCTTTGGCGTTATTCGTGATGCAATTTCTATTTCCTCATGATCGTATATGGTCTCTTGTATGAATGAACCCGGCTCTCTACATTCGCCAGCAGTTGCCAATTGAGTATTCTTTTTGTGACCTTTTGGCAATAAAAAGAAATGATGACAATGCTCGTTATATGCTCTGACGGGCTTTTCATTATGCAGATCAAGCCAAACTTCCATACAGTCCTTAGCCCAAAATCTAATGGGGTCAACATCAACAGGATTAACCTTATTGATTACTTCATATCCTATATAGATATTGTCGTAATCCCAAGTTAGATAGACTTCTGCAAATGGTGTCCTGTTGATCAGGTGCATAAGATCAGGGACAAGACATGACCGATCCCAATCAGATAGATCGCCGTCTATTTTGATAGGCGATTTAGCCCTGGGACAATGGAAGGTAAAATCAAAAAAATGTGTGCTTGGAATCATCGGTGAAACCATATTATTATACTCCTACCAATCCTTAAAAGGAAAAGTTCGTATGCCAAGAGAAAGCCCAATAATACTCCAAATAGAGCCGATCACAAATTCGCCAAGCACAAGTCCTAAAAAGAAGGGAATAGCCTTCCTATGAGTCCTAATACCGCCTTGTCGCAATATGATCCATTTGGCAATTGTGCTTATCAATAGCGATGCCCATAGCCAATTCATACACCAATCATCAGCACCAGATACAGCATATCCTACCGCATGAAATTGCCACCAAAAGAATTTCATTCTCATAAACATTAAAAAGAACGTAAATAAAGCCCCAATTCCCATAAAAACGACAGCTATATAGTCAGGCGGAGATGGATAAGTTAGCCATTGCTGTAAGCGATTATATGGTTGCCAAGCGAAACTTCCACCAGAGCCGAACCGATAAACATCAGTTAAATAAGCCCAAAAAGATGAAATTCCGCCAACAACGACAGATAAGATCATAATAAAAACGATGCCCTTGCTATCCAATCCTGTTCTTTCACAGAGTTTGAATGCTTCAAGCTGATGTGGCATCGGATGGCTTCTATGCGCCCTGTTAAATGCAAAGAAATAGCTTAATGCTGTGAGATTAGAAGCACCTAATACCCTTGTCCCAGTTATCGCTGGGATCATATAATCTGGACCCATAAAGTGCAAGTCATGTGCAGGGGCGCCTGATTCTGCACGCATTCTGGTTATGCCTGTTGATAATGCGTAATAAATCCCAAAAGCACTTATAGCGACCCATATTGACATTCCAGCATTTACAAAAAATGAACATAGGAATACAAATCCTATTAAAGCAAGTATAACCGCCATTCTATAACTCATTGGCTCTTTTGAATCGTCAATATCGCTTCTTAATCCGATAACTTTTCGTAAAATTTCAAGGAAATAATGCCGATTAGCCCATATAGCGAATATGGATAGACCGATATATGCACCAAGCGATTGTTGCCTATCATAAGGAAACCCAGGGAGGCTATGGATGCCTGCTAAACTTCCAAATAATCGTTGTGACTTTCTGAATAAATAAAAGAACCAGCAGGAAAATGACAAGTCAATAGGCATAAGAAATCCTAATCCAACGACAAATGGATAGATTGATAACGGAGTCCAGCCGATAGCATTCCAAGGCTTTTCTGTAAAAAGATAGCTTATGTCTCTGCTTCTAAACCCTATTAACGGCACAGATGGATACAGATAGTTAAAACCGTTTACTATATCAATGATGCTAACAATACCAAAGGCGATCCAAAACGTCTTATTTTTGAAGAACGTGATCCCATAATTCCTTGTCATCTCAAGCGGAAGTTGAATTATAGGATATGCGAGCTTTTCCCTCTCAATCCATTGTCTCCGCAGGATCACATTTATAAATATCATCACAGATAAAAGAACAGTGGTAAAGCCTATCCAAGGAATAGCAGGTTTGATCCATGCCTTGATATATTCAATGTTATAGAAACTTGTCTGACCTTCATAATAGCCAGTTAGTATTCGTTTATCTCTTATAGATAGCCAGTTTGGTATATATTCCCAAAAAGTCTCTCTCCATTCGTTTTCGGGGGTATCAAACCAAAACGGATGACCGATCATAGGGATAAGCACCTGAAAATTGTCGTGAGAGGCAACAGCACTTGCCATACAAAGCATTATATATATGACAAGCAGTTCCTTTTGATCAAGGCAGAGTTTAGGCGAGAGCTTCCTAAAAAGAAGGTTTATTGGTATGATAACTGCAAGACAAAAGATGACGTTAAAAAAGAGCGACATAGTAGTTGGGAACTGAGCCCACCATACCATCTCTGTATACATTATCCAATAACAGTTTATTGGAATAAGAATTAGCCCGATCCCAACAGACCTTAAGGTTATTCCCGATTTATTCATAGTTTTCTGTTAATTTTATGACCTATAATCCTAAGACTCTTGCCATGTTAAGACCAAGAATCTTACGTTTATCCTCATCAGAGATTTTCGCATAAAGTATCTTGCCAATTTGAGCATTAGCATTTACGAAAGGCATATCACTGCCAAAGAGTATCCTATCCGCACCGATTTTATTAACGAGCATCTCTATAATACCATAAATAACGGTTGAACAACAAGTCTCTAAAAAGATATTTTCTCTCTTTTTGGCAACTTCTATTGATTCATAATATCCACTCATCGTTCCGCCAGAATGACCGAGTATTATCGTGACAGATGGGTATTGTTCCGCAACTTTCCCTAAGACTGTTGGTGAGCAATTTCCATCGCCAGCCCAAGAATGTGCTAAGACGGGCAAGCCTTTTTCTTGTGCAAATTCCCACATTGGGCTAAAATTGGCGCCATTGGCAGGGTAACCATGCGAAGAAGGATGTATCTTTATGCCACGCATGCTTCTATTATAACATCTTTCAAGTTCCTGTGGTATATCCTCAGGGTAGTTTGGATTAATTGTAATGTATCCGAAAAATCGCCCTGGATAATCCTGCATAGCCTTATAAGCGATGTCATTTCCAAGTCTAAAATCAGGTGTTATGCCTGCATGCGGGCTTGTGCATGCCAAACTTATACCAAGCCGATCCATTACCTTAACCATGCCATCTGCGTCATTATTCGGTATATGGAAGTTAAAGTAAGGTCCCATGTGTGTATGTGCGTCAATAATAGTTTCGCCTTTTAATGGAAGTGAGAAAACGTTTATATGATTATCATATTTTCTTTGATCTTTTGTCTTAGTTGTTGGTTTAACCTTCAACAAACGACTTAGATTTCCGCCAGCGATTAGAGATTTTTCCTTTTGACTTATTAAGGAATATTCAACTAATGACATAGCAGGACCAGGCACAAAAAAAGGCATTCTTGATCCGAATATTAGCCTTTTAGCACCAAATTTTGAGCATACTTCTTCTATACCGCTATGCACTTGGTAGCCTGATATTTCTATATGAAGATTTTTATGTTTCTCAAGTAAAGGGTATAAGTATCTATTAACACGATAATTTAAGTTTGTGATGATGATCGGCAGTTTAGGGTATCTGCTACACAAGCTATTTATGCCGTCCCAACCTATATGATCAAGTTCCATTATTAATACAATGCCATTATTCTCTAATTCCCTTAATAATTCGCCACAACTCCAATCTGACAAGCTAAATAGATGCTCTGTTGGAAACATCCTTGCACATTTTACGCCGTTTTGCTTCATCTCTTTGATGAGATTTTCGGGATTTGGCATTTCGCCAGTTGAGCTTGGCATAACTACCCAACATGGATAAAGCCTTTTGTTTCCTTTGATCTCGTCTATAAGTTTTCTGTTGCCATACATGGGATTATATTCCCTTGCGAGTGAATGATATACTAACGCTTTGTCTATATTAGCATAGTCCATCTCTTCAATAAGGCTTTCAAGGGTGTAGAATTCTGTCTCTTCTGCTCCGCCTGTTCTGCGAATACTTCTTCTGCCAATAACACAATTGCAATCAAAAAAGTCTAACATACCCTAACCCCTTAATTTTAAAGGTTTTGACATAGCTCTTGCCATTTTCTTATATGCTCTTCTTTTATTTCTGTAGATTTTTTGAATTCTGTATATAGATTATCCGAATACGCCTTAATGAATATTTTGGGATCGGATAACAATCGTAAATAATATCTTAGTGATGGGATTAAACCATTAACTATTACTTCGCAACCATGTTCGTTTTTTATTTTGCTTATTTCAGAATAGACGTTTTCTCTTTGATCAGACTCAATATCTGGCTCTGATGTTGTTAATAGATAATAACGATTAATCTGCTTATCACTAAACTTTTCATAAGCATCTCTGACCATAATTGGATCAATTGGCTTTCCGTGTTTGATTTCAACAGCCTCAAAATAACTTTTATCTTTATTAATAATTTCTATATCACCGACTGAACTTGCTCTAATATCAGCTGCTAAATGACTCTTCAACGGTCTTAACTTTTTCCCCTTATATCTCATACATTCTTTTATCAATATTTCATAAGCAGAATATACCGCTATAACAGGTAGCTTAGATGAGCCTGATACATTATAATTGGAGAAAAAATGCAATTTTAATTTTTCTATTATAAGACTAATTGCTACTTCTGCTGATAGGTGTAAATGAAACGGTCTATTCAATAACTGATCTTGACTCTTTATAAGGTTTATAAACAAAGCTTTCAGATAAATATCTGGATTTACCTTATTTTCCTCAATATCATTTAAAATACGCAAAAAAGACTCTTTTACTATCTTACTTTTTATTTTACCGGGGAAATCCAAATTAAAAGGATGTGGCTGTTCAAGTGATCTGGTCAACCAACCAGACTCACTCATAGCCAATCTCTTGAATCGACGTTTAAAAAATGGGGTTATAAACTTTGTATCAAGTGTTCTTCCAGAATAACCATTTTTCAATTCTACCTTATGGTATCTTATATCCTGATTTGGATCCATAATTTTTTTGACTAGACTCGTTGTAAAAACTGCAAGAACTGCTTTAAATGACTCTGATTTGCTAACTATTGTATCTAGCCATTTTCTCTGCTGATCATTCAATAATGTTAAAACTGACTTCCCATTATCCTTTTCTATTTCATTCTTTGCGGATTGATAGTAATGATCAAGTATCTTATCTGGTTGTGTTTTTTCCATATCAATAAAATTCCATAACAAACTGAGATTGTATATCATTCAACCTTTTTTCTGCATATTCACAATATTCTGGATTAATCTCAAATCCTATATAATGCCTTTTCAATTTTTTACAGACGATTGCTGTCGTTCCTGATCCAATAAACGGATCTAATACTATGTCATCTTCTTTTGTAAGTAGTTTCATAAATTGTGTCACTATATATTCTGGATACACTGCTGGATGTTTTCCGCCTTTTATAGTTTCTACTGGACATTCAATAACATCTCGTTTTAGGCTATTTCCATGAATTCTAATTATTGTGAATCCCTTTTTTTCAAGTTGTATCTTACGTCCGCCTTCTTGACCGCCAAATGGCTGAGAATGAATGCCCCTTATCTTCATACGAAAGCTATCTAATTTTCCAGATTTGACCTCTTGTATTACATCAAGCAATTCTTTTTTAGCCATAGATTTTTCTTCATCTGATAAAAAAGATTGTTCTATCAGATCAAAATACTTTTTTCCTATATTGCCATTATTCCTGTCAATTCTCTTTTTATTAGGATAATCCATAAAAGCGTCTATGTCATAGTAATAATCATCAGATTTAACAAAATGAAAAAAAGGTTCGGTGCTACTTACTAATCTTCTCTTGAATTGTCTTGGAGTGGGATTTAGCTTAACCCAAGTGATATTATTGACGAGCTTTACAGATTCCCTTCTAATCGCTTCAAGAGCAAATCTATATGGTGCTAATAAAAGGCTACTATTTTCATACTTATCACCGATATTAAATATGATACTGCCATCATTTCTAAGAACCCTAACGCACTCATGAAAAATATTGCATAAATTTTCTATATAGTCGTCAAATCTATTTTCATTGCCAATTCCCATTCCATAATCTCTTTGTTTGTAATAAGGTGGAGAAGTTATAATTAAGTTAATAGATTCGCTTGGAATCTCTTTCATCAGATATAAAGAATCACCGCATATTATCTTATCCAAAACATCTTCTAACATAATCATTACCTTCTTTTATACAACATAAAAGACAATATAATATCCGATTTAAATACTTAAGCAGATAAAATATCGTAAATAAATTGCGATAACTTGTAAGTCAAACGATCAAACTATAAATGCTCCAAAGTTGAATAATCCTCGTATATCCCACTTAGACTTGATATTTTTCATCAGATCAAAACCTTCTGGCTTATGTCCCCATACATCATGCTTGCTATTGCTTCCCTTTAATATGATCGCATAACCGCCGTTTTCTTGTGCGGATTTACGGATTTCGGAAACTTCATTGCTTTGTAGATATACGATTCCACTTGGAAAATCAGCTATAAATGGTGAGTCAATCAATTTCGGTTCAAGGTTAATAAGCGTTTTGGCTAAATCTTTAGGTGCAACTCCCATTCGTAAGGTCAGATCAGATGATTTATTTATCCAATCTGCCCATATTTCGTTGCCAGACATTGCGTCAATTTGGTTAATCTCTTTAATTCCCTCAGATTTTAGAATTGACATTACTTGATTCAATTCTGCCTGCACATCTTCTGGCAAACCTTCGGCGGTGTAAACAATTGCATAAGGAGACGAGAACAAGCCTTTACATAAAATCAGTGATGATGCAACTATACACATTTGCAATAACTTGCTACCTAATAATAGCCCTGATTTCAGATCATTAATTGGAATTAAAAGTGTAGATCGTTTTCGTGGGAGTGGAAACAGCTTGAATGTCACATCTGTAATTAAACCTAATGTCCCATGTGATCCGACAAATAGCTTCGGGAGATCATAACCAGCGACATTTTTGACAACAGCTTTTCCTGCCCTAATGACGCGTCCATCTGGCAAAACTACTGTCATCGCTAATATCAAATCACGAATTGCACCATATCTTGACCGCAATGGGGCATTAAAATTTGTTGCGACAATACCACCTATCGTAGATTCAACCCAAGGGGAGATTATCGGAATCCACATATTTTGATTTTTAAGCTCCTGTTGCAATTCCGAAAGCTTCGTTCCTGCGTTAACGGTCACATATAGGTCTTCTACGGCAAGAGACTTAATTCCTCTCAGATTTTGTGTTGAAATTGTCACATCAGTAGGTGGTAACATAGATGATTTTGTTCCACCGCCTTTTATACGTAGAGAGCGAGGAGTTGACTCCACAGCCCAAGAAAGTATGCTATTTTCCGCCTCTTCAACTGACGAGGGAGCAAACATCACAGGGATAGATTGAGTCATAACTGATCTGGGTTCATACTTAAAATCAGGCAAAAGTTTATTAGGATTAAGAATATTATCAGGATCAAATACATCTTTAATATCTTTTTGAGCCTGTAATTCACTATCATTATATATAGAAGACATATATTCTCGTTTTTCACTACCGATGCCATGTTCACCTGTGATCGTCCCATTCATCTTCACGCATAGTTCTATGACCTCGTGTTCGGCTTTGCGGACTCGATCAATTATCTCTGGATCGCTTGGGTTAAATAGAATTAAAGGATGTAAATTGCCATCGCCAGCGTGAAAAACATAACATACTCGTAAATTAAGATTTGCACAGATATTGTTAATTTCTGCCAATGTTTGAGCTAACTTTGACCGAGGCACTGTGCCATCTAATATGAGATATGCGGGGCTAATTTGTGCAATAGCACCGACAGCACTTTTTCTTGCATACCAAATTTTGTCTCGTTCCTCAATAGAATTAGCTAAACGCAATTCGCGGGCATTCCGATTTTTCATTACCGTTATGATCTCGTCCATCTGTGAGTCCAAGCTTTCGGTATAGCCATCTGCTTCAATAATGAGAAGTGCCTCTGCATCGGTAGGAAGTCCCGCATGAGCGTAGTTTTCTACGATATTGATCATGTTGCGATCCATCATCTCTAATGTGGCAGGCATCAATCCCTGAGCAATGACCGCAGAAACGGCTTCTCCCGCTTCTTCCACAGAATTAAAGATAGCCATTAACGTCTTTATGTCTGGAATATTACGTATCAGGCGAACATAAGCAGACGTCATCAGTCCTAATGTCCCTTCTGATCCGATAAGCAATCCAGTGAGATCATATTCAGGATAATCATAAGCACGTCCACCAGTATGGATCACGCGACCATCGGCTAACACAACTTCAAGACCTAAAACATAGTTAGTAGTTACGCCATACTTGAAGCAATGCGGTCCGCCAGCATTTTCAGCTAATGTCCCACCGATAGTGCATGAACGACCACTGGCTGGATCAGGTGGATAAAAAAGCCCTTTTGCTTTGACAAACTCGTCAAATGTCAGATGGACAACTCCCGGCTGGACAATCGCTGATCGCCCTACTTCATCTAACTCTAAGATACGATTCATACGAGCAAAAGAGATTATCATTCCGCCTTGTGCGACTGCACCTCCGCTGAGACCTGTTCCTGCACCTCTTGCGACTATTGGTATTTTATTTTCTCTTGCCCATTTGACCAATGTTACAATTTCTTTTGTGGAACGAGGCAATGCAACTCCTAACGGCTCGCCTAATCCTAAACTTCCATCTATTTCATAGGCGATCAACTCTATTGGATCGGTTATAATAGCGTCTTTGGGCAATGCAGTTTTTAACGGCTTCCAAATATCCTGATTTATCGTCTTTTTCATCTTCCGCTTTCCTTTCCGTCCATTGCCCGATAGGACATATCCAATAACTCAACTAAATGAACGACTTTAGCCTTGATTTTGGCACGATTGACCCCGTTCCATAATTGCATTTGACAGCCTGTGTTACTGGTTACGATCATTTCTGCTGATGTGTCCGCTATTTCTGCCATCTTCATATCTAATATTTGATTAGCAATATCGGAATAGATTATGTTATACACACCAGCACTTCCACAACAGCGGTCTGGCGATTTAATCTCCACAAATTCTAATCCGGGAATTGAACTTAACAATGCCCTTGGCTGATCAATCACCTTTTGGACATGCCTTAAATGACATGAATCTGAATAGGTAACTTTGGCTTTGACTTCCCCTTTTGGCAGGACATGCAGGTTATCAATTAAAAATTCGCTAATGTCCTTGACCTTGTCACTGAATTTTTTAGCTTTTTCCAAATAGATCGGATCATCTTCAAAAAGACTGACATATTCGGTCTTTAATGTTGCACCACAACCGCCTGCATTATTAATTATGACATCATAGTTTTCAAAAGCATCTATGTTTTTTCTTGCAAGATTTTTGGCAAACTCATCATCGCCGAAATGCAGATGTGCAGCGCCACAGCAGGTCTGCCCTTTTGGAAAATGGACTTCATAACCATTGCGTTGTAGAACCCTTATCGTCGCCTCGTTGACTTGTGCCAGAAATGCCTCTTGGATACAACCGATGAAGAATGCCACCACTCCGCGTTTTTCTCCAATAGCAGGTGCAGGCTTGGAATAATTGCGGTATTTTGGGACAATAGGTGGCAATATGGCTTCCATAGCTTTCAAAGGCTTTGGCAAAAATCCTAATAATCTGACCAATTTTTGCAGTCCAATAGCCTCATATAGCCATAAAAATCTCGCGACAAATCTGAGCCTTCCTACGTATGGCATCATCTGCCTGAAACCTAACCAACGGACAAATCGCTCAAAAATTCCGGGCTTATGATGGTGTGCGATAGTCAGTTTGACAATTTCTATCATCTGACTATATTTGACATTAGAAGGGCATGCAGATTGACAAGCAAGGCATGAAAGACATAAATTTATGTGTTTTGCAAAACTATTATTAAATTCCTCAATTCCAAAGCGACCTTCAGAAGCAGCTTTCATCAATCTAATGCGTCCACGTGGAGAATCCATCTCCGTTCCAAAGACTGCAAAGGTTGGGCAAGCTTGCATACATAATCCGCAATGGATACAAGTGTCAAGAAGTGCCTTAAAGTTTGGACTTGTTAATTCGGGATAAATCCCTTGTCCACTCATAAAGTATCTCCTAATTTGTGAAAAGCATTTAGCATTCGGTTGTTTTTGCAAAATTTGGAAAACTAAACTATAGGTGCCTTTTGCGTGGATATTAATTTTTCAGCCATATATAACTATTCCGTCTTTTTTCGCAGCGTTTATTGCTAAAGAACTGCTATTTTCCCATTCTTCGTCTGAATAATACAAAATATCAAAAGGCTTTTTTGTCCTTCTTACCAATTCTCTATCAATCCCACAGGTCTGCTCTACTCTTTCAAATATACTTTTGTTTCTGAAATCCTTTGAGACTATTATTACATCAATGTCACTATCTTCTTTTTCCATAGACTTTGCATAAGAACCGAATATAATTATCTTTTGAGCATTAATTCCTTTTTGTTGTAGTAATTCTCTTAAAATTCTATCCGTTTTTTTTATAACATCTGCTTTAGACATGCTAATGTCTCCTTAGCTTGATTCAACACTATCTCTGTAACATCTCTTTTATAGTCTTTTAGCAACTTTTCAAGTTCATCAGGATACCTTATTGGAACACATAAGCTATTCAGCTTATCTATATAATTCCTAATCTCTTCTGAGAGTGTAAGGTTAATTTTTTCACAGAAATAATTTAAATTGTGTATCTTTGGCGGATCTTTCTTAAATTTTTTGTTATAAAGTCCCTTTAAAGCCTTCTCTATTGACAGATGACACATAAAGACTGTATAAATATATTTCCCAGCCTTGAATATTGCTTCTGCTGTTTCCAAATCATAATCTGCCTGTTTAAACCATTCTTCAGGTGATTTTAGCTTATTTTCAAACATAAAGCTTATCCATTGTTCTATAATCAACAATAGGAATACGGGTCATATTGCGACCTCTATTTGTTGGAGTCCAACAAATTTAGGCAAGTTATTAACATCACCTTCATATTCTTCTAAACATAACTCAATTACTTCCCTTAAGTTTTCTTTAAGTTCATCAAGTGTGCTTGCCTGAGTATGAACTCCAACAATACCGGGAACAATCCCAACATAAAGTTTTGTCTCTGGGTTCCACTCTATATAAGCAACGAAGTTTTTCAACAAACACCTCATCTCAAAGAATACTGCTATATCATCGCCCAGGCTTGCTTTAATGCCCTTTTAGCGTTGGCGATCACTATCTCGCTTGATTCGTTTGGTAGTGGTTTAACTTCAAAGCTCATAAAGGGCTGTCGTTCTCCATTGAGAAAACCAATATCAATGAAAGCTCTGAGAAATTCCGCAAGTTCCCATACATCATTTTCTCCGCATTCAATTCCGAAACGTGGATGTGCATCACCATAAGCGGGATGTCCTTGCTCCATAACACAGTTGCCAACGTGGAGATGGACGACATGATCTTTTACAAACCAAGCACATTCCTCAGATGTCTCCTCCAAAAGCGGAAGGTGCGACAGATCAACCATTAAACCGAAGTTTCTGCGATTGACAGCATCAGCAAAATCACCCGCCAAATCCGAAGGACCGATAAGGGCTTTTTTATCAATATCTTTATCAAAGGTTTCTAACGTAATGCCCATACCCTTTGTTTCTGCATAGTCGCAGAGTTCTCTTGTTGTTTTTACAAGGGCATCAAGTGCATTTTCTCTCAGATCATCGCCTGGGTCTTTACCGCTTAGAAAAGCCATTCTTTCTGCACCCATAAAACAAGCCTCATCTATGCACTCTTTTAGCACCTCAACCGCTTTTTTTCTCTCATCTTCATCAAGTGAATTAGGATTTAACGGAGTTGACAGAACAACAGGCTGAGCGCCATAACCGACTGCAAGTCCACTGCTTTGGATGATCTCCTTAGCTTTTGCTCGGACCTCAGGGTCTTTTATCCTTGTGATCTCTATAGCTGTGAAGAAGTCATCTTCGGCGATCTTGGTTATGGTTTCAAGTATAGGACCCTCACCTTTCATCGTTGATGGATATGCCATAAAGTGAATAATACCGACTTTGAAATATTTGTAAAATGATTCGTGCATGATTTTTCCTTTCTTGAAATCTATTGATCCTAAAAAACGAGATTATATTGACCTTTAACACAATTTTGGGACATGCTGAGCATGCCCCCTTCACAAATTTATTATAATTTAACTGGTATCTTTTTCAGTCTGGAATACTTCGGCAAATCTCCGCCTATAAGTGGCTTTGCATACTCAATGAAAGCATCGGTAACATAATTGCCTTCTGCATTGATAAACTCGTCAGGCACTTTCTTTGTGCCTAATGCCACTTTTTCAAGCTCCACTAAGTCAGTAGTGCATTTGTATTCCTTGCCTGATTCCCTAACCAAATTTACCATATAATCGGTTTTTCCGTCAACCGCATATTTAACAGCCATCTTACCGACCATATAGGCTTCTTCCAAATCTACGTTTGACGCACAAACCATAGATACCCTTTGAATAGTTCCGGGCTTATCCCATCTAGCCTTTATCTTTAATCCATTAGCGATAAGATCACAAAGATAAATTGCCACTCCGCCAAGTTGCCTGTGACCAAATTTATCAGTATCTATCGCCCTAGATGATGCGGTTATATATTCTCCATTTTTATCAACAAGACCTTCACAGACGGTTATGACAACGTATCCAAGTTTTTTATAAACCCTATCCACGTCCGCTAAAAATCTTTCTTCTTCAAAAGGCTTTTCTGGCAGATAGATCAAGTGTGGGGCATCGTCCTCGTGTTCCTTCGCTAATGCTGTTGATGCTGTGATCCAGCCTGTATTTCGTCCCATAGTCTCAATGACCTTGACGTTGTCAACTATGCCGATCGCCTCAGTGTCAAGCCCTGCATCGCGAGTTGCTATTGCAAGCCATCTTGCAACGCTACCATATCCAGGGCAGTGATCAATTATAGGCAGATCATTATCTACGGTCTTAGGTATACCTATAGCTCGTAACTCGTAGTTATTTTCTTTGGCAATTGAACTAACCTTTTTTGCAGTATCCTGTGAGTCATTTCCACCAGCATAGAAGAAATATCTGATGTTGTATTTTTTCAGAACCTCTAATATTTTTTCGTATTCATTAGGAGAGACCTTATATCTACAAGATGATAGCGCCGCGGAAGGTGTATGTCTTAATCCATCAATATCTGCTGGGTCTTGTTTGCCGAGATCGATAAAATCCTCGTTGATCATGCCCATTATGCCGTGAACCATGCCGAACATACCAGTTATTTCATCATGTTTCATAGCTTCTTGTATAACACCAGCGAGACTACTGTTGATAACAGCGGTTGGTCCTCCTGATTGTCCAATAACTAAATTTCCTTTAAGTTTTGACATCGTTTGCTCCTTTCTTAATGATTTTTGGTTTATATGCGACTTTAAGCCAAATCTTTTAGTGCTTCTAATGGTGTTCTTCTTTTTCGATCAGTTCGGTCGAAATCCCCATCAAAGCTTACAAATATCAATTCATGCTTTTCCGAAGCGACATATTGATATGCGTCATCAAAATCAAATTGATACTTATGGCATATAGTAGTTAAATATTTTAGATCATTTGTATTCAATCGGACTATTCTAACATTAGAGTCTTCAATGGTATCAGAAATAAAACTCCTAAACAATTCATCTTTTTTCAATCTGGTCAAAATAATACCTATTGAATATAAAGAAAAATCTGTTATGGCTAAAAGGTCAGCATCTATATTCATAAAGAATTTGTGAACTTCATCAGCTTTTTCTGAAGTTCCAAAGAAGTAAATTTGTCACGAAATTCGCTTAATCCTCCTGCCCAATCCATTCTAAGTCGTTTTTGCTTTGGTTGTATTTTCCTTTCTAATAAAAATTGAGCAAAATCATATACTTCCTGTTGTAAATCCGGAGGGAGTTTTTCCATCAATTCCTCAATACGTTTAACCATTTTTCTTACCTCTAACTAACACATCCTTAAAGTTTATTTTTAATTCCACCCCATACATACGCGAGTTTGCCCTTTGATATAACTGGACTCATATTCACGTTAGGGATATTTGGTCCTGTTACTTTAACGTTATCAAAGTAAACAATTTTATCTTGGACACATAAAGCGACTTAGCCTCCCTTCCCTCTACGGGCAATAGATTTTTGGAAAGTAAAGATATTATCCCTTTTCAATAAGCAAACTCCTATTCTTAAACGAATTATATAGATGCGGAATTTAATTTAACATTATAGATCAAAATTCCGCATACTAATCATACTAATATCTAACGTTTGATATATTTTGTAAGATAATCCATATCTTTGCCTCTGTTAGACATAAGGCAATCAATCGCCTGATCAAGATCAAATCCTTGATGGACGACTCCGTTTATTGCTAACGCGACAGCCATTGGATCGTCTTTGCCGGGGTGATGAACGTTCCTGCCGACTAATGCACCCCTTATCGTTCCACCAACTTTCATTCCGTTTACAAATTCATTGATAGTCGGAGTAGGATCGCCCTTTGATTCTCCGCCAAGCATAAGCATCGGACATGTTGACGCCCTCGCGACTTTCTCGTAGTTCTCACAATACGGTATTTTCAGCCATGTATACATGGACGTTCCGCCGAGACCAGAAGCTACGCTTACGACCTTAATAAGGTCATTTGCATTTTTCAGTGTTTTATAGCCTTGTTCTGCACCGGAGACGGGCAATGGTTCAATAAAGATCGGTATGCCATTTTCACTGCATTGATTTACCGCTTCTGCACAATACATTATTGTTTTGCCAGAATCAACTGAGTTGACATCAAGCCTGAACATAATTTTCGCCCCGTCAAGCCTCATTTCCATTATGCTATCAACAGTGAAAGCTGTAAACCTGTCGTCCATCTCAAAAACAACGCCTGACAGTCCACCTCTGTTCATGCAACCTAAAATAACCTTTTCATCAAGAAAGCTCTGACCTCCACCTTTTTTTACGAGATAGTTGACAATAAATATGTCCTCAACAATATCAGGTGTTCCCATAAATCCATCAAATTCAGGGCGAGTTATCACTCGTAAGGCTCTGCCAAGATAAGATAGCCTATCGCCCATAATTACGGGATCATCGCCTGATTTCGTGACCATACGTGCAGGATGATCAAGCGCGAGTATCGTCAATTTGCCATCTTTTCCCGTCAATTTATCTCGCACAAGCCTTTCATCTGCTTCTTCATATACGATCTCTGGCGAATCAACTCGTATATCCGTTATCATATCAAAGATATATTTTGGAAAAAATTCCTCAACGTTAAACTCATAATTTCCAATTGAATAAGCCATTTTATTTCTCCTTTCCTTTTAAATATTACTCAATATCTCAAAATATTGCAAAGAAAAATATTCTACACAAGAGAAAAAAACTCACTAACCCCCACATCTGGATATAAGCTTTGAAGCGTATTAATCATAATCAGCTAACCGAACTGCTGTTTCTACGAAGACCTTAAAGTTTGCGATATGCCTTTCATTTAGAGATACCCAAGTTCCGGGATCGCTTGTCTGACCGAAGATATAGCATCCGCCCGGCTTGCCCATAGCGATAGTTTCTTCAACGAGTTGTTCCATTTCTTTCGGTTCAAGCAAGTCAAAAGCTCCGTTCTCCACTCCTCCGTCCAATGTCATTCTTCCATTGACCAGTTTTTTCGCCTCTGCTAAAGTTAACCCTCCGACAGGTGGAGGTTCAATTGGATTTAGACAGTCAACGCCCATCTCCACGAAATCCAATAAAACAGGTTTCATATCTCCATGACAATGAACCCAAACTAATTTTCCTGCATCATGTATAAGATCAATTATGGGTTTGTCATATTTAAACACAAATTCGCGGAAATCTCTTGGAGATGCAAGCGGAGGAATACAAAGCTCAGGTCCTACCCAACCGAAATAATCACCGACATTATGTTTTAGGTAATATTTAACATAATTTTCTATATTTTCATAAGCCCTGCTTATCATCTCATGGAGAAGATCGCGATGATCCATCAGGAAAAAACCGAAAGTTTCCGATCCCATCATGGCTTCTATTGAATACATAGCTTCACCGATACCGACCATTATTATTGTCCTATCCCCTGTTTTCCCTAAAAGATCAAAATATGAGTCAATATCTAAATCAGGTTCAACTATTTTATGTGGCAATGAAAGCCATTTTTCTGCATCTTCTGCGGTCTTTATATAATCTTTTTTAACATATCCTGGGCTTCCATCTTTTGGTGCTAAATATATCTGGGTTAGATCGCCTTTTGGAGTTTTTATGACATATTTATATTCCCACATATCTGGATATTCAGATTGATTTCTTTCAGGCGGAGGAGCAGGATTAGAAGGCGGATTTTTCGGTCTAGGATACCAACTACGCATAATATCCAATTCATATTTTTCAACTAACTCATATAAAGGCTCCCATGATGGTCTGCCTGATTTGAACATAGGATCAACACCCCATAGCCAAATAGGCATACGATCTGTCTCTTGTTGACGAAAAACTCTTAGCAGTCTCTCTCTGCCAGACATCTTGTTTTTCATAACATCACTCCATATTTCTATATTGGATTATTGATAAGTTTTGGGATTTCGTTTACCAAATACAAACGCTTTAAGCACATATCTAATGATAATAATCAGGATCAATATCCAAATCAGCACAATTAATATTGTTACTGTGAAATTCTTTGGTTTTTGCCTTCTTTGATCTATCCAATCTTTGGCTTTTATTCTTGATTCATCCATCACTTCCTTTGGCACAAGTTTAATTGCTAATAAAACTCCTAATGGCAAAAGTATAAAATCGTCAAGATAGCCCAAAATTGGAATGAAGTCTGGTATGAGATCAATAGGGCTAAAGGCATATCCAGCAACCAATGCTAACCAAACCTTTGCATACCAAGGAGTCCTTGAATCCCGATAGGCAAACCAGACAGCCAAAACCTCTATTTTTAAATTGCCTGTTTTTTGCTTAAAATTTTGGGAAAACTTGTTTTTTATCAAATTCAAACTCCTAAGTTGTATCACTCAACCAAACGATATGCAAAAAAACCTGCTTTTGCTACGAAATGCAAACGTCCGTTATCAATGGAAAATTCTATATTTTCCTGTTTTTGGAGATTTTCGTCTAATGCCTCAATACTGATTATCTTTGTCGGCAGATTTAGGTCAGCTAAATCAATTATGATCTCAAATGGTTGACTTTCTGGCAAAGGTATTATCATTTTTTTGTCTTTGAGAAGACGAAATGCCCCATTTGTATCAATTCCGCCGAATTTAACAATTTTTCGTGAATTATTGATCCTTTCGGTTATAGGGTCTGGTGGTGCTGGGATTAACTGGACTGACAGAGAACCATCTTGCTTCTCTGCAAAGATCAACGATCCGCCGATACTTCTGCTATGCTCGTCATTCAAAGTTGAAAGCCTAAGTCTACGCCCGCCTCGTTCAGGCTGATATATGCCAAACCTTATTCCATATTCGCCTAATGGCATATTTTGAGGCAGTTCAGACTCTGTCCGTATTTCATAAATGCCGGGCTTCTGCCATTGCTCAGGTCCGATGGGAAAACCAGCTTGAAATGCTATGTCTTCACCTTCGGTCGCCGAATTTGGATTAGTGAAGTGAATAAATGTCCTGCCTTGGATATTTGATTCCGTTCGGACTGTCCATCTGCTTATAATGGCAAATCTTCTTCCGCCAAGCGATTCCGCTTTAATTATCTCAACTTTGATCGGCATTCTGCCAGTATGTTCAGGTGGACGAGCATCAACGAATATTGTATTTGGACTTTCTGAATATGCTGAGATAATCCCATCACGCCTCGTCACCATAGCTTTATATTGACCTGATTTAGCGATAAATCCATAATTAGGCAAAATCTGTCCGTCAACTTCCCAATCGGATTTGTCTCTATTAGAGATCACTTTTCCGCCTTTTGCGAAATCCACGATTTGACGATGTATATTGTCATCTGCAAATGTATGTTTTTCAATGTCCTGTTTTGCCAGATCGGCACATACATCGTGAAGCAACCAATAGGTCATAACCGCATCTCTGCTAAAAGGTCCGTCACACATTGGATTACGTCCGCCGAGAACTGTCATATTGAGATAGTCATCACTGCCATATCCGTGTAATTCTTTTTGTCCACTGCCAGAATACCGAGAACCAAGTCCGCCAGCGAGTAAAATAAACTTTCCGTGTGTCACCATATCGTGCCATGGGATACGCTCACCATCTTTTGCCTCTGCATTCCAAGCCCAAGATTGATCCTCAGGCGTCCAGCCGAGATGATCTGCTTGTGCAGAGTCAAGATGACCCAACAACGCATCATGTCCTGCTTCACTTATCGTTGGCGCTCCGTCAAAGACCTCACGGACACGATCAAACGCAGAGTTCCACGATTTTATGGATACCTCTTTTGAATAAAAATTACCATCTTCATCATAATAATCCATCGGTGTAATAGCACTAAAAACGTCTATGAAATATGATGTCGGACTGAAACCCTCTTTTATAAGTTTGAGATTATTCTCCATCCAAGGTTTGAAGGCATGCGAAAGCCAACGATAGCTTTGTGCTTTTCTTCCTTCGTTATACCAAGCCTTTTGAGGTGTGCCATCACTGTTGAAAATTATATGTTTATACGAAAATCCAGTTGCATCAGGATAAAAATCTATATAATTATCATGCGGAGCGAACAAAATTCCGTTTCTCTTACAGGCATCCACCATCTTTATAAAATCGTCCCAATTGCCCTCTGGCGGATAGATGTCAGGCAATCGGTAATCATAGCCCCATCTTTGCCAGACATGTTTAACAAAGACGCTATCTGTTAGTCCATATAACGCCGATTTTTCTATGCCTTCACTTGCCCTTGCATAATCGCCTCCCCATTGGTCAAGACACATTTTCCCAATAATATTAGGAACGCCCGGTGACATAGGCGGATTGAGTATCTCGCGATATTTTTTTGCCGAATCAAAAGCACCTTCTAATGAAGGGACAAGCGTCAAAGTTAGATCATGATGTGCCTCAAGCGTCGCTATGCCTTTTTCAGGGTTGACTCTAACTAAATCAGGCGGAATATCAGTAGCTTGGACAAGGCTTATCCCATTAGCGAAGTCAAATCCAACAAAAGACGTTGATAGGCTAAACCCGTTGTATACCAAAGCTAATCTTCTTGGGTATTCAAGGACATTGCCATGTCCAGCATATAATCTGCGGACTTTTTGATCTAACGATCCTAATGATATAAAGGTAATTTTTGGCTCTCCCTTGCGATCTCTTTTTATCCCTTCAATGCCGAAATGGAATCTAATGCTTCCTTTTTCACTCCAAACTTTGGTGATAACATCATAACTGCGGTCACCATCTTTTATTGAAAGCCGAAAAGTATCGCCGTCTAAACGCCATTTATTGATCTCAAATCCACTTCGCCAGTTTCCGATCTTGCGTCCATCAATTTCAATATTGAAACCGTCAAAAGTTAGTTCACCTTTTGGAGTGGCAAAGGTCAGAATTGAATCAATTGCCCCAAATTGCCCCGGTGTAAATGCGACAGAGATATTGTCTTGAAGTTTCCATGTGTGTTGAGACAATTTCCCCTGCAATGCCTGTTTTGCCTGTTCCTTATTTTTTTGAATGCGATTTTGATGATCCTTTTCGGATTCGCTTGGATATGGTTTAATGCCAGCAATTATGATCGGATCAGCCCAATAGGCTTGATCACAAGTTGTATCATGCTTAGGTCCTGGACCTGTCAATAAACGTAGGTTTATCTTTTTGCCTGCATATTGACTTAAAGAAACAGTGGCTTCTTCCCATTGTTTTGCGTCAGAAAATCTATCAAATATCAACTTATATTCTTGATTGCCAAATTCCGCAATTAGCACTTGAAATTGGACACCATCGCTTGGGGGTTCTTTGTCTGTATTATCTCTAATTGCAGTAGCGAAATCAAGAAATATCTCATTAGTATTAGGCAATTGGATCACATAATCAAGCCAAACCGTCCCCCAACCTTTACGCCAAGGAGGATGAATAGAGATAGACGATCTCTGATCGCCTCTATCAACACGCGTTCTATCAACATTAGTTCCTGTAATCTCATCAATGCCATGCCAGCTCAAAGGTTTAGTCACAATTTCGCCGTCATCTCCTAATCTAAATGATATAATAGCATCTTTCAATGAGTTTAGCGAAACACGACCGGGCGACTTCAACCCTAATATTCGTTGTTCTTTTAACTCTGGACTTGATAATGCTTCTGGCTTGACCTCAACGATAAGGACTGTATGGGCTTCTTGCTTTCCTGATGGAGTGTCAAAAACCGCTTTTGCATGTATAGGATAATGTGCGGAATATGTGCCACTTCCAGCTATACAAATGAATGTGATTTGTTGTTCTGAATCGCCTGAGAGGCTAAATTTATATGTCGGATCGCCAACAATCTTCCAATTATCTATGACTTCTAATCTCAATTCACCACTTAACGTCTCTGAACCGGCATTTTTTAACAAAACTTTGACGGGAATTTCCGAATTAAGCACATCAATTGCGTCAATGTCAGGAATTGAGATCGTCAAATCTCCGACAGTTGTAACAGCAGGATTAAAGCTATATATAGACATCAATAAAATCACTGGAAGCATAATTAAACTCCTTTCTATGAGTATTGTTTTTCTAATTATAACATTTCTTTAGGTCAGTTGTCCATTATAAACCAGCAGACCCAGCAGACCAGCAGCTAGCTTTTTCTTAAAGCTTGACTTATCATAAAATAATTAGTATGATTTAACAACAATGGTTTTTAGCTTTATTAAAACTGAGCTTATTGGAAAATTAGGAGGTATATGATGGAGAATATATTATCTTCACGAACGGGAACTTATGATGTCCTACAGAAACTCGGCATAAAAGGTGTTGAAATTGGTCCTCCAGCACCATCAGATTACGAGAAAGTAAAGGCAGAGCTTGCCAAATATGGTCTTACTGCTATGAGCATAAGCGGAGGCATTGATTTAGTTGATGAAAAAGGCGTTGAAAAATTTAATGTTCTTATAGATGCCGCAGTTGGCATGGGAGCAAAACTTATATTTGCAAGCGCACATGCAAGCAATGACATTCCATTAGAAACAACTTATGAAAGGCTAAGAAAAGCAGGGGATAACGCAGGAAAATATGGGATCACAATTTGTCTTGAAACTCATCCTATTCTCTGTCATAACGGAGATGTGGCATTGAAAACAATGCTCGGTGTAAATCACGAATTTGTGCGTATTAACTTTGACACAGCCAATATCTACTATTACAATGAAAATGTTGATTCCGTAACAGAAGTTAAGAAAATCGCCAAATATGTAAAGAGTGTTCATCTCAAAGACACTGATGGAAAACCAAGATCATTTAATTTCCCTCCGTTAGGTGATGGCGTTGTGAATTTCCCAGAAATTTTTAAAATATTAAATAGCGTAGGTTTCTATGGTCCTTGGACATTTGAACTTGAATCAACCGGTGCTGATGATATGCCAAAAGCTCTTGAAAAATCGGTGAATTATCTTAAAAGAACTGGTTGCATCAGCTAATAAAATAAATGTTAGATGTTAGATAACTGAAAGTCTTTTTCATGTCTATCATCTAACATTTGCTAAAATTGTCGGAGTCTGTAATATGGCAAATAAAGATAACTCAGAAGAAATTAGCGATCTTATTCATAAACTAAATCATCATTTGACTTTGGTATATAGTTATATTGACATCTCAATCCAATATTTGAATAATGAGACAACACCAAAAGAGGATATAATCCAATTTCTTAGTGAAGCACAAAATACTTATGATGATGTGAAAAACATAATTGGAAAAATCTCTGACCAAGTAGGGAAGGTTATTCGTGCAAATGAAGATTGATGAAGAAAAAATAAGACATTTTGTGAAAGAAAAAATAAAAAATGCGGGCATTGCTCATGGTTTTGATCATATTGAATGTGTGGTGAACATGGCAAAAAAAATCGCGTTAGCGGAGAATGCTGTATACTGACCCCCATAAGGAGTGGACATACCGAAATTGTAGAGGTTATAATATTAAGTGAATAAACCTTAACAACGGAGGGAGAGAAAGATGAAACAAAGGAAATGGACAGCAGAGGAAAAATTAGCAATAGTCCTTGAGGGGTTAAAAGAGAAGAGAACAGTAGCTGATATATGC
>Ga0078972_1006992_pt1 | contig 25815 bp, 22 predicted proteins | sample YelNatPaOPGAMG01_FD_67568 | JGI IMG/M metagenome (GOLD analysis project Ga0078972, IMG submission 67568) | Hot spring thermophilic microbial communities from Obsidian Pool, Yellowstone National Park, USA - OP-RAMG-01 (SPADES assembly) (version 2) | ecosystem: Environmental > Aquatic > Thermal...
CTTATTAGTTAGTGAAGAACATCTCCATTTGCAAAAAGTACTAAAGTGTGTACATAAAAACAGTACTTCAAAATTTTCCCACTACTTACTTTTACAAAAAAAAACATCTTCTTCTTCACTAACAAACACTACCTTCTTCACTAACATTCACTCATCGAGTATTGTGAAAGATCTTTCACAATACATACTTAATAACTAGTTACCTATCTTCTTGTTTTTTCGAAGAAACACTTGAGTAGCTCTATTACCCAATACCGTCACGTAATCTCGATACCCTCGCTGAGTTAAATCGGGACCTCCCCCATCCATAATCATCAAAGATCATATCTACCTGTCTTCAGCTTGCGGAAATACAGCACAGTATCTTCAAGCACGTATTCTGGAATGTGATTACCATCAATGTAAATGATATCCAGAGATTCATCGGTAAACTTATTTACCGATGAATCTTAAACTTATTCCGGAATAGAGTTCCTGCAAGATTGTTTATGAATTGGGTAGCATAATACCTGATTGTTGATTTTTATATTCATGATAATCATCATAGTCAATCCATGGGTAGCGTAATACCATCCAACAGAGATTGCATTAGTACCGTAGAAGGTACCTATTTAATAGCCTGTCTACTCGTTGGAACAATACCTAGCCAATTATCAGCCAAACGATACGCAACTCCATTAAAGCCAATCTTCGCCTGAGAGATGAAATCAGTCCAATATCGATAGGTCAAATGTGCGACTTGTAAACTCCTTTAGGGTTGTATTAAGTAGCACGGGTAGATTTGCAAATAATCGATCCAATGGAGATATTTTCACAATAGGAATACATCCTAGACATAAAGCTTCCCAAGTTCGATGACAGTCAAAACCATTACCATATGGTGATGCTACAAATGCATACTCAGTTTGAAGACGTGGGATTGGACTGGGTTCATAATCTATTAAATCAGCTGGAATCTGAGCTTGACCATACTTATAATAGCTAAGCTTTTGTTCAGACACAAGCTGAAAACGTTGTATATATTTTTTACACGTCGTTGAGTGAGTATTGGTGCTGCATGAGATATATTTTGAAATTCCTGTTCCACAGGTGATAAATCCGAACCTATCAAAATACTCTGTTTGGTCGACACATGATAATACATACCTATAGGTGTAGCTACACAATTTTGAGCAAACCATGCTATTAATTTCGGTGAGTTGAGAAATTGTTCAAACTCTTCAGAGGGGTAAACAAACTAAAGTAACAATCCTCATCGGCATCTCCAGATACTAACACAATACAACCGGGAATAGATGGTAATATTTTGGCAAATTCCGAAATAGCTATGGTGCACACATATACAGATTTGACACCTGTTAACGTATTGAGGTAATATACTTGATGATGACTGAGGATTGCTCGTGTAAATATCACAAGTCTTTTAAAGACCTCGAGATGATACCAAGTCACAAGGTGTTTCATCTGTCATTTCTAAGTCATATAAATATGTTTACTCCAAAATTAAATCTGAGAGTAGTTAATATTACCAAAAAAAATGATTATTTTAATTTAATTTTTGGTTAATTAACGCAGTGGAAAAAAAAAATAATTTCTACTAAAATGCAGATTTTCATCGGCAAGACTTACATGTTTAACAATGAAGTGAGCAATACGAACCAATTATTGGTTCTGGGACAGTTCAAGGACAGTTATGATGTTGCAATCATTGCTGACGTGGACATACAGAATGATGCTGGTAATGAGTTTGTGGTCTGTAACGTCAATATCTATTCTACCTTGGAGATTTATGAGACTACCTCTGGTAAACTCATAGGTAATAATTTCCGTGAGCGTTATGAAGGTATTCATTTAACTCCAATAACTCCAACTGTAACATTCGGTCAAGTTCCAATTCCACTGGAATTAAATCCAACAATTGTTCCAGATACATATCTTATGTTTGGATACAAGGAAGGAAATACGTTACATTCAACTGTTGGAACAGTAACCGAGAATGGATTAAAAGTTGGGAGTGAGCTGTTACCTTACAATGTAACAAAGAAAGGTAAACATTATGTATTAACGGATCTTAACGGTCAGCAAACAACAGGCTTATATGTAGCACCTGTTTTGAAATCCACTACCGGTATGCCACTTTCGATTGTGCAACCTATTCTTTCAATATCGGAAGAGGAAAATGAGTATCGTTATGCAGACAATAACAAACAACTACCTGCAAGTTTCCAAGTTGGGTCGGTTATTAAAGGGTATGATCCTTATTCAGCAAATAAAGTAACCTTTGAAATCTTGGATATCAATACGGATACGAAGTCGATGACTGTAAAAACATTACAGGGTATCAACTGTTATATTGATGAGGGTGTTAACAGTTGCATATTCCCAGAGGGAACTACTCTTTATGCTTTTGTTGACCCTACAGTTACCCTTTATGGTTCTGAAGTATTCCCTACAAAATCTGACCAATATCCAGAAGCGTATGAAATCGGATTCCGAATGCGAGTTGTTTAACTTCCGAAAAATTTACTCTCTCATACAATTGTATGAGAGTATCAAATGAATTGTATGAGAAAATAAATTCCCAAAAATGGCTTTAAATATTTCTACTGTTTTGACGCGATTTGTCAAAGACACCTTTCAGATTCTTCACGCAATAGATGCCTCTGATGTATATACTCAACAAATAACAGACATTCTAAATCCATTGCTAGAAACCACTGATATGGAGGTTGTGATTTCAAAAATGGAGGAGTGTAAGACCCTTGACTTTGGAAATGTTAATAACAATCTTACTGATGCGATAGTATATTCGTTAAACCTAATCTCGTTAGCAAACTCCGAAACTATTAAAAGTGTTAATGATAAGATAGCATTACTCCTTTCAGTTGCTGCGCGTCATTTAATACCGAGTTATCAACCAAAATGCATCGACGATGGTAATTTTATCGATGATACAGGGGATACACTTCTACACCGCCATGTGCGAAACAATGATCTCCAAGGTATTAAAACACTTCTCTCTCAGGGGGTCAATCCGAACGTTTCAAATTACCAAGGTTACACACCAATACATATTGCATGTGAGAATGGATCCAGTGACATTGTTCGATTACTTCTAAAGTTTAAAGCCGATATCAATATTCAATGTGCTGTTGGTTTAACACCTCTAGTAGAGATTGTTCGCCATGGTGACGAAGTGCTACTTAAGGAAATCATTAACAGAGGTTCCTTGTTACCATCGGTTCTACAACCAGCTGTATCTATGGCAGTAAGTGAAAACAAACCAAATATGCTTGAAATATTTCTCGACAGTGGTCTGGTTGATGCCAATACACCAATGGATACTATTATTGGAAGTAAAATGAATGATGGCTCAACTTTACTGCATGGAGCATGTACTTTGGGATCGTTACAGATGGTGAATACGCTCATCGACAATTATGCGGATGTTAATGCAAGAGATCGAAAGGGTCAAACACCTCTATTCACGGCCGTTTTAACTCATAACTATGACCTTGCAATTAGACTTGTTAATGCATCTGCTGATGTTAATATCCGTGATATAACAGGTGCTACACCGCTTATGTATGCGGTCGGTTGGAGAAATCTTCAACTAATTGCGTTTCTTCTTGATCATGGTGCTGATATGTATGGATATAATCAAAAACAAAAGACAGTCTTTGATCTTATTTAAACAATTGTGGATATTTCCACCTTACACATCGAAATACTCAAAATGTTATAATAACAATTAAATTAAAGCCTTGCTGAGGAGGTGATCACAAAAATAATTGAATTTACCCAAAAAAAAATCTGGACATATAAAATGCGTTTCGTTAATTTACTCTTGCCTTTGCTGTTGACAACTATGGTGGTTGGTGACACACCGCCACAACTGGAAAGAATTTCCAATCAGGGTGGCAAATTTGTTGATACACATGGCCGTGTTCGTATCTTTCACGGAGTTAATGTTGACAATAAAAGCGAACCTTACCTACCTAACTATTTAACACATCAGCAGCGAAGACAATTATCTCATGATTGGGGATTTAACATTGTCAGGTTGAATTTTGCATGGGCTGCTTTCGAACCTACACCTGGTAACTATAACTATCCATATCTGGAACAATTTGTGGATTTAGTGAATACCTATGCCCAAAATGGAATGTATTCCATTGTTGATGTTCATCAGGATCAATATGCAGCATGTTGGTGCGGTGAGGGATTTCCCTGCTGGTCTGCATATCCAACATGGAGTGAATCTGTATATCCGTTTCCATCGGCGCCATTGTTGGGAGTTAACGCCTCATATCCTATTAACCCCACAACTGGAGGTATTGATGAAAGCTATTGCTACATGCCTGGAAACAACGGTGACTATTACTTTACAGTAGTTACCGGTCAGATCTTCGCCAACTTCTACGACAATTACAATGGGGTTCAAACCCGATTTGTGCAGATGTTTGGTGAAATTGCAAAGTATTTTGCCAACAACACCAATGTTTTTGGATACGAAATTATTAACGAACCATTTCCAGGAAATATCTATGATCAATCGCTGGGGTATCTGTCTTTTTACAACTCCACATTTGGTGATCAATATTTACTCCAACCACTGTATGACTTGGTGGCCGCTGAAATTCGCAAATATGACACTGAAGCCTTGATCTTGTTTGAGCCATTGGTCACTAATGGTGAGGTTCTCGCCCGACCTAGTGGTTTTACACATCCACCAGGAGGTAGTGAGCAATCTGCTCTATCATACCATGTGTATTGTGATGTAACTGCTAACTATGCTGGAATCTGCTTCATGGCGGGTCCTCGATATTTCAGCGATTGTCAATTTATTCTTAATAACCCCAATGAATATTGTTATTATTTGTTTGAACAGGAGTTTGAAATCCGGCAACAAGATGCTCAGAGTAATGGTGTGCCAGCTATCGTAACTGAATTTGGCAGCTGGTCTGGCAACAATACTGTTGATATTGCTGTCAATCAAAAGATTTGTGACTTGGCAGATGTTAATTTTACATCATGGGTCAACTGGGATATCCTCTCCCTGTATTATGAGGAACCGAACATGCCCAATGTTATTGTTCGCCCCTATGCGAGAGCAATCGCCGGTACACCGTTATCTCAGCAATACAACTCCACAACCTTGGAATATACTCTGATGTATCAACCTCTAGCGGATATTTGGACACACACGGAAATCACTGTCCCATATCTGAAATATCCTAACGGTATTTATGTGTCCATTTCTCCACGCTTTTCAGCATTCTGGTCAATGCACAGGGGTGTGCTCCACGTACACGCATGGGACAAAGACTCACCCATCAAGGTGACTATCAGTCCACGTTTCGATATCAACTAAAGAAATTAGTGCGCTCTTCAAGTAATTGGGTAAATTTACCCAATTAATTTTGATGAATGGTTTATTGAGCCACAGAACGTACTCGTTTGTGGTATTAAATGATGAGTAGCATAACGTTTGCGACTTGATTCGGATTTAACAATGCTTAGTATTATCTTATTTTAATATACATAATGACATCACGAAACAAAGTTGTAAAATCCTCCTCTCGGAACAGTGATGAACCACTGGGACCCCATAAACTGGGAGGATTACACTCAATAAGCTTAACCATTCCTTCATCCACAAATACATCCAGAGTAACAGTCTGATATCCAAACGAATCAAACGTAGATTTGTTATCATGATAGTAGTTCACGATGAGTTGTGCATCTGATATTGCCTCGTGTTGACGTTCAGGAGACAAAGAAAAGGACTTGTAACACTCCTGTTGAGATATACCTACAACTCGAGACTCTCGACGTCTGTCAATATGTATCCATTTCATGATGAAGAGCTCCTGTTCAGGCATATCGAGTGTTTTTAGAATATCCAAACTAGATGTTAACGCATCAAAGACATCCTCAGTGGTAGTTAAAGGTCGTAATGTAGTTGAAAAGGAGTTCTTGAATGACTTATGCGACAGCCGAACGAATGCCTGAGGGAATTTTTCCAAACTTGTTTTCACAAAGGAAACAAATTCCGGTGAGAAATGTTCCAAATCGGACGATTTAAAGTCTCTTCCAATAGCACATCGAATTTGATTCAACATTTTAAGACTGTTAACATCCTTGGGTGATAGTTTCCACCGGGTAAGTTCATTTCTCTGAGGATGTAGTCCAATCCATGTTTGTGTTTGATATTTTCGACACGTTTCATAGTAAACTTCATCAGACACACCTGCTGATGTTTTTGGTGATCTACCAATGTTGTTAATGTTGATTCTGTCTTGATCGCAATATGTCAGTAAAGTAATCGACATTTTTTGTTGAGATTTAAAATATCAATTCATTTAAAATGTCATCGCCGGTATGGGGTGCTTACTTAATTGCCAATGCACAAGTATTATATTTATTATATCCACGGTCAGCTACATTCAAGGTCTTTCCTTCAGCTAAGGAATACTTCAGATTGGAGTCAACTCAGACATTTCTCAACCAACTTGCGGTTAAAACAATATCTTATGTCACCTTGGTTTACCTTGGATATCGGAACACCAACATTGTTTTAATGCCATATATTCCTGATGAGACCGAAAGTGCAACCCGTGAGCGGATGCAGTTTTATATCGTAGATAACGAAATAGCTATTGTTGATATTAATCTTGATAAGATTCCTAAGTATACAGGTAAATATGGATCTTTGCCTAGAGATTTCAAGATGATTTCTGAATGTCAGACATATAAACTACCCATTATTATCACTGAATATAAGGAGATTCTGAAGGATATCGTTCATGAATTCGAAGGTATAACTATGATGGGTAAAAACGATGAATATATAATTAACGTGTCTGCATCCTTTGAAGATATTTATAATCCCACGTGTAAATTCACATACTATCAAATTTACGCTCATAAACTTAGTTTAGAACAAGGAGTATCGAATATTCCTAAGCTAATCGGTCACAATATGTTATTGATTGTGGATACCTTTAATAAACAGGTGGAATTATTCGATTCAAATGGTATTACCTCTAATACTCGCCATGTATATTTTTGGGTTAACAAGTTTATTGAGTGGTTACAGACCAAAGAACCAAATGTTCAATACCGTCGGATATTATCCTCAGATGACCTCTTCTGTCCTCAGATGATTTCCTTTTTAGGACAGGAGGAAGACTATCGATGCATTGTATGGGCTAATTACTATGCGTATCTCCGACTTAACAATCCAAGCGTAGATCGTCGCAATATCATTCGTTATTTACATATGTTAACCCCTGAAGATATTGAAGAACACACCGGCAAATTTGCCACTGTTATTTATGACAATCAAGACACATATTTAGAAAATATACCAAGCAGTGTTGTTACATTTAAAGGTTACCCCAGAGATATCTCCTTTAATGTATCTGTCAAAGCCCGAGTTAAAATCCAAGAAGCGGAAAAGTATATTCAAGTTACAGAGATGAATTATGAGCCATCAAATAGTAAACGAGGAAATGTATTTATTATTAAAACTGATGATTTTACAGCCGGTAGATATACCAACTATATTTCAACCTTACGTCTTATTGGTGGGTATGGTCTTCCTATCGAAAGTATTCCCAATGGGGAGAAACAAATGGCCATCCTTGACTTGAATAGTCAATTGTTAAGAATCAAAATTATAAAGGAACAACAATCACCCATTGAAATAACTTACCCATTACGAGTTCGTGAAAAGTTTAACCGAAATCGGTATTATGTGCTCATAAACGACGCTTAATTAGATTGCTTTTTGGGTTGTGGTGGTTTGAAGAGAGTATGTAAAAGGAAATAGTTGGCACTTGTGAGTCTAGCTACAGTATATACTAAGATATTGCTTGCTGGACACTTTTAAAGGGTGAATATAATTATTCACCCTAAGAAACGCCAACGATAACTTCTCGTCAGTATCTGAGCGGTTAGATATAACTTAAAGAACATCTTGTTAATTAACAAGATGAATTTTGTGACTTTATGTTATTTTTGACATGGGTGTTCAGGAATACATATGAATTTACGGTCAGTATTATTTTCGTACATACCCACGATACCAATTTTACCGTTTTTATTAATTAGCTTGGTTGTGATCTTTACAAAAGACAAATCACCATTCTTTTTTTTGCCAATATTGTATAAGGTTGAGAATTTAAAAAAAAACATAAATCTGAGTTGCTTTCAAAAACTTAATATCTGTTGATGTTTTCAGGAGTAAAGTGAAAGATATTCTTTCCCAGAAAGAAGGGATAGAGTTGTTTGAAGACTTGCAACGAAATCCTCGACTTGTGTTTCAGTTGCGTTACCATTGGCCAGTTTGTTCTGCAAACACAGGGCTTCAAAGACAAAGTTTCGTTTCAAGGTCTTCTCCTGTATTTTATACCAAATATTTGTAAAGAAGTCTCTTTTAACACATTTTAGTTTGTCAACCGGATACTTATCCAGAAAGCTAAGCTCCAAATTAACGTTGGATAACTGAACCTTTTCGTTAAGGTTTCGTGGATACATACACATCTCACATGTAGGCCGTTCAGGATTAATATCGTTAAGACATTGTTCACAAACAACACAATTACAGTTTAACATCGTTAAATTACCTACTTCTTGACATGCAGTACATACTGGTTCTATGTTGTTATTTTAGTAGATGAATAATTTTGATAAAATGATAATTTTAATAAAATGATAATTTTATCAAAATGATTATGATATATTTAATTGTTAATCCAAAATGACATTTTTTTCAAAACTACCCATACATGCCCATGAATCGGCAATTATGGATATGATTGAAGCCAATCCGTTGTGTATTGTTGTAGCCAGCACTGGTAGTGGCAAGACTTTAGCACTACCCGTATGTGTTGCCAGAAAGCACCCACAGAGGGTAGTTGTAGCTATACCCACCACAGTGGCTGTTCGTAGCGCCCACAAGAGTATTCAATCCAACACTGATCTTTCAGTTGGATATGCAGCTGGACGGGAGGTTCATTATGACTCGAGCACACAGTTAATATACGCAACTACCGGTCATATCACCGGTAAGCTCCAATACCTATACTCAAAATATCCTAATGATCAAATAAAACACATAGCACGCGATTTTCTGGGTGGGTATGTGTTTATTGATGAGGTGCACACAGGCACTTGTGAAACTACATTATTGATGGGCTTGATGAAGAATCTTTTTTACACTAACGGTGTTTACGACGGTCCCAAGTTAATTTTCGCCACTGCCACCTTCAACCCTACTGAAATTACGAAGATATTTGGAGAGTGTCCCATGTATTCCGTGGATGTATTCACCCATGATGTGGAAATTGTATACACAGCAGATGAATTTCATCCGCTTACAGATAACGTTGATGAGAGGATCTATACTATTCTCAACGCCAATCATAATATTAACGGACATGTGATGATTTTCCGCCCAGGTATTAACGAAGTGGAGACTACGTTTGAATTTCTGTTGAAGAAATATCCAGCCCATCCAAGGTTTGTATTCTATCGTGCTTATAGTTACCTATCTCAGGAGGAACTTGACAGCATCTTTGATGAAACTCCAGATAAGATCAAGGTTATTATTGGCACTAATATTATGGAATCCAGTGTTACAGTCAAGGATGTAAAAATGGTTATTGACACAATGACGGCAAAGGTTGCTGGTACATCTGCAGTGGGTGGGGATAAACTGTCTTTGGCACTTATTTCCCAAGGCGAAGCTACTCAACGGAAGGGACGCACTGGTCGAACATGTTCCGGAAAGGTTTTCCGCCTGTGTACCGAATTCTTTTTCAACAAGCTTCCCAAACATAAGGATCGAGACATTGACAAGGTTCCAATTTACAACATTATTCTAAAACTTATTAAACTCAGGTTGAACTCATGTGATATCCTACATATTGATAAGGAACGTTTTTATCAAGCTGTGCAAACATTGCGAAAATTGGGTGCTATTGAAGATGATGAACCTTACACAGTGACTGAAGTTGGTGATTTCATTGCAGGAATTCCATTATCTATCTACAATGCATACATCGTATATCTAGCATATTTGAAATATCTCCAGGATCATGATCAGGTCTCACTGCGCACGTCGATAGCAATCGCATGTATGATTGAGGTATATGGTCCCGACTTCTTCTATACCCCTCGGCGTAAACCTGGCGAAGATAATTTTACATACATGGACCGACTTATGGATCACCGGGAACAATATCATGAAAAATATCGGGGAGACACTGATGTGCATACGTTTACCAATATCTATTGGGATATGCAGGAATATATTTCAAATGTTTCCAGTAAACGTGGCTTTTTCGCAGCTGTGAAGAGTTTCAGTAACCAAAATCAGATGAATAACAAGAAACTTGTGGAACTTCTCAGAGTGGTTAAAGATATTGAAGAACTTATCGGGAGTAAACTTCAAATATGGTTAGATAACATCCCTCAAGAGGATGAATACCTACCGTTAGGCACAGCCAGTGCAAAACTGTTTGCTCAAGCATATGCCGTGAATAAATTCCAAATTGAGGAAACCAATAACAAAGTCATGTATAGGTCACCAGAAGGTGTAAGTTATCTGATTAATCAGCGATCATCGTTTACAAAGATCTATTTTGGAACGATTGTTGACTCTCCCAAGGAAATCATTGCAGGTCAGATATTGGAGGTTCAAACCAAAGCACGGACTCTACACACATGTAGTATCATCGTTAGCGATGCGTATTTTTGACTTTCTTTCCAAAACTCTTTCACAATTGTGAAAGAGATACAATAATTGCTTAAATAATGTGAAAAAATTACACAAATGACTACGCTTGATTATACCAATAAACTTCAGGGATATGTCCCAAAGAGAATATTTGATCATCCACATGTTACTGTTTTAATATTATCCTCTAATGATATCTTTTCACAACATCAAGATGTCCAATTAAAGTGATCTGTCTAGTTAACAACTTTTCAACTTCAGCAAGATTATCAGTTACACAGGCTTGAAATAAAGCCTCCATTTTTGACCTTTGGTAAGTTACCATGGTTATTTATTTTCAGTTGGGTTATTAATAAATTTTATACTTATAGCATTAATGAAAAATTTTTTATTTGTCGATTACTAAAAATGGATGACACGGAATTTGTTGACAATGTTATTGAAATAATTCACAATGTTCTTGATACTTCCGAACCCAGCACAGATAAAATCGTCAATGGTTTACAGGAATTTAAAACTCGGAATCCAACGATTTTTCTATCCAAACTTTCGAATAACTTGTGTAAGATCTTGCAAGATTTAGAACATATCGGTTATTCCTTTGATTATGCACCATTGGTCTTCCGGGCACTTGTGCGATTACACGTGCCTCATTTATATACAATTATTGCTAACTGTGATCTCGACAATAATCAATATAAAGATGAAGCCGCAAAATATTTAGGAATCAACAAATTTAAGTTTACACTTCGGTATGGTTGGCATGATATCAATCCTGATATTTTTAGGTTAATTAAGGGGACGATAATGTCATATATTAAGGACATAGGAGGATTACAAGAATTCATGATGAATGTTCTGAGAAATACTCATGCATATAATATTCTACATCTATATATGGAAACATTTACAGAACCTGTGTATGAATCTGTAGATGATTTTGTTAAAGATATTAAATTTGTGATTGAATCCAATACACCGTATACAGATGGTCTTGAAAAGGTGTTGAAAATACTTCGAGAGTTAGCTGATAGACAGCATTTGAAATATCAAAAAGCATTGGTAAAATTAGCGGATGATTATGGTGTGTCTGAAGAAGCATTAAAGTTATCTCTCATTGCTCGTCAACAACGACTACCCAATATCTTAAACAACTTATATGAGAAAGTTGAGAATAATACCCTACTAATGGATATGTTAAAGAGCGTATATGTTGAACATGGGATTCCTCTTCCACACAATGAATAAGTTTGTTGAATGTGTTAAGATAATCTGATGTGATAGCCAACGTCAACGCTAGGGATAAATTTGGTGTTACTCCACTCCATTTAGCATCCTATAATGGTCATCCAGAGGTAGTCAAAGTGTTATTAGCTAATGATGCCAATATTAATGCTATCGACAACAAAAATAACACCACACTGGACTATGCATTTGAATATAAAGATGTAATGGAGGTGTTAATGCTACAGATGTTGATGGTACTAGTTTACTGCATGTTGCGGCATTGGATGGTCGTGAAGAGGTACTTGAAGTATTAATGTTGATGTTAACGCTACAGATGATGGTGAAAACTGCACTTTGCAGCTTCAAATAGACATCCAAAGATAGTCAAAATGTCATCAATGCAGACAACCACACTCCATTATATTATACATTGTTGTATGGACATCGAGACATCGTCGAACTTCTTTCTTAGTGTATACACTGATAACCTAAATATAGGTTATCATCACAGTAATAAAAATTTTTCCGATATTAAAAATGTCTCTAGTTATTCCACTTACAAATGACACGAAGAAGACCCTGTTGGATTTTTTCATACACAATCCATCCATTCTCACAATGGAACATTATTATCACAGGCATTCACCACTGGACAGTCTCGAACACTATATGTGGGAGGAATTAAACGAACCTGAGCATGTTAATCTGCGAGATCATTATGTTCAAACAAAGAAGTTTACCCCTGAAATGTTAAATATTTGGATGCAGCAGGAAACTAAATATCAATAAATTTAAATGTTTTCTAAAAATGGATGTATGGATTTCATCATTGGTGTCTAATACACCTGCAGATAAGATTTTTGATTTCACAACAGCTCCATGTCATTCATTGGTGCAGATTCGACCCACGAAGGTTCGGGGAGATCTCTTTGAGGAGTTATGCCAAGTATGGAAATTAAAAGAATTATCAGCTGATCAACGGCAAATACTCGGATTACCCAATCAGGATGTAGGTATTGATCTTTTTGCATACTTTCCAAATAGGGATAGATATTAGGCGATACAGTGTAAATGGCGGGATCTGTCCACATTTTTAATGTTGTGTTTACGAACGGGTCCATGGGAAAAACATGCATAGTATTAGTTGGAAAGGTAACAAGACCGCTAAGGACTTTTCTATTTGCTATCAGAGGTTTGCTGGAACAACCTGGGAGGAATGGTGTAAGATGATTAAAAAAGAAACCCCACCACACCACACGTATCTTTGGAGGAAATACGAGCTCGAAGACTGGTATATGTTTCCAAAACTTAATTGAAAAATAAACCTTACCTCATAAGTGTCTTAAATGAAGACATTTACATTGCTGGTGTTTTCACACCCACATCTAAAATATGTTCAGTCATTAGTATCGTTTAGTGATGCAGTAATTATGAGTGATACTACTTTTGAAACCCTTGAGGAGTTTTTAGAGTGTGTTCATATTTTCGTATTAACATGTCCACTTACAGATAAGTATTCCAAACAGCATGTAACCTCTACACTTCGCAATGGATTACAGATAGCTGAGGAGATCGGTTGCGACCGAGTGTTTGTTATCGGAGATGTTCATTTGTTGAATGACAGTTTGCGATCTCCATACTTAAGCACCATTTATATATCCAGTGATAATACCTTAGCCATTAAACCACCAAATATCGTATCAACCATTACCATCCGCAAAGACACTGTAAGTTTTCTCAAACATATATTAGCTCGGCATGAGGAGTTTCAATATCTGGACTTGATTCGAGAGGTGCTTACAACAGGTTCCTTACGCAAAACTCGAAATGGAAATGTCAAATCAGTGTTTGGTAAACAGTTAACATTCGATCTAACACGGTTCCCGCTGTATACTACCAAGAAGATGTTTCTTCGAGGTATATTTGAGGAGCTGAAGTTTTTTCTGTTGGGATATACGGATTCAAAGCTTCTGGAACAGAAAGGAGTCAACATTTGGAAAGGCAATACCAGCCGTGAATTTCTAGATACACTCGGGTTTACACATCGGCGAGAGGGAGACATGGGACCCATGTATTTCTTCAACGTGCTGCATTATGGCACTGAATATATCGACTGTGAAACAGATTACCAAAATCGGGGATTTAACCAGTTTGAATATGTGTTACACCAGCTGCGCACTGATCCAAATTCACGTCGAATTATTTTTACCACCTACAATCCACTCAATGCTCATCAAGGAGTCTTATTCCCATGCCATGGACTACTCACTCAGTTCTATGTTGAAGATCAACGGCTGTCATGTAGTGTAACCTTGCGAAGCAATGATCTTATTTGCGGCAATCCTTTCAATGTCGCGAGTTATGCCTTACTGGTTTATATTATGTGTCAACTTCTTGACAACAAATACCAACCAGGTAAATTAATTCTTCACCTGAATGATGTGCATATTTATGAACCCCATTTTGATGTAGCCAAGGAACAACTCTGCCGGGAGCCATATCCGTTTCCACGATTAAGTTTTCGAAAACAGTTTTTCAGTGTTCAGGAACTAAATTGGGAAGATATCATCCTGGAGGAATATCAAAGTTATCCCAGTTTCAAAGTTCACATGATTCCGTAAAACCTAATTAAATAACATCGATTGATGTTATTGCTTAAAAATTAAGACCAATACCAGTTTTCCAACTCTGGAGGAAGTTGGAAACGACCTCGAGTTACATGCGGTTGTAAATGAGTGTGTGCGAAGGATACAGCTGACATTACCAGTTCAGAATACTTTTTGGGGTCGAAAGAAAATCTACGGGTATAAATACTTCCATCTGGTTGCACAACAAAGTAATCACCTCGAGTGTATGACATCAAGCCGGTATTGAACATCAATTGTGTGTAATGAGATGGGTATATATTTGTGATAGATTTGGACTGTGGCTGTTTACACTTGATCTCTGCCACTAACTTTAAGCCAGGCGTGATAACATCTGGAGTTCCACCAATATGCACCAGTGCTTTGTGTAAATGTTCCGGAAGCCATGAATACCGCTCAGAATGTGGGTTGGGAATTACAAATCCAGGCTGTCGCCAGTTGAATAACTTAAAGGTATCTACATATTTCTCCACTGCTGACTCCTCCTCGCGAATACCGAAGGCATTTGGATTGAACGTAAATCGTTCCAACATCTTACTACCATCAGCGGGTAGTTGAGTCAAGGAATGACCGGTTATACGTCCCCACCGTGCCTGTATCCATTCCTCAGATAAGGTGCATGCTGTGTTCTCAAAATAATCCCCACGATTTAACCACATTTAATATTTAAAAATTTATTTAATTACTCAATTTATTACTTGACCATATTGGTGTGTTCAACCATCTGGTGGTTTTACTCTCCCCAGGATATCCATATGGGTTGAGATACACACCAGGGGTGTATGACCGCAAACCAACCAGATGTCTTAGCTACCAAATGGTCAAGATTGGATGCGTAACCTGTGTTAAAATCATGTGAACATTCCAGAGACTCCTGACGGCATTTTAAACAGCGATAGCAAGGGTGAATAGCTTTAAAGGTCGGTAAATGGTGTGGAATCACCAACAGCACCTTCACAATGGTGTTTGTGAGTCAATATCACTCCACAGGTATTAAACAGATAAGTTTCCTCACATTGAAGGAATGTAATATTATTCCTCTGATATAGGTGATGTAAGTATTCATCGATATGGTCAATAGTTACCTTATCTCATACCACACGATAATATTCATGATTTCCAGCAACACCAACAATACTATCAAAACTTGAAGCGAGTAGTTGTAAACATTGAGAATAGGTTTTCACTCCGGGGGTTCCCAAAATCTCCGGGAATAAACAAAACCTTTCTACACGTTGGATATGACTACACACGTTTACTAAACCCCCGTATAATCTTTAATGCCTTATGAAGACTTGATAATTCCGAATGGAAATCTGAGATACACCAGATTTTTACAGGCACTTCTTCGGATGTAATAGGTTCCATGTGTATTTAAAAACAAAAATGTTAATATTTCACTTATTATTTTCAACGGTCTTGAAGTTAAATATCTTAAAAGTAATACTTGGTGTGAAGAAGATTATTTCCTGTAATTAAATGTCGCAATATCACCAGTTGTATCATCAAACGATGACTATAAAAATTACACATGGGATGGTAGCGATGTTGTAAGATATCCTAACTATCCATCCTTAATTGCTGGAGGTGTTAAGTTGGATCTGAACTTACAATCTCGTGAATTTTATGTAAATGGTACCTATATCAAAACAGAAATTATTTGCCCACTCATATCTAGCTCGAACCTCATATGAGGTTATTAACCCGGTGCGCACTATCCCATTATGTCTTGAGCGAGCTATTTTTAATAAACATCGAGCTCAACGAATTGTATTTGAATACACACCTGTTGATTTTATTAATGTCGGTGAAGTTGGAACGCTTAGTAGATCCAAGCACCGGAAACCTGTATTACAAAGAAGGTCATCTTATTAACAGTAACTTTCCACCACGCACCTTAAGAATTATTCTTCTGCATGTGCAAGGGGTTTACTACCCACGTATCCGTTGGATTGGCAACACATGTGAGGATGGTTGTAACCGCAATGCTTTGAAGATGAATTTGGGTGGTATTAGTAAAAGTAGCAGAGCATATGTGGATGATGAAGCATTTCTCTATCTCACCCGAAGTAATATACCTATCGTAACCACAAAGATATTCTTGGATGGGTGCGACCGTCGTGACTGTTGCGATGAGGTTATCGTCGTTCGGCGATCGGCTTGTTAAGTATTACGTAACCATCTAAATATAGATGGTTTATTTGCAAGGGTTAATAAACAAATGGGTTGATTTCCTGTGGAAGTTCTCCGATTAACTTGGGAAAGTAGTAGCAGCTTGTTTGGATTAATGAGATAGCATAACCTCCAATATTATTCACATTGAGAATGTTCTTAAGGTCATGGAAGGTTGTCTCGGTTTCAACAACTTGAAGATCGTTGTTATATTTCACCAGTTTCATCTCCTGGAGTATCTCCGGAACTTCCGGTAAAGCGTTTAAAGCACCAGCTACCATATCCTGATTGTAATCCTGCTGTTCAATATTTACTCTGCCAATACCATTCCAACCAAACGCTAACATAGCCAATTCAGTGACTGCTAGCAAATAGGTTCGGAGTTCATCATTGTCATCCTCAACCGGTGCTGAAACCCATGCTTCAATAAGATATCCGATAGTATCATTTTCAACAACCTCAAACTTGTCATCACCAAACGTTAACCGAGCACACGTTCGAGTTAATTGTAACTGCAAATGAGGATCTGCTGGAATTTCAATCACATCCAAACATTCACGCTCCTGATATGTGCCAAAAGCCAGCCCAGTGTCACAATCCCATGGAAGATAATGATCTCGTTGGAGTTCCTTAATACATGATTTCAAGAGCTGTCTGCGATTTTGGGGTGCTGTAATGTTAAATCCAGGCCATACACTCATAAGCTCAAAATCATCGTATTTTTCCAGGAGCTCCTTAGAGGGTGGATTGTTGACCAGTGCTTGATATATCGGTTCACGATTAGGATCTATCCATTCATATAAAAAGATTGTTGAATACAGAGTCTCACGTGGATTTGTAATAGGTAATCGAATACCATATTTCTTTGCCGCATCTCGAAGTTTATCATCAGGTACCATTGCTAAATTTAACAGGATAGATTCCATAACGGATCGTTCACCTTCATAGGTTTCTGGAGGTTGAGAATACCGGGTAGTTAACAAGTTATATACCTCCTCAGGTAGAGATTGGTATATTAACTTATCGTCAATAATCTGGAGTGGAAATCCACGAGTTAAAATAAAGTTGATGTTAGCATCTGTAAGTGTTTCAATATTATCCTCTTCAGAGTTAATAAGATCTAAACTTTGAACCATTTGACGACGTTGAAGGGGTGTTAACTTTATAAAATATTCCTTAATAACAGGCCACCATTTTGCAGGTGGATATTTAGCCAGCTCTGTAAGATATGTGATCGCATCGATATACATCTCTTTGATACTAGTTGATTGGGGTATATAATTCATCTTGAGTTCTGTCAATGCCTGCTGAGCATTCTGCAATGCACCCATAGGCATTGCTGGAACATTAATTAGTAACTCCATCAAATTAACACCATTTTCCACACCTGCAACAAGCTGATTTACAGTTGTGTAGGTATATTTAAGAGGTTTTAAAGATCGAGGACGAGTGTGATAAAGTCTTTTAACACCTGCTTTACGAAAATCACCAATGAATGGAACTTTTTGTTCCATTACATTTAAATGTTGATTTAGAAGTAAAGTAGTTACTAGAATAATACGATTAGTTGTTGTCTTTCCAGTCATATGTTGTAACTGGCGAATAGGTAATCCCCAATATGCTTCCACACTATTAATGTCATTGTCAATGTTATCATCTGAAATACCTAGTTTATCCATGATCTCTTTTATAATCTGTGCTTTTTGCACGTTTTGGGGGAATACAATCCCCATTTTTTCAGCTGTAGCAAGAAGTTTATATGTAGGAATAATAGATAACTCAGCGATTATTACGATAGGATTATCAGATGGATTTATACCATATGGAGTCTCATATCTGTTTGACATCAACCTAATGTATTCGTTACAGGTCTTCTTAACCGGTACAATATGTCGAGCCTCTGCTAATGTCTTAAGCGTATTCAAAGTAAGATCTTCCATTTGGTTATTTGAAAAAATAACCATAACAAAAATGGAAAGCAATTATTTGAAATGGATGATGCATCAGCATATTAGATACCGCCCTAGTGAAATTATTTCCGCTCTACAACAACAGGTATTTACACATCAGGATATCTCTGGAATTCTATTCTTTGACGAGATTTTCCTGAACACTCTACATGATTCAATAAACTATCTATATATTTTAAACACTAAACTTGATAAACAGTTATCTGTTGATGATATCATCAACAAAACACTGGTAATTCCCTTAATAAAGGTGTGGTGGATAGGTAATTTAGAACCTAATTTACTTCAAACACTGTGTATCTTCATTGAGGAAGGATATGTACAGGGTGCATGTATGGTAGCTTCGGAATTCTTTACCAGTGTAGTTGGATATCTTGCGGAGGTCAGTAAAAAATGGGTAAAAAGCTATCGTCAGGAACTGAAGATATTATTACTTGGAGTACCGAAATTATATCCCTATTTTCGAAAAGGAGGTGATAAGTATATTTCAGTCATCAAATGTCTCGAATTTGATGAGTTCGAATTATTGGAGTATGAATTTGTATGTGTATCCAACAAGATGTCCTCAGAGGTTCACCTGCATAAACTTGTTACGCGCAATTGGTATGAACTGTGTAAGAATTAAAAAGAGTAACAAGTTTATTCTGGTGGACGTTTGGATTTCTTAATGGAGGGGAACCAGTAATATTATCAATACTATTTAAAATAATCTGTTGACGTTGAAATAGGGTAAAGCAATTACCAATACCAGCCCATGTGATTATTTGTTGAAAAGTAATAATATCACTAAAAATAGGTAACTGGTAAATTTGAAGCTAAACCAACCAATAAACTAATAAGAGTGTAGGATATAAAAATCTCACTCATATCTGTAAACCCAAAAGAATCAAACATAGCACTGATGTTTTCAAAGAATGGTTCTCGGTTAATATCTGGAAATAGTGTATAACATTCGTTAATTCAAGTATGGGATATCTCCATAAGGGGTACATGTGGAAAGATCATTTTATATTGTTGAGATTGAATAGTTATCTGATCATAGAAGTAACTACTAGTATCTAAAAGATGAAGAGTTACCATAGAAACATCATTGAGGTGACCATGAAGATATACACTGTGTATTTCTTACGTTTACAGTCTTTTAGACACGGGATTTTAATCAGGAAAAAAGAGGTAGTGTGTAAATTTTGAAGTATTGTTTTTGTGTACACACTTTAGTACTTTTTGCAAACGGAGATGTTCTTCACTAACTAATAAGATAGTGATGATATACTGTTTGTTAGTGAAGAAGTACTGTACTATCAACAAAGAAGAAGATGTTTTTTTTTTGCAAAAGAAGAAGTGTGTAAATTTTGAAGTACTGTTTTTGCGTACACACTTTAGTACTTTTTACAAACGGAGATGTTCTTCACTAACTAATAAGATAGTGATGATGTACTGTTTGTCAATGATGATGTACTGTTTGTCAATGATGATGTACTGTTTGTCAATGATGATGTACTGTTCCTCTCATACAAATTAGAAAACATGTTGTTCCTAAACTGCCTAATATATCAGAATGGAGTCAAAAGCAATTAAATGAATTGGCCAATGATGTGAAATATATTCACAGTGGTATGTTAATAATAATCAGCCTAATGTTACTGCTAACTCTTTTTGGATGTTAGTTAAATATTTTGATGACCTACTATCTATCCTTGAGTCTTCTTGATCCTGCTGACAATTTAAATGATGCCATCAGTATATTACTTGATGTTTTCCAACATCTCATCGAGGTTGTCGATGAACAATTTTTCGATAGTTACTGTTAAAATCTTAACAGTAATCTTTGTTATTTTTATTGTATTTTAAATGTCAACATCATACGCATATTCTAAACGCTATTGAATCCAATAATCCGCAAAGAATTGTGGAAGTGTCAACGAGTAATGTTAAACTTACGTATGATTATTTTTTAGCTGTATTAGCCAATGGTAAAGGTAAATCCGCATATCAGATATGGAGTTTACATCCAAAAGAACAATGAGACAATGATTTATTAAACAATGTTGGAGAGGATAATTACTCGCTAATCCCTTTGAAACTCTTAGCTCGTTTCTGTGATTCCAAACTGTTAAAAATGTGGTATGAATACATAGGTGTGTATCAATTGGATGATTTAAACTACCCAATGAAGATAACATTATCGAATATTTGTTTCGCGATTATCCACGTAATACTTACCCGTAATATTCTAGGATTGATAACACTTGTTAAGCTTATTGGTAATCAACTTGAAAACTTCTTCTACATATATCCATTGATTTATTATGAATGGTTGGAGGGTATTATTACCCTTCAACGAGTTATCCCTAGGTTCCAGTTACATAAGGATGATATTCCAAGATATTATTCTTTGATATCTCAACGTAAGGATTATTTTATCAGACATTGGCTGGATATAAAATACGGAGTTGATAAGGAACATGATATCGTAACTTTTATGAAAAATATTAGTATTTTTAATGCTATTAGAGCTGACAGTAGACTTATGATTACAGAACTTTTCGACGCTGGAGTGGACTTTAATTATCCTACATTTATATCTGCATTAGCGAATGGTAAAGTCAACGCTGCATATGAGATGTGGAAGTGTTATGTTGACACTAATCCTGTAAACAATTGGGGCAGTCTTATGCAGGTAAATGAAAGTTGAGTATCCACACGAATATACTCAAACACCTTTAATGCTTCTGGGTCGATATGCTGATGAGAAATTAATATATTTATGGTATGAACACTTTGGGCATAAGTTATTTTCTTCCGACCTTGCTCCAGATATCTATCTGGAATTTATCGTCACTCGTTTTAAAATACTAACATATGTAATCATAACAAGAATGCATTGGTTGAACTTGTTAAATTAACGAAGATGTTGGTACAACCGTTGTTTTACATCTACCCACTTATAAAATATGGGTGGTTAGATGGGATTCTTAAGTTGATTGATATTATACCCGGTTTTAAAGTGAACAACACTGATATTTATTATCCATTAGCTGCAGACCATAACATGGTATTAATTGAAACTTGGTTACATGATATTTATGTTCCTGGTGGATAAAATAAGAAATCAACTTCAGACATGGGTAATTTTACTTTAACTGAAATAGAGGCCATATCCTTCGGTTTGTCTCTGTCGGCGAGCACCATGTCATTATGTGGCTGTATTGCAACCATATACATGGTTAAGAACTTTCGTGGCTTGTTAAGTTGGTCATTGCTGTTAATGAATCTAACTTCCATGTTGGGATCTACCTTCTCTGCGGTTATGGCTATCCATTTCGCCAACACACACGGTCCCTTGCAATTTTTCGCGTCCTTGTTTGGCAACTCAAGTATTATCATCTATATGATTCAAGTTATGTATCGTTCGTGGATTCTACCCGCTCACAATGTGTATTTTCAGGCTTTGCAATGGACGTTATTTACACTGTCTGCGATACCATTAAGTGTTACAATTGTGTTCTCTATTCCAACCTCGTTAAACAACATTGTGTATGGAGGTGATGCATTCAGTATTTTGCTAGGAATTGGCGGTGGGATTACCATTCTGTTAGACATTGCCAACTCCATATATGTTATTGTTAACATTACGTGGAGCCGAATGCAGTTATCCACAAATGGTAAATATACTGAGTTTTTAACTCGCCGATTGCCAGTCTTGGTAGTAAGCTCCATACTTGGTGTATGTGCCATTATTTTTGTGTTAATTGGCTTCAGTAACAGCTACGATGTAGCCAATTTCATCATCTCCTTCATTGAGTTCCTGTCTATATACTACTATTCGGATTTGAAAGATTTCATCTACCGCAACACCAGTTATCACAGTAAACCATCTACAAACGATCGTCATGAACCACAAGCAAAGGATGAACATGTATCTTTTGATATGACTGGCAATATCACTACAGATTCCACACTTCAAGTGTAAATATTTTTTTTTTGAGTAGAAAAATGTGTTCATTAGTGAAGTGTAATAAATGTTTGCTATTAACTTGGAGTGGCTGCGGTCAGCATGTTCAACAAATCATGGCCAATGTTCCCAAAGACAAACGGTGCACATGTGTTGTTAATAGGTAAAATAGTTTCCACTCCGGAAATTTCCGGAGTGAAAATGGTGAAGTTTACGTTGGTTTAAGACTTTGTAGTTGAGCGAGAATGTCAGTGATCATCCGTTGCTGGTTCGAGATTATTTCTTGCTGTTCCCGAACTGTCTCTTCTAATTTTAAGTGTTTTATATACATACCTTTCAAACAACTGTATAAGATACCATCATTATCTAGAGTAGAGATTCCGTTACCGTCGGATAAATGAAAGTATTCGTGGATATCCTCCGCATACGGTCCCAGGTATTCCCGTTTGGATTCGTCAGCATTGTAATACCATCTATCAATAGGTATGGAATGTAACAACTCAATATTGGTAACGTGATCGACATTACTGTCTATGGGTGTTTTAAGCAACCGACTCGATGTGGAAGTCCAGGCAGTGTCGTTGTTGTTTAAAACAACTCCTTGTGTTGCCTTATATCCTGCTGTTACTGTAAGATTAGTTGAATTAGTTATGAAATTACCGAATCCAGAACCTTTTAAAGTAAAGTTATCATTTTCTAGAATAATATTGAAGTCACCATTGGAAAGAGTTTGCAAACCGGTATTAAAAGATGAATTTCTTATAGTTAATAAACCATTCGGTGGTTCAACTATAATTTCAACTAAAGTAACAGTTAATGTAGTGATATTTGTACCATCTGTTAACAAAAGTCCTGCAGATGGTGAACTAACTGTTAATCCACTTGAATTGGTATATAATTTAGTAGGATTTGCACCATCTGTTAAAAAAAGACTTCCAGATGGTGGTTCTATCGTTAATCCACCTGAAGCAGTAGAGAATGTAGTGGTATCTGTACCATCTGTTAAGAAAAGTCTTCCACTTGGTGGATTAACAGTTAATCCACCTGAAGCAGTAGAGAATGTAGTGGTATCTGTACCACCATTTTCTAACAAAAGTTTTCCAGATGGAGGAGTTAAGATTGCTTCAGTTGTAGTGGTTGTTAATGATGTATATACAGTTTCATTTATACCATCAAATACCCGAATTGTTCCAGAAGATGGAAGTAAACCAAGGTTTCCAGAATCATCTGCATTTAACTTTATTTCTAAACCGTTAGAATGAATCATATATAATGATGTGCCGTAATAATTACCAGGATCGGTATTTCGAAGTGTTAAGATATTGTTGGTACCATCAGTTGATGTAAGACGGAATATAAATGGACTATCAGTGGTTTCAGACGTCCATTGAACATTTGTTGAATTTAAAAATAGCGATGTCGATGTGTCAAAAGTTCCACTAGAAAATATAACTGAACCACTCTGCGGATAAATACCTAGATCTCCACTTGAATTAACATTCAAATCCACACTTGCAGTTGCATTATACAACACAACTGAACCACTCTGTGGATAAATACCTAGATCTCCAGCTGAATTAACATTCAAATCCACACTTGCAGTTGCATTATACAACACAACTGAACCACTCCACGGATGAATACCTAGATCTCCATTCGTGTTAATGTCAAGATTAACATATATCTGTTCAGAATGATACATATATAATGCTGTTCCATAATGTCCTGTAGGATCATTATTTCGAAGAGATAGTATATTATTACTACCATCATTTGAAACCAGGCTCAATTCAAACGGAACATTTTCCTGAGATTGTAGTTGTGAAAACAAACCGAATATACCAGTATTATAATTGGTAATTGATATATAATTACCACTTGGGGATATTGTTGATGGTATAATAGCTGTTACATACTCAGGTGGTGTTAATATATATAATGTGGTGGAAAATTCCCATGTTCCAGTTGATGATAACGTATATAAAGTAGCATAAGAATTTATATTTGGTATTGCAGCTTTTTCACCTGATATTAATATTTTGGTTCCATCTGATGTTATACTTATAAATATTCCATTGTTGTTAATATTAGGATTTGAAATATCGAAAGTTGTTAATACATAAGAAGACCCATTGTAGGTATAAATATAAAGAATACTGTTACTTATATCTGCTGTGGCAAATACATTACCATCATATGAAAAAACTTCATTGATAAATAGCCCACCAACAACGTTGTTGGTAATTATATTTGTATCGTATGTTCCCATATAATATGTATCGTGTCCGCTATTAGTAAATGATACATATCCGCTATAACCACTAGATGTGAATACACTATTAGGAGAAATTTTTACTAATCCAATATCTGCTGGAATAGCTCCTCCTGATAATGTGGTAGTTTGAGTCCAACCACTTGCAGTGTTTGCATAAAGGGCTAAAACACCAGGTGATCCTGTGGAATACATAGCTAATGAACTTCCATCACTATTAATAGATAATACATTGGCATTTGCAGAAGTTATGTTTTGTATACTACTCGTAATTCCGTCATATGTTAAAACATGAGGATTATATTGACTATCGATATATGCTAATGCAATAGTGTTAGCACCTGTGTATGCCACACCATTAAGATAGTAACCATTGTAAGTAGCCACACCATAAACAAGATTATTAATTGTATAAGAATTTTGCAAATTAAACGTCATACCCTCAATATTGTAAAAATCTACACTTGTACTGGTTATAAGTATAAATACGTCACCAGATGAATTTAAATATGAATAAAATTTGTCATTATTTGTTCCAGGCATTAGAAGTTTTAATCCATAATCTGTTTCAAATCCGGGTCCAGTAGCTCCAGTGTTGCCAGTAGCTCCAGTGTTGCCAGTAGCTCCAGTGTTGCCAGTAGCTCCAGTGTTGCCAGTAGCTCCAGTGTTGCCAGTAGCTCCAGTGTTGCCAGTAGCTCCAGTGTTGCCAGTAGCTCCAGTGTTGCCAGTAGCTCCAGTGTTGCCAGTAGCTCCAGTGTTGCCAGTAGCTCCAGTGTTGCCAGTAGCTCCAGTGTTGCCAGTAGCTCCAGTGTTGCCAGTAGCTCCAG
>Ga0078972_1006994_pt1 | contig 25804 bp, 23 predicted proteins | sample YelNatPaOPGAMG01_FD_67568 | JGI IMG/M metagenome (GOLD analysis project Ga0078972, IMG submission 67568) | Hot spring thermophilic microbial communities from Obsidian Pool, Yellowstone National Park, USA - OP-RAMG-01 (SPADES assembly) (version 2) | ecosystem: Environmental > Aquatic > Thermal...
CCATTGCCGCGAACGGTGGCCAGCTGGTGAAGACGGAGCCGATGGGCCGGCGAAAGCTCGCATACCCCATCAAAAAGCGTCGAGAGGGACACTATTTCCTGATCCACGCCGGCCTGGAGCCAGCCACTATTGCCGAGCTTGAGCGCAACTTGAAGCTATCTGAGGATGTGCTGCGCTATTTACTGGTGCGGCTAGACGAAGTCCAGTAAATTAGGGATTCCGCCGCGGCATGATTTCGCCTGGGCGAAATGCGAGCCACCGGGGGCGCGGCGATAAGAGCAAGTTTCACTTCAGGAGGTAACCTTGGGCGAGTATCCAGAAGATCGGGAGACAGAGCTCACTCCAGCCAGCGACGAAGAGCAGCGGCCTGCGGCGGGAGGAAGGGCTGTAGCCCCCCAACGACGCGAGGCCCGTCGCACGACCAAGCTTTGTCCGTTCTGTCTCGACAAAGTAAAGACAATTGATTACAAAGATGCCAACTTGCTTCGGCAGTACATCAGCGAGCGAGGGCGCATCCTTGCACGACGCAGGACGGGCACATGCGCAAAACATCAGCGAAAGTTGGCGAGGGCCATTAAGCGCGCCCGCCATATCGCCCTGTTGCCCTACACTGCCGCACACGTTCGCGAGCAAACCACATAGCCCCTTTGTTGGGGCTGGAATGGGTTTGGGCTATGAAGCTAGGGCCGAGATAGCGAATGGGTATCGGGGGTATGGGATGGTCTGTCCTATGCCCCCTCATTTTTACGACCTGCCAACCCGGTCATTACCAAGGAAACGCTGATGTCAAAAAACCGATTCGCCACACGAGAAAAGCAGCTCACCCGTAAGCAGCTTTCCCGCCGCGAGAAAGAGCAGCGCCTCAACAAATTGTTGATCTTGGGCACCGCGAGCCTCTTGGGGATCGTTGTCCTGATCTTTGCCTGGGGCTTGTACGATCAATACGTGCGTCGGCCACGCACGCCGGTGGCCATCGTTTCCGGTGTGCCCATTCGCTTGGATACTTATCAACGCCTCGTCAGATACAGGCGATGGGACTATCGCAACTACCTAGCCCAACTTGAGGCAGAGAAACAGCAATTTGACGCGAGCAAAGAGGAAGAAGCTTTTCTGGTGCAATACCTCGACCAACAGATCAGCCAGATCCAGCGTTGGTTGATGAATGTGCCTAGTGACGTGTTAGAGGAGCTTATTGACGGCCAACTTGCCCGCGAGGAGTGTGCGAAGCGCGGGATCACGGTCTCCCCAGAGGAGGTTCAGTTAAGGTTAGAAGCACAATTCGGATACGACCGCAATCCCCCTACGCCCGTTCCGGTGAGCGCCACTTTGCCCATAACGATTACACCAACGCCCACTACCGCTCCGATGACTCGGGAACAATTCTTAGAGCGTTCGGCTGCATGGTTCCGGGCTATGGAAGCGCAGAGTGGCTTCACCGAGCAGGACTTTCGCCGCCTATTGGAAACCTCCCTTTACCGCGAAAAGTTGGCAGAGGTGATCGGGGCCACCGTGCCTACCATGACAGAGCAGATTCACGCCCGACACATCCTCTTGGCCACGCGCGAAGAAGCCGAGAAAGCCCTAGCCCGATTACAGAACGGCGAGGATTTCGCCACGCTGGCTCAAGAGCTCTCTACGGATACGGCAACCAAGGACAAAGGTGGCGACTTGGGTTGGTTCCCTCGGGGGAAGATGGTCGCCGAATTCGATGAAGCCGCCTTCGCCCTACAGCCCGGCCAGATCAGTGGGGTGGTGGAGACTCAATTTGGTTTCCACATCATCCGGGTAGAAGAGCGCGAAGCCAACCGCCCCCTTGAGCCCTCCGACCTGGAGGCCGCAAAGAGCAAAGCGGTTGAGGAGTGGTATCGGACGCGGCGCACCTCGCCCGACGTGGTGCGTAAATGGGATTCCACTATGGTTCCAAAGGACATCACCCCTCAAGCGCGACGGTGATGCATAAGAGCAACCATGCTTGAAACGCAGATAAGGACTCTGCCCTCAAACCGTCTCGCGCCGCGCATCCAAAACATCGCGCACGCTTTGAAGCTTATTCAGCAGTGCTGAGAGCTGGCTGATGCTCTTGATGCCCATGGTGGCGATGATTGTGGCCGTCTGATCCTTGCTCGTAGATACATTGACCGAGCTCATGCTGATGCCCAAATCCGCCACAGCAGCGGCGATATCGCGCAAGAGGCCACTGCGGTCAAAGGCCTCAATACGAATCACCACCGGATAGGCCTCCTGTGGGCGGCCCCAGGTAACCGCTATCAACCTCTCCGTATCGGTGAGGTTAGCCACGTTTGGACAGTCAGCCCGATGCACGGTAATCCCTTTCCCGCGCGTGATGTAGCCGATGATCGGATCACCGGGGACGGGCTTGCAACAATTGGCCATGCGCGTAAGGAGATCGCCCACCCCTGTCACTTGAACGTCGGAGATGGTTGCCTCAGGGATCGCCTTGAGTTTGAGTTCCTCGCCCTTAGACCGGGCATCGTCGATCTTGTTGGCGATCTGCGCAGGGCTTATATCTCCATAGCCTACAGCGGCCAGGAAATCCTCAACTTTGCTATATTTGAACAGGTTGGCGATCTCGGCATAGGATTCCTGATCAAAGCCGAGGCGACGCATCTCCCGGTCCAAGATTTCACGTCCAGCAGCAATGCTTTCCTCGCGCTGCTGGCGCCGGAACCACTGGCGAATCTTTTGACGTGCATGCTGAGTGGCGACGTAATTCAGATGGGGATTGAGCCAATCGCGGCTCGGCCCGCCTTGTTTGGCCGTGAGGATCTCCACTTGTTCGCCGGTGCGCAATTTATAGTCAAGAGGAACAAGCCGTCCGTCCACCTTGGCCCCCCGGCAACGGTGGCCGATCTCGCTGTGGATCAAATAAGCAAAATCCACCGGCGTGGCCCCTTGTGGCAGCTCCACGATATCTCCCTTAGGCGTAAAGACATAGATCCGTTCGGTGAAGACGTCGCTGCGCATGGAATCCACAAACTGGCGCGCATCCTGCACTTCCTCGCGCCAATCCGTGGCCCGACGCAGCCAAGCCACCTTAGCCTCTAGATCGTCTCGTTTGCCCCCCTCTTTGTACCGCCAATGCGCGGCAATACCATACTCGGCGACCTGATGCATCTCCTCGGTGCGGATTTGCACTTCCAGGGGTTTGCCATCCAAACAAACTACGGCGGTGTGTAGGGACTGATAGAGGTTATCTTTAGGCATCGCGATATAGTCATCGAACTCGCCGGGAATGGGGCGCCAGAGGCTATGCACGATCCCCAGAACGTGATAGCACTCTCGCACCTCTTTGACGATGATGCGCACACCGCGCACATCATAGATCTGATCAAAGTCACGCCCTTTAGCTTGCATCTTGGTGTAGATGCTATAGATGTGCTTAGGGCGCCCGGTGATATGGGCATTGATGCCTTCGCGATTGAGGCGCTCCTTCAGAATAGAGATGACACGTTCCAGGTATGCCGCGCGTTCTGCCCGGCGCTCGGCGAGAAGCCTGGCGATCTCGTAATATTTCTCCGGTTCCAGATAGCGGAAGGCCAGGTCCTCAAGCTGCCACTTGAGCTGCCAGATTCCCAGACGATTAGCCAGAGGGGCGAAAATATCCAACGTTTCCCGAGCAATGCGGCGTTGGGTTTCCGGCGGAAGGTACTGCAAGGTGCGCATGTTGTGGAGTCGGTCGGCCAGTTTGATGATGATCACCCGGATATCTTCAACCATGGCCAGGAACATCTTGCGCAGGTTCTCAGCTTGTTCCTCTCCTAAATCCTCCCGCTCGACTTTGCTCTTGCGCCTCGCGTGTTGAAGCTTGCTCACCCCGTCGACGAGCCTGGCCACCGTATCGCCAAAATCACGTCGCAAGTCCTCAATGGTGACACTCGTGTCCTCGACGACATCGTGCAGCAGGCCAGCGATGATCGTGGGGACATCCATGCGCAAGTCCATGAGGATGGCGGCCACCTCAAGCGGATGAACGACGTAAGGCTCCCCTGAAGCGCGCTGTTGCTCCCGGTGCGCGCTCGTAGCCAGCTCGATGGCGCGAACGATCTCCTCCCGCGCTTCCGGATAGAGCACCTCGGCGCGCTTGAGCAGTTCTTCACGATCCACAAGATCAATCTGGGTAGCCATAACATTAGTATATGCCAAATGACAGCTGGCGGCAATTGATTTGTAGCAACAGTTTGTTGAAAGCGGCCACAACTCCCAATTGACAACCCCCCTACCCACCATTACAATGCCTGCACTTGGCACATCACCTTCCAGATGGTGCCGCTTCTCTATAGCCTGCAAAGCTTGCCTGCTCGGAGGGCTGCTATCATGACCGTTTTGCGCTTCCTGGGGAACGTGATCCTAGCCATCATCCTGATCTTGCTCATCATCCTCATCTTCTTCGCTGCCTACGCCCTTGTAGTCTCTAGAGTTTGGGAAAATGTGAGTTTGGAGCAGGATGTGGAGGGCGGCGCATGGATCTGGATTGATGGCCAGCCCATTTACTACCAGACATGGGGCGCAGAGCAAGGCCCTACCGTAGTCCTAGTGCACGGCTTCAGCATTGAGGGATCACAGACCTGGAATGCTAACGCACAAGCCCTGGCCAAAGTGGGATTACGAGTCATCGCGGTGGACCTCAAAGGCTTCGGTCACTCAGCTCGTGATACCTCAGCTACGTATAGCCTTCGGGAGCAGGCGAACATTTTGGCCCAGGTGCTGAACCAGCTTAAGGTGCGCCAGGCCACCCTCGTCGGGCATGGATGGGGCAGTGCCGTGGCCCTGCAAATGGCCAGCGAGCAGCCTCAGCTGGTCGGGCGACTCGTCCTGATCGCCCCTCTGGTTTACAGAGATATTACCCCTCTGTGGCAATACGTGGTCCGTGTGCCCCGCATAGGGCCCTACCTGAAGCGCGCTGCCGTCTGGGCCACAGATGGAGGCGGGCCAATTTGGACCCTGATGCGTCGACGAGGCTTCTATCGGCCATTCAACGTGAGCAGCGCTTACTTCCGCGAGATGGTCAAACCCTCGCACATCTTGGGCACAACCGACGCTCTGCTGGCCATGGCCGCCTCGCCGAAGGATAGCGACCTGCCGCAGGCTATCTCAAACATTCAAGTCCCCGCGCTCATTCTCATAGGTAGTAACGACCTGGACGTGCCCCGTGCGGATGCTGAGCGTCTGGCTAAGCAGCTGCCCGATGCTGAACTGGTTGTTATCCCCGAGGCCGGCCACTATGTACACGTTGAACAAAGCGCCATGGTGAACAAGCAAATCGCCGAGTTCTGCTTGCGTGGCATACGCTAGGTGCTCAAATAGCACGTATGATGATATAATAGGGGCGCCATGCTTAAAGCCGAGCTTTGTTTGGTTACGGGTGCAGCGGGTTTCATCGGCTCGCATCTCTGTGAACGTCTATTGCGCGACGGGTACCGGGTTATCGGAGTGGATGCTTTCACCGACTATTACTCCCCCGATCTCAAGCGCAACAACTTGCGCGCACTACTAAAGGCGCCCGGCTTTCAGCTTGTAGAGGGAGACCTTTGCCAGATGGATCTAGCCCCACTCGTGGAGGGAGCCCAGTACATCTTCCATCAGGCGGGGCAGGCCGGCGTGCGCAAGAGCTTTGGGCGAGACTTTGAGCTTTATGTGCAGCGCAACATCATGGCCACACAGCGGCTCCTAGAGGCGGCGCGCGGGGCGTGGGGCCTCAAGAGGTTCATCTACGCCTCCTCTTCCTCCATCTATGGCGATAGCCGAGAGCTCCCTTTACGCGAGTCTACCTTGCCCCAACCCGTCTCGCCCTACGGTGTGACCAAGCTTGCCGGGGAGCAGTTAGTGTGCCTTTACGCAGCCAACTTCCAAATGCCCACCATATCGCTGCGCTATTTCACCGTCTATGGTCCGCGCCAGCGCCCCGATATGGCTTTCCACATCTTCCTGCGCGCCGCCTATAGCGGTCAGCCGATAGTGATCTACGGTGATGGCGAACAGACCCGCGACTTTACGTACATTTCCGACGTTGTCCAAGCCAATATCTTGGCGATGACTCGCGGCGAGGTGGGAGCAGTCTATAATATCGCTGGCGGCTCACGCGTGACGGTGAACCGCTGCCTTGAGGTCCTACGGGAAGTAACTCGCCAAGCTCTGCACGTCATTTATCAAGAGCCACAGCCCGGCGAGATGCGCCACACCTATGCCGACATCAGCGCGGCACAGCGGGCGTTAGGCTACGGGCCAAAAGTTGCCCTTGAAGAAGGTCTGGCCGCAGAGGATGCCTGGTTTCGTGAGGTGATCTGGGCCGGCTGCCCGTCCTGATCGGGCTTTGGTGCGGGATAGGAGAGGATGGACAAATCGCCTTCGTTTTCTCCCATAGCGCTTTCTGTGGTCATCCCGGTTTACAACGAGGCCGAGAACCTCCTAGCGCTAGGCGACGCTCTATGGGAAGCGCTCAGCACGCTGAACGATACTTGGGAGGTTATCCTGGTTGACGACGGCAGCCAGGACGATAGCTTCGTCCATCTGCGCAGGCTTCATGAGCGCGATGCGCGCTTCAGGGTTGTGCGCTTCCGGCGCAATTTCGGGCAGTCGGCAGCCTTTGCGGCCGGCTTCGCCTACGCGCGAGGCGAGGTAGTCATCACCATGGATGCCGACCTGCAGAACGACCCTCGCGATATCCCCCTGCTCTTGAGCACGCTGCGCGAGGGAGATTATGACGTGGTGAGCGGCTGGCGCGTGCATCGCCAGGATCCTTGGATCAGGCGCTTCCCCTCGCGGGTGGCCAACTGGCTGATCTCCAGGGCGACGGGAGTTCACTTGCACGATTACGGTTGCTCGCTCAAGGCGTACCGGGCTGAGGTGGTGAAAAACGTTCACCTCTATGGCGAGTTGCATCGCTTCATTCCCGCACTGGCCAGTTGGATGGGCATCCGCCTCAAGGAGGTGCCTGTGCAACACCACCCGCGGCTGCACGGCAAATCCAAATATAATCTGACGCGGGTGACGCGTGTCCTACTGGACCTGCTCACGGTAACCTTCCTCCTGAGCTACAGCGCCAGGCCCATGCAGATCTTTGGCCGGGTTGGCCTCTACTCCGGCTTGATCGGCTTCTTGATAGCCCTCTATCTGACGACCCTGAAGCTCTTCACCGGCGCTTCCCTCATGCGCCGCCCCCTGCTTTTCCTGGCCATCCTCTTGATCATCGTCGGGATGCAGTTCATCACAATTGGCTTGCTCGGGGAAATGATCGTGCGCACTTACTACGAGGCACAAGGGAAGCCGATCTATGTCGTGCGCGAGACCCTGGATTAAGGCCTACACAAGGAAGGCGACGGATGAAGCCAAGCCGTGGCGAGGCGGATGCCTCGGCGCGTCCAAAGGCAAGGACTAGGCTCCTCAACCTCTTGAAAGCCCTCGTTACCCTCGTGCTCCTGGGGGTTGTGGCGACGACAGTGGACCTACGCCGCGTAGGGCAAGCGCTTTTCAACGTGCGCTGGAGCGATTTGTTGTTGGCTTTCTTCCTCTACCAACTCGGTATCCTGGTGCGCGCCTATCGCTGGCAAGCGCTCCTAAGAGGACAGGGAGTAAAGGCGAGTTTATCCCGGCTGGTGGATCTGTATTATGTGGGCACGTTCTTTAACAGCTTCCTCCCCTCCGGCTTTGGCGGGGATGTCGTGCGCGTGCTGGAGGTCCTTCAGGATGGTACCCAAGGCGGGACGGCGGTAAGCACGGTCTTGGTAGACCGACTCATGGGGCTAGAGGTGCTTCTGGTGATGGCCCTTTGCGCCCTTCCCTTCTGCTGGCATATCGTGCCATGGTCAGCAGCTACCACAGTGCTCGCCTTGTTGGGCGGGACGACGCTGGCGCTCTGCGCGCTGTTGAGCCGGCGCCTGGCAGAGAGCCTGATGCAGCGTTCGAAGTGGGTGCGTAAGGCGCTCGGGCAAAAGCTGGGCAATGCCCCCACTTCGTGGGCTCATTACGAACAAAGGGCACTTCTCAGGGCCGCGGGGGCCTCATTGGTGTTCAACCTCCTGCTGATCCTCGCGCAAGCCCTCCTCGGGCGCGCCGTAGGCGTGCGCATCGCCCTAGGATATTTTTTCGTCTTTGTGCCCATTATCAGCGCTCTTTTGACTCTGCCGATCTCCATTAGTGGCTTCGGCGTACGCGAGGGCGGTTATGTGCTCCTCTTCGGGCAAGCGGGAGTCGGTGCAGGAGAGGCTACGGCGATGTCACTTTTGTTTTACGGCCTCAACTTGGCAACGGGGCTGGTTGGGGCCGGATTGTATCTCTGGCAGGCGCTCACCGGACGGCGCCCGCGCCCTCACTCTAGACAATCACCCCATGGCATGGTAAAATAAGATGTGTCCAACGGCGGCCACAGATCCTTGTTGGTCGCCGTTGCCTTTGGTCTAGCGCGGGATGACGAAACGAAAGGAGGTATACCAGCAGAGATAAACTCTCGTTTGCGAGCCGGAATGATCTTAATCTTTCTTTCATGAGGAGGGACAAGAAGCACATGCTTACCAGAAGGAGATTCTCGGTTCTCGGGATCGTGTTAACCCTTACCGCCATGCTTATAACGGCCTGTGGCGGCGCAGGGGGAAAGGGCGAGTTCATTTTCGGCGTGATCTTGGTGGGCCCATACAACGACCACGGTTGGAGCGAGGCGCACTATAGCGCCGGGAAATATGCCGAGGCCCAGCTTCCAGGCACCAAGATGATCTACTTGGATAAGCTCAACCCCGCAGATCGTAAGGGCACCACCCTTGAGCAAGTAGTTGAAGACATGGTCTCCCAGGGGGCCAAGATCATCTTCACCACCTCCGATGACTTTGCTGCCGACACCGATGTGGTTGCGGCCAAGTACCCCGATATTCCCTTCGTGCATATCTCCGGCGACCACGTGCTCACCGGCAAGGCACCCAAGAACGTGGCCAATTACATGGCCAAGATGGAGTACATGAAGGCTGTCGCCGGCTGTGCGGCCGCCCTCAAGACCCAGACCAAGACCATCGCCTATTTGGGGCCATTGATCAACGACGAGACCCGTCGTTTGGCCGCGGCTGCCTACCTGGGCTGCCGAGAGTGCTACAAGAGGTATCGCGGCGGCAACCCCGATGAGTTGCGCTTCATCGTGAACTGGATCGGCTTTTGGTTTAACATCCCCGGCGTCACCCTGGATCCCACTCAGGTGGCCAATGACCTCTTTAACGCCGGAGCCGATGTCATCCTCTCGGGCATTGATACCACGGAGGCCATCGTCGTCGCCGGGCAGCGTTATGATAAAGGCGAGAAGGTCTGGGCGATCCCCTATGACTTTGAGGGAGCCTGTGAGATCAAGCCCGAGGTCTGTCTGGGGGTTCCTTACTTCAACTGGGGGCCGGCCTATGTGCGTTACATCAAGGCGGCCCGCGAGGGCAAGTTCAAACAAGGCTGGGAGTGGGAAGGCCCCTATTGGAAAGACATCAATGACCGCGATAAATCCCCCGTGGGCTTTGCGATGGGCAGCGGCTTGACCGCCGAAGAGAAGAAGAACCTGGAAGACTATATCAAACAGCTAGCCACGGGCAAGATCAAGCTCTTCGTCGGTCCGCTCAATCTCCAAGACGGCACACCCTACCTCAAGGCCGGCGAAGAAGCCACCGACGCCAAGATATGGTATCTGCCTCAGCTCTTACAGGGCATGGAAGGGGCCAGCAAATAGTCACAAAACTTTGGAGGGGATAGGGTTTTTAGCCTATCCCCTCCGACTTGCCGGGCATAAACCATGAGGGTAGAGCTTCGCGACATCCGAAAATACTTTGGCCCCGTGCGCGCCAATGATGGCATTTCCCTCCGGGTAGAAAGCGGCACGATCCACGGCCTGCTTGGAGAAAACGGCGCCGGAAAAACCACGTTGATGAAGATCCTCTCCGGTTACCAGCCCTATGATGCCGGCGAGATCCTTTTGGATGGCTCCCCAATGCGTTTCACCTCTCCGGCAGAGGCCATCCAAGCGGGTATCGGCATGTTGCACCAAGACCCCATGGACTTTCCCCCTTTGAGCGTGCTAGATAATTTCCTGCTCGGACGTGGCAAAGGCTTAGGACAAAGGAGGCGCGAGGGCCGCAAGAAGCTAGAGGAACTATGCCAACGCTTCGGCTTTGGCCTGGATCCCGATGCCCCGGTCAGTAGTCTCACGGTGGGCGAACGCCAACAGCTTGAGCTGGTGCGCTTGCTTTCCTTGGGAGTGCGAGTCATCATCCTGGACGAGCCGACCACAGGGATCTCGGCTCCACAGAAGGAGCTGCTCTTTGGCACGTTGCGCGCCCTGGCCCAAGAGGGACTAGCGGTCATCTTTGTCTCTCATAAGCTCGACGAGGTGGAGGCGTTATGTTCCCGAGTCACCGTGCTTCGCCAAGGGAAGGTGGCCGGCGAAGTGGCAGCCCCCTTTTCCTCTGATCAGCTCGTGCAAATGATGTTCAACCAACGCCTCAAGCCCTCCAGGCGGACCGATGTGCCCCTCGGCGAAGTAGTGCTTGATCTGCAAGACGCTTCCGTGCGCACCTATCGCCTCAATGTAGAACACATGAGCCTGCAGGTACGAAGCGGCGAAGTGATCGGCCTCGCCGGGCTTGAGGGGAGTGGGCAACGTTTGATGATGCTCGCTTGCGCAGGCTTGGAACGCCTTGCTGCTGGCCGCCTGTTGATCGCCGGGCAGGATATGACTCACGAGCCTTATAGGCGCTTCTTGGAGGCGGGCGTGGCCTTCGTCCCCGCCGCACGCTTAGAGGAAGGGCTGATACCCGGCCTGAACCTTAGCGAACATGTGGCTCTCGTATCCGGAACAGGGGGCTTTTTCGTGCATTGGAAAGATGCCGAGGCACGTGCCCAAAAGATGATCGCCGATTTCAATATCGTCGGTCACCCCGGCATGCTGGTCCAGGAGCTTTCCGGAGGCAACCAACAGCGCGCCCTGTTGGCTCTATTGCCTGAGGGCTTGCGCTTACTCATCCTGGAGCATCCCACGCGCGGTTTGGACTTGGAATCAACGCGTTGGATCTGGAACAAGCTCCTGCAACGTCGAGAGCGAGGGACGGCGATCCTCTTCACCTCCACCGACCTGGAGGAGTTGATAGAGTACAGCGATCGCATCATCGTCTTTTCCGGCGGCGTAATGTCGGCTCCTGTTGATGCCAAGAGGATTACCGTGGAAGAATTAGGCTTTATGATCGGAGGTCAACGGCTATGAATGCCAGCAGGTCCTCACTTAACAAGGTGACCCTCGCTCTGCTGCCGGTCTTCATAGCCTTGCTATTCACCTTCCTTGTGCTTCTCATTGCCGGAGCCAATCCCTTGGCGGCTTATGGGAATATCCTGGCCGGGGCCTTTGAAAGCCCACGTAAGCTGGCCGACGTAGCTGTGGCCTGTGTACCCCTTCTGCTTTGTTCGGCGGGAGGTTTGATCACCTACGCCGCTGGGTTATGGAATATCGGTATTGAGGGGCAGATGATCGCCGGCGCGCTCGCCACGACCTGGCTCATCAATGCCTTGCCCCTACCCTCTTATGGGTTGCTCCCGCTTTCGGTAGTCGCTGGTTTGGTAGGGGGGGCCTTGTGGGGGCTTTTGGCTGGCGTGCTGCGCACCTTCGGCCAGGTGAACGAGATCTTTGCTGGGCTGGGGCTGAACTTTGTCGCCGCGGCGCTCACCAATTACCTCATCTTCGGCCCCTGGAAGCCCCCCGACGGGGCCACTATGAGTGGCACCGATCCATTCCCTCAAGCAGCCTGGATGCCCACCCTGCCTCAGGCACGCCTGAGCCCGGTCGCCTTGATCCTTGCCTTGGCAGCCATCGGGGCCGTTTATGTCCTATTGCGAGGCACACATTGGGGATTGAAACTCAAGGCCATCGGACTCAACCCGCAAGCGGCCCGACGCCTGGGAGCCGATACCACGCGCAACATGCTTTTGGCTTTCGCCGTCTGTGGGGCGTTGGCGGGCTTGGCCGGCTCGCTTCAGGCTACGGCGGTTTATCGCCGCCTCATCCCGCAAATCTCGGGGGGATACGGTTATCTTTCCCTGTTGGTCATCTTGCTTTCCGGCTCTAGGGCAGAGTGGGTGCCGGTGGTGGTTTTCTTCTTCTCTGTCATCCAGGTAGGCAGCCCTCGTCTGGAGCTCAGGCTCCAACTGGATTCCTCGCTGGGCGGCATCTTGCAAGCCAGCGTGGCCCTGTTCTTCCTCTTGACCCGTGGCCTGCGCGAGCGTTTTGGGGAGAAGAAAGGGTAGTGCCATGACAGACTCGCTCGCTATGGTAACGATCGGCGCGGTCATCGCCGCCTCGGCACCACTGGTGTTTGCCAGCATCGGCGAGACCCTCACGGAGAGGGCCGGCGTGGTCAATCTTTCGCTGGATGGCACGATCCTGCTTACGGCGATGACCGGCTTCGCTGTGGCTTTTTCTAGCGGGAGCCTTGCCCTGGGCTTTCTGGCAGCGATGGCCGTGGGCGCGGTGGTTGCCTTCATCGTCGCTTATGGGAGCATCGCTCTAGGGCAAAACCAAACAGCCCTCGGCTTTGTGCTCACCTTGTTGTGCGCCGATATGAGCTCCTTCATCGGCAATCCCTACGTGCGCAAGCCAGGCCCCAGCGTGCCCCATATGCCCATCCCCGGCCTGGTCAGCATCCCCTTTCTGGGGCCAGTTCTCTTTAACCAAGATGCTGTAGTTTACCTGAGCTATCTCGTGATCATCGTTTCCTGGTTGTGGGTCTCTAGGACGCAGCCGGGGCTCAGGCTGCGCGGTGTGGGCGAACGTCCTGAGGCAGCCCACGCTCGTGGGGTGGCAGTGCAGAGGACGCGTTATCTCTATACCGTGCTGGGCGGCGCATTGGTGGGATTGGCAGGAGCTACCTACTCCCTCAGTGTCAAGCTCGGTTGGAGCCACGGGCACACTACGGGGATCGGGTGGATCGCCCTGGCCATCGTCATCTTTGGCGGCTGGCATCCGTTACGGGTAGCCTTTGGGGCCTACCTTTTCGGGGCACTCAAGTCATTAGGAAGCCTCATGCAGCCGGCCTTCCCCGATGTGCCCACCCAGGTCTTTCAGGCCGCTCCCTTTGCGCTGATGATTCTAGCTTTGCTTTTGGTCAGCGGGGATTTCACCGAGCGGTTACTCTTTTACCTCCCGCCCAGGGGAAGACGACTCTTCAATGCCCTCCTGCGCGGCACCCCGCCAGCAGCGCTCGGAAAACCGTTTCGGCCCGATTAAGCAAGAGGCAAGAGCACGACTCGTTCATAAGTGCTATAGCTCTGACAAACACAAGCGGGAAGCGATAAACCATCCCGCAAAAGGAAACTCACATGTCGGCTCCTATCAATGCGGAGAAGCTTCATCACAAGGCCATCAACGCTTGGTGCATGTATGATTGGGCCAATTCGGCTTTTGCCACTACGATCGTGGCCGCGATGCTGCCGCCCTACTTCAGCAAGGTAGTAGCTGCAGACCTCCCCAACCGAGCCCAGGCAAGCAGCATCTGGGGTTACGCGACCTCCCTCTCCATGCTGGCCACGGCGCTCCTTGGCCCCATCCTGGGGGCCATTGCCGATTACTCCGGCTCCAAGAAGCGCTTTATGGGCGGCTTCTTAACGATCGCCATACTTTTCACCGGGCTATTGTTCTTTATCGGACAGGGCGATTGGATCAGCGCAGTGGTTTTCTACGTCCTGGCCAGCATCGGCAACGCGGGAGCGAACATCTTTTACGACTCGCTCTTGCCCCATGTGGCCCGTCCAGAAGAGATCAACCAGGTCTCGGCCAGGGGCTTCGCTTACGGCTACGTGGGTGGGGGACTCTTGCTGTTGATCAACTTGATCTGGTACATGAAGCCCCAATGGTTCGGTTTCCCCGACGCCAACACCGCCGTGCGTGCCGCGTTCCTCAGCGTGGCCGTGTGGTGGGCGATCTTCTCCATCCCCCTTTTTCGCTGGGTGCCCGAACCGCCGGCGACGGCCGGTCCGGAACGCATCAACCCTGTGCGCGCGGGCTTTCAGCGTCTGGCCGAAACCTTCCGTGAGCTGCGCCGCTATCGGGAGCTGTTCAAATTCCTTCTAGCCTTCTGGCTCTATGCCGACGGCATCGGCACGATCATCCACATGGCCTCTATCTATGGCGCGGAGATCGGCATCGGCAGTGCAGACTTGGCCGGGGCCTTGCTCTTGACGCAGATCATCGCCGCACCCTTCTCCATCCTCTTTGGCGTCCTGCCCAAGCGGCTGGGCACCAAGCGCTCCATCTATCTGGCCCTGGGAGTTTATACGCTGATCTCCATCGCCGGCTATTTCATGACCCGAGCCTGGCACTTTTGGGTGTTGGCAGGGCTGGTGGGCACAGTTCAAGGAGGCAGCCAGGCCCTCAGCCGTTCCCTTTTCGGCTCCATGACCCCCAAGACGCGCTCGGCCGAGTTTTTTGGCTTCTACGACATCTCCAGTAAGTTTGCCGGTATCCTCGGCCCTTTCATCTTCGGCCTGGTGGGTGCGCTGGCGGGCTCTAGCCGATTAAGCATCATCTCGCTGGTGCTTTTCTTCGTCCTAGGCGCGTTTTTCCTGAGCAAGGTAAACGAAAAGGAAGGCATCGCCCTGGCCCAGGCCGAGGACGCAGGGCGTTCGTAAGGTGCAAACATTTGCATTGCGCCCGTCAGGGCATGAATTAACACCTGACGGCGCCACCACGAACGCCCACTCCGTCTTTCTCTGCGCTAAATCCTCTTACTATTGCGGGGGCGCAATGCGCGCCTCGGATGGCTCGTCAAAGAGGTAAAGGGCTTCCTCCGGGATCAACACATTCACCGGCCAGCCAGCGTTAACTCGTAGATCCAGCGGCGCCCGGACACCAAAGATCAGTTTGCCCGCCTGAACGTTCACCAACTGGTAATGGTGGGCGAAATCAGGCTCAAGGTTGATCACCTCGGCCTTGATGTGCGGCATACTTTCAGGCAGCGCCTCGCCCTCGGGCACGATGCGCCCAGCCTCGCTACGAAAGCCGACGATGACCTTTTGGCCGGGTGTGACCTGGCCCAGCAAAGCCCTGGGTACAGATAGGCGCCCCATCTCGCTGATAAGCTCCCTTTCCGGAGTCACCTCCCAGCCGCGCAACAGGTTCATCGGCGGCAACCCCAGAAAGCCGGCCACGAAGGCGTTGACTGGGTTCGCGATGATCTCGTTATACGTGCCCAGTTGCTCGATCTTCCCCGCACGCATCACCGCGATGCGGTCGCCGAGGGTGATGGCCTCGGTCTGGTCATGGGTCACATAGATGGCGGTTATATTGAAGCGGTGCAAAAGGCGCTTGATCTCCACCCTTGTAGCCACGCGTAGCTTGGCATCCAAGTTGGAGAGCGGCTCGTCAAAGAGGAAGAGCTTGGGATCGCGGACGATACAGCGGCCGATGGCCAGCCTCTGTTGCTGCCCGCCGGAAAGGGTCCCCGGCTTGCGCGAGAGGAGCTGATCAAAGCCAAAGCCCATGATCTCCGAGGTGATGCGGATGCGCTCCATCATCTCTTCTGTGGGGCGCTTGCGCACCTTGAAGAAAAAGGCCAGGTTACCTTCGCCCTCCATATGCGGATAAAGGGCATAGCTCTGAAAGACCATGCCGATGCCCCGATCTTTGGGGGGAACGTCGTTCATCAATCTGTCGTCATAATAAACCAGGCCCTCATCGGGAGTTTCCAGCCCGGCGATGACGCGCAACAGGGTACTCTTCCCACAGCCCGAAGGGCCCACGACGGCCATCGTCTCGCCGTTCAAGATGGTCAAACTCAAGTTATCCAATGCGCGCACCGGCCCTTCGGCTCGCCCTACACTCACCTCCTGAGCGGCCACTCGCTCGACAAAAGCTTTATCCTGGTAATCTTGCAATACCCGGCGCACGCCCCCTCCAGAGGGCAGCCATTTCGGTAAGCTTGAGCCGCTGAAGATCTTGGTGACTCCCTCCAGACGGATCTCCGCCACGTTATGCCTCCTTATGATCTGAACCGCAGCAGTTACCAGGGATCAGCTCATGAGGACTGACAACCCGGTAACTGCGAACTCAAAACAAGCCTTGGTCATCATTATAAAAGGTTGAGGGAATGGCGCAAACGGTGAGGTTCGCCTTGCATGGAAAGCTCGGTGGATGTATCCTGCTAAGGGAAAGCGTTGGAGCGAAAGCAAAAGGCTTCTCATGCATCCAAGGACTAGGTGAGATGACCAAACATACCGTCCTCATTGCCGTTCCCCGGCCCTTACGGGATATGATTCTGACGAAGGAAGCTCTGGCGAAGCTGTGCGGCTTTGCTGAAGTGACCCTGAACGAGGATGGGCGCAACTGGACGGCGGAAGAAATCCGCGACCGTCTCCCCGGCGTGGAGGCTTTGATCACTGGCTGGGGCATCGCCAAGCTGGACGAGGCGACCTTAAGCAAAGCGGATCGCTTGCGCATCATCGCCCACGCAGCAGGCAGCGTCAAGTTTTTCGTTACCGAGGCCGTCTTCAAACGAGGGATCGTGGTCACCCACGCGGCAGCGCGCATCGCCGACTCGGTAGCCGAGTTTACCTTGCTCATGGCCCTCATGGGCTTGCGTCGGCCCCATGAGTTGGATCGCGAGATGAAGGCGGGCCTTTGGCCTCGCAGCCAGGAAAGAGCGCTCTACGAGATCGCGGGCAAGCGGGTTGGGCTGCTCGGCCTGGGTTATGTGGGGCGCAGGGTCGCCAAACTCTTTCAGGCCGTAGGCGCGAAGGTCTGGGCCTATGACCCCTACATTTCGCCCCAGCGTGCGGCGGAGTTGGGTGTGCACCTAACAGGATTGGATGAGCTGTTGCAAGGATGTCAAATCATCTCCGTGCACCTGCCCATCACCGAGGAGACGCACCATTTGCTTGGAGCGCGCGAGTTGGCTCTGATTCCTGATGGGGCCATCTTTATCAACACCGCACGAAGTTGGGTGGTAGATCAGGAAGCGATGATCGCCGAGCTCGCTAAGGGACGCTTCTGGGCCGCGCTGGACGTGTTTGACGTCGAACCCTTGCCGGCCGAACATCCCCTGCGACGCATGGATAACGTCTTCCTGACTCCGCACACCGCCGGTTATACCCGCGATTGTTACTCTAGCCTGATGGCCCTGGTGATCGATGAGTTGGAGCGCTATTTTAAGGGAGAACCACTCCGATACCAGGTAACACAAGAAATGCTGGCCACGATGGCCTAAGAACACACATTATTCCAAACGAAGGGGTGAAGCGAGAATGCGCGAGATGACCATGCGTGAGCGGATCCTGGCCGTCGTCCAAGGGCGGGAAATGGATCGGGTGCCCTTTGTGATGTACGACGGCATCCTGCCTGTAGCGGAGGTCCAACAGCACTTGGGGCGTAAGCGCATCGGTTTGATGCGCTGGAGCAACGTGCATCGCGTGGAGACTCCCCATTGCTGCTTTGAAACCCAAGAGTACTACCGCGGTGAGACCAAATGGCAACGGATCACCTTGCATACCCCCGCTGGCTCCATCTACGAGGAGCGCGCCTTTGAACCGGTCTACGGTAGTAGCTCTATTCGCAAGCACTATGTGCAGGAGCCGGAAGATTACGAGGTGTTGTGGGCTTATCTGAACGACGGTATAGTGGTAGAGGATTATGACCATTACTACCGCGATGCGGCCGAGCTAGGCGACGATGGCGTGCCTTTGGTGGCCGTGGAGCGCTCACCCTACCAGCAACTCTGGGTACAGTGGGTGGGATTGGATCAGCTCGGCTTCCACTTTGTGGATTGCCCTGATCGCGTAGAGAAGACCATAGACCTCCTCCGAGCTCGTGCGCGCAAGATCTTTGAGATTGCCCGGCGTTCTCCTGCGCCCTTCATTGACTTCCCCGATAACATCACCGCGCCGGCTATCGGCCCGAAGCGTTTCAAGGAATACTGTGTGCCCCTCTATAACGAGCTGGCCGATATGCTTTCCGAGCGTGGGGCCTTGGTTTTCGTGCATATGGATGGCGACCTCAAGCCCCTTTGGCAGGCGATCGCCGAATCCAAGGTGGGCGGACTGGATTCCTTTGCCCCTGCGCCGGATAACGACACCACCGTCGCCGAGGCGGTGGCCCTGTGGCCGGAGAAGCGCCTCTTCGTCAACTTCCCCTCGTCGGTGCATTTGCGCCCGGCAGACCAGGTGCGCGCCGAGGCGGAGACGATCCTTGCCGCGGCAGGGCATACGGGTAGATTACAAATTCAGCTCTCGGAGAACGTGCCTTACGGCGTCTGGCGCACCAGCCTGCCGGCCATCGCCGAAGCCATAGAGGCCTTTGGCAAGCCATGAGACACAAAGAAGATGGAGCTACGTTTTCTTGCTGACGCTATGCTGGGGCGCTTAGCGAAATGGCTGCGCATCCTAGGATACGACACGCTATACAATCCTTCCTGGGATGACCTTTACCTTGTGCGTCTAGCCCGTGCCCAGGATCGTATCCTTCTCACCCGTGACACCGAACTTGCGCGCCGCCGAGGCGTCCGCGTACTCGTCCTGAAAAGCGAGCGATTGGAGGAACAAGTCCGACAGCTCCACCGCGACCTGGGCCTGGGCGCTGTGGCCCCGTTTTCGCGCTGTCCCGTCTGTAATACCCCGCTGGAGGAGATCAGCAAGGACCAGGCTTGGGGACAGGTGCCGCCGTATGTGTTTGTCACCCAGAAAGAGTTTCGTCTGTGCCCCTCCTGTGACCGCTTCTACTGGCGCGGAAGCCATTGGGAACACATGCTGGAGCTTGTAGCCGGCTGGAAAGGGGTTTAGGCTTGCCTCTATCTCAGCCCACGAGTATAATAGGGATAAGCTGAGGAGGGTCGTTATCCGCACTTAAAGGCCAAGGAGGAAGCTCTGGAGCTTTTAGACATCGCACAGTTCATCGTAGATACCATCGCGGCGAAAATGGGTTCTGACATCTTATTGTTGGACCTTTCCCACGTCACGTTAATCGCCGACTATTTCGTTATCGCTACAGCGGATAGTGAAAGACAGATCGGGGCGATTACAGAGGATTTAGTGGAGCAGCTCAGAACCAAGCAGGGCTTGAATCCCCTTTCTATCGAAGGCACACCATCTTCGGGCTGGGTGTTGCTTGACTATGGTAGCATCGTTGTGCATCTCTTCTCCGAGGCCCAACGTAACAAATACCAATTAGAGAATTTCTGGAGCAATGCCCGTACCGTCGTGCGCATCGCTTAAAAAAAGTTGGACAGGCCTTTCAAAGCCTGTCCAACTTTGATTTAATCACAATTCAAATATCCAGCGGTCGGTCTCCCTCTCCCAACTGATCAGCTCATCCGCCCCGAAAAACAGGTCCAGCTCCCTAGCGGCTGTCTCTGCGCCATCGGAGCCGTGTACGAGATTACGCCCGATCTCCAGAGAGTAGTCAGCGCGGATGGTGCCGGGAGCAGCATTGACCGGGTTCGTTGCGCCCATCGTGCTGCGCACAACCTCAATCGCCTTGGGCCCTTCCAACGCCATGACGACCACCGGCGCAGAAGTAATGTAACGGATGAGGCCAGGGAAAAAAGGCTTGCCCTCGTGTATGCTATAGTGCCGGCGCGCTAGGGCCTCGTCGATTCGCATAAGCTTCATACCCACGATTTTGAGTCCTCGCCGCTCAAAACGAGAGATGATCTCGCCGACAAGCCCGCGCTGTACGGCATCCGGCTTAATGATGACCAATGTTCTTTCCATTTGCAGCGGGAATCCTCCTTTACGTATGAGCTGATGGCCAAGTCCCGCGGGGGAAGGCGGGTGACCTTAACGCGAGGGTGACCTCAGGGAAGCTTTCTCCCGGGCAGCCCTTAGTAACTCCCCAAGGCCTGGCAAATCCGGATGGCGCCGGTTGAGTAGATCCAAATCGTGGATGACCTCATTCAAAGTTGTATAGTCTTCTTGGACCAAGAAACTATACTCCGCTAACGCCTGATCCAAGATGCCGTCTTTGCAGAGCAAGCGGGCTAGGTCCAGGTGGGCCAGATAGTCATCGGGATGCTCCTGCACGTATTCACGCTGCAGGTCGGTCAGAGAGAGCTCCAAGCTCGCCTCATCCGCCGATGTTTGAACCACAAGTTCCTGAACCTGGGGAGATCGGCCAAGACTTGCATCGCCAGGTTCGCCCTCTTCCAACGGAGATCCCTCAGAAGGCGCCGAGGGCCTTGCGTCCCCTCGCGGTTCTCGCGTTTCCTCATCCCCTTCTGTGACTTGGCCGAGCTGGCCCTCGATGACGATGCTTTCTACTACTCCCTCCTCATCGTCCACCAAGTAAGGCAGAGCTAGCTCGGGAACATCCTCGGCCCTCAAGGGGAGCCGAGCTGTGCGTGGGGGCAGCACAGAGCGAGAGCCAAAGATAGCTTGCGCAACGGCATTGTCTGGGTCGAGGGACTGGGCTTTCTGGAGATATGCCCGTGCCCAACCGTCTTGATCGGTGTTCAACCAAACCTGGCCTAGGATAAGGTTGGCCTTCAAGCAATTGGGCAGCTCGGCCAGGATGCCCTGGCAGACGACAGCGGCATCTTCATATTGCTTATCGTGCCAGAGAGCTTCGGCGAGAGCGACGCGCAAGTCCAGGCGCCGAGGATCCGCCGCAACGAGCTCGCGCAATTCCTGGATCGCTTTAGCATAGAGCTGGCCTCGCAGATAGGTGCGCGCCAAAGCTGCGCGCGTCATCTTGAGGCGCCCGATCGGGAGATCGCGTTGGGCGTAAGACTGGCGCAGCCGGTGACGTAGCTCTTGGTCTCCAGGGGAAAGCTCAAAAGCCCTTTCCAATGACTGGCGGGCTTCCTCCGACCGCCCTTGCCGCTCATAAATCGTGGCCAGCCCGATATAAGCGGAAAGGTTCTCTGGATCGGCGCTCAACACTCGACGGAATAGATCCATAGCTTGTTGGTCGTTCCCAATGGCAAGGGCCGCCTGACCCAGGACACGATAAGCGCCAATGTATTTAGGAAAGGTTTGCAAAATGCGGCGGCATATGGCTACCGCCTCGTGAGGCTTGCCAGCCTGCACCAGTCGCAAAGCCTCCTCATATCGTCCTCTCAGGGTAAGGTCGGCCATGCCCCCTCTTCTCTCCTCCGCGGCCCCTTGGGCACCGTCCAGTGGCGAAACCATTATGCGCGGAGGGGGACTTCATGTCAACAGGAACGGCCCTTGCATCTACCCGTACCTAAAACCGACGCGCATAGCCCACTCCGCGATAGATGAACCCTTCCGGCGGGGTAAAGGCGTTGCGGCCATCCACGATGATGGGCCTGCGCATCCAAGATTTCACCTGCGAGAGATCCAACGCCAGATATTGATCGTGGCGCACCATGAGCGCCAGACAATCCGCATCCCTCAGAACCTCCTCCAGAGAGGTATTAAGACCGCGCACGTAAGGGTCATGAATGACCGGACGAACGCCCCAATCTCTCAAACGCTGCACAAAAGGCTCCGTGGGTGTGTTGCGCGTGTCATCCGAGTTCTCCAGGTAGGCATAGCCCAGGACGGCAACCTTAGCCCCTTCCAAGGGCACACCGGCCTCGCCGAGAGCTTCGGCCACCAGGTCGGCCATATGATAGGGCATCCCGTCGTTCACCGCCCGGGCCGTGGGCATGAGCCTGGCGTTCAACCTCTCACTGCCCCAGGCGATGAGCAACCACGAGTCTTTGGGAATACAATGCCCGCCGACGCCCGCGCCGGGCAAATGCACGTTGCGATAGGGTGACTTGTTGACCAGCTCACGCACCTGCCATACATTGGCTCCAAGGTCCTCGCAGATCAAGGCCAATTCGTTAGCGAAGGCAATCTGCACATCCCGATAGGCGTTCTCCGCCGTCTTGACAACCTCCGCCGTGATGCAATCTACCGGATCCAATTCCCCTTCCACGATGTGGCGATAGAGCTTGACGGCCAACTCCGCCGCCTCAGGAGACATCCCCCCCACCACACGATTGAGCTTGCGGATGTTGTAAAGCAGCTTCCCGGGCATCACCCGCTCAGGGCAATGTACTAGATAAAAATCCTGGTTTGCTCGCTTACCCGAGGCCTGCTCCAGCTCGGGTTTGACGATCAGCTCCATCGTCCGCGGGGCAATCGTGGATTCAATGATAACCAGAGCACCCCGGGCCAGATGCGGCCCCAGCCCGCGCAAGGCGGCGCGCAAGGCACTATAGACGGGCTTGTGGGTATCCGGCTCCACAGGGGTCTCGGTGGCGATAAGAATGACCTGGGCCTCCTCGCAAGCACGATAGTCGGTTGTCGCTCGCAGCTTTCCCTGGGCTACGACTTTGGCCACCAACTCGGCCAGCCCCGGCTCCTTGCCCTCAATCGGACACAACCCGCGATTGATCATCTCCGCCTTCTCGCGGTCGCGCCGTATCCCGATAACTTGGAATCCCGCCTCGGCAAACATACAAGCCACAGGCAACCCCACGTAACCAAGGCCGATCACACAGATAACCGCTTGCTTCTGCTCGATCTTTTCAGCCAGTTCAACAAACGTCATACATCTTCCCTTCATTCGTATCAGATGAAAACGACCCGATGCTCTAGCCCTGAGGTCACCAGAGCCTGGGCCAGTTCAATCGCCTTGAGGCCATCCAAGCCGGTCACGGGCACGGGGATGCGCCCTTCTATGGCGGCGATGAAGCTCTCCAACTCACTACGCAGCGGCTCTTTTTTAACGACAGCGTAACGGATCATGCGCCCCTCACTGACACCGCGAAGCACCTGGATCGTCGTCCAGTCGCTGCCATTGGCCACAGCGTTCTCGTAAAAATAGAGGTCTTGCGTCAGATAATCCACACGGAACATGCCCCGCTCGCCGGTAACATAAACCTCGCGGATCTTGGTCGGTGTTAGCCAGTTGGTGCTCAGAGTGCCCACCGTCCCATCGGCGAAGCGCACCATGCCGCTGAGCAGGTCTTCGCGATCCGTGTGGATACGCCGCTGCGTCTCAGCGTAAACACGCACGATCTCGCTGCCGGTCACATAACGCATGATATCCAGGTCGTGCACGGCCAGGTCAATCACCACCCCCACATCGCGCACGCGAGCGGGGAAAGGCCCTTGACGGTGGGCATCGATCTGAAAAACTCGCCCCAATTCGCCACTTGATAAGTGTTCTCTCAGGGCGATGACCGCCGGGTTAAAGCGCTCAATGTGCCCCACCATCAATTTCACGCCCCTTCGCTCGGCAGCCTCAATGATCTCCTGACCCTCCTGGACGGTGAAAGCTAAGGGCTTTTCAATCAACAGGTGAATCCCCTGCTGGATGACCTGAAGAGCTATCCTGTGGTGATCGGCCGTAGGCACTGCAAGGCTCACGGCCTCGGGCCTCTGTTCATCCAACATGCGCTGGTAATCGGTATAAGCCAGGCCCCCATAGCGCCTACTCGCCTCGGCCGCGGCTTGCCCGTTAATATCCGCCACACCCACGATCTCCACACCAGGGATCTCCGAGTAAACGCGGGCATGGTTGCGGCCCATAGCCCCCACACCGATAACGGCCACCTTCATCACGAGCGTCCTCTCTCTAACTGGGCGAAAACATCTCCAGGAATGGTGACGCTGGTCCGACACTTGGGGCAGATCAGCTCCACAGGCGACGATTTATCGGGCAGCTCATCAGACTTGGTTTGAAGCTTTTCCCCACAAGGGCAAACAAAGCCCCGCAGCCTTGCCGGGTTGCCGTAAACCAGGCCATAATCGGGCACGTCATGAGTAACGACCGAGCCCGCGCCAACCATCGCCCAACGGCCAATGGTGATCCCACAGACGATAGTAGCATGAGCGCCAATTGCCGCCCCATAGCGCACCAAGGTCTCGCTGACTTGCCAATCTTCAACTGTCTTGAGCGTCCCATCGGGGTTGATGGCCCGCGGCCTGAGGTCATTGGTGAACACGCAATGCGGCCCACAAAAGACGCCATCTTCCAACGTCACCCCACGATAGAGCGAGACACCGTTCTGGATCTTGACGTTGTTCCCAATGCGTACGCCCGAATCCACATAGACTCCCTTGCCGAGAATACAATGGCGGCCGATCACACTACCCTCGCGGATCTGACATTGCTGCCAGATCTTGGTGCCTTCTCCAATCTCTGCCTGGGGCGAAACGTCGGCGGAAGGGTGGGCGAAAAAGTTGCGCTCCATGCACTTCTCCTCAATGAACTGGAACAAGGGCGGCCTAGTAAGCGGCCCATACACGAAATCATACTACGCTTACTCCCTCTCTGCAAGCGATGGGGCCAAGGCCAGTCCTCTCTCGTAGCCGAAAACAGCGGTTACATGGCCAGAGGGCTTCGCCAAGGTTACGGCATGCCGGACTTAGTAGGGCGAGCTGAGGGCTTCTAGATAGTAGAAATGGGCGTATGAGATGGGTAAAATGTTGAAGGACGGGCACGTTCCTATAAAAAGCCTGCGGACAAGGAGAGCAACCATGAAAGAGCTTCGCTTCTCGGCCAACATCAACACCTTCAACGCCTGTGCGGATCGCTATGTTCTCTCCGGCTACGGCCAACGCCTGACGACAGAAGAGCTCATCGCCGCTGCCACAAAGGTGGAGGGCCTCACAGGGCTAGAGGTCGTCGGCTTCTGGCACGTTAACGACGACAACGTCCACCAAGTGAACCGGCGTATCCGCGACGCTGGCTTCCAGGTGACCTGTGTCACGCCGGATATTTGGGCTTCGGCCCAATGGGGGAGGGGATCCTTCACTTCCAATGATCCGAAGGTGCGCCGCGCAGCGATTCAGGAAGTGAAGAAATCTATGGAATGGGCGCGGCAGATGGATTGTAAGGTGGTGGATCTGTGGTTTGGGCAGGATGGCTATGATTACCCTTTACAGGCTGACTATATGGCCGCTTGGGATCGTCTAATTGAGGGTACCATAGAGTGCGCTGAGCATTTGCCGGACGTCAACCTAGTCATCGAGTACAAACCCAAGGAGCCCCGGACGCATTGCTTTATCAGCACTGTGGGCAAGACCTTGCTCCTTCTGGAGAAGGTGAACAAGCCCAACGTGGGAGCCATGATCGATGTAGGCCATGCCCTTATGGCCTACGAGGTGGCGGCCGAGTCGGCCGCCCTATTACAGTACTTTGGCAACAAGCTCTTTTACATGCACTTTAACGACAACTGGCGCCTATGGGACGACGACATGACCGTGGGCATGGTGCACACGGTGGAAATGCTAGAACTGCTTTACTGGCTGGATCGCATCGGATACGATGGCTGGTATGCTCTGGACATCTTCCCTTACCGAGAGGATGGTGTTCGTGCGGCCACAGAATGCATCCGCTGGATTCAGGGCTTGCATGCCCTGCTGGACAAGATCGGACGAGAGCGCCTCGGCGAGGTGATCGCCAACGGCGATGCGATGGCGGCTTCGGCACTGGTACGAGAGGCACTGCTAGGGTGAGGATGGGGCTCGTTAGCCTCGTCGCAATCCCTCAATAGCAGCACAGAGGGCGGCGATGTCGCCGATGCGTTCACCCAGAGCCGCCGGCAGCACGCGACAAACGGCATAGGTGCCCGGGAGGGCTTCCGCCTGCATCACCCTTCGCGCCGGCTCAAGGAGCAGTTCACCCAAGCGCACGGCCATGCTACCTAGGATGATGACTTCCGGATTGAGGATATCCGCCAAGATGGCCAGACCTTGTCCTAGATAATAGGCGACGCGTTCCACGACCTTCAGTGCGTCCGCGTCGCCCACAAGCGCCAAGTTGACGATCTCAGGCGTAGTCACCCCCGCGCCCCAGCGCTGGGGGAACATCTCCTGTGCATGGAACGCGAAAGCC
>Ga0078972_1006995_pt1 | contig 25802 bp, 34 predicted proteins | sample YelNatPaOPGAMG01_FD_67568 | JGI IMG/M metagenome (GOLD analysis project Ga0078972, IMG submission 67568) | Hot spring thermophilic microbial communities from Obsidian Pool, Yellowstone National Park, USA - OP-RAMG-01 (SPADES assembly) (version 2) | ecosystem: Environmental > Aquatic > Thermal...
CAAGCACATCGTATGTTAAGTTATATGCATAAATGTATCTGGTGTTAAAATTATTTTTTTCAAATATTATATTTCCGATCTTTATCTCTTTTAAAAAATCAGAGATCAATGCGATAGAAGTGTTTACCCTCTCGCTTGGCAGGTAAGTTGATTTTACACTGCCTAATGTAATCTTTTCATCAGAAAATTTCTCTCCTGCGCTTATGCTCTTAAAATAGCTCCAGAAATCCATATAATCGTAATTTTATTATACCTTCAACTTATATAAACTTATTAAACTTTAACTGTATTTATTTTTTGAGGGCCCGTAACTCAGCTTGGCCAGAGTGGCTGGCTTTTAACCAGCAAGTCAGGGGTTCAAATCCCCTCGGGCCCGCCTTTTTATGCTATTTTGTTTCGTTTGGCTTGACTGTAGGAAAGAGTATTACCTCTTTTATTGAAGGCGTATCGGTAAAGATCATGACAAGCCTGTCTATTCCTATTCCAATGCCTGCTGTTGGCGGCATGCCATATTCTATCGCTTCTAAGAAGTCTTCATCGCTTGGGGGTGCCTCCGGGTCCCCTTTTCTTCTCTCAGCATCTTGCTCTTCAAACTTCCTTCTCTGCTCTATAGGGTCTGTAAGCTCAGAGTAAGAATTTGCAAGCTCTTTGCCATCTATAAACAGCTCAAACCTCTCGCTTAACAATTTGTTACCCCTCTTATCCTTTGTTAACGGGCACATATATGCTGGGTAGTCTAAGACAAACGTTGGATCTTTTATATCTGGTTTTATATACTTGTCAAACAATGCATCTGCAACATGGTATGCGTTTTGCACAGGTGTTTTAAGCTCTTCCTTCTTAATTATCTCCTTGGCATTTTCATCAGTAATGGTGCTTACATCTATGCCTGACTTCTTTTTTATTTCGTCAACAAAATAAACCTTTTTGAACGGTGGCTTAAAATTCAACTTCTTTCCTTGGTAATCTATTTCATATCTGCCATAAAGTTCTTTAGCTAAGCCGCTCAACAGCTCTTCTGTAAGCTTCATATAGGTATTATAATCTCCATACGCTTCATAAAATTCTAGAAGAGTAAATTCAGGGTTATGTTCAGCATCTACATCCTCGTTTCTAAAATCTCTTGAGAATTCATATACCTTCTCTAGGCCACCTATTATAAGTCGCTTTAGGTAAAGCTCATCAGATATTCTTAGATACATATCAACATCAAGGTAATTGTGATGCGTCTTGAAAGGCTTTGCAAGAGCCCCACCATAAACAGGCTGCAGGATCGGTGTTTCGACTTCTATATAACCTTTCTTGTTAAGGAAGTTCCGGATATAGTCAATAATCCTTGTCCTAGTCCTAAATATATCCCTTACCTTCGGGTTTACTATAAGGTCAAGGTACCTCTTTCTATACCTTATATCTATATCCTTTAATCCGTGAAACTTCTCCGGCAATGTCCTGAGCGACTTTGCCAATATGGTAATTTCCTTTGCATCAACGCTTATCTCTCCTTTCTTTGTTTTTGTAACAATACCTTTTACTCCAATAATATCTCCTATATCAAGAAGCGGCATAAGCTTAATCGTTGCTTCATTAGCAACGCCAACCCTTGCCATTATCTGTATCTTATCTGTAGAATCAAGAAGATCATAGAAGTGAAGCTTGCCCATCTCCCTTTCTCTTACTATTCTTCCAGCTACGCTCACCTCTTTACCTTCTAACTCGCCATATTTATCTTTTATCTCTTTTGCATGGTGCGTCTGCTCGTAGAAGTATGGATACGGCTCTATGCCCATCTCTCTGAGCTTCTTAAGTTTTTCAAGCTTTATCTCGTCTACCATAGAATTCACAAATTTATGTATTACTTATCTTTTTATTTCTTTTATTTCTTTTGCTCTGCAAGAAAGCGAAGACATTGATGCATGTGAGGTATATCTTTAAATACTTTATTCATTAATTTATTAACTTGAAACCTATTTATAAAGGTTTTCAGGCAAATAATTAAATATGCCAGGGTGGCGGAATCCGGTAACGCGTACGCCTGGAGATAAACCTGCAAGCGTATGGCTCTTCTGAGCCTTCTGGGTTCAAAAGGTCTCTGAAAATCCCAGCCCTGGCGATTGGTGAGCTAATGAGTGATGGAAAAGCCCAAGCGAATGAGGCAAAGCAGCAAAAAAGAGAGGAGAAGAAGGAAGAAGCAAGCATAGTGAGAATCGCAGGTAGAGACATTAATGGTAATTTTAAAATTGTAAAGGCACTTATGCAGATAAAAGGCATTGGCAACACAATGGCCGAGGCTATAGCCAATGTTGCAGAGGAGAAGTTTGGCATTGATAAGTCGGCAAGGATAGGCATGCTTCCAGAGGATAAGGTAAGCAATCTTGAAGCTATAATGAAGAATCCGTTAAAGTTTGGCTTGCCTGAGTACCTTCTCAATAGGCGCAAGGATAGGGAGACTGGAGAGAGTATGCACCTTATAGGAAGCGATCTGACAGTGAGGGTAAGGCAGGATATCGATTATGACATAAAGATCCAGACATGGCGTGGCTTTAGGCACCAATACGGACAGAAGGTGCGTGGCCAGAGAACTAGATCTACAGGAAGAACAGGCGCAACTGTGGGAGTAACAAAGAAGGCTGCTGAGCAGGCCAAGAAGGCGGCTGAGCAGCAACAGGAAAAGAAGGAGAAAAAGTGATTGAATGGGTGCACCAAGAAGGCTAAGGAAGAAATTCGAAAAACCAACACTTATGTGGGATAGGCAGAGAATTGAAGAGGAGCATGCGCTTGTTGAAAAATATGGTCTAAGAAATTTAAAAGAGCTTTGGAAGGCTTCAACAGAACTTAGGCGCATAAGAAAGAATGTAAAAGAACTTTTTTCAGGTGCAGCAAGCGAGGAAAAGGGCAAACAGATCATAGGTAGGCTTGCTAGATATGGTATAGTGAAAAGTGATGCGACGCTCGACGACCTTCTAATATTAACTCCAGAAGCTTTCCTTGAGAGGCGCTTACAAACAGTTGTATTTAAGAAAGGGCTTGCAAAAACAATAAAGCAGGCTAGGCAGCTAATAACACATGGCTTTATAGCAATAAACGGCAGAAAGGTTACTGCACCAAGCTACCTGGTTAAGCTTGAAGAAGAAAAGGGTATAGGCTATTACAAGCCTTTTAATATAGAGCACAATATACTTTCTTCTGAGCCACGCTCAGCGTCTATGGGTGAAAAAGCTTCTAGCGAGGCTGAGCAGCAAGAGGAAGAGGCAGAAGAGAGTGAAGGAGAAGCATCGTAGGTGTTTTTATGACAGCAAAAAAAGAGGCACAAGCTCAAGCGGCAAAAGAGGAGAAGAAATCAAAGAAGGAAGAGATATCATATGAAACAGAGGTAATGCTAGCTCAGCAGAAACACAAGCCAAAGGGTATAAGGTGGGGTGTTGCTCATATTTATTCTTCTAAGAATGATACAATAATAACGCTTACAGATCTATCTGGTGCGGAAACAATAGCTGTAGGAAGCGGTGGAATGGTTGTTGATGCAGACCATGAAGAAGGCACACCATACGCAGCAATGCAAGCAGCTTACAAGGTTGCAGCAACTGCAATAGAGAAAGGAATAACCCACATTAATATAAAGATTAGAGCACCTGGTGGACATGGCTCAAAAACACCGGGTCCCGGTGCACAAGCGGTTGTTAGGGCACTTGCAAGAAGTGGCTTTAAGATAGGCAGCATCGAAGATGTTACTCCAATACCAACCGACACAACAAAGAGACCTGGTGGCAGGAGAGGAAGAAGGGTTTAATTCTTTTTACACTTTTTCAAATATAGAAAAGAAACAGCAGTATAGAGAGTATAATTGGCACCATAAGGTTGTCGTCTATTTTTATTCCCCAACTTTCAACGAATGCAGCAATAAGTGCAACAGGAAGTGCATATAAGTCAATAAAGGGATAACTCACAGCAAATACTGCGAAAAAATATGCTGATGATCCCTCAACGCTCTTCTCTCTATTGTAGAATATTCTATGCTTGCCAAACTTTACTCCAACGATTGTGGCTAAAGGGTCGCCTATAAATATGGCAGCAAGTACCGCTATCAAAAAGTTTCTTGAAAAGATAAAGCCCATCGCAAGCAATGCACCAAGCGCAAGCCATATCGCTCCTGAGCCGAAGTATGTATTCTTCCTCTCGAATTTATAAAGCATTCTAGAAAATTTGCCCTTTGAGATTATTGTGTAACTCCCTAGTATAAAGCCCATAATTATAAGTGCAACTATTAATTGCCTTGGATCAGGAAGAAGCGCTGCGAAAGAGATTATAGCTATGCCTATAATAAGATGAACAACATCCCTACTAATCTCAAGCCTCTTGTTCTCCTTTTTGTTTTCACTCTTTTCAATAAGCTTGAGCATACTTGGCATAATCCCAAGAAAGCCGCTCTGAGCTAATAAAATGCCACTTTTGCTGAATGGCAGGGCAACAAGTAGCAATATGCTAAAAACAATACCTTTTTTGCTTCCATAGTTAGTTGCAAGCAGGTTAAAGAGGAGTAGAAGCGAGAGATATAAAATAGCCTCTATGCCCCTACTCTCTATTTCAAACAGAATAAACCCAAAAGCGAGGAAGAGATAGATACTTAAATTAAATTTAGAAAACGATTTTATGTCTAAGTATAATTTATATATTAGAAGTAATGCAAATACCAGCAATAGAAAAAATGTCATGACAACGTTCCCAGGTTCTCTAGATTTATCTTCTTCAGTGCAGCCTCTGGATTGTCATAATAGAGTTTTGCAAATTCATTTATGCTCTTAAGGTCTGTCATGCCAAGCTGATTAAGCCTCTCCAAGATCTTTGCCCTTCTTTCTTCTTCTATTATAATCTCGGATGGCGGATAGCCGGTGAGCCTTGATAATGTATCTCTATACGTTACACTTGGAAGTATATCAGAGCTTTTGTGTGTTTTATAATCGTATGTGTATAAATCAGAAAGAAGAACCTGCGTCTCTATTCCAGATATCTCTGATACCTGTGTTACCTTTCTAACAAATTTACCGTTTTCAAATACCTGCGATACAATTATTATAACATCAATAAGCGGTATTATATCCATCTCAACATTCATTGGCGTATGCTGCAGTCTTGTAACAACATCTCTCGCAGTTGCTGCATGTATTGTACCCATTGCAATCTTTCCTATATTCATAGCTGTCATCATATCTTTAGCTTCTGCGCCCCTTACCTCACCTATTATAATTCTGTCAGGCCTCATTCTCAATGAATTTTTTACCAAGTCCTCCATGCTTATTGTTGGATCTGTCTCTAGCCTAACACAATTCTCCTGTGTTTCTGTATTTAATTCATATGTCTCTTCTATTGTAACAATCCTTTCCTCAGGTCTGAAGAAGCTAAACATCGCGTTGAGAAGCGTTGTCTTACCGCTTGCTGGCATTCCACCTATAAGTATATTTGCGGGCCTGACCTTTAGACCATCTGTATAAATCCAAAGCCTGGCTGCGAGCTTGTAGCTCATTTCTCCTCTGTTGATAAGATCTATTATACTCATTGCCTTGCCTTTGAAATTTCTAATTGTTATGTCAGCACCAAGCGGTGAATCCACTATATTTACTCTAGATCCGTTTGGAAGGTGAACATCAAATATTCTCTCATGAGATACTGCTGTGGTTGCAAACATCTTGAACTTTTTAACAAGAAGATCAAGTTCAAACCTGCTCTCTATTTTTTCAGGAGCTTTTACCTGGCCTGCTTGTGTTGTGTAAAGAAATATGTTCTCTGTGTTGTTAATCATAATGTCTTCTACATCTGGATTGCTTAGATATTTGTTTATTGGGTAAAAATTTGTTGCATCAGCAATTACTCTTTCAATATCTTCTTTGCTTGCGCTTGGATTTATGACTTTAGCAACACTCTCTATATATCTGGCCTTATCCTGTTCGCTTGGAAGAGTGTTTAGAATACCTCTAAGTTGATCATAAACCTGTGCTTCAAAAATCTTAAGTTCGTTTTCTTCCAAACCAATCACACTTATTTAACATATAGCAACTACACTATAACATTTCAATATATAAAAATATTTGTTTGCTTCTAACCTACTATATTTTCAACAATTTCATTTGGATTGTATTTGACTAATTTTTCATAGCCTTCTCCTGTTCCAAAATAAACGATTGGTATATCTGTTTCGCTCAATATTGAGAGCGTGTTGCCTCCTTTTGCATCACAGTCAAGCTTTGTTAGTATAATTCCGTTTAACCCTATTGCTTCGTTAAACTCCTTTACCTGTTCTAGCAATGCATTTCCAGCAATGCTTTCTCCAACAAAGATCTTTAAGTCTGGTTTCGCAACCCTGACTATCTTCTTCATCTCTTCTAAAAGGCTTTTGTTTGTCTCCTGCCTTCCAGCGGTATCGATAAGAACCGCATCAATGTGGTGTGCCTTAGAATATGCAATCGCATCGAAGGCTATGCTTGCTGGGTCAGCCCCATAATTTCCTTTTATTATTGGCACTCCGAGCCTTTCAGCGTGCATCGTTAGCTGCTCTATTGCTGCAGCTCTGAAGGTATCGCTTGCTGAGAGCACACAGCTCAAGCCAGCATCCTTTAACATCTTAGCTATCTTAGCTATCGTTGTTGTTTTGCCTGCACCGTTTGGCCCTAGGAAGAGTATCTTTACAGGCTCGCTTCTCTCTACGTTTCTTTTTTCTTTAACAAAGCTGACAATATCCATATTAGATGATTTTGAAAGGGTTTGCAGAAGGGCCTCTCTTATAACAGCATTTATCTCTTTTTCTATATTTTTAGAATCAACCTCTCTTCCAACAAGAAGCTCCTTTAGTTTTTCAACAAATTTTTCAGCAACATTATAGTTAACATCAGCCTCGACTAGAGAGAGTTTAAGCTGTTCTAGCATCTCATCTATATCTTCTTCCTTTATTTTTACTTTCTTGAAGAACAAGCCTTTTATTTTTGTAGTCGCTGTTATCTCTGCTTTTATCTTTTGCACCTCCTCTTCTGCTTTTTTCTTCTTTACTTCTTCCTTCTTTTCCACTTTTTCTTCTTTGCTCTCTTCTCCCTTCTTTTCAACTGTTTCTTCTTTGCTCTTCTCTACTACACTACTTTCTTTTACCTCCTCTTCTTCCTTCTTCTTAAAAGAGCCTACAAAATCAGAAAGTTTTTTCTTTAATGACTCAAACATTTGAATTACCGATTTTTTCCAGTTCAAAGGCGACATCAATAAGGTTCTTTTCTATCTCTTCTTTCCTCTTGTTTAGCTCTTTGATAAGCTCCTCCCCTTTTTGCTTGTTCTGCTTAAGAAATGCCTTTGCCTCCTCGATGCTCTTTTCTATAAGGTAGCCTGAGCCTACATATACTAACGCTTTATCTACTTTGTTAAGCTTTGCCTCTATATACGTGCCTCCTTCAAGGTTTAGCAATATATTGCTACTTTCAAGCATGCCTAGATTTTCGAGCACATCAATATTTCTTTGGGTGGCGTTATAAACCAAGTTATAATTTGTTATCTCATTAAGCAGGTTTTCATACTCTTGTATGTACAAGCTCTGAAGGTAACGTAGCTGTTCTATAACCTCTTCTTTATTGTTTGCCTCCATAATATCATTATTTTTATTAAAAGATTATAAGTCTAACGAGCCTGCGATCCTCGCAAGCTCATAGCCTGTTGTAAGTTCGCCTATAGCTAGGCCTTTTGAGTTTGCAATGCTACTAAGCCCTATGTTTAGAGAACCTAGATTTGCTGTAGATTGCTCGCCCTTAAACCCAACAATCTCTTCTATTCTTTTTTTCTCTTCTTCGCTAATCCTGTTGTTGAAGACTATGCCTTTATTTGTAAGTATATTGTTTGCACCAACCGTGCTAAATCCGCCTATACTCGATTTTACTACCTCTACATCAAGAACATCTTGTATGAACTTCTCTTCCTTTTTGTTATAGTGTGGATTTACTATGGCTATTTTATCATTCACAAGAATATTATTTCTAATCGCATTAAGGTCTGTATCAAAAACCCCTATCTCTACGCCATTAATCTTCTCTTTTAGCTCTTCTAGCTCTCTCTCATCGATTATCTTTGGTAGCAAGATGCCTTTTGAATTAGCCACAGCATATATGCCCACAAGCTGTGATGAATCTATAGTTAAGTCGAACTTTTCAGTATCTAATGCTTTTGCTATATTCTCTGCCTTCTTTTGAGGTACGCCCTTTCCAAAAAGGCAGAAGCTATCCGTTGCAAAGCCATATATGCCGATATAGCTGTTGCCATAAATTTCTGTTTTTATCACGCTCATAAAAAGAAACCTTAATCATTTTTTCTGCTTAGTGCTATTGCTATCGTTACTAGTATTCTTTGCCTCTTTCGCAGCTTCTTTGCTCTTTCCTTCGCCAGCTTTTTCTTCATTGAAGAATTTCGCTCTAATGAGCTCACCCTCTTTCTCAACCACTATTTTTACAGCTTCCATCCTCCTTGCTGCTAGCTGTACCCTCCTGCTGAGTTCTGGATCAATAATAACATTATAAGGCTCTGCGTGCAAAAGCTTTGCGGCTCTTTCTCTAACATAGCTAATCGCAATGCTTCTCCTTCTAGGCTTATGCACCTTGCTAAGCCTCTTTTTCAGATTTATGTTGAGAACAGCCATAAAACTACCTTATCCTGAGCTTTCTATGCCTCCAATCCCTCTGGAATTTATTATATTCTATCTTCCTATGTGTTCTAAGTATAGCAAGCACTGGTATTCTCCTATTTTCCTTTAGCTTTTTCCCAAGCCTAAGCTTTTTTTCAGCACTTTTTTTGCTCATAAAAACACCTTACTTGTGTTTAAACTCGATCTTTGGCTCTGGTCTGGCTGTAAGCTTTGCAAGGAGGTCTACAAGCTGTTTCTCTGTTATCCTCCCTGGAAGCCTGTTTGTTTGAGCCATTGAGATTATAAGATCAAGCAGCTGAGCATATAACTCATAGTTTGAAACTCTTACGTTCATAAGCCTCTCGTAAGCTGCAGGCTCAAGGTACTGCCTCACTATTGCCCTTTTCTGCTGCTCTATCTGCAGCTCTTTAAGCCTCTTTGCTATTGCTTTTTTAAGCTCCTTCTCTTCATCTTCATCAGGCACCGCTCCCACCTTTTAGGATTTCGTTGCTTATCTTATCGAGAAATGCCCTGCCAGCATTTGTTATCTCACGGCCTGATTTGCCTTTTTTAACATAGCCGAGCTTTTCAAGTGCATTGAGTGCATCTCTTATTATGCTTCCACCAGCCTTGTAGTGATGGTGCCTTCTTACGCCATGCTCCTTTCTGTTGCCATACCTTGTTCTTAGCCTTGAAACACCTATAGGTCCATTTAGATAAACTTGTCTAAGCAGAGAAGCGCATCTTATATACCAGAAATCATTTTGCTGCGGAATTCTATCTCTACCAGCGCCGCTTTTTACAAAATCCACATAAGCAGGCTTTGTTATGCCTGCTTCTTTAAGCTTTTCTGCGGTCTTCTTTATAAGCACATTAGCTTCTACATCTTTTACATTTGCCATAAAATTACCTCGAGTTAAAGAGAACAAATAATCTTTTATAATTTTTATTTACTTTAGTTTTTAAACCTTTTTATTTCTAGATTTAAAACGCAGGTTGTAAAAATATGGGGATGGATAAATATATTAATATTTAGTAGTGAAAATTATAAAATCAAGAACCCCGCGTGATTTTTATGAAACTAAATATCATTGAGGATGAACCAAAAAGCTTGATAGTGGAGTTTGATGATACTGATAGAGGCATAGCAGAACTTATAAGAGGGAAGCTCCAAGATAAAGCGGATGTAGACTTTGTAGCTGTTACAAAAACGCATTTCGAAGTAGGAAAGCCAAGGCTCATAGTAAAGTCTAACAAGAATCCAAAAAAGCTTGTTATTGATGCTATAGAAGAGATAAGAGAGGAGCTGAAGGATTTTAAAGCCCAGCTACCAAAGAAATAATATGAAAGAAGGTATACGTATCTTATCAGTTGATGATGCTCCTTTTGCTAAGGGTGATAGTGAATCACTTGTTGTAGGCATAGTGGCAAGAAAAGAAGTTGTAGAGGGTGTTATATCATTTCATGTAACTGTAGATGGCAACGACGCAACAGATAAGCTGATAAGCAAGATAAGGCAATCACGCTTTCTAAGAGAGATAAAGCTTGTAGCACTTAATGGTATAACATTAGCAGGGCTTAACATTGTAGATATAACAAAGATAAATTCTGAGCTTAACATACCTGTTCTGGCAATTACAAGAAAAAAACCAAACCAAAGGGCGATGGAGCGCGCTATAGAGAGATCAGGAAAAGGCGTTGAAGAAAAAATAAAGCTCCTTAGGAAAATAAATAAAGCTTCACTTAGCTCTCGTTCAAATGGTTTTTACATTCAGTATATTGGTATAGCGAGAAAAGAGTTAAGCACATTCGTAAATACTGCATACCAAATGTTGAGGCTTGCCCATTTAGTTGCGAGTGGTATTGTAAAAGGCGAGTCAAAAGGTAGGTTGTAGCAACTTATTTCTATTAATAAGGTTCTGGTTTGGTTCATATTAGTATATTTCTAATAATCAAAAATAAAAAAAATTGGCATTAAATTTATATTTGTTTTTAAGTAATATATAATTGATTACATGCCAAAAATTATAGAAAAGGAGAAGAAGGCTATTATAAAAAATGAGATGCTTAGATTTCTTAGCATAGATGGAAGAGCCAGCATCGACAGTATAAGTAAGCACCTTAAGATGCCAAAAGCAACAACATATTCTATATTCAATGAAGTAGTAAAAGAATATGGGCTTCATTTTGTACCTGAAATAGATCTTGAAGATATATGGAAGCACGAATTTATCAGAATAAGTAAGCACAAATCCACAAAGAGGGAGATGCGTGAAGAAGCGCTCGCAAAGATCCCTGAACTGGGTGTAGAAGAGTATATCACATTCATTAAATTCAATAAAGATGTGCCTAGCGATGAGGAGATAATGCGTGCACTCTCTAACTTTACAGTTCCTCAATTTGTTGCAAAATTGCATGGAGAAGAAGATTTAGTAATATATGAAGTTGGTAAGAGTTTTTACAGTCTAAACAAATTTTTGATTAGTTTTTCGAAAAACCTTAAGGATTATGATATGCTGGTAAATACAAGCAGAATTGTGACAACCTTTGGCTTTTTCCCCATTAGAAACGAGCTTATAGATGAGCTTATGCTTTCAGGCTCGGCAAAAGCTCTATTGGAAGGGCTAAACATAGATGGCAGGGGCGAAATAAAGGAGATCGCAAAGAGATTCTACCAAAAGCCAGAACTACTTCTTTATACGATGGAAAGGCTAAAAGAAAGTGGGCTTCTGAAAAGAGTAACTTATTTTGAGGCGCAGCCACAGAGCAACATAAATGGAATAATAAAGATAGCAATAACAAATGAATCCGATTTCATCGATTCGAGAAACAAATGGTTTGCTGAGCTTATAAAGATGAAGCCAGATGAGCATCTTAAATATGTATATATATGTGATATACTAAATCCTTCTGGCATTCTTGTTTTTGTAAACCTAAGCTCAAACGAAGAGATAGATAATTTGTTAAATAGTATGAGAAAGGTCCTCAAAGGTGTTGAAATAAGCTATATAACAATGACAAAGACACTTCTTGGGAATTTAGGGATAAGAAACTTTGACATGCGCTACTCTAGCCAATACAAACATTTAGAACTCGAAGGTCTTGTGCCGAGAATGCAAAGAAAGGAAGAAAAGATCAGAGCTTAGAAATTACATCAAGCACGTTGCTTTTGAATCTTACCTTGCCATGGTAGTCGTCACGTAGCATTACACGATTTCCTCTTAAGTTTAGCGTTGGGCAGTGAGTTTCGTCCGGCTTATCCCCTCCAGACAATATTATTGTTAATCCTTTATTCTTTATAATTTTCATAAATATCAAAAGATGTCTATTTTTAAACTTTTTATACCTTTCGCACATATTTGTAGTTGCTCTATAAAAAATTCATAACACCAAAAGCGTAAAGATTATAAAGGTATGTCAATATAATTATTAATGCTTTTTGATGCTTTTGGCGTTATTAGTGTGAAAATTGCGTCTCGCAATTGGATATAGTCTTGAGGAGTGCAAAGAGGCTCGCAATTGCTTCTTGTTGCGGCAAGAAGACTCCAGTCGATGCTGCTGGAGGGCACTGCTATCAGATTTCGACAGCCATGCAAGTTTGCCCAATGGCTTCATTGGGCGGCGTACGGCTCAGTAACGCGTAGTCAATCTACTGTAAGGAGGGGGATAACCTTGGGAAACTGAGGATAATACCCCATAGGCTAGGGATCCTGGAAGGGGCCTTAGCCGAAATGGTACGCAAATTGCAGCGCAACCGCCTTACAATGAGACTGCGTCGGATCAGGCAGATGGCGGGGTAACGGCCCACCATACCTATGACCCGTAGGGGCTATGGAAGTAGGAGCCCCGAGAAGGGCACTGAGACAAGGGCCCTAGCGCTACGGCGTGCAGCAGGCGCGCAAACTCCACAATGCGCGTAAGCGTGATGGGGGAAGTCTGAGTGATGCACTTCGGTGCATCTTTTGCCAAGTATAGCAAGCTTGGCGAATAAGTGCTGGGTAAGACGGGTGGCAGCCGCCACGGTAATACCCGCGGCACGAGTGGTGTCCACGATTATTGGGCTTAAAGCGTCCGTAGCCGACTGAAATAGTCTCATGTGAAATATAGGTGCTTAACACCTATGCTTGCATGAGATACTTTTCAGTTAGGGAGTGGGCGAGGTCGAGGGTACTTATAGGGGAGGGGTTAAATCCTGTAATCCTATAAGGACCACCGGTGGCGAAGGCGCTCGACCAGAACACATCCGACGGTGAGTGACGAAGGCTAGGAGAACGAATCGGATTAGATACCCGAGTAGCCCTAGCAGTAAATTATGCAGACTCTGGTGTTGCACTTGCTAAGAGCTGGTGCAGTACCGTAGGGAAACTGTTAAGTCTGCCGCCTGGGGAGTACGGCCGCAAGGTTGAAACTTAAAGCAATTGGCGGGGGAGCACACAAGGGGTGGATGCTACGGTTTAATTGAATCCAACGTCGGGAACATTACCTGGAGCGACGGCAAGATGATGGTCAGGCTAAAGACCTTACCAGATGAGCCGAGAGGTGGTGCATGGCGATCGTCAGTTCGTGGTGTGAACTGTCCGGTTAAGTCCGGTAAGTAATTGAGTGATGCTATGAAAGCGAAACTAAGCAAAGAATTGTGCTATATCGCTGGTCTTTCAAGGCTTAGCGATAGCGAAAAATCTCTAGTCTATGCTAAGAGCGAGATTAGAGAAATAATAGAGAAATTTGTAAGAGAAGCAATAAAGCTTGGGGTAGATCCAAGAAAGATAATAATAAATGAGAAAGAGAGCGAAGCAAAATTTTACCATTCAAAGCTGGCAAGGAATATAAGAGAGATAATAGAAAATGAGACAAAGATATTCAAGCATAGAAATGAGCTTTCAGCAAGCTTCGTAGCTGGCATATTCGATGCTCGAGGAGTTATAAAGAAGAGCATTGAAGTAAAGGGGCTCAAGCCAAGCGAGGCAGTTTTGCTAGAGGGCCTTGGAATACATGTAAAAGATAATAAGATTGCAAATGTAAGGGATTTTATCATGTTTATCAAAGGCTTTAGTGTTCGCATTGAGCTCACTCAATTGCCCGGTAACGAACGAGACCCTCGCTGACAGTTGCTACAGGTCTAGCGATAGGCCTGGCACTCTGTTGGGACCGCCTCTGTTTAAAGAGGAGGAAGGAGAGGGCGACGGTACGTCAGTATGCCCCGAATCTCCAGGGCTACACGCGGCATACAGAGGTTGGTACAATGGGTTGCAACTCCGAGAGGAGAAGCTAATCCCCTAAAACCAACCAAAGTTCGGATTGAGGGCTGGAACTCGCCCTCATGAAGCTGGAATCCCTAGTAATCGCTTGTCACCATCGAGCGGTGAATGTGTCCCCGCTCCTTGCACACACTGCCTGTCAAGTCATCCAAATGGGGTGCTAGTGAGGCGGCATCTTTATGGTGCTGTCGAACTAGTATTCTATGAGGAGGGCTAAGTCATAACAAGGTATCCGTAGGGGAACCTGCGGATAGATCACCTCAATATTAGTGTGCAAAGATTGCGAAAGCCTCGCATAATTTCCTCAAGACTATGCGCCAATAATAAGGTTTAAATAGTCTTATAACAATATAATAACGGGTTTATCTCGTTATATTATATATTATGTTTAAAGGTGAATGAAATGGCAGAAAAACCACACTTGAATTTGATCTTTATAGGACACATCGACCACGGCAAATCAACAACAGTCGGAAGGCTTCTATACGAGACAGGTGCTATTAGCGAGCAGGATATAAGAAAGATGAAGGAAGAGGCTGCAAAATATAACAAGCCTACATTCGAGTTTGCTTTCGTAATGGACCAGCTAAAGGAAGAGAGGGAAAGAGGAATTACAATAGATATAGCGCATAAAGAATTCCAAACACCCAAATACTACTTTACCATTATTGATGCACCTGGTCACAGGGACTTTGTAAAGAATATGATAACAGGTGCAAGCCAGGCTGATGCTGCTGTGCTTGTCATTTCTTGCGCAGATGGTGTTCAGGCTCAGACAAGAGAGCACGCATATCTTGCAAAGGTTCTTGGCATAAACCAGCTTGTTGTAGGCATAAACAAGATGGACGCGGTAAACTATGATAGAGTAAAGTATGAAGATGTTAAGGCTTCTATAATGAATCTGCTTAAGACGGTCGGCTATGATACTAGCAAAATATTAGCAGTTCCTTATTCAGCGCTCGCAGGAGAGAATGTTGCAAAGAAATCTGATAAGATGACATGGTATAATGGCCCTACATTACTTGAAGCACTTGATACATTCCAAGTTCCGCCAAAGCCAACAGACAAGCCATTAAGGCTACCAATACAAGATGTATACAGCATTTCTGGATTTGGTACTGTTCCTGTAGGCAGAGTAGAAACAGGTATTATGAAGCCTGGCGACCAAATCATTATAATGCCTTCAGGTGTAAAGACAGAGGTAAAGAGTATAGAGATGCACCACCAGCAATTGCAAAAGGCAGAGCCTGGTGACAATATTGGCTTTAACATAAAAGGTGTAGATAAGAAGGATGTTAAGAGAGGAGATGTAGTTGGTCCGGTAAATAATCCACCAACTGTAGCACAAGAGTTTACAGCACAGATAGTAGTTATTAACCACCCAACAGCTATAGCTCCTGGTTATACACCAGTATTCCATATACATACAGCACAGGTAGCAGCAACAATAACAGAGATTGTTGAAAAGAAGGATCCAAAGACTGGCCAGACATTGCAAAAGAATCCAGAGTTTATTAAGAATGGGGATGTGGCAATAGTTAAGGTAAGGCCAACAAAGCCTGTTGTTGTTGAAAAATACAGCGAGTTTCCACAGCTTGGAAGGTTTGCTATAAGAGATATGGGTCAAACTGTTGCAGCAGGCGTTGTACTAGATGTAGTAAAGAGGGAACAATGATTGCATGCCAACAGCTAGAATAAAGCTTATAAGCAGGAATGCAAACGATGTAAAGAGCATAGCAAACCAGATAATAGAGATAGCAAAGGCTTTGAATATTAAATATAGTGGCCCTATTCCATTGCCAACAAGAATATTAAGGATAACAACAAGAAAAACACCTTGTGGCGATGGAAGCCACACTTTTGAGCATTGGGAGATGCGCATACACAAATGGATAGTAGAGATAGAAGGTAGCGACCAAGCATTAAGGCAAGTAACAAGGATACCTGTTCCTGATACAGTACAAATAGAGATGACGTTAAGCTAATTTTATTTTTGTCTCTTTTTTTCCTTATTTCGACAATCGTAGATATACCAGATTTCTTTTTAAATCAGTTTGAATCTATATCTTCCTGATTTCTATGAACGCAACAAAGTCTAAATTTAAGAATGATAAAGATTTAGACCCTCTGGGAATTTTTAGAGACTTCAACGAAGCATTATTAGGGCTTAATAGAGGTAAAAGAAAAGAAGAAGAGGCAGAAAATCAAAATAAAAAAGAAGGGGGACCAAAAGCTCGCAGACTCTCTTTAGAAGATCTTCTTCCTTGATTTTTATCTTCTAATTTTATTTAGCGGTTGTTGCTAGTTAAAGAGTTGCTAGTGAAAGTATAGTACCTAGTCCTATGATGAATGCGATTATTCCTATTATTATTGCTGTCACTATTATCACTGCAAATGCCTTTAGGGCGCTTGTCTTTTGCTGTCTTGCAAGTGCCAATATCATTATTATAAATGCCCAGATCTCAAATATTATTAGCACCAATGCTCCCAAAGGTATTGGGCTAAGCCAATAGAACAGAATTGTTGGTACTATACCATATACCGTCGCTGTAAAGGTGTTTGAGTAAGGGTTGCTAAATACCTTGAAAAGCTTTCCAAATATGTGATAGAGGAATGCGGTAACAAAAAGAGATATTGGTATTATTACAAGGAACATTAATATGCCAGTTATTGCAAGCATTCCAGAAAACAGGCCAGACGACACAATGGATAGCCCTGCTGCAGATTTTGGCGGTACTACCAAAGCAAGTATTATGTATAAGATCAACGGTATTATGCTGATCTTATAGTAGAACGCAAGTGCTTCGCCGAGTTTTCTCTCTTTTTGGGTTGCATTTCCTGGGTGCAACATTATATTAAACCCTTCCTTTAGCTCATCTACTATTATCATAGCACCACGTTAAAAGTTAAGGTATAAAAGTATTTAAATCTTTATAAACATAAAAATAAGTGCCAAACGGCCATAGGTGCAGGGCAACGCCCGATCCCATTCCGAACTCGGAAGCTAAGCCTGCACACGGTATGAAATACTGCCCAATAGGGTGGGAAAGCATACTGCTGTTTGGCATTTGCTTATTTTTCTCTTTTATAAAGCTCCTCTACTGCACTTATTAAAATCTCTTTATACTCATTTTGAGGAAGCTCGTTACTAATTTTCTCCACCTTTTCCTTTGCTGAATTGCCGTATCTTTCTGCTATCTCTTTTGCATAGCCTATGCCATCATACTTTTCTATCAGCTCTCTAAGGAAATCAATCTCTTCCTTAGTCTTGTCTTTTCTTTCCTTGCTGTATATAGAATCAATCTTTTCTCTTTCTTCCTTTGTTGCGTTTTTGTATGTGTGGAGTATTATCAATGTTAATTTGCCTTCATAAAGATCGCCAAAATTCTTCTTTCCGAATTTTTTCTCATCGGCTGTCATGTCAAGTATATCATCTGCTATCTGGAAGGCTATGCCTGCATCTTTGCCTATACTTTTAAGCTTTTCAAGCATTTCATCGCTCTGGTTTGCAACTATTGCGCCAATCTGCAATGGCCCATAGACAGTATAGTAGCATGTCTTGCTATCAGCTATTCTGAAATAAAGGCTTTCATCAGCATTTGCAAGCTTTTTTGTGTTGTGTATGAAGTTGTTTTCTATATGCTGCCCTGCTACTGTATACTCAAGCATGTCATAAAACTTATCATATAGCCTTTTTCCCTTTACAGGCCCATATTTTATAGTATAATCATGCAGCATGCGCCACATCGCCATATGGCCAAGGTTGCTTGCATTCATTGCATGTATCCAGCCATATAGTTTTTGTATTGCAGGTTTACCCCTTCTAAGATCAGAATCGTCTTCGCAGTCATCCTGCATTAATATCCAGTCCTCAGATAGCTGCTGCGCAGCTGCTGGGAGAGTGAGCTCTTCCACACTTGCTCCAAAAAGTTGGCCACTTAACATTACAAGCCCTGGCCTTCTATAGCTACCCTGTCTGTCTATGTAATCCCTTGCTATCGTATAAAAATCCTTTGGTTCCTTTATCGGCACATAGCTGCATATTGTTGAATAAATAAGGTTCCTATATTTCTCAATATATTCTTTAAAGTTCATTATCTCACAATTATCTCTTTCATTCATGTATTTTTATCTTTTTTGATGCATATCGGCAATAATCTCTGATGGGGCATTCGTCGCATAGAGGCTTTTTCTTGCAAAACCTCTTTCCAAGCTCTACAAACTGTGCATGAAAATCTTTGTAGAGCTCAAGATCTGGTCTTAGCCTGCTTTCAAAGTATTCCTTTAGCTTATTATATTCTATCCCTTCATCTATTCCATATACTCTATGCATTATACGCCTTGTATAAGCATCTATAACAAATGTGGGCTTTTCTGCTGCATACAAAACTATAGAGTCAGCTGTTTCATTACCTATGCCATTAAGATCTAGCAACTCATTTCTTAATTCATTCTTATCTTTATCGAAGAACCTCTCTAGTGTTGAGTAGTTTGTTTTTATGTATTTAAACAGGTTGCTAAGCCTTTTTGCCTTTTGCTTATAAAATCCGCTTGGCCTTATCGCATCTTCAAGCTCCTTCGGCTTTGCGCTTGCTAGCCTTTCCAGGCTAAGCATCTTCCTTTCCTTAAGATTTTTAATTGCTTTTTCAACATTCTTCCAAGCGGTGTTTTGTGTTAGTATAGCCCCAACCACTATCTCTACTTTTGTATCTCCAGGCCACCAGTTTAGATAGCCAAAATTATCTCTAAGCTTTTTATAAAGCTCTGCAAGCTCCAGCATTACAACACTGGCTAAAGCTTTATTTCACCAGAGTCTATTGCCTTTATAATCTCTTTCGGATCCTTGCCTTCGCATGTTATATTCATGCTCTTGCATGTGCCCAATACCTGCTTAACCTTTTCGGCAAAGCTCTTTCCGTATAGCATACTTTCTTTAGCTTTAGCTATCTTCTTGACCTGCTCTAATGTAATATTGCCGGCTACTTCCTCTTTGCTCTTAGCCCCATGTTGTATACCAAGCTCCTTGAGGATTAGCGCGCTTGTCTGTGGTGAACCAACCTCTACCCTATAGGTTTTAGTAGCAGGATCAACAACTACCTTTACTGGTACTTTGATGCCCTCAAAAGCTTTTGTCTTGCTGTTTATCTCGTCTATTATTTTTGCAACATTCACACCTAAAGGACCTAAAGCTGGACCAAATGGTGGGCCAGCTGTTGCTTTGCCACCTTCTATCAATCCATTAACCACTACTTCAGCCATAGAAACACCATCAAGCATTCTGCGCTTTCTCTATTATCTTAGCCGTGTTTGATTTTGTTGTTACTGGAATTGGCACAGCCACATCCATAAGCTCGACTGTTATTTCATCTTTAGTTGGATCTACTTTTATAACTTTTGCCTTATAGCCCTTGAACGGGCCTGATAAAAATTCAACAACGTCATTAACCCCTATCTCCTGTGCACTCCTCTTTATCTCTATCATCTTATTCAGCTCTTCCTCACTTAACGGCTTTGGCAGCATTCCTTTGACATGCGGCTCATTCATTATAAGGTCTCTGCAAGCAGCCTCGTTCTTAGCTTCTACTATAAGATAGCCGCGCATTCCCTCTACAAGTATCATAGAGTATATTGGAAGGCCTGCCTTCATAGCCTTCTTCTCTAATATATCCAATGTTATTTTCTCTTGGCTTGATGTTACCCTTATAACAAAATACATACTCTCCAGCCCGTTATATTTTTTAAACTTCAATTTTTAAAGATTATCATGAAGCACAAACTTAAATGCTTAATTGTTAAGAAACGGAACGCAGAAAAGGCAAAAAAATATCTTTTAAAGCACAATATGCTAAATAAAGGTTATAAAGTATTTGGTAAAGAATCATTTATATATTTTCCTATTCTGAGCCAAAAGGGTGAAGAGGAGCTAAAGCAGTTTGGAACTTTGGGCTATGCAAGTTTTGAGGAAAGCAGGGCGAGGATAGATTATAAGAAAGAGCTGGAGAAAATATTAGGCAAAGCCAATGGCGAGATGGCAAAGGGCTATGACCTTCTTGGCAATATAGCAATAGTCGATGCCGAGCCAAAGGTGGCAAAGCAGATTGGAAAGCTTATTCTTTCATTGAACAAGAATGTTGAAACAGTTTTGAGGAAGGCAAGCGCTGTAAAAGGCAAGTATAGAACAAGGTCATATGCCTATGTGGCGGGCAGGAGGAATTATATAGCACATTATAAGGAAAATGGCTGCATTTTCGAGTTTGATGTAAGGAAAGTATTCTTTTCACCTAGGCTTGCATATGAGAGGCAGAGGATAGCGGCTCAGGTAAAAGATAGTGAGCATGTTGTTGTTATGTTTGCTGGCGTTGGGCCATTTGCTATAGAGATAGCGAAAAAGGTGCCAAGTGCAAAAGTTATTGCGATAGAACTGAATAAGTATGCATACAAATATATGCTTAGAAACATACAACTTAACAAGGTTAAGAATGTTAAGCCAGTATTGGGCGATGTTAAAAAAGTAGCTATTAAATATAGAAATTTTGCAGATAGGATTGTAATGCCCTTGCCTAAAGAGTCGCACAGCTTCCTCGATGCAGCATACAAGGTTGCTAAGCAAAAGGCAATTGTGCACTACTATACTTTTGTTCCCAGAGATGGTAACAATGCTAGATCACTTCTTTTAAGTTTCTTTAAAAAGATGAATGCTAACATAAAGGTATTAAATGAAAGAATGGTAAGACCTTATTCTGCCAAAGAAGTTGAAATAGTTATAGATTTCATGCTATCGAAATAATTTTATACCTAAAAAGAGCAATAAAAGCGATCATATGAAAGCCCAGAGTGCTGTAGAATTCTTGACAACGTATGCATGGGCATTCCTAATTATCGCTCTGTTTATCTCTGTAATTGTAATCCTCGCTACTATAAAGAACCCACAAGAATACTCTCCTTCCTCATGCTATATAACACCAGAATTGTTCTGCACCGGATCAGTATTTTCAACTAACTATTCATCAAGTACATTTGCGATTATGTTTAAGAACAATATGGGCGTTCCTTTATCATTTCCACAAAATTCATTTTTTGTCTACTCACCTTCGCTTAACTATTCTTATGCAGGAACATGTAATCCATCATATCTGCCAAAAGATGGTATAGAAACCTGCATAGTAAAAATACCAAATACATATACGGTTGGTGTGCAGATAAACCCTATATTTAAAATTGGATATAGTGTATGTCAAAGCCCTACGAGCTGCACACAGTTGTATAATACAACGGGCACAGCATCAGATATTGTAACATATAGCAAGTCAACATTTAGTAGTATAGCTCTAGCTACAAGCACAGGCACAGGGAACATCTTAATTAATGGCGTGGCATATCAGAGCAATACAGTTGTTGTGCTAATAAACAATCTTCAATATAATATATACGCACAGCCGCCACAAGGTTATAGCTTTAACAGCTGGATAGTCACAAATGCGGTTGTTGGCAGTACTTCTTTGCAGTCTACTACATTATATACAACAAAAAATGGCTCGCTCCTTGCCTCGTTCCATTAGCTTGCACATTTGCATTCCGTGAGAAGTATTAAAAACCTTTTCTGGCAAATATAATACACTTAATGCTAAAGCGTGTTTTTTATGGCAAAGAAAGAGCTAGAGAATAAACTAATAGCAGCAATTAGGGTCAGGGGCAGAGTCAATGTTCGTGAGAGCATAAGGAATACGCTAGAGAGGCTTAACCTAAAAAGGGTAAATAATCTAGCACTTATAAAAGGAACAAGCTCGACAATAGGCATGCTCCACAAATGCAATGATTACATAACCTATGGCGAGGTAAGCAAAGACACCTTGGCCAAGCTCTTTGCAAAGAAGGGTATAGCGCTTGATGATAAATCTATCAGCGACTTAATAAATGGCTTGAAAAGCCCTAAAGAGCTTGGCATAAAAATACCTATAAGGCTAAGACCACCAAGGCATGGCTATGAAAGCATTAAGAAGAACTTTACAGTAGGCGGAGCTTTAGGGTATCGCGGGGATAAGATAAATGAGCTTATTGCAAGGATGATTTAATGGTAGTAAGGCACGAGAAAAAGAACAGAAAATACCACGGAACAAGAAGCTGGGGAGCGGGAAATATCAAGAACAGAAGAGGCGCAGGCGACAAGGGTGGAGTAGGAAGAGGCGGAAGAAAACACAAGTTTACATACCTTGTTGTATATGAAAGAGAAAGGCTTCACAAGAAGGGCTTCAAGCCTTGGAAAAAGAAAGAGCTAAAGGAGATTGATCTTGAACAGTTAAATAAGCTAGCAATTAAAAGCTCAGAGCAAAAACCAACAATAGAGCTTAGGGGCTACAAAGTGCTTGGTGATGGCACTATAGAAAAGAGTGTAGTAGTAAAGGCAGATGCCTTCTCGAAGCGGGCAATTGAGAAGATAAAGAGCGTTGGCGGAGAAGCTTTGCTGCTTGAGCAAGTTAATGAAGCAGAAGCATAGCGAGCATAGTCCTTTTTATAAAAAGTTACATAGAGATAGTTTTGTATCGTACAAATTTTTCTCTTTTAATTTTATCCCATTAAATTTTATGGCGGTGTATAGCCGTTATACCAATTGCTTACAAAGTTTACATTATATGCTTGACCATTGTTGCCATTGCCGCTATAGTCTTTTGCATCGCCGTTTAATGGCCACCATGCGAGGAGGTGCTGCAGGTTAATAGGAGCTCCTCCTATGCCTTCTAGGTAAAGCGCTTGAATTTCGTTTGCTGAAAGAGCAGTGTCGTAGATTTGGATGTTCGCTAAATTTCCTGATATGGGGTTATAACCAGGACCACTAGTTACAGAATGTGTGCCACTAATTATCGCCCCATTAAAAGTTATAAGTCCATTTGCTGTAACAGGAGACCCTATCTGCTTACCGTTTAAGTAAACTAAAAGATTACTCCCATTGTACACACCAACAAGTTGTTGCCATGTATTTGGTGCTAGAGCAACCCATGGAAAGTTCCTAAATGTTGTTCCTGCAGAATTTGTTATACTCCACGATTCACCAGGAGGATTGGCCGCCGATTCTATATAGAAATAATAATTATTCCCGGCACCGCCTGCACCAGATATTGCATTTTCCCAATAATTGCCTGAGTTGCCCCAATATCCGTTATTTACTGGGTTAATCCAAAACGCAACGGTAATCTGAGATATCGCTACAGAAGGGGCTCCTGCCTGTATATAACCTGCAGGCGATTGTGAAAAACACGCCACATATTGTGGCAGCATACCACTGCATATTCCTTCAAGGTTTATGAAAGAAGTTGTGCCAGGTCCATTCGGCCTGAAGACCTGGCATGCGCCAGGTGGCGCCTTCGGCGCAAACGTCATTGGATTAAAAACGCCTAGTTGAAAAAGTGCAGCAAGCACGACTGCTATGATAAGTATGGCCCAGCCATAAGTCATCAAATATTCCATCGCGCTTTGCGCTTTGGCTGAAGCCTTTCTCAAAGGCTTCTTTCTAAAAGTTTTCATACACTCACATATACTATTAAAAAAAGCAATAAAAAGATTATGTGCTTGCTTAAACGAAAGCTTCTTCTCTCACTTCAAGTTCAATGTAACGATGTCGCCATCCATTAATATGTGCTCTTTTCCCACTTTTTGGTTCTTGAACTTCGCGCTTGGACCGGTTATATATGCGTATTTCATCTCTTTTGCTAGGCCAGAATGAATACGCATCGCCACATCGCCAACAGTAGCACCGCTGCGCATTATCATGAGTTCACTTTTCTCTGTATTAAGCTTTGGCTTAAGATATATGCGTATAAGCTTCAAGGCTGAGAATAGAGCCTCTTCAAGCTCTTCTATGTTGTAGTGGTTTAACGCACTTATTGGCACAACCTTCAGCTTTGTGTTCTCTTCCAGTTCTTTTACTATTGCATTATAGTCGCTTACCAGGTCAACCTTGTTCAGGGCTATAATTGCATTGATATAAATACCCCCAGAAGCAGCATCTATCAGCTCGCCAATTGATGAATCTGCATAGAAAACAACTGTAGCATTATAAATCCCAAAGCCGTTAAGAACTTCTTTTACCTCCTTTTCGCCGGGCACATTGTGACCATTTGATACAATAGTAATGCCGCCTCTTTCCTCTTCCTCTAACCTTAGCTTCTGCTCGCCTATCCTTATGCTTAGTTTGGCAAGCTCTTCTAAAAGAGAATAAACCTGCCTATAATCATTTGCATCTACCACTATAAGAAGGAGATCTGCAACCCTTATTGCACTTGCAATCTTATAACCCTCGCCCTTGCCTTCATGGGCACCTTCTATCAGGCCAGGTATATCAAAGATCTGTATCTTTGCCCCTTTGTATTCGAGCATGCCGGGTATTAAATTTGTTGTTGTGAAGGCGTAGCCGGCTATTTTTGAATCAACGCCTGTAAGAGCTTTTAAGAGTGATGACTTGCCAGAGTTTGGAAACCCAACAAGCGCAACAGTAGCGTCGCCTGACTTCTTAACACTAAAACCAGCTCCATGCTTTTTCTTCTTTGACCTTAATGCTTTGCTTATCTTAGCTATCTTTGCCCTGAGTATGCCAAGATGTTTGTCTGTAGCTTTGTTGTATTTTGTGTTTGCATACTCTTCTTTTAGCTCTTGAAGCTTTCTTTCCAGCTCGCTGTTTTCCATTTCAGGCACCTTATTCATAACTATTTCTACTTACTGCAGGGGCTTACCTTCGAAAGAGAGAAGGTAACCTGCTATAGGGATTTAATTTATCATCGAAGAAAAGATTTTTAATTTGTCAGGGCCCTATAATTCTATAAAAAATATCATCTTAGTGATTAATTCTGCGGTTGCATATTTGCAAAATGTTATAAATGAAGCTAACTTATTAATTAGGTGGTTTTAGAAATGAAGAGAAGCCCATCACAAAGGATTTATAGCATTATATATGTTTCGCTGCTTGCATCAGTAGCAACTTTCTTGATAAGATTTTTTGGTTACATTCTTTTAGGCAACAGCGCTCTACTAGTAGAATCTCTGCATATGGGCGTTGACATAATAGCAAGTGTGGCTGTAGTTATTGTAATTTATTTAGTCCACTCGAATCTTGCAAAGAGATATCCGTATGGACTTTATAAAATAGAGGATCTTGCGTCATTGTTCATAGGCATAATAGTACTAGGGGTTGCTGTTGAAATTACAGGCAGTATATTCAGGCAGCCGCCAGTGTTTCTTTTATACTCCTCAATAGTTGAATTGATCTCTGTACTGCCACTTGCCGCTGCTGGATATATGAAGTTTGCTGTTAGCAAGAACCTGAATTCACCATCTCTTAGGTCTGATGCATTCCATTCCTTCGGAGATGCAATTGAGGGATTTGCTGTTGCTTTCGGATTATATCTTGCAGTAGTTCTGAACAGCATCATCGCATATTATTTGGCACTACTTATAGCCCTGATTGCATTGATTATAATTTCATTGGACTTGCTTAGAAATAGTATTTATGGCGTTTTGGATCTGCCAAAAAACGTGCAGCTCAACAACAAATTAGAAGGCATAATAAAAAGGGTTTCTGATGCAAAAATTGTTTCAATAAAACTGCGTTGGGCAGGCCCTGTAATCTTCTCAGAAATAGTGTTGCAGATGAATCCCAGACTCTCTATAGAAGAGGCACATGTGATCAGTGATAAAATAGAATCGGCTTTGCGGCACAGTATACCAGAACTTGAAAATATTACTATACATATAGAGCCAACAAAAAGAGAATATTTTAAGGTGTTTATTCCTCTCAAAGCACGCAGGGGCAAGTATTATGTAAATGAAAACATGTCGACGGCAAAATATGCTGCGACCGTGGTTATCGATAAGAATAACAAAAAAGTCAGTATATCAAAACTCAGCCTTAAGAA
>Ga0078972_1006996_pt1 | contig 25801 bp, 24 predicted proteins | sample YelNatPaOPGAMG01_FD_67568 | JGI IMG/M metagenome (GOLD analysis project Ga0078972, IMG submission 67568) | Hot spring thermophilic microbial communities from Obsidian Pool, Yellowstone National Park, USA - OP-RAMG-01 (SPADES assembly) (version 2) | ecosystem: Environmental > Aquatic > Thermal...
TAACAAGCACGGGTGTCCGAGCGGCCGAAGGAACAGGGCTTAGGACCCTGTGGCTTAGTGCCTTCCCAGGTTCGAATCCTGGCCCGTGCAATGCCTCCGTAGTATAATTGGATAGAACCCCGGCTTCCGGAGCCGGTAATCCGGGTTCAAATCCCGGCGGTGGCATAAGCATAGCGCATCTTAATTTTTGCTATAGGTGGTGAAGGATGGAATGTAGAAAAGATTCAAACCTTAAAACATGCCCATGCACTTATCCAGGTTGCCCAAGAAAAGGCCTTTGCTGCGAATGCTTAAGGCATCACAGAGAAAACAACGAATTGCCTGCTTGCTATTTCTCAAAAGAAGCTGAGAAAAAATATGACAGAAGCATTGAGTTTTTCATAGAAGACTGGAAAAAGCATTGACATTTATGCATCTTAAGCAGTTGTTGTTAAAAGCCACTATTTCTTTTAAGTGGCTTACTTTAAAAGTTTCTAATGAAAATTTTTAATTGCAACTAGATGCAAAGAACATGCTGCATTATGCTCTTTGCCACTTTTAGCATTTTCCTTTTTAAGTATTTTTGTTATTTAAAGAGCCAAATATCTTTTGGCTCTGCCATGTGCAGCAACTTTTTACTGAGCTCTTTTAATTAGGTCGCCAAGGCTGAAGCGTTTTTCTTCCTTAGGTTCCTTTTCACTTTCGCCCTTGTATGCCCATCGCCCACCTTTTATCTCTGCAGACTCCATGACATTGTCGAGTATTTCTGAAGGCTCCTCTTTGCGCTTTTCAATTTCTCCAAATTCAAAAAGAGGCGCTTTTGAACGCTTTCTCATGATGGCAATTGCAATTATGATAATAACTATTATGAGAAGTATGCTGCCAGATGCAATAAGCGCGCTCTGCCCAACTGTTATGAAACTTACATTTGATTTTGCCTGGTCTTGCTCCAAGTTGCTCAGCCTATCAGAAATTGCTGAAAGTGCTGCATTTACATCTCTTTGCTTTGCCTTGATTTCAGAAAGTGCCGTAACATATGTTCTCAAACCATTTTTTATCTCGCTTACCGAAGCTAGCACAGCGCCATATTGCGCCTTGCTTTCTTCTATGCCTTTGTTCTGGTCTTCAATAGCTGTGCTTAAGGATGAAACATTTCTTTCTATGGAAGAAATTTGCTCGCTTACGCTTTCAAGCTTCTCTGAAAGAGATTCAATGCTTTCCCTAAGACCTTTCATCTCTTCTTTGATAGAATTTATCTCCTGCCTCATCGGTTCAAGGGCTGTGCTTTTCAAGGACTTAAAAACAGTCACAGAGATGTTTTTTTCACTTTCAACCGAGGAATTTTTCAGAAGCTGAACTTTGATGGTATATTCCCCAGAGCTTAACGGGTTAAAAACAACAACAAGCTTCTTATCAGCATTTGGATTGTAGCGGGTATATGCTGCTATATACTGAAGGTTCGCCTGCTCTCCGAGGCCTTGCGAGAATACTGTTGTGTTGTTAAGGAAAACCCTTATCTCGTCAAAATTGCTCTCTTGTATGCTTGTCACAACAGCAAAGCTTGAGCCTTCTGGCAGCTCTGAAGGTGCAACTATATCAAGAGAATATGCGCTTAAAGCTAAGAATGTGCTGAAAAGCAAGGCCAAAGCTGCAAATCTCATTTTATCACCTCAAATGCTGCTTCTCTTGCAAATCTTGTAGTTAAATTATATCATTAGTGTTTAATATATGTTACGTTTCAAAATTGCTTTTGATTGTCCGTATTTGCGCTGAAAAAATTTGCAAAAAATAGCTTAGAAGCTTTGCTGTTTTTTGCACGCATTTTCCCCTGAACAACTGTTTTTAATCTTTTTACTTGAAAATTTTTAAGGGGCCTGTAGTCTAGTGGTTATGATGCCACCTTCACACGGTGGAGGTCAGCGGTTCAAATCCGCTCAGGCCCAATTCCAAAATTCTGAACAAAAAAGCGAAAATGAAAAAGCAATGGCTTTGCATTTAAAGCTAATAAATTTGTAAGAATTTTTATTTTGCCACAATGACTTTTCCCTTGTAGCCATTCTCTTTTATCTCGGTCAGCACAGACAAAAGCTGCCAAGTTGGGCCAGCATATGCCTTAACTAGAATGATGCTTCTGTTGCCTTCGTTGAACCGCTTTATTACTTCAATGTCATTAAACCTATCCCTTACATATTTGTTTACATCGGTTGGTTCTTCCCAGTAGATATAAATAGGTTCATAGGTTGCTCTCAAAGCGGTTTCATCAGCGTAAAGATATGTTTTTGGATTAAATTTCTTTATGAGATGCTCTGCAACTTCTTTGTCAGTAACAATGCCATTTGGCATTATCTTTGCAAAGGCAGTCCAACCAGTTTTGTTCAATTCCATAACAACGCCAAAATTGCTGAGCTCCTGTTTGAGCGCTTCTTCACTTACCTCTTCAGGCAATCCATAGATAAAAATGCCTGCGCCTTTTTCAATATCGCTGTATATCTTAGAATAGTCAACTAATATCTTACCATTCATGTAAGGTATTAGTGTCTTTTCTATCTCCAAATAGGAAAAATAGAAAAGAATAAAGGTGACAATGAAAACTGCAATCTCTTTTTTGTTCTCAAGGAATAAATCTAAAAGGCCAGAATCTTGCTTGATGCTTCTAGCTTCGCATTTTGTTCTTATCTTGCAAAAGAGCTCTTTTGCAGCGAAAAAGGCCATGTATGCAAAAGCCATAAAAAAGACAAGCCCAAGCTGAAAATTGCTCACAGGCACATAGTAGTCAAATATTGCAACACTAAAATAATTTGCAGCAAATGTGAGCGTCAATGCAAATAATGCCTTTGTTATGTGGTTTTTACAAAAGGAGCAGTAACGTCTCGTGATAAAAAGGAAAAAAAGAAAAAAGATGCTGCTTATTGGCGCAGCCGCAATGCCACCATCTATTATGTAGATAAAAAAACCCAAAGAGGCTGCGCTGAGGATAATATAATCAAACAAGGAAATGGTTTTGCTTATTGCAAAAAGATATTTTAAAAGCAGAATAATTGAAATAAGTATCACTCCAAGGTAAATCATGGAGTAAAGCTCTGCATCAGGTAACACCTCAAACCAAGGCCTTCCGTCATCAAACTTTTGGCCAAAGTCAATTCCAAGTAAACGGCTGGCATAATAGAGCGTGGCTTTTGGAAAATGATTGTGGTAGAGCTTGCTAGCTTCCCAATTCTTGTAATTCGGCTCGTAAACTATCGAAGCAAACATCCACCTTGGTTTATAGTTAACGCCAAACATTATGAACTGGTATGCGCCCAAGTAAAAACCAAATGAGATCACTATGATGAAGCAAACCAAAAACGCTTTTTCAAATCTCTCAAATATTTTATACAACTTAAAGAAATAACCAATTGCAACAATCAAGGAACATAAAATAAACCAAGAAAAGGTTACTATTAATTTGCCCAAAGAATAGCCGCTATAAAACGATTTGTTTATTGCATAGAGAAAGTCGAGCAAAGGCTTGAAATTCAATGCAAAAAAGAAAAGGATTGCTGTGAACAAAACAAAAAGAATTAGCTGAAAATCAAGCCTTTCTATAAATTTCATATATAGAATATTAAACATGAATTTTTTAAATATCTGCTTTAATAGTTAATTTATGCTTACAGCTGAAAGGCTTTTGTTTGCGGGTTTTTTTGTCATTCTTTTGCTAAGTGCCTTAATCAGCAGCTGCTGGCATGAATTTGCTTACAGGCAGCAGAGCATTTCAATAGCGCTTTACTCCTTCGATAAAATTGCCAGCGAGCAGGCCTGCGCAGAGGTTCTGATAATTCCAAAGCATATGAAGGTTGCTGAAGAAGAGCTAAGGGCCTATTTGGATTCAAAAGAAGCAATAAGAAAAGTTGTTATAATTGACAACAAGCCAAAAAAGGAGCAGCTTTGCTTTGACATAAATTCATTGCCCAATGGCCAACATTTTGTAGAAATTTTTCTTGGCGAAAGAAAGATATTTTACAGCTTTGAAAAAACGCTAAACAGGAATAACCTTACAAAACCAGAGATTGAAATAATTGGTATAAAAAACAAAAGGCTCAATTTTAAGGTAAAAAATTTCCCTCAAGAGGTTTATGCACCTGTTGAAATATTTGTCAATGGTGCCTTTGAAAGAGCCTTGTATCCAAGCAGTGCAAACCAGGAATTTAGCGAAAAACTTTCTTTGATGCCTGGAAATAACACCGTTGAAATCAAAGCTTTTGATTCGTTTGCTAGGATTGAAGCAAAGGATGAGCCTGCAAGCAGCAACATTTTTGTTGGCCTGATTTTTCTTCTTTTAGGTATAGCAGTTTTTGCATTTTTTGTATTCCCATCAAGGGAAATCTTTTCAAGGTTTAGCCTTAGCTTTGGAGCCGTGCTCTCTCTTTTCATTTTTTTAGGCCTCATCCTTGGTTTCATTGGAAGGTTTTCAATAATTGAGTTCAGCGCTAGCTATTGCATAGCACTTGCATTGCTTGCCTTTGTTTTCAGGAAAAGATTTGCGCTAAACGAGCAAAAAATTGAAATAAAAAACATTGCAAAGCAAATTACCTTTGAGCTTATCGTTGTTCTTCTATTTTTTGTTTGGATTTGCATCGCATATGGGCTTTTCATTCCGAGCCACAAGACATATTTCAATGTTTTCTATGAGCGCGGCACGCAGCAGATATTGGAGAATGCCGGTTTGCCAAAAAAAGATGAGCTTAGCTATTTGGGCAGAAACTTCACATTTATTCCAGGCTATTTCTATATCGAGGGGGCTCTTTCACTTCTAACAGGCCTTAATGGTTGGGAACTTTTTGCATTGATGTGCACTCTCGGCACGATATTTCTTTTGTTTTCTTCAATTGCTCTGGCAAAAAAGTTCTGCAAGCATGCTGTGCTTTTGTTTCCAATCTTTATCTCAATGAGCACAGTTGTTTTTTCTTACCTTACGCTTACGCCAAGGCATTCCATTGCATTCGCCTTTCTTATGATTTCGCTGATGCTGATGCTTGAAAGGAAAACATTTTCAAATGCGGCAATGCTTTTTTTTGCAATGATTATTCAGGTACCTATATTTATATTCTATCTGTTTTCCGCGCCTTTTTTAAATCTGCTTGCCGAGAAAAAAGCCAGCATAAAAACCTCCCTGCTTTTGCCACTAAAGCCACTTATTTTGGCGTGCATTGGGTTTGCTATAATATATGCTATGTTGTTTTGGCATGCTGGTTTGCCATACCAGGTAATGCCCAGCACATGGGGCTATCTCATAGGCTTAGGCCCAGCATTTGCGCTTGCTGATCCAGGCATATTGTTTGTTCTATTCGCGCTCATCGTGCTTCTAGAAGTATTTTTCTTTTTCAAAGGCCAAATGAATTTTACATCAAGCAAGAAAATATTGCTTTTTGCCTGTTTTGCATTTTTGCTTCTTCAGTGTTTTGTTTCCACGAGGTTCGATGTTTTAAGCACGTTATTTATCGCGCTTTTCATATGCCATTTCATCGATTCTTACCAAAAAAAATTCTCAGAGCTTTTCACAGCAATGCTAGCGCTCTTGCTCATCGTTGGCCTTTACCTTGCGATAATTCTTTCTCAAGGCTTTACCGCTAGCACTGCTGTGAGCTCTGCAACAGAATTTTTGGCGCATTATAGCAGCTCCTCTGAAAATGTGCTTGCAGACCCATATTATGGCCATGTGATAGAGTTTGATGCTGCACGCCCTGTTCTTGCAGACCTCATGGTTGAATACGCTGATGAGCAGAAGCTCAGCGATGCATACAGATTCCTGAAGGAAAAGGATTACGCCTTGCTCGCAAAATACAACATCGCGCTTGTTTTCAACGAGCGGTTTTTAATAAACGAAAAAATAGTTGACAATGAGCTCTTGCAAAAAGAGCTTGAATTCGACGCACTTGCAAAAGTCTTCACAAATGAGAAAATTTCTATTCATAGGAAGATGAGCCGATAGCAAAACCCTTGTTCTATAGCGCTGAAAGGCGGATTGAAACAAAAGATTATTAAATATCAAGTGAGTTATAATAATCTGCATTGAATTAGAAAAAACTTGAAAAAATGGAATACAAGCATGGGATTAAAAATGACCTCAAACACATTTGAACTTTCTCCAGAAAAGGCCTTATGGCTTCTAAGCCCAAGGCTTACAGTGCTTGTAACAACAATGAGCAAGGGGGGAAAAGTTAACGCTGCGCCATTTTCATTCGTAGGCCCAATTAGCATAGAGCCACCGCTTTGCTATGTTAGCGTTGGCAAGGCAAATAAGGATACAGAGGCCTTTGCAAGAGAAACAAAGCAGTTTGTGATAAATCTCGTTTCAGAAACCTTTGCCCAGCAAGCTATAAATTGCGAGGCAAAGTTGCCTAGAGGCACAAATGAGCTAGAGGTATTTGGCCTTCACATGCGCCCCAGCAAAAAGGTCGCTGTGCCAAGTGTTAAAGAGGCACCAGCGACAGTGGAGTGCGAGCTCACTGAGGTCATAGACCCAAAAGATTCTGACCATTTGCTTCTTATTGGCAGGGTTGTTGCAGGCACCTGCATGTATCTTCGGGAGCAAGCAAAACCAGACCTTGATGCTATGAAACTTATAATGCATGTTGCAAAGGAGCACTTCAGAAAGGTTGGCGAGCGCGTAGATTATAAAAGAAACAAGTGATTTTATGCCAAAAATAAGGCGTTTTGCAAGGAACATTGCGCAGGAGCGCTTTCTCGAATATTTAAAAAAGAGAAAGGTAAATGCTGAGCCGATTCGCATAAAGGCGGCGCTTGATAGGGCAACGAGTTTAAGGAAAGAGTTTCACCCAACCGGGGAATTATTTGAAAACATGGAAAAATCAAGAGTACCTTTGAAAATTATCTCTAAAAAAATACCTTTGTCAAATCCAAGCAAGCTTGCTTCTAAGGTTGAGGCCTTGCTTGCCCTGGCATTAAGCATAAGGGAGCGCGCATTCAAAAAGCTTACAGAAAAGTACGGTGTTAAAATTTCAAAGATAAGAGGTAAAGGCAAAATTACATATGAACTAAAACTGCCTAAAGGAACAGATATATTTACTATTGCAACAGCTGCAAGCGACATAGGGTTAATGCTTAGGCAGTATCGCACTGTTCTTATGGATGCGCGTGATAGGCTAGTTGCTCTTGAGATAACATACCAGCTCCTAGATGCACCAGAAGATGTGAAGCAAAGACTTGCTTCAGAATTAGGCCCTAATTTCTTAAGAAAACTTGAAAGATATGCTAAAGATCCAAATTATAGAAATGAACTGAAAGCCCTATTAAAAAACGTTAGGCACTATTGGTATTTAATTAAAACAGACCCTGAGCACTACATACTAACTACTGCTGTTATTGGGCTTACTAGGGCTGCAGAGGAATGGACCGAGGGCAACAACATGAGTTTGCACTAAAAATGTTTTAATATGCGCAGAAAAAATATTGAACAAATTTTGAAACTTTTGCATAGGCATTATCCTGACGCAGATATATTGTTGCCAAAAAATAGATTTCACTTGCTGGTATCCACAATACTATCTGCACAGTCAAGGGATAAGCAAACAATTGCTATTTCAAAAAAACTTTTTAAAAGATACAAAAGTGCAGAGGCACTTTCAAAGGCAAAGCAAAGCGATGTTGAAGATATAATAAGAAACATTGGATTGTATAAAACAAAAGCAAAGAGGATAATAGAAGTCTCAAAGATAATTGCAAAGAACCATGGCAGAGTGCCAGATTCAATGGAGAAGCTATTAAAGCTTCCAGGTGTTGGGCGCAAAACTGCAAACATTGTTTTGGGAAAAGGTTTTGGAAAAAGCCATGGCATAGCGGTAGATACCCATGTTTTCAGGATAAGCAGGCGCTTAGGCCTTAGCAACGCAAGCACTAGCTATGGCGTTGAAAAAGATCTGATGAAACAGATACCAAAGAATTATTGGGTTAAATTCACAGATTTGATGATTGCACATGGACGAAAGCTCTGCAGGTCTAAAAAGCCCCTTTGCAACAAATGTTTTCTGGCCGAAATTTGCGATTACGCAAGAACAAATGCAAAGAATTAACTTTTTTAAAATTTCATCGCTCCAATAAAAGGGGTATAAAGATGTTGAAAGGTCGCGATCTGATTAGTTTGATGGAATATAAACCAAAAGAGATAAAGCAGATAATTGATTTGGGAATTAAGGTTAAGAAAAAACCTAAAAGGTATTCCAATTCGCTAAGGCAGAAAACCCTTGCAATGATTTTTGCCAAAACATCTACAAGGACAAGGGTGAGCTTTGAAGCTGGGATGACCCAGCTTGGCGGCCATGCAATTTATCTTGATTGGCGCACAACAAATCTTACAAAGGGACGAATTGAAGAAGAGATACGCTGTATTGAAAGATATGTTGACATCATAATGGCGCGAGTATACAAACACGATGAAATAAAAGCAATTGCAGAAGCCTCTAAAAAGCCAGTGATAAACGCTTTGTGCGATCTTTTTCATCCGTGCCAGGCACTTGCAGACCTTATGACCATACGGGAGAAAAAAGGAAAAACAAAAGGAATTAAGATCGCTTATGTTGGTGATGGCAACAATGTTTGCAACTCTCTTGCGATATGCGGAGCTAAACTAGGGGCTGAAATTTCAATAGGTACGCCAAAAGGATACGAGCCACTCAAAATAGCAATAGATGATGCAAAGGCCTATTCAAAAGTAACACTTTACAACTCTGCAGAGGAAGCCGTAAAAGATGTTGATGTTGTATATACCGATACTTGGGTTTCAATGGGCCAGGAAGAAGAAACAGAAAAGAGGCTTAAGATATTTCCACCATTTCAGGTTAACCCAAGATTGATGAGTTTAGCAAAGAGAGATGCACTTTTTATGCATTGCTTGCCTGCACATGTGGGGCAAGAAGTTACAGAGGAAGTTCTTTACAGCCCAAATTCAGTGGTCTTTGACCAGGCAGAAAACAGGATGCATGTTCAGAAAGCCTTAATGCTTCTGCTTTTGGGTAAAGCCTAAAATTATCTCTTAGCTGTTCTCTCAAGAAGCAAAACTCTTGAATCTGAGCGCTCATCCTTTGCCTTATAGTTTGAATTCTCTTCTATTACCTTTCCAAATTTTCTTATGGTTTCCATTGAAGGCATATGAGCTTCGGTTAGTCTATCCTTTGAATAGCCAACATGCATGTATGCTTTGCATTCGACATATTTTGCTTTAGCTCTTTCAATATAAGGTACAAATTCCTCTGGGTTTTCTGTGTTTAGCTTATCGATCAAAGTAATCCTTATAACAGTGTTTGTGTTGATTTTGCTCATCAAATCCAAGGATTTTTGGATGCGCTGCCAGCAGTCGATTTCAACAGGCCTGCAAAGCTCCTTGTATTGTTCCAGATTTGCTGCTGTCAAAGAAAGGTAAAGGTTTGTTGGAAGTTTATTAAGCTTTTCAAGCGCTTCTGGAACAGTGCCACTTGTTACCAGATAGACAGATTCAAAGCCCTGCGCATAAAACTCATCTATGAGTTCTGATATTCTTGGATACATGCAAGGCTCGCCTGTGAGCGAGATTGCTGCATGCTTTGGATTAAGTGCATCCTGCACCTTGCTTTTTTCTACATTTTTATTTCCCATAAAACCAATGAGAAGCTTTTTCCTTTCTTCAATGCAGCCCTTTATGATATCCTTTGGGTCGTCAACAGGGCCAACCCAACCTTTTGAAAATATTGTGGTGTCGCGCCAGCAATGAAGGCATCTTTGATTGCATGTGATTGCAGGGCTCATCTCAAGGCAGTTTGCAGTTTTGATGCCGTAAAATGTTTGCTTATAGCAAGGCGCATGGCCTCTTATCGCTTCTTTAGTCCAGTGGCATACCTTTACCGCGGAATGATGCCCAACGGCTCTGTACTGCGCGCGATAGAGCCTTGCAAGCTTCCATTCATCAAGCATCGCTTGCTGCAATTAAACCACAAATATTATGATATAGCGATTCTTTATATTTTTTTCCAAGTATTTTTTTAGTGTCATATTGTTTATTTCGGAGGTGCTTTTATGAGCGAGAAGATGTACAAGCAGGCAGGCCAAATGAAAGAAGGTAATTATATGATGATTGATGGCGAGCCATGCAAGATAAAGGCGATTGAAAAAAGCAAACCTGGAAAGCATGGCGCAGCAAAGGTGAGAATAACTGGCTTTGGTGTTTTTGATGATCAAAAGAGGACCTTCTTAGGTCCAGTAGATGCAGATGTTGAAGTGCCAATAATACAGAGAAGCAATGCAACAGTTGTTGCAGTAATGGGCGATACTGTGCAAATAATGGACCTCAAAACCTATGAAACAATGAATGCGAGAAAAACCGCAGAGCTTGGGGATATCAAGAGTGGCACCGAGGTAGAATATATGAAGTATGGCGATAAGGTAGCTATACTAAGAGCAAAAGCAAAAGAATAGCTTTTGATTTGCTATGCTCTTGCCTGCATTTTGCGGGTTTTTTTCCTCATGGTGAGGCTTCTGATAGATAAAGCAAAGCTAAGAAAGGCTTACAAAGCAGAGTTTAAAAGGCCTAAAGATATAAAAGGTGAAATTATAAAAGGGCACGATTTTAGCAAAGAGCACTCGCTGGAGAGCTTTGTAAGAGGCTACAAGAGCATAGGATTTCAGGCAAGCCATTTGGCAATAGCCATAGATATAATAAAAGAAATGAGGCGCGAAGGCGCAACGATATTCTTGGCCTATAATTCCAATATGGTTAGCTCAGGCCTTCGTGAGATAATTGCCTATCTCGTGAAAAAAAGGCATGTGCATGTGCTAATAACAACTGCTGGCGGTGTTGAAGAGGACATAATAAAAACCATGAAGCCTTTTCTTCTTGGCAGCTTTGGGCTCGATGGGAAGAAGCTAAGGGAAAAAGGCATAAATCGCATAGGCAATATTCTTGTTCCAAATGACAGATACATTGCCTTTGAAAAATTTATGCAAAATTTTCTTGAAAAGATATACCAGAAGCAGGAAAAGAGCGGCAAAATTTTCGGTGCATCTGATTTCATCTATGAGCTTGGGAAAGAAGTAAAAGACAAGAACTCAATATACTATTGGGCTTCTAAAAATAAAGTGCCCTGCTTTTGTCCTGCGCTTACAGATGGTGCAATAGGTGACAACATATTCTTTTTCAAGCAAAGGAGGCCAGACTTTAAGTTAGACATTGCTGATGACATTGTAAAGCTTGGTTCCATTGTAATAAATGCAGAAAAAACAGGCATAATTGTTCTTGGCGGCGGCTTTGTAAAGCACCATGTCTGCAATGCAAACCTGCTTAGAGACGGGGCTGAGTATGCTGTTTACATCACAACTGAAACAGAGGAAGGTGGCTCAGATAGTGGCGCAAGACCAGACGAAGCGGTAAGTTGGGGCAAGATAAAACCAGATGGCAGGATGATAAAGGTCTATGGCGACGCAACAGTAATATTTCCTCTTGTGGTTGCTGGCGCATTTTTAGATTAGTGGGAAAATTCTATATGCAAATCTTTTACCAAAAAAATGCGTGGAAAGGTTTATATACTGCATAAACTTAATATCTTCATGGCAGAGGGGCTTGGCCACTTTGTTGAGCTCATCATCGCCACAACGGTTGGCTCCATAGTTGGCGCTTTTATTGCACATGGCATCGAGCTAAACGCCGATACATTTTTTAGAGCGCTTTTTGCAACATGCGTCCTTATGATTTTCTTCTTTTTAATATGGCAGATAAGCAAAAACATTGGCCCAAGAGACCAGAAGAGGTTTAAAGGAACTTCTGAGCGCAAAGAAAGGCCTTTGCAAAAAAGATTTAGTTATGAGGAAAACGAGAGTGCTGAAGAAAATCTTGAAGAGGGCACGGAAGATTACGGCGAAGCAGATAATAGCAAGCCATATGAGGAAGATTATGATGAAGCAGATGAAGAAAATTATGAGGTTGATGAAACAGAGGATTTAAAGGAATTTAGGGAAAAAATAAAGCAGAGAAGAAAATGAAAGATATTGCAGAGGCTTCTTTTCGCATGGCAATAAGCCCAAATGCCTGGCTCATAGCATAAACATTTTCTGCGCAAGCACCTTGTGACATTTTTGGCTTTAGCAACATCTTTTTGCATAGAAATTAGCAAGCGCCTAATAATTAAAGCTTTGATAAATTCTGCAAATATTTAGATAATAGCAAATTGCTAGAAAAAAGAATTAAGCTCAATTTTAAGCATTCATCCAGGTTTTGGTGGAATTGCTGAAACATTACAAACAGCATTTAAATCATCTTTAAGTGTTTTTAACACAAGCTCATAACTTTTGAACTCATTTTTTAGCTCTATCAGTTCTTCAATATTAAAGCTACCAATCTTTGTTAGTTTGTACTTTGCGAATGTTTCATATACTGCGCTGGCATTTTTCTGAACTTCTTCACAAAGTGCTATTGTTTCATCTGCTTTTTCAATTGTTTTTGATTGATCTGCGCACATGGCTTCTTTGCTGTTGAGCGGCTTGTTTTTCATCGCTGCCTCAACCGATTTAATTTTATTACAAATTTCTAAAATTTTTTGATTGGATTCTGTAAAGGCTGGCCTCATGTTTTTTAGCTGTATTAGCCCTTTGCCAAACTCAATTGAAACATTTGCAGTGTTTGAATAGGGCAATTGTTTTGAGAATCTTTCAACCTGCGCCGACAAGGATTCGAGCCTTAAAATAAAGTCACTTAAAGAATCAATACTTTTCTGAACATCTGAAATTGCACCATCGCACATATTTTTGTAATCGCCCATTTTTTCTAATGCAGATTCAAACCTGCTAAAAATGCCTGCTTTCTCCAATTTTAGATATTCTTCACAGGAGTTAAGTGTTTCGATGACCAAATCTGCATAAGCAATCGTGGCTTCAATCTCACCAGTTTTATTATATCTGCTAAGTTCGTTTTTGTATTTCTCAACTTCTGCCTTTGCCTGACCTATGCTCTCAGCATTTTTTGCTCCGCAGGAAAAAATTTTTAATTCTGTGACGTTAATATCGCCTTTAAAAAAGCTCTTAGAATAATCCGGAAGCGTCAGGCCTGCGCTAAAAATAAGGTTATCAATCTTTTTCTTTCCATTCTCAAATTTAAATAATGCTTCTGGGGAAATGTAAGGCCACAAAAAATAAATAACCAAAATAACCGCAAAAACAATCAATATTGGAACTGCAATTAGCGTTAATTTATTAAGTTTCTTATAATCCATTCAGCTCACCGCGATTTTCCTCTAATTTTATGTAGTAAACCTTATTTAAAATAATTTCCTTTTGTGCATAGCTGCATTAACGCCTTATTAAAAGGCCAAATAGCTGATAACAAAGATTTTTATACAACAAAAGATTTTTATACTATAAAAAATTAATTGATATGCAAAGATGTCTATAAAAGGTGAGAAAACTATGAGATTTTTGAAATGCCTTTATTTATTTTTAATTTTTGTTTGCCTTGCTTCATTCTCTTCTGCTGAAACTTACTACCCTTACGCAGAGATATCTGCAACCCCAAAGGCTGTCAAGGTTGGTGAGCCAGTTCTTATTAAGGTAACTGGCTATGACAATTATGATGTTGAGCTTATCTCGATTCGTTACAGCGGGGTTTGGCAAGAGTACAAATGTGAAGGCATTCAAAAGGAATGCACAAACATTTGGGAAATTAAACCAAAAAGAAAAGGATCGCAAATAGTCTATGCCTATGTAAGAGATAACGCTGGCAATTATCCAAAAAGACTTTTTTCAACTAGATTTATGGTCTATGATGAAAATGCAAGCTATTTTGAAGCAGCAGTTGGAAGGAAAAAAACATTCGAGATTAAAAAAAGGTTTGGGGAAGAAAGGAGCTTTTACTATTACGATTTGAATATTGGGGAGAAGATATACAGCTTGGCCATAAAGGCCATAGTTAAATTTAGGCAGGAAGATGGCTATGCAAGAGTTATTCTGAGAGACAGCTCAGGCATAGAATATTTAGTATACGAAACATACCCGCTTGCTTCGAATTCAAACTACCTTGAAGTTACTGGCTTTTGTGAGGAAACCTGCGTGCTCAACGGAGTAGTTCCAAAAGAACTCAAAATACAGGTTGCTTTTGCTGAGATTTACATCGAATCTATCTCATACTCAACCTCGCTGGGCATTGTAGAAGAAGACGCTTACCAAGCTTTGCTTGAGCCGCACAAAAATAGACTTAAATACGGGCAACAGATAGTAAAAATGGAAACTGTAAAGGAAAATATGAAGGAGAAACAGGCTTACTTTGTTCCAGGCCTCACACCGCTTGCCTTATCAACTTATCAGGAAAAGAGGAAGTTTTTTGGCGGAGAAGTTCCTGTGCTTCAGGGGGTAGAATACGCATTAGCTGGTACTTTTTCTTTACCTGAGCCAAAAAAAACTTGCGAATGTACTGATGATTCAGACTGTCCTGAGAATTATTTATGTCGCGACTGTGCTTGTGTTAGTAAAGAACCGCCCTGTGTTAAAAAGACCTGTTCTGACTATCCAGGACGCTGTGGGCCTCTTAGCGATGGTTGTGGTGGCACTATAAATTGTGAGTGTCCTGCTGGCCAAATCTGTGAAGCTGGCCAATGTAAGTCTCAGCAGCCAGGTTCAGAATGTATTGGCTGTTACAATACAATTGATGAGTGTAAAGAAGCAAATGGTTCAGGGGTTACTAGAATTTGTGATTGCAAAGAAGCTGTATTCTGTAATTTAGATACCAAATGTAATTGCTTCAAATTTGGAAGCTGTATAAACAGTGCTTGTGGTAGTGGCTGTGTTAAAAAGACCTGTTCTGACTATCCAGGACGCTGTGGGCCTCTTAGCGATGGTTGTGGTGGCACTATAAATTGTGAGTGTCCTGCTGGCCAAATCTGTGAAGCTGGCCAATGTAAGTCTCAGCCAGTTGTAACCTGCCAAGACAGCGATGGAAAAGATATATATACAAGCGGAACTGTCACTTATAACGGTCAAACCTTTTCTGACTACTGTGAGCCATATAGCGCTGGTATTCAGAAGGTATTGGAGTACTATTGTGATGGAGACAAATTGGCTTCATCCGATTTTGATTGCCCTCTCAACTACACATGCCTTAATGGAAGATGCACGCAGCCTTCTGCAAGCACAGAATGCAAGGATAGCGATGGGCAAGATATTTACACTAAAGGAACTGTAGAGTTTAACGGAAGTTTTTATATTGATATGTGCTCAGGCGATACCACTGTAATAGAGCATTATTGCGGTACTGACAACCAAATAAAATATTTCCAGCAAAATTGCCCTTCAGGGTATAAATGTGTTGACGGGGCTTGCAAGCAAGGAAACATTTCTACAACTTGTACTGAAACTGATAATGGAAAGAATCCTTACTTAAAAGGGATAACAACAGATGCAACCGGCTCTTATGTGGATAAATGTTCATCAGATGGTTCTAAATTATATGAATATTATTGTGTTTTCGATTCGGCAAACCTGGAAGAGATATCTGCACCTCAGAATTATGTATGCAAAGATGGTGCCTTCGTTGAGGCAAATCCATCTTCAAGTTGTTCCGATAGTGATGGTGGTCTAAATATATTCGCGAAAGGTACGGTAAATGAAAACGGCAAATTATCAACTGATGAATGTACCTGTGGCGGTAGCAGGGTAAAAGAGTATTCTTGTTATAAAGGCATGACCGCTGTTTCTGAAGAGTATTGCCCAACAGGATATACATGTAAAGATGGCGCATGTGTAGAAGGTAGCTCATCAGCTGCTTGCAATGATACAGACGGGGGAAAGAATTTTTCAGTAAAAGGATCTACTTCCTTTGGTGGAAATGTTTATACTGATTTTTGTAATGGCAGTTCAGTAGTTGAGTATTATTGCCAAGACTCCCAAGGATATTCAACCACATATAACTGCCCATATGGTTGCTCAGATGGTATATGCCTGGCTGGCGGAAGTACAGTGTCATGCAAAGATAGCGATGGTGATAATCCTGATGTGAAAGGCACTGTAATTTACAACGGCAAGTCATATACAGACTATTGTATAAATAATACAAGTCTAAATGAGTTCATCTGCGATCCAAGTGGTCAGGGTACTGGCACTAGCACATATAACTGCCCTAATGGTTGCTCAGATGGTGCATGTAAGTGAGTAACTATATTTGTTGGCAATTTAGACAATAAATTTTTGAATTTAACATATAATTATAGATCCTGATAAATTGGGGGCAAATAAATGGCAAAGTCAAGAAAGGATAGTGCTTTGAGTGAAACCGACCCCGTTGTTTATTCCCTACTTGAAAAAGAAAAACAAAGGCAAATGGAAGGTCTTGAGCTTATTCCGAGCGAGAATTTTGTGAGCAAAGCTGTGCTCGAAGCTTTAGGCAGCGTTGCTACGAACAAGTATAGCGAGGGCTATTCTGGTAGGCGCTACTATGGCGGCAATGAGGTTATCGATGAGATTGAAACGCTCGCAATAAAACGCTTAAAAAAACTTTTCAATGCAGAGCATGCAAACGTTCAGCCGCTAAGTGGTTCGCCTGCAAACATGGCCGCATTTTTTGCAGTGATGGAGCCAGGCGAGAAATTCATGGCATTGCGTCTTGATATGGGTGGCCATCTGACGCATGGGCACGCTTTAAATTATTCTTCAAAATTTTTTAAACCAGTCCATTATGTGCTAGACCCAAAGACAGAGATGCTCGACTATGACCTAATAGAAAAGCTTGCAAAGGAAGAAAAACCAAAGGTGATTGTTTCAGGCTATACAGCGTATCCTCGAACAATTGATTTTAAGCGTTTTAAGGAAATCGCTGAGGCTGTTGGCGCATATTGCATGGCTGACATTGCCCACATCGCAGGGCTTTGCTGCACTGGTGTGCATGAAAATCCTGTGCCATATTTTGATATCGTAACGACGACAACACATAAAACTCTGCGAGGTCCAAGAGGTGCAGCAATAATGTGCAAGCAGGATCTTGCAAAAAAAGTTGATAAGGCAGTTTTTCCTTTCATACAAGGCGGCCCTCATGAAAATGTTATTGCTGCAAAAGCAGTTGCTTTCAAAGAGGCTTCGACTTCAGCATTCAAAAAATATGCAAGGCAGATCGTTAAGAACTCAAGGGCTTTAGCGGATGAGCTAATAGCATTAGGATTTAGGCTTGTATCCGGAGGAACTGACAACCATCTTGTGCTTGTTGACCTCACAAACAAAAACATAAGCGGTGGCGAAGCGGAAAAAGCACTTGAAAAGGCGCGCATTTATTGCAATAAAAATGCAATACCTTATGAGAAACGCTCATTAATTGACCCAAGCGGGATAAGGCTTGGCACGCCTGCATTAACAACAAGGGGCATGAAAGAGGCAGAAATGAAAGAAATTGCACGCATGATATCTCATGTACTTGAGAATCCACAAAGCAGCAGTGTTATTGAGAAAGTGGCTAAAGAAGTTAAGGCCCTATGCAGCGAATTTTTGTTTTATAAATAGCCAAATCTGCATGCTTCAAAATGGCAAGCAATAAGTTTAATAATCCTTAAAACATTCTTTATGTGGGAGAATTATGCGGATACTTGCCACTGCCTTCATGCTATTGGCTTTTTTGCAATACGCTTGCTACGCAGCGGTTTTTATTACTGATGCAAATGCAAGTATTTTAGCAAATAACGAGGTAAAAATTTATATTGAGTGCTATGATGATAGTGGCAATATCTCTAACCAAAATGTTATGCTTACAATATGTGAGGCAGATAATTTCATATGTGATTTAACCAGTCGAACATGCGCTGTCTCAGGTCCTCATCAGTGCAGCGCTTATCACAACATTGGCACATATAATCCAGGCACATACTGTGTTACAATAGAAGGGGCAGAACCTGTTGCTAACAGCCATCAGATATTTTTTGTTATACCCAAGAAAATAGAGGCTATAAATCTTGACGATATAAATTCAATACTTGCCGCAGCAATAGCGTTTGCTGTTTTGTTTTTAACCGCTAATAGTAGAAAAACTAAAACATAATAATGCTTGCAGTCTGATAGCATGAACTCGCCTGATATCCTTGCGTTCCTTTGGGAACTCGGCCTTATACTCGTAGCGGCAACAATTCTTAGTGCAATCACAAGGCGGCTTAAGCAGCCACCGCTCGTTGGTTATATAATTGCAGGCATATTGATAGGCCCATATTTCCTAAATTTTCTTGCAGAAAAAACAGGCCTTAACATTTCTTTCTTGCCAAGGGTTGATATCACCAACATAGCAATGCTTTCTCAGCTTGGCGTTGCATTTCTGCTTTTTTCAGTTGGTATAGATTCTGATTTGTTTAAGCTTAAAAAAGTTGGAAAGGTTGCAATAATTGGTGGTTTTCTTCAGGTGACGTTAACAGTGCTTCTTACATTCTTGCTTGGCAGAATTTTTGCTTTTTTAGGCTTTTTGGAAGCACTTTATCTTGCAGTAATCCTTTCATGCTCCTCAACAATGCTAATACTCAAGCTTCTTTCTGATAGCTTTGCGATAAATACTTTGCACGGCCGCTTGGTAACAGGCATTTCTCTTGTGCAGGACGCATTGATAGTTTTATTCATACCTGTGCTTCTTGACTTCAGCCTCATCTCAAATATAGCTGTTTTTTTGCGTTTTATACTTTCGGGCGCATGCCTTTTGGGGCTTGCGCTTTTTCTCAACAGATATTTGTATCCGAAGATTTTTAGCAAATCGACGCTAAACCCTGAGCTCTTGTTTTTAGGTCCTTTATCGATATGCTTTGCATTCATGTTCATCTCTGAAAGTCTTGGCATAACGATTGCAATGGGCGCATTCATAGCAGGCTTAAGCCTTTCCGCGCTTCCTTACAGCTTCGAGATAAGCAACGAAACGCGCGGTGTTCGCGATTTCTTTGTTACAATCTTCTTTGTTACGCTTGGAATGCAGCTTAATCTATTTTATATTCCAACAGGCCTGAGCATAGTTCTGCTTTCGCTTGCAGTTATCCTTATAATTAAACCACTGATAACATATATCATTTGCCTTTTTGCAGGTTATGGGCATCAGATTTCACTTGCAGCTGCGCTCATCCTCATCCCTGTTTCGGAGTATTCGTTCCTACTTGCAAGCCAGGGCTATAGCCACGGATTGCTTTCAACATCATTTTATTCGGCCACAATCTTTGTCATAGGCATCTCAATGATAATAACACCTTATTTCTTTAAGTACAAAGATGAGCTTGCAGAGGCTTTCGCAAAGTTTTCTGGCAAAATGCCAAGCTTTGGTGGCGAATTCTTCAGAAGAAACATAAAGCGTTTTGATGAACCTCAAAGCCTTTCCTCAAACATAGTTATTGTTGGTGGCGGTGTAATGGGCGGCTCTGCAGCTAGATTCCTTCATATGGAAAAGCCAATCGTTATCGACCATGATCCTGATGTGATCGATGCGCTGAAAAAAGAAGGCTTCGAGGCAATATACGGGGATGCTGAAAATAAGCTGATATGGAAAAGAATAAACTTTGCTGATGTGAAGGTTCTTATACTGGCAATTCCAAAATTCGATGCTGTCATTAGCGTTCTCAGATATGCAAAGAAAGTAAATCCAAATATTGTTGTGTTTGCAAGGGCACATTCATTCCACGAGGCTAAAGAGCTTTACAATGCCAATGCAGACTTTGTATGCATGCCGGAAGCTGTTGGCTCTAACATAATCGTAAAAGAGGTGGCAGAATATTTGCATAGCGGTTCACTTGCAAGGATTCGTGCCCTTCACACTGAGCTCATGCATTATCTTGAGGAAACATCAAAAAAGCATGAAAAACATCATTTCAAGCAAAGGAACAACCTTGTATAAAGCAAATCAAAAAAATTTTTAACAATTTAATTAGATTTTCAGCCATTGCTGCAAACTTATTGCCTTTCGTTTTTTATGCTTGCTTTTGTGTTGCAGCTTGCCATAAAAAAGCTCAAGCAGTGCTTGCAGGGCCTAATAATTTTTTATTCTGAAATCTCGACCTTTGCTCCTATTGCCTGCCCGGGAAGGCCTTTTTCGAATATCGCTCGCACAGCACCTGTGTCGCCGTGCGCATCAACAATTTTTCCTGAAATAATCTTGCCACTGCTAGTTGTATATCTGACTTTTTTTCCAACAAGCCCAAATGCCTGAGCTTTTGTTTTCACATTTGGTACTTTTATGATTGCCTGTCTTACATTTTGCGTGTGCCTGCCACGCCTGTAATTCTTTATTATGCCCTCCATAAAAATCGCAATAAATATCTTCTACTGAAGCTTTTTTAAATTTATTCAAATTGATGTCTTTGGATGAGGAAAATTTTTATCGCTGGAATTGACGAGGCTGGGCGCGGCCCAATATTAGGCCCTCTTGTTATAGCTGGTGTTCTCGCAAACAAGGAGCAAGAGGAGATGCTCATAGAGATGGGCGTCAAGGATTCCAAGGAACTTAAGCCAGCTACACGCAAGAAACTTGCTGAGAAGATAAAAAAAACCGTTGAGGCGTATTCCATTATAAAAATTACTGCAAGCGAGCTTAATGAACTTATGCCAAGGAAGTCACTTAACGAAATTGAAGCCATGAAAACAGCACAGATTCTTGATGAGCTGAAACCAAAACCAGATATTGCCATAGTTGATGCACCTGACATAGTCGAGGAAAACTATGCAAAAAGAATTAGGAAATATCTTTGTGCAAGCGTTGTGATTAAATCAGAGCATTTTGCCGATAGCAAATACCCAATAGTTGGTGCTGCATCAATACTTGCGAAAGTGGAAAGGGATGCAGAGATCGATGAGCTAAAAAAAGAATTTGGAAATATCGGTTCTGGCTATTGGCATGACGAGGATACAAAAAATTTTGTTGAGGCCTATATAAAAAGTTACAATAAGCTTCCCCCATTTGCAAGAATATACTGGGAACCAAGTGTGAGAATGTTAAATGAAAAAAGGCAGAAAAAGCTGCTAGATTTTACAAGCAGTGAATAAAATTTGGTAAGTTTTTTGGATAAAAAATTCCTTAAAGAAGCATTCTTAATCAAATTTTGCTTACAAAGGCCCTATTAACCGTATCAACAGTACGGTCGCATTTTTTGCATTTCTCAAGGAGGTCTTTGCAGTAGCGCATGTTGTTCAGAGCGCTTTTTATCTTTTCCACAGCGGCATTTTGTGCCCTCAGATCATCGTAAAGCACAGCATAATAGTCAATCATTTCTTTAAGTGCCAATTCAACCTCTTTGCGCTCTTTTTCTTCAGTTTCAATATGCCTGCGTGCATAGCAGAGCAAACACATTTTCTTTGCTTTTTTAATAAGCTCTGAAGTTTTTGCTTCCATATCTATTTTACTATATTATGATATCGTCTTTTAAAACAAACTTTTTAGGAAAAAAAGCAGGAAAATTGGAAAGAAGCCCTTGTTTTCAGCATTGCGGTGCTTTTCTGAGATAAAAAGAGTAAAAATAGAAGAGATGTGGCTGCTATGCTGCCACATCTATATTGAGTTCTTTCTTGAGCTCTCTGTAGCGGTTCCTTATGGTTACCTCTGTAACACCTGCAACGTTTGCAACCTCTTTCTGTGTCCTGCGCTCTGCCAAGAGAAGGCTTGCAATATAGACTGCTGCAGCTGCAACACCTGTAGGGCCGCGGCCGCTTATCAAGCCCTTCTTTATTGCTTTCTCAATTATTTCTCGGCCCTTCTCCTGAACCTCGCCGCTTAGATTAAGCTCTGTGGCAAACCTTGGGATGTAGTGTACAGGATTTGTAAGAGGTACATCGAACTTAAGCTCTCTCACAAGAAATCTGTATGTGCGGCCTATTTCTTTCTTGGTCAGCCCAGATGCCTCTGCCATTTCGTTAAGGGTTCTTGGCACTTGGTATGTCCTGCAAACTGCGTAAAGAATCGCTGCGACAACTGCTTCAATCAGGCGTCCCCTTATAAGCCCTTTTTCAACTGTTTTCCTGTAAAGGAGAGCTGATGCTTCAACCAAAGACTCAGGGATGTTTAAATAGCTAGCGATCCTGCGCAACTCAGTGAGCGCAATGCTAAGGTTTCTTTCCATCGATGAGCTCACCGAAGTGCGCTTATGCCATTTTATAAGCCTATACATCTGCGCCTTGCTCTGTGCAGAAAGTTTGTTGCCGCGCAAGTCTCTGCCCTTGCGATCAATCATTGTTACCAAGCCCTTGTTGAGCTTAACATAGCCCCCCATGAATTTACAATAGTATCCGGTATAGGGCAGGCAGGAAAATTTCCCCATTATCTACGTTGTAATACTTTTAACGGCCTCCATGGAAGAACTCTACCAGTTGCAACGGGTATAAGGCTTGCAAATCATAAGATGCTGGTGATCGCTGTAGCTGGGGATGGTGACTGTTATGGAGAGGGTGGTAATCATCTTATACACGCCATAAGAAGAAATATAGGCGTTAAACTCTTTGTCCATAACAATCAGATATACGGTCTTACAAAAGGTCAGGCATCCCCAACAAGTATGGAGGGGATGTTTACTAAAAATCAGCCTTTTGGGGTCCTATCAGGCCAGCTAAACCCGGTAGCTTTAGCTATCGCCCTTGATTGCAGTTTCGTGGCAAGGGGTTTTGCAGGTGATATTAATCATCTAAAATTGGTCATGAAAGAGGCAATTAATCATGAAGGCTTTGCCTTACTTGATATATTACAACCATGTGTTACATTTAATAAAGTAAATACCTATGATTGGTACAGGCAGAGGGTCTATAACATAGAAGATGAATATAATCCTGAAGATAGATTATCGGCTTTTAAAAAATCACTGGAATGGGGTGATAGAATACCTATAGGTATTATCTATATTAATAAGCGTCAAACATTTGAAGAAAGGATCCCTTTTTTAAAAGATAGACCTTTAATAGATCACGAACTCTTTACAGACAAATGGACTGATTTGGTGAAAAAAGCGTTAGATGAATTTTTTTAGAGGCAACAATCTAACTTGTACGATCTTTGTTTTTGTTGTTCCGATTATAAATTAATGCTATTGAGATTGATTTTGCAACTGGGTTTTTTTAGGCAAAGGCAATAAAAAATAAAAGGTATCCCTGAATCAGGTCATATCTTTGACATTTCTTTTGTTAATATGATATTAAATCTTTATGAAGGTTGAGTTCAACGGAAAGAGTATTGAAGTGGAAAAGGTAACAACTGTTTTGAAACTCCTTGAGAAGCTATCATTAAACAAGGAGACCCATCTTGTAATTGTAAACAATAGACTTGTAACTGAAGATTATAGATTCAGTCAGGATGATACAGTAAAAATCATAAAGGTGGTATCAGGCGGTTGAAATGTAAGGTATGCGGAGGCAAGGCAGTTATAAGTTTAAGGGCATATAACATCGCTCTTTGTGCAAATGACTTTGTATCTTTTCTCGAAAACAGGGTATTTAAAACTATAAAAAAATATAGATTAATAGATGACAACGACAAATTAATCATTGCCGTTTCAGGCGGAAAAGATAGTCTATCCCTGTGGTATATACTTAATAAACTCGGGTTTAATGCAGATGGAATGTATATAGATCTGGGTATAGAGGGATATTCTGCCCTTTCTCTTGAAAAGGTAAAAAAGATGTCTGACATATTAAAAAGACCTGTTTATATATTTCATTTAAACAATGCACTGGGAAAAGATATAGAAGCGATTTCAAAAAAGATTAAGAGAACCACATGTTCTGCCTGCGGTATGATCAAAAGGTATATAATGAACAGGGTGTGTCTTGATAAGAATTACAATGTAATCATTACCGGTCACAATCTCGACGATGAGACATCGGCATTAATGGGAAATCTCCTTTACTGGAAAGAAGAATATCTTTGGAAAAAGGGGATGGTGCTAAACGAAGAAGAAGGGCATTTGTCCAAAAAAATAAAACCTTTATTTTTGTGCTCTGAAAGGGAGATGGCAGCATATGCTGTTTTATGTGGAATAGATTATATCTATGACGAGTGTCCTTTTTCTATTGGTGCAAAATCACTTATTTATAAAGAGATACTTAACAGAATTGAAGATAATTCTCCAGGGACAAAACTGCAATTTCTTAAAGGATATTTGAAATTCGCCAGTCAGACAAAGGTAGAAAAAAACCACAAAGAGATGAATTACTGCATTAATTGTGGCTATCCAACGAGAAGTGATAAATGTAATTTTTGCAGAATTATGGATAAATACGGTATCAAAGGAAATATAGTTTTTGAAGAATATAGAAACACAGATGAGGTGTCTGGATAATAAATGACCTCCATTGATAGATTTTCCCATCTCATATTCAACATATATGAGGCATTTACAGTGGCTTTATATCTAAAAGAAAAGGAATATCTGAAATGTATTTCCTGTGTAACATTTTCAAAGGGTTTTGACAAGGGCAGACTTTTATCCATAGAAGGGACTCTTCCTGGCTGGGTATTAAAACACGGACAGCCCCTTATCATTCCCAATTTTGATAAAGATGAAGGCGCATTAGGCTATTATGCAAAAAACGAAGAGATTAAGTCATTTATGGGATATCCGTTGGGCACTGAAGGAGTTATAGTTATAGACAGTAAAAAAAAGTGGGTATTTACAGATAAGGAAAAGAAGATTTTAGGTGGTTTTGCCTCTGCAATAATAGAAGAAATAGAAAAGGAGAAAAGATATTTAGAGGCAGAAGAGAAGATAGAGGAATTAAATACAGGGAAGAGGATATTTACACTTTTTAATAATCTCTTAAATACCAGGATTTCTGTGAAGGAAATTTTAAAGGAATGTGCCAGCATATCTTTTGGTGATATAGGTTTTATAGGTATAGAATATAATAACGATATGACAATTTATGAGATTTATGGAGCACAGGAGCAGAATTTTTTAAATAAAAGGTGTCAAGGATGTATTGCAACCATGGTATTAGAAGGTGGAAGAGAGCTGTTGCTGCCTTATGATAGTGGTCTTCTAAAAGAAAAACCCTTATTTTTTCATGAAGAAAACATAAAAATTAGGCAGTTTTTTGGTTTTCCCCTTATTATGGATGATATAACCTTTGGTGTTTTTGGAATTGCTTCGATATCGGAGAATAAATTAAAAGATAGGGCAATCCCGATTTTAAGGGATGTATCAATGTTTTTTTCCCTTTATTATTCATCTTTACTTACAAAGAAGGCATATGAAAGAATAAAAAATTTTGAACCCGTAACAGGTGCATATTATTTTTCAAGATTTCTCAGAATACTTGAAGAAGAAATAAAAAAAGAAAAAAGAATCTGTGTCGCATCTATAAGATTGAACGTCATAGATGCGATTAATAGAAATTTAGGTGTCAAATTTACAGATATGTTTTTGAAAAAGGTTTATAATGCCATTAGGCAATGTTTAGGTAATAATACAATTATAACCCGTAAGAGCGGGGGACATTTTTATGCCCTGGTGGATATAGTTGAAAGGTCAGGTACAAAAAATGCCTTAATGATTTTAAATAAAATTGTTACAAAAAATTTAGTTGATGAAAAAAGATTTGAAGCAGAACATATTATAGATTCTGGTATTTCCTTTTATCCTGAAGATGCAAGGAATATATGGGAGCTTTTAATTAAAGCAGATAATACAAAAATATAAAGAAATAACAAAGAAAGAAGGTAAGGAGGGGTTATGGATTTTTTAAAAAAATTATTCGGTTTATTTTCCTCACAATTTGCAATGGACTTAGGCACTGCAAATACCCTCATCTACATGAAAGGAGAAGGGATAGTATTGAATGAGCCCTCTGTTGTTGCTATTGAAAAAAATACAGGAAGGGTAATAGCAGTGGGTAAAGA
>Ga0078972_1002307_pt2 | contig 25796 bp, 17 predicted proteins | sample YelNatPaOPGAMG01_FD_67568 | JGI IMG/M metagenome (GOLD analysis project Ga0078972, IMG submission 67568) | Hot spring thermophilic microbial communities from Obsidian Pool, Yellowstone National Park, USA - OP-RAMG-01 (SPADES assembly) (version 2) | ecosystem: Environmental > Aquatic > Thermal...
ATGCAATACAACTCGGATACGGGTTTTGGCCCAATGACATATATGCGAATGAATTAACATCTACCTGGATTGAAGACGTCGTTTACACTGATGTGAATGATTATTACTATGAATTACCCAAATACTTTTTTTCTTATATCACTTACTCTTCTTATATCACTGGCGGATTCTGGGCCGGTCGGCCTTTTTATTTTTATGATCCCCAAATGGCTGGTTATGAAAGATGTATCTGGGCACACTTCTTATCAAAAAAATATGGTCAAAACATTATGAGAAAGATCTGGGAAAAAATGCAAACTAAGCCGTTTCTTGAAAGTACAGATGATATATTACATCAATATAACACAAACCTGGCGGCAGCATTCGGAGAATTCACATACTGGAACTACTTTACTGCAGACAGAGCAAACCCGGATAAATATTATCCAGAAGGTGAACATTATCCTCGTTTCCGCCCATTACAGCAAACCAACCTTTCAAGTAACAGTATAACTATGAACGCCAATGTATACGAACTTTCTTCAACAATGTATGAATGTGCAATCGGAATCGACACTATATCGATCATTGTTGCAAATATTGATGTTAGAGCTGGCATAAATAGGGAATTCTCGGAGAGAAATCTTCAAATTACAATATCTACCTCAAATATTGAACCGCCATACACACAATTGGCAAATGGAGCAAGAGTTAAAATATCTGTATCAGACAACATCGAAAACTGGCATTACTTTATACCGGAAATCTCCAAACACAGGGACGCTTCTCCTAATCCCTGCATACTTTCTAAGAGCAATCAACTTCAACTGCCTATTGAAGATGACATCGCAAAAATTGCAGAAGTGTACTTCTATGCCCCATCTCTTGAGCTGGCTTATTTTGGAACATTCAATGTTGCTTATGAATATGGTACGAGATTCATTTCTGTGCCCACAGCTGTAATTAAAGAAAAGCTGGCTTCAGGAATCTATATAGTCGTAGCTAAAACGTTCCGAAAAAATTATAAATGGAAAGTTGCAATTATTAAATAATCTCCAGAGAATCTACATCTTATTTATTTCACAGTTACCCGGTTTAATCTTGAAATAAAGTATTTTTAATAGATCGTTTTGGATTCTTATGTGAAGATTGTGGATTAAGAGCAGTTTAGTTTTACGATTCTAACTTCATGTACATTTAAGAGACAGTGCCCGGAGCGAGATTTGAACTCGCATGCCCTTACGGGCGCCGCCCCCTCAAGACGGTGTGTCTACCAATTCCACCATCCGGGCAAAAAATTGTGAGCGTGGATGGAATCGAACCATCGACCCTCTGCTTAAAAGGCAGATGCTCTACCTCTGAGCTACACGCCCACACTCAATCACCTCGAACCATCACTTTTAAGAAACATTGTTCCCGTTAATCTAAAAGTAATATATCAAATTTATAGCCCAAATTCAATTTTGGGGCTGCACCGGTTCTTCTGGTTTTGTTGTCGTAGTAATTTCCTGGGAACGTTTTTTATAGAGAATCCCGAGGGGAATTAAAACACAATAACCAAGAACAAGCAGTATTGGAGCGACTACCAAAGGCATAGTACCATTCCAGGGCTCCTGAGCCAGAGCAATATAACCTAAAACTATGCAAATAATACCGGCTGCAAGTATCTGATAGTTGGTCTTAGTAAAAGGCAATGTCCATGTTACTGATTTCTGTTTGGTTTGTACTTTCTTATCAACCTTTCCCATAATCACCCCAAATATTGTTAATATGCTTTTAATGCTTAATTAGAAATTTAGTCCATTTTATTTTAATATCAAATATTTTTCTTCATCGAAATATTATCTAATCAGTGTTAGTTTGCCTTCCGAAAGTTTTAAGACTCTACTTGCACGTTTGGTTAATTCCATATTGTGCGTTGCAACCACCAAAGTGATGCCCATATTATTTGAAATGTCAACCAAAAGTTTGTGCAACATTTGGCCATTTTCCTCATCAAGATTGCCAGAAGGTTCATCAGCTAACACAAGTTTAGGGTTATTCATAAGAGCACGCGCAACCGCAATTCTCTGCTGTTCACCTCCAGATAGCTCATTGGGTTTATGGTTCATACGTTCTATCAGATCTAATTGTTTAAGTAGAGTTTTAGCGCGTGGTAATGCTTCGCTCATTTTCTTTCCAGCTATTAAGGCAGGCATACAAACATTTTCAATAGCTGTAAATTCAGGCAGTAAATGGTGAAACTGGAACACAAAGCCCATTGATTTGTTTCTGAAATCAGCTAATTCATCGTCAGGCAACTCGAACATATCCTGATCGCCAATTTTCACAAATCCACTTGTGGGTCTATCGAGTCCTCCCAGAATATGAAGCAATGTACTTTTACCTGAACCCGAAGGTCCAACAATCACAACAAACTCACCCTGTTTTATTTCTATATCAACTCCTTTGAGAACCTGAATAGTCTGGTCTTTTCCAGCAGGGTATTCTTTCCAGATATTCTCACCAACCAATACTTTATTACGATTCATTATTCCCATCTTATTGCCTCCACTGGTTCTAGTGATGCAGCTCTTTTTGCTGGCAATCTTGCTGCCAGGTAGCATAAAGCTAAAGCTGTTAATGTAACAATAATGATATCTAAAATGTGAACTTCGACAGGCATCGCAGGAATTATGTAAATCGAAGTATCAAGCGATACAAGATGATACTTGTCCTGAAGATAGACTATTAGCAATCCCAGTAAACTACCGATAATTCCGCCGATTATGCCCACTATCAGACTTTGAAAGCCAAATATTCTTCTCAGACTCTCATCTTTGGCACCCATTGCTTTCAATATACCTATATCTCTCCTTTTTTCGATCACCGTCATCATCAAAGAGCCAAGCAAATTGAAAGAAGCAACGGCTATAATCAAACATAATATAACATAAGCCACCCATCTTTCAATCTTCATTATATCATACAAATTTTTATGTAAATCGTACCAGCTCATGAACCTGAACTGGTTACCATATTCTTTCTTCAAATCATTACAAAGACGGTCCGCAAATTTTATATCATCAAGTCTTATCTCTATTCCATCTATTTTTTTCATGGAATTAAAAAGCGTTTGTGCAGTTTCTAGATTTGTAAAAGCATAATAGCCATCGTAATCCTTGTTGTTCGATTCATAAATTCCCATAACTCTGAATTTCTTAATCATAGGCAAGCCAATTTGAAGAGCAGCGGATTCAATTCCAGCCGGACTGACAACAAACAATGTATCCCCAGTAATGGTACCCATTCTATCCGCCAAAATCATTCCAATTACGATACCGTTATTACCTGTTGTTGTCGTATCTATCGTTCCAAGTACCAATTTATCTCTGAGTCCAGAAACACTGCCTACTTTACGCAGGTCAATTCCTTTTATGTTAATAACGCGATTAATGTTTCCAGATACAATAAGCGCTTTTCCACTTACATAAGGAGAATAGCCCTTTACATGTGAAATGCTTGATAATTCTTTGAGCAGGTTTTCAACAACTACGGAGTCTGATTTTCCTGTGCATTCTATTCTTACATGAGGGTCAAAGCTAATTAGAATAGAGGATATAAGACTGGCAAAACCATTAAAAACAGAAAGCACAACTATCAGGGCAGCTACACCAATTGTAACTCCTATTATTGAAATAAGTGAAATAAGCGAAACGAACTTTAGTTCCTTCTTACTGAATAAATATCTCAATGCTACAAAATATTCAAACTTCATTGTGCAAATCTTATAAGTGTTATGGGGTCAAGCTTTGCAGCAACCCGAGAAGGTATCCAGGATGCTAACATGCTCATTAATATAGCGACAATACCGACGACAATGAAATTAACTGGCCTGATCTCTATTGGCACATGGGTCATAAAATAAATATCGGACGGTAATGGGAAAAATCTATAACGTAGTTCAAGCCAGCAGAGCGTATAAGCTATTAAGCTACCAATAAGTGTACCTAACACTCCTATTAAAACACCCTGTTTCATAAATATCCTGACTATTGATTTTTGACTCATCCCTAAAGCAAACAGGGTACCAATCTCCCTTGACTTTTCAAGAATCATCATTAAAAGAGTACCAATTATATTGACAGTTGCAACAACTATTATAAGTGCCAGCACAACAAGCACTGGTAATTTTTGCAGATCAATCCATGCAAATAGATTTCTGTGCTGCTGAAACATCGTTCGTGTATAATATGGATAGCCAAGATAATCTGTAATTTGCTGAGCAACTGAACTCAAATTATCAAGGTTTGACACGAGTATATCAAAGCCAGTAACTGTTCTGCCAACCTGGAAAAGTCTTTGTGCATTCCTCAGGTTTATGTAAACAATACTTGCATCATATTCAGCCATTCCAGTTTCGTAAATTCCTTTTACTTCGAATTGCATAATTCTGGTTTGAGATAATGAAAGTTCAACACCACCTAAAGTATAAACAAGTACTTTATCTCCTAACCTAACATCTAACATCTCGGCTAATCTTTTACCAATTATAATAGTTTGCGTGCCTGATTCTTGTTCATAAAGGTCATATTTGCCCTCTATAAGTCTGTTATTGGCAGCTGATATATCGTTAGCAGGATCAACCCCTTTGATGAGTACCCCCTCTATTCTGGTTTTTGACCGAATCATACCTTCGCGAGCCAGATAAGGTGCAATTTGAATAACTTCTGGAAACTTAGTTATCACTTTTTGCATTGTTAATTCGGGTTGTGGAAGCAAAGAATTTTCAAAGGCGAACAACTGCATGTGTGCCGTGAAATCAATTACATGCTGTTTGATCGTCTTTTCAAACCCGTTTAATATAGCTAGTGTTATATTTAAACTGGCAACACCTAGAGTCACGCCAGTTATAGCAATCATAGTTATGAACGAAATGAAACCCCTATTATGGCTAGAAGTTAAATGCCTTCGAGCAATAAAGTTGGTTACATCATATTTTTTCCCTTTTGTTTTCACAATTAATTCTTAGCTCTCTGATTAATCGAAAACTGCAGAAGATATGCTTTTATGAATTCATCTATTTCACCATCCATAACTGCTTGAACATCCCCCTTCTCAATACCGGTCCTGTGATCTTTAACTAATTGATAAGGTTGAAAAGTGTAAGATCTTATCTGGCTTCCCCATTCAATTTTTTTCTTGCTTTTTTCTATTTCAGTTAATCGAGCTTCCTCTTCCTCTCTCTTAAGTTGATATAGCCTTGATCTTAACATTTTCATAGCACGCTCGCGATTTTGATATTGCGAACGTTCTTGTTGACACGCCACTACAATTCCGGTTGGTATGTGAGTAATACGAACAGCAGTCTCCACTTTATTAACATTTTGTCCGCCTTTTCCACCTGAACGATATGTATCAATTTTCAAATCAGCTGGGTTAATCTCTATCTTTATATCATCTTCGACCTCAGGATAAACAAATACTGAGGCGAATGACGTATGACGGCGAGCATTAGCGTCAAAAGGTGAGATCCTTACTAATCTATGCACTCCAATTTCAGATTTTAAATAACCATAAGCATATTTTCCAATTATCTCTACCGTTGCACTTTTTATGCCTGCTCCATCACCCTCAAGAATATCAGCCAAATATACTTTCATATCATGGCGTTCAGCCCAACGAGTATACATCCGCAACAGCATTTCAGCCCAATCCTGCGCCTCAGTACCTCCGGCACCAGAATGAATAGCAAGTATGGCATTCTTTTCGTCATCAGGTCCATTTAACACATTCCTAAGCTCAAGCTCATCTATCTGACTCCTAAGGCTCTGTATTTCCTTTTCAATATCACCCTCAATTTCAGCATTATTTTCTTCTTTTGCTAATTCTATAAGTGATGCAATATCATCACATAGTTTTTCAACTTTATGCCATGATTCCATCCATTCTTTTTTTTCACTTATTTGCTGTAAAATTCTTTGTGCATTTAAAGTATCGTCCCAGAAATTACCAGAAGTCGTTTGTTCCTGTAATTCCAACAATTCCTTCTGTTTACCTTCCACATCAAAGATACCTCCATAGATCTGCTATTCTCTTCCTTTGTTCATCAAGTTTAAGTTGCAAGTCGGTTATTCCCATTTTCCTATACCTCTTTATTTTAGTCCTTTATCTTTATATGTAATTCTTCCAGCTGTTTCGGGTCGACTGTGGATGGAGAATCGTCCATTAACGATATTGCACTTGTCGTTTTAGGAAATGCAATAACATCTCTGATTGACTTACAGCCTGTCATTAGCATTATCAGGCGATCGAATCCAAAAGCTATTCCACCATGTGGCGGTGCACCATACTTGAAAGCTTCCAGCAAAAAGCCAAATTTTGCTTTTGCTTCTTCTTCCTTTATACCGAGCAGTTTAAAGATCTTATTCTGCAATTCTTGTTTAAAAATACGAATGCTTCCACCTGCTATCTCATTTCCATTTAACACTAGATCGTAGGCGCGAGCGTGAACTTTAAGCGGATCGGTATCAAGCAAAGGTATATCATCGATCTTTGGAGAAGTAAAAGGATGATGAACAGCAACGAATCTTTTTTCTTCTTCACTATATTCAAGCAATGGAAAGTCCACAACCCAGACAAAGTTCCACAGTTTCTCATTAATCAAATTGGTTCTCTTTGCCATTTCAATGCGCAGGGCACCCAATGCGGTTAATGTTTTTTGCCATTCGCCCGAAATTATCAAAATCAGGTCCCCTTTCTTAGCATTGCTCCGCTGAATAATAGATTGGACTTCTTTCTCTTTCAGATACTTCGAAGCGGAACATTCTATTGTGTCATCTTTCATCTTAATATATAATAGACCACCTGCCCCTAATGATTTTACGTATTCGGTTAGATTATCGATTTGACTTCTTGTATACGATGCTGTATTGGGCACTGAAATTCCAGCCACAATTCCACCTTTTCTCACTGTCTCACTGAACATCCTGAAGTCTGAATTGCTCAAGATATCCGAAAAATTTACGATTTCAATATTAAACCTTGTGTCTGGTTTGTCTGTGCCGTATTTCTCCATAGCCTGTTTATAAGAGATTCTAGAAAATGGCCGAGGAATATCACAATCCAGTATTTTTTTGAAAAGTTCAACAATTAGACCTTCAGCTACCGATTGGACATCATTTTCATCAACAAAAGACATCTCAACATCAATTTGAGTAAACTCTGGCTGACGATCTGCCCTCAAGTCTTCATCGCGAAAACATTTAACAATTTGAAAATATCTATCAAAGCCTGCAACCATAAGAATTTGTTTGAAAGTTTGTGGAGATTGGGGCAGTGCATAAAATTTTCCGGGATGCAACCTGCTTGGTACAAGAAAATCACGAGCACCTTCAGGAGTACTTTTCATAAGAACTGGCGTTTCAATTTCAACAAACTCGTTCCTATCAAAGAAATTCCGCACAACCTGATATGCCTTATGACGAACCAACAATGGTTTTTGAACAGAAGGCCTACGCAAATCAAGATAACGATACTTCAGACGCATTTCCTCAGTAATCACAAGGTCATCAATTATTTCAAAAGGTGGAGTTTCAGCTTCGTTAATTATAACAAGTTCACTACCCTCAATCTCAATTTCGCCAGTTGCCATGTTTGGATTGATATTCTCGGCAGTTCTCGCCTGTACAACACCAGTAACTGATATCACATATTCTGAACGGAGAGATTTTGCAAGCTCAAAAGTTTCTGGATTTCTTTCAGGTGAAAACACTGCCTGGGTTTTACCGTATCTATCTCTCACAACTACAAAAACAAGATTACCTAACCTTCGACAGTGATCAACCCAACCATTTAGCGTTACAATTTTCCCAATGTCTTTCTTTCTGAGCTCACCACATGTGGCAGTTCTTTTTTTATAGCCTGTTATCATAATAACTACCTATTTAGTTATAAAAAAAATAGCGAGCTTTAAAATTCGTCAGATACTTAGCTCGCTTTTTGGGGAAAGAGTTCAATTATTTATATGCTTTGCAAGTCTGTCTACAAGTACTTGCTTTGGTACTGCACCAACTATTTGATCGACTACTTTTCCTTCTTTAAAAACAAGTAGTGTTGGGATGCTTCGAATTCCAAACTGCATAGCAAGTTGTTGATTGGAATCGACATCTACCTTACCTACTTTTAATTTTCCAGAATATTCACTGGCAATCTCTTCCACTACTGGAGCAATTGCCCTACATGGTCCACACCAAACAGCCCAAAAGTCGACAAGCACTGGAACGTTAGCTTTAAGAACTTCTTCCTCAAAGTTCTTACTAGATAATTCAATTGGTTTCATTGGTTTACCTTAGCTACTAACCTTTTAATTTTATTGAATACTGACCGAGTAATTTTTTAACAGCTTCAGTAAATTCCTCGCGCGGATCTACAGAATATTTTCTTATAGCTAAATATATCGAATTATTTTCTAATGTTCCACCTGTAACATTCAGGTAGCAACTGCATTCACCTGGATGTTTTTCTATTAACTTAACTAATTCAACTGCTTCATTCTCAGTTATATTATCAAGATTCAAATTTATTACAATACTTTTAACAAACTTCTTTCTAACATCGTTCATACTAATAATTTCATCTGCAATAACTTTTAACCCTTCTTCATTTCCGTTGTTTTTTCCTACAACCATAACTATAGAACCTTCCTCTAGAAGTCTAGCGTATTTCTGGTAAACGTCTGCAAATATTACGCATTCTGCTTTTCCGGTAAAATCTTCTATTGTAACAAAAGCCATCATCTTACCACGTTTATCTATTTTTTTCTTCACATCCGTGACTATGCCACAAACTCTAATTCTACTGCCAGGTTTAACAGATTCTGCTTCTCCAAGTTTGGCAGTAGCAAAACCTTCAATCTCATCACGATATTTTAATAATGGGTGTCCCGAAACATAGAACCCCAGTACCGCTTTTTCTCTCGACAATTTTTCGGGTTCCGGCCATTCCGATGTTGGAGTTAAAAATGGTCTTTGTTCACCTCCAAATTTTGAATGCTCAGAATCGAATAGACTCGATTGACCTTTGCTAGCCAGTTCCTGCATTCTTTGAGCATATGTGGTAATTGTTTCTAAGTTATTCATCAACATGGCCCTGTTTTCATGAAGCGAATCAAAAGCACCTGCCTGTATGAGGCTTTCCAGAGTCTTCTTATTCACAAGCCTCAAATCCACCCTTTTGCAGAAATCAAATATATCTTTGAATTTTCCACTTTCCTGCCTTGCTTTTACAATCTGTTCAACAGCTGAAATTCCCACATTCTTGATCGCACTTAATCCAAACCTTATACCGTTTTGATTTACAACAAAATTTACATCACTTTCGTTCACATCGGGAGGAAATACATTTATTCCAATCCTTCTGCATTCTTCAATAAGCATTACAACTTTATCTGTATCATTTATTTCACTTGTTAATGTTGCCGCCATAAATTCAGCTGGATAGTGCGCTTTCAAGTAAGCGGTTTGATATGCTAGAACTGAATAAGCCACACTATGGGATTTGTTGAAACCATACGAGGCAAATTTCTCAATTAAATCAAATATTGCAGCTGCAATTTTCTTATCAATGTTATTTTTTAAGGCACTTTCAACAAATTCTTTCTTCTGCCGTGCCATTAGTTCTTTGTCCTTCTTGCCCATAGCTCGCCTTAATAAATCCGCCTGGGCAAGGGTCATACCTCCAATTTCGCTGGCTATTTTCATGACCTGCTCTTGATAAACTATAATTCCGTAAGTCTCTTTCAAAATGGGTTCAAGCTTTGGATGCAAATATACGATTTGCTTTTTTCCAGCTTTCCTGTCTATAAAATCCGGGATATTATCCATTGGACCTGGTCTATATAGCGCATTCATTGCTACTAAATCGTGAATTGAATTAGGCTGAAGTTTACGCAAATAGTCTTGCATACCGGAGCTTTCAAATTGAAAAACAGCAACTGTCTGACCACGACTGAAAAGTTCCATAGTCTTCTCGTCATTTGCGGGTAGGTTGTCTACTTCAACATCGGTTCCTTGGGTTTGTTTGACTATTTGTATGGTATCGTTAATTACCGAAAGCGTTCTTAAACCAAGAATATCTATCTTTAAAAGTCCAACATCCTCTAAATCTAACATATTATATTGCGTCATCACCTCTGTTTGAGGAGTTTTAAACAGAGGAACATAATTGCTAATATCTCCAGGCGCAATTACAACACCCGCTGCATGAGTGGAAACGTTTCTATTCATTCCTTCCAAAACTTTTGCGGTTTCGATTAGTAGCTTAATTTTATCGTCATTGCTATCTTTAACCCATTTTAATTCTGGAATAGTCTTTACTGCCTCTTCAATCGATGTTACCCTACCTTGTATTACCGGTATCTGTTTGGTTATAGAGTCTATTGTTGCAATTGGTATACCAATTACGCGTCCAACATCTCTTAAGACCGCTCGAGCCATTAATGTATTGAATGTAATTATCTGCGCGACCGATCTCTCACCATATCTCCTTTTAATATAATCTATAACTTTATCCCTTTTCTTGTCTTCAAAATCTACATCAATATCAGGCATCGACACACGGTCTGGATTTAGAAAACGCTCAAAAAGAAGTCCAAATTTTAAAGGATCTATACTTGTTATGCCTAATGCATAAGAAACAATGCTTCCTGCAGCACTACCTCTTCCTGGTCCGACTTTAACTCCGGAATTCTTCGCTGCATTAATTATATCCTGCACAATAAGAAAATACCCTGCATATCCCATTCTTTTTATTATTTCGATTTCATGCAAAGTACGATCTCTAATCTCCTGTGTGAGCTTGTCATATCGTTTACTAATGCCCTCCCAAACTAGCTTCTCAAAGTAGTCATTCAAATCCTTGGTTCCTGTTTCTTCAGGAATCGGAAATTCTGGCATGTAATTTTCTTTTAAATTAATCTCAAGATTGCACTTATCAGTTATTTCTAAGGTAGATTCTATTGCTCCAGGATATTCACTAAACAGCTTTAGCATTTCCTCAGAAGATTTAAAATAGAATTGATCTGTTTTATAGCGTAAATTTTGATAATCAGGTACATACGTACTGGTTGCTTCGGGAATGCATAGCATAATGTTGTGCGCTAATGCATGTTCCTTCATTATGTAATGACAGTCGTTCGTAGCCACCATTTTAATGTTCAGGTCGCGAGCCAGTTTTGGAATGTATTGCAAAATTCTTTGCTCTACTTCCAAACCGTGATTTTGAATTTCCAGATAGAAATCTTCACCAAAAACTTCCTTATACAAACCGGCATATTCTAACGCCTCATCAAAATCTCCCCTTCCTAATTGCTCATTTACAATTCCACCAGGACAGGCTGTCATGGCAATTAAGCCATCTCTGTATAGACTTAGTGTCTCAAGATCAATTCTTGGCTTGAAATAATAGCCCTCTAAATGTGCTACTGTACTGATATTCATCAAATTTTTATATCCTGTAATATCTTTAGCAAGCAAAACAATGTGATGATATATACCTCTACCTAATCCCTTACTTAGTCTCGAAGCATCGACTTGCTTATCAAAACGACTACCTTTTGTCACTATATATGCTTCGCAACCAATTATGGGTTTTATTCCAGCCTTTTTTGCAGATTTATAGAATTCTATCGCTCCAAATAGCACCCCATGATCCGTTATTGCTACAGCTGGCATGTTATTTCTGACAGTAGCATCAATTAGGGAATCAACAGTTGCAGCCGCATCAAGTAAGCTATAGTGGGTATGATTGTGAAGATGAATGAATTGCATACCGAAATTACCCGGGTTACAGGTAAAATATAGGAACTTTTTGGTTAATCTTACTTATCTTTCTTAATTAAATTACCAACATATTCGATGATCGAATCAACACTTACCATAGATCTTACGCCTGTTCTTCTAATCTTTATTTCCACTTGCCTGTTCTTAAGTCCTTTCTCACCAACTATAACCTGATATGGCATTCCAAGCAAGTCTGCATCCTTAAACTTAAATCCAGGAGTAACATCAACCCTATCATCAAATATAACCTCAAAACCTGATTTGATCATACTTTGATATAACATATTGCTTACTGATTCCACTTCGGAATTTTTCATATTAACACCTATAAGATGGATATGATATGGTGCAAGAGCATTATTCCAGATAATACCGTCTTTATCATTATTCTGTTCAATGTAGCAAGCAATGACTCTTTCAATTCCAATACCATAACTACCCATTATCACAGGTTTTTCCTGACCGTCCTTGTCCAAGAACTTTATATTAAGAGTCTCAGAATACTTCGTGCCAAGTTTAAAAATATGCCCCAGTTCTATGGAATTAGAAATTTTTAAGGGTGAATTACACTTTGGGCAAGGCTCTCCTGCTTCCACACAACGCAAATCAAAGTAGCTATCTATTTTAGTATCGCGCTCCAGATCTATATTGGCTATGTGGTAATCATTTTTGTTGGCTCCGCTAATTAAACCACTTGCACCTTGTAGACGCATATCTGCATAAATCCTGAAGCCCTTCAAACCAATTGGACCAATTGAGCCTGCATCAGCCCCGGTAAGTTTAAAAAGGTCTTCCGGACTAATCGGTTCTATTTCGCCACCACCAAGTGCTGAAATTAACTTAGCTTCGTTGAGTTGATCGTTGCCCATCATTAAAATCATAATAGGCTGACCGTTGTGCCTGTATACAAGCGATTTAGCAAATATGGAATGGTCAAGCTTGAGAAATTCAACAAGCTGATCTATAGTTTTTATTCCCGGCGTGTATATTTCCTTAAGAGGCTCATTAGTCTTTTTTTTACCGACTTTTGGAACATTAGAGGTTGCAACCTCCATGTTTGCAGCATATCCACAGGCTTGACATAATACAGTAGTATCTTCTCCGTATTCTGAATCTATCATAAATTCTTGCGAACTTGTACCACCCATAGCACCGGTAGATGCACTCACTATGAAAAATTTTATTCCACAACGATTAAAAATCCTTTTATACGCTTCTGCGTGAGCATTATAGCTTTTATCCAGTTCCTCCCACGACTTATCCAGTGAGTATGAATCCTTCATTATAAACTGCCTGCCTCTCAGCACTCCAGATCGTGGTCGAGGTTCATTCCTGAATTTCATTTGAATTTGATACCATGTCTGTGGCAAATCTTTATATGACTGTATATGCATACTGGCAATATAGCCAATAACTTCCTCATGAGTTGGAGCAAGCACAAGCTCTCTCTCTTTTACACTTAATATAAAATTTGGCGTATTTCTCCTGCCAGTCTGTATCCAGATTGACTCAGGATTCAGTGCAGGAAGATAAAACTCTTGCCCGCCTATTGCATTCATTTCCTCGCGAATAATATCCATTGCTTTAGTCATGGCTCGATAGCCAAGCGGAAGATACGCGTACACACCTGCAGTTAACTGCCTGATTAAACCCGCCCTTAGCATCAACTTGTGGCTTGGTATTTTTGCATCGGCGGGGTCTTCTTTCAAGGTCGGGATAAAAGCTTCAGATAATTTCATATTTGTTATAAACCCTCGTGTTTAATTTATAATATTTGAAAAATAATAAATAAAAAGCCAATTCCGAAATCCATTCCGAGCCACAAATTTGGAATTGGCAATTACAGAAATAATTTATAATTCAAAAATTATTTTTATTTCTTTAAATCATAAATCATTTGTACCCCCGAGAGGATTCGAACCTCCGACACGCGGTTTAGGAAACCGCTGCTCTATCCATCTGAGCTACGGGGGCATGTCATGCAAAGAACATTTTTTAACTTCTCAAATACGGCTTAGTCCCGCCTCCGGCGGGATTCTCAAAGTGACTTATAACTTAACTTCACTACGTTCGTTAAGTTTTGTCACTTTGGAAGAAACCGCTGCTCTATCCATCTGCCTGTCCCGTGTCTTTTAACGGGAAGCTATGGGAACATAAAGAACAATCACTTATACCTAAAATACAAAACAAAGAAGCTTAATGCAACGTTTGTATTCTTACAGTTAATCTGCTTGAAACAATCGAAAGCTAAATTATAAGGAAATTTGTAATATTACTCTACGTGTAAGGTATCGTTATTCAACACAGGTTTCTTAGATCAAACCTACATTGCTCAACACAAAATACTACAAATTTCTTGGCAATGAGACGATTTTTCCTTCATTTGAAAAACCAGACAGCTATTGAAAATGATACTTAATATAAACATTACAGCTACCTTAAAAGATTCAACTGTCGGGCACTATCCTAATAATATCATCTTCGATAGCTATATTTAAATCATTCCTTTTCGATTTCACAAAATCAATAAGCTCCTGGATTGTAGGATAGTCTGGAAGTTTTCCAAAACAGCGTGCATCATCAATAAGAATTACATATTTCAGATTATTGGCATTCAAGATAGACTTCAGCTCTTCATAAATAGGCGTTTCTTTTTCCCCTTTTGCAGTAATATCTCCCGAATAATGACCATCAAGCCAAAATAGCACAGGTTTATTTATGAAATTTATCAGATTCCCAATTTGAATACCACTATCCCCATGAATAATTGTTACATTTGAATACTTTTTGAATTTTTCTTTTGCTTGAGCGAATAACATTTCAGATAATTCTATTGAATAAATATGTTCAAAATTCCTTTTCAAGGCAGATACCATGTCACCATAGTATATCCCGCTTTCGGCTAAAATCTCCAAGCCATACTTTTTGCATATTCTCGTAAGGTTTTTTATTTAAAAACGTGCGGAAGTGGAATAGACCTGACCTTCTTTTCCCATCTGGCAAGCTCTTTTCTTTGTCTTCCTTTGCTGATTAAATCTTTTATATGAGAATACAATCGTGTCCCTTTAATTATCCTTTCAATACCTTTTTTAAGCAATTTTACCATTTTAGTAATAAGAAACTAGATCAGCATACATAACTGGCACATACCTACTAAACTTATAAATTCATATAAAATATACAAAAGAGACATCTGAAAAATCTTTTTATGGATCATTGATGGGAGTACTAGGAAGACAAAGATGCAATCTCTTAAATCTGCATAATACAATGAGATTGTTTCTCCGCCTGCCGCGGGTCACAATGACAATCAAGGTTTGCCAGAAGTCTCTAAAAAAAATTACTTAATATATCTATCAATCCATTTCAAAAAAACATCCCAGTTCGGCCCTGTTGTATGCCCACCTTTATGCTGGCGAAAAGCAACCTCTCCATCGATCAACCCAGTTTCTATTGGTGGGAACTCGTATGTGTTTAAACCCTTCTTTCCAAGCAATTCATAAACTGGACTAGCATGAGCAGCACCCAGGAACATTCCTTTAGCATCAACCCATCCTCCCTCAACCTCAAGAGAACCGCTACTAATAAAAACCGGTCTCGGAGCGCACAAAGCTATTAAACAGTGCGCATCGACAGGTAAATCATTCACAGAAAGTGGTCCCGCATATTTCAAGAAATTGCCTGCAAACCAATGATATTCACCAGACGAAGCTAGATTCTCAATTTGCTCACCATAATTTCGGCGAAGTATTTTCGCACCTCCAGCACCCGACGAGCCAATAAATGCTCCCGCAAACCGCTGATCATATGCCATAGCCACCAGCGCGGCTTTTCCGTATCTTGATAACCCTTCGAGGATAACCTCCTTGGCATTTACAAAACTGTCTGTCTCGAAATAGTCAAGCACACGACTTGCTCCCCATGCCCATGCTCGTAATGCACCCCAATCGTCCGGCTTTCTACGCTGTCCCTTATTCACAAGTCCAATTATTCCTTTTGTCAAACCAGCCCCCCAATCTTCCTGATAACTTGTAGGAACAAGTATAGCATACCCCCATCCTCTGGAAAGCACAAGCTGTCTCCAGTCTGGATCCCTGGGAATTCCAGGTGGGGGTTCAGGCAATTTAAATCCCGGAGGCAGTATAAATCCGAACTCCATTACAACAGGAACTGGGACCTTCGCACTTTGCGGCACTGCCAATTTTAATCGAATATCAACACTAATTGCTGGATACGTTGAGTTATCGACATGACCTACTAACTCCTTCACAATAACCGGAATACTAGCAACTGTATCTTTCTTTGTATCAATAATCTCCCATGAAACTGGCGGAACACTATCAGGCACTCTACCATACACTTCCCGATCGAAATACTCAATTATCTCAGGCCGACGCTTCTTCCACCAGTCTTCTGCATTCTTGACTTTAACACCATTATTCAACGTCAAAGGATCTGGAAGTGTATATTTTACGACTTTTGATTCATCATAATTAGCCAGTTGAGGAGATGACCCTTGCCTTAAAGAATCTATCCCAAGCTGTCTTAACATTGCCCGATAATCCTCCATCGTAGCATTTCTAATGCTATCCATCTTTAGCGGTTCAAATTGCGCATAGAGAGAAGTGTAAAGTATAATAACCATTAATAGAAATTTTTTATTTATCATTTTAACTCCTCGTTAATTTTTAAAAGTCACACTTGCTTAGTTATGCATTATTACTAAACCATTATCACAATCCAGTCAGTAGAAAAAAGTTAGAATCATTCAACTGGAGGTAATTTACTCGGCAATTCGTACATAGACAATGTAAGCTTTGCATCATATGTGTCCCTTTTTAAAATTCTGGCTTTAAATTTTCGGTATGTCTCATCAAGCGGCAGATATTTGCGCTCGTAAATTTTTTTCCGTTATTTTGTATATACTTAATGACCTCGCCTCTTATTTCGGGCTCCGTTGATTCTCTTCCCATCATTATTACATATATCTTCGGTTTATCCAGAAAAGCATATAATTCGCCCACTGTTAAAGGATTGATCGGATCTGGATAAGTACCATTCAAAATCTTCCTATAGTAATTATAACACAGACTTTCATCTACCAGAATTTTTTCCTTCCTACCTTCCAGCTCTCTTAAAACTCCTTTCCATGGAGTAGCATATACCGGCATGATAAAGTGCCGACCCATCGCCCAGTTGATTATTCCATAAATATTTACAACCAGAATTGAACCTAGAAATAGAAGTTTAAGCGACTTATGTAATATCCTTGAATAAACAGATGCTAGCAACAAATAGAAAAATGCAAGGCAAAAAAAAGTTCTTGAGGGTGTGTATATAAAGCTCGTATGCTTCGAGATGAATGTTGTAACCAATGATGTAAACAGAATTCCCGTAATCAATAGTCCCAATACAAACCATGCGTATCTGTCTCTTAATATTAGCTTAAGATTCTTATATGAAACGATAAAAACTGTTACGATTATCAGCAAAGCTCCTATAGTGATTATTTCAAACGGATACACTGTTTCGCCAAAAAAGAAGGCGTAAATGCTATAAGCAATTTTTAATGGAATTGATCCCAAGGATAGGTTCAAATCTGCGACTCTTTGAGATTCAACAAGTTTATACACTTGTTTGATCGTAATAAACACCCAGGGAGTAAAAAATACCGCTGATATGATATCCATGGATACAAGTCTTAAAACCAATTGTCTCTTAACAAAGAACAAATAAATCAAATGAAACAGAATTACAATAGAAGATGGATAATCGGTATACAAAAGGAATATATAAGATGTAAGTAGCAAAGTGGATGTTCGCAAATTGGCATTTTCCAGCCAACATAAGAACATATACGATGAGACTATTACTAAAATAGCTGCAAGGGTGTAGTATCTTAACATTGGCATAAAGAGCCATAGCTCGCTGGATAAAATCCAGAGAACCCATAGTGGATGATACATATAATCAGGGAATAGTTTCCTGAAAAGAACCAGAGAGGACAATATAAGCAATATTCCCTGCAAAGCCTGAAAAACACGAAGTGGAATTTCTGATTCACCAAAAATACCGATCCAGATTTTTAGAAGAATAAAATAAAAAGGCGGGTGGTAATCCGTTGCAACTGTTTTAAATAGATCATTAAAACTCTGAGGTGAGAAATTGATGCTAAATATTTCATCACCCCAAAAGCTTTTTGTTAATAAAGATAATACAATAATAACGAGCGAAACAACAGTTGCTATAAATACATCCTTTACGTCAATTCTCTTAATATAATTGGTACTGTATTTAACAACCATCGATATTAACCAGAATAATGCAAAAAGCTAATTGTTAGAAACGATTATGATATCATAAATGCTAAAAATTAGATTGACCCATGATCTGGGTTTTGCTACTGATCTATTTAAATTTTTTAATTATCAATGCCAAGCTGCGAATTTTTCTACTCCTCATATATCACTTTATGTCACAAAGCTTTCTAAATCGAGTCAATTGAATGCTGTTAATTATTGCATCCTACTTTCAATAACTGCACGAGCTCCCTTTAATCCGGGTGATCTTGCTATTATGATAATTGAGCCACTAATTCCATGCTTTGAACGAACAATAGCTAGCGCTAAACCATTAAACGCCTCGCGTTCATGTGAAGGAAATGGTACCATATTAGTTGGATCACCATTGTCTGTAGCAACTATTTCACCTGGTCCTTCAATTTCAAACTTAATCAAATTTCTAGCATTCGGAACCATAAGGTTATTTTTATCCAATACGCGAACCGTCACAAAAGCCAAATCATAACCATCTGCCTTTATTTGATTACGGTCTGCTGTCAGTTCCAATTTGTAGGGTTTATCGGTTGTTTTTACAATTTCTTCAGCCCATTTCTTTCCAGCTTTATATGCTACAACCTTTAGCTCACCTGGTTCATATTTAACATCATCCCAGCGCAAACGATATTCGTACTGTCCTTTTTTCTTCCTGCCAAGTGATTGACCATTAAGGAACAATTCTGCTTCATCACCCGATGTGAAAACATGCACTGGGGTTATTTCGCCGATGCGTTCCTGCCAATTCCAGTGCGGCAGAATATGTGCTATCGGCAATTCTGGTCGCCAGTGTGATTGATACAGATAAAAGCGATCTTTTTTGAACCCTGCAAGGTCAATAATTCCGCAATACGAGCTTCTTGATTCATAGTAAGGAGTAGGTTCTCCAAGGTAATCCCAACCGCTCCATACAAACTCACCTGCTACAAAAGGATGCCTTTCCAATGAGCCGAATACCTTATCAGCTGATGAGCCGAAATCGACTGCGTGGATTTCATAAGAACTCACATGACGAATTTTCGAATCCCCTCCTCTACCATCTCGCACAATATCGCTAATTTTTTGTACTACAGGAAAAAGATAAATGCCTCGACTGCTAAATGCAGATGCTGTTTCGCTACTAAGTATAACCTTATCTGGAAATTTTTGACGGAATGCATTATACATCGGTGGAGTGCGGATTCGATTAGTTCCTTCAAACTCTGGGTCCTGACGAATTCCTTCGCCCTGATAATTTAGGCTGATAATATCTAAAACAGCTGGTAAGGGCATATCAGGCTTTGCCCAATTCATAGCGCTCGTTACTGGTCGAGTTGGATCTTCCTCCTTAACAATATCATAAAGTCTTTTAGCCAGTTTACCACCCTCATCACCTGAATATTGCTCTCCGACTTCGTTACCAATGCTCCAAATAATTACAGATGGATGATTTCTATCCCGGCGCACCATTGCACGCAGATCCTGTTCATACCAATCCGGAAAAATGAGATGAAAATCAAGTGGAGTTTTTTTCATTTGCCATACATCAAAAGCCTCATCCATCACAAGGAAGCCCATTTTGTCCGTTAACTCAAGAAACTCTGGAGCTGGAGGATTATGAGCTGTACGAATCGCATTGCATCCCATTTCTCTTAATATTTCAAGCTGACGTTCGGCCGCTCTCTTATTAAAAGCCGAGCCCAAAGCTCCAAGATCATGGTGCAGGTTAACACCCTTAATCTTGACAAGCTCGTTATTAATGTATATCCCACTGTCAGGATCAAGGCGTATCGCTCGAATCCCAAATCTTGTTTCATACTCATCTATAACTTTTCCGCCTTTTAGCAATCTGATCCTGGCTAAATATAGATTAGGAATTTGTCGTGGTGGTGGGCCCCAGAGTCTAGGATTTTTTAGAATGATTGAATTCTGAACCGTTAGCTTTTTTCCCGTTTCGATCAGAGTTTCAGAATTTTCAAAACTGGCAACAACTTTACCTTTTCTTTCAGCTACCGTATCCACTTCAAAAATATCCGTAACAACCGTGACATTAACATTTTCCCTCGAATCGTTATCTATAGCAATTTCAATATTAATTTGAGCTGAATACTTGGAAACATCCTTCGTCGTGATAAAAGTGCCCCAGTGTCCAACATGAACGGAATTTGTCTTCGTCAGCCAGACGTTGCGATAGATACCTCCGCCTGGATACCATCTCGAAGAAGCAGGAGGATTATCTAAACGTATTGCGATTTGATTCTCAGCACCGTGAATTATATATGGCGTTAGATTTAATCTCCACGAGGAATAGCCATATGGCCAACCACCTACTAAATTGCTATTTAGCCATACAATCGCATAAGACATCGCACCATCCAGATCCAGAAAAATGCATTTCCCCGTATCCGAATGCGGAATGTAGATTTTCTTTCGATACCAACCTACACCTGGACTTGGTAAACGACCCATGCCACCACCGATTTCAGTATTCTGGTCACTTAAAAAAGGACCCTTTATTGCCCAATCGTGGGGTAGATTTACAGCCTCCCATGCACTGTCATCAAAACCGCTCTGAACAAATGGAAAATCTTCTCCTGGATTACCATTAGGGCGAATATAGCGTTTTGTAGAATCTTTAATAAAGTTGTTGCCTGTGGGTAGTATCCATGGCTTAAGTATCATTTGCTTAGCTTCGACTTTTTCTGCCTCGGTTGGTTTTGTATCGGCTGGTTGCCCATCATCGAACTTTTTGAATTCGGGACGAACATCATATATAAGAGAGTCAGTTTTCGTCATCGAATCATATTTATAGAATTTCCAATTTTCATTAAGCAAAATAACTTGCCGAGGTTTATTACTTATTTCTCTAACCTGACTTTGAGATTGCAAAAAAACAAATAAAAGCGCAATTAATGCTAATAAAAGCAAATTTAATACTTTAAATTTTAATACATCAGAATTATTTCTTACCACGTGTATTTTTTTTATTCTATATTTTAATGGTAAAATTTATTAAGACTTTTTGGTTAAATAGAAATTAAAGTGATGAAAATGCAAGTAAATATTCTATTTATTTCCCTATATCCGCCTGCAACAAAGTAACATATTAGCATTTTTATCAACTAACTCGACCTTAAAACTTTATCAAACAGAGTAAGAACACATCATTTTCACGGATTTCAAACTCTCTGGAAAAAGAGCCTTTAGCATCTATTGTAATTATTTCTTTCGAAACAGGAGAACCATCGTTTAGTTTCTTTATCAATTCAACTTGTTGTTTTGTAAGTTGCCTGGGTTTATTTATTGCAAGATAGGTTGAATATGCATCGTTAATTTTATATCCTATTCTATACATTTCGAGCAGATAATTGCCCTCAGGTATACCTGTAATTTTCACCTGTATAGTTCCTTTTGGATTAGCCGGCAAATCTCGGATATAGTATTCCTGATTATTTACAGAATCTCCAGGATGAGTAATTGTAAAATCCCAAAATAGTATTTGCACATTTCCTTTTGAGTCTTTACAAGCCCATGAGGAAGCATCATCGTTCATGAGCTCTATATCACCAAGTTTATTGAGATAGGCATATGAATAATATGCAGGTTTTTTTATACCTTGGTAATTCAACAGCCCGAAACCCCCATGAAAAGGTGTAAACCTCGGTCCTGCTTCTTCGAAAATGTCAGTAAATACCCAGTATGACATCGAGTTTGCAGCATCTCCAACTTGTTTTATTTTTTCTAACACATAAGATGCTTGATGATAACTGTCGTGTATGGGATCAAAAGGAGTATATGAAGAACTCCATTCAGTATAGTGTAATTCTAAGTCTGGCATAGAAGAGGAAGCTATCTCCTTTCGTGAATTAATAATATCACCACTTACACTCATTGGATTTTTGTCAAGAATTGTTCCTGCATTTCCAAATTCATCTAAATATCCTTGTTTCACGCCATAAGAATGGGTACTGATAAAATCCAGTGGAAGGTTATTCTTTTTGCAGAAGTCTATCATTTCAATTTCCCATGCTGATCCTGCAGTTGCCGGTCCACCAACACGGTAATCCTTACTGACACTTTTTATAGCCTGAACTGTATGTTTGTACAATTTAAAGTACTCTGCCTGAGTCCCAGCCCAGAAAGCATTCAGATTCGGTTCATTCCATACTTCAAAAAACCATGTTTTCACTTCGTCAACACCATAACGCTCGGTGAAATGAAGAACTAGATTACGTATAAGCTCCTCCCATTTTTTATAATCTTTTGGTGGAGTTACATTTCCCTTCCACCAGAAAATAGTTTGGTTTCCACTTGCGAGAGCATTGGGCATAAATCCTAGTTCAACAAAAGGCTTCATTCCTATGCTTAGAATATAATCGTACAAAACATCTACATATTGAAAATTATATTCTGGATTTCCTTTGTTATCTTCTCTATAGACGCCCATATCGTCCGTTAATAATCCGTGCATACGGATATATTTGAAGTCGCATTCTTTTTTTACGAGAGCTAATTGCTGTTGCCAGTCAGCACGCAAGCCTTCATTAGCTCTACCAGCACCTATACACTCTTTAAACATTTTATTAAGCGGTCCTTTTACTTTGTTGAAATCAACATTTATAATCCTCTTTTTCGAAACAGATTTTTTTACATTACTGGTACCAGAAAATACACAAATAAAGGTTAGTATAACCAATATGATAAATACAAAATTATTTGTTTTCATATTTGCTATCCCATAAATTATTTTTATTATGTGGCTAATTTAATCGAAAACGAATGTAAAATCAAATAAAAAGTTAAATGTGTTTGTGAGTTTTAATCACACTTTGTATCCAAATTGACATTGTTCAACCGTACTTCCTGGGCAGAGTAATTAAATCATCTAATATAAAATAAGCATCGAGCCTTAAAATACTGAAACTCCAGAAATTAATTCATTCAATGAAGAGCTGATAAAGACATAATAGTTCTGAAATATCAAAGCTTTATTGGTTGTTATAAACCACCGCAGGTGCAGGATCAATATCATTATTTTGTGCAGTTTTAAGAGATTACTTCTCCGTTTTCTTGCTACTCCTCGCAATGATCATATTAAAAGATTTTCGGAAATCTCTACTAATCATAATTACTATTTTTCTAATAAGGCTTGGATAATTGGCTCAACGTAATCGGGGTCAACTCCTATAGCTTGTAAGTTACCTGCTCGATCAACAATTGCATAGGTTGGCCAATAAAAAACATTCCATATCTTAACATAAAAATCTGAAACCGTTGCTGTTGGATATTTCAATCCAGACTGTTTAATCACCTCCATTATCTTTTCCTGCCCCCTTGAGCAACACGCACCAATAAAAACAACGCCCTGATCTTTATATTTCTGAAAAAGTGTATTATTACGCGGGATTGAAGCACGGCATGGACTACACCATGTCGCCCAAAATACAACTACTACTATTTTTCCCCTCCATGTCTCCTGTGGAACACTACCATTCATCCAATTAAATAATTCTAACTCTGGCGCCTTTTTGCCAAGCATTGATTTATGTATTTCCCAATACTCTGTATTACTGTATCCACTTTTGATCAATTGCATAACTTTTGGATTCAATTGTTCAGGATTTGAAGATTGCGTTCGTTCAACTGAACTACTTACCAGATTCCAGGTACCATCTTTCCTAAGAATAAAAACTTGCCCACCAAGCGTTGTCGCCATCAAACCCTGCTCCGGTACATCCTCTCTCTGTTTAGAATCGATGGACGGATCATAAAAAAACCATCCACCCTTCTTCCTTAAAATCACAGCTCGACCGTCTCTCGTTTTTGCAACAATATCCTGTGAAAATGCAAAAGACGACATAAAACAAATCAAGTAAATAAAAAATATGCACATATTTCTCACAGTATTTCCCTCCTTATCCTTTTAACCGTTAAGCACAACTATGCTACGATGATCACAACTTTAAAAATGTTGTGGATAAAACAAGTTCACACTGAAACGAAATCACACAGCTAAAGTATAAAATTATTGCAAATTCTTGCATCTATTTCTTATTTATCTTTATTTGACATTTCTAAAACAACATGAGAGAATTTCTATTACTCTTGATTTATATAATCATTTGTTTCTACATACACGAAATCCCTGGTCAGGACCTATACCACTTGGTTCAAAACTACCACGAAATGAAATTGCACAGCAATCCTCAGATCCCATCCACCCACCTCCTCTCTGAACTCGTACAGAACCACTAATATTAACCAATGCATCGCCATACCAATCCCAGCACCATTCCCGCACATTACCCGACATATCATACAAACCCAACTCGTTCGGTCTTTTAGAACCAACCCGCTTCGTCTGGTTATGATTATTTTCTATATCATTCCAAATCCAGTATCCCGTTAAGTATCGATCCCCCGAATTTCTCCAATACCACGCCACATCATCTACATTATCACTCCCACTATATCTGTAACCTTTGCTCTCCTGTCCACCACTTGCCGCATATTCCCATTCTACCTCCGTCGGCAAGCGATATCCATTAGCTCCTTCATTAATAGTCACCGTCCATTTTATGCTATCGAGCTCACACTTATTATTTGGGTCTATCTTTCCTTTATCTATATTATAATACGGCTTTAAACCTTCTTTTATACTCCTTCTATTACAATACTCAATGCAATCGTACCAGCTTACCATCTCTACTGGCAAATCGTCTCCTTTAAACTTTGATGGATTATTACCCATGACCTCCACCCATTCTTTTTGTGTTACCTCGTATTTACCAATATAAAAATCAGATACTATTATATCTTTCCCATATAAGTTAGAATTTGTATTCTTAAAAACACCCCCCTTCACCAAAACAAGTTTATCAGACTCTTTCCGAGAACATGAGCTTATAACAAAAATCATTATGATTAGAAGAATAAATGATAACTTCTTCATTAGAATATCTCCTCTATCCTGATTGTAAAAACAAAAACCTGCTCAATTCATTATTGATATATTTCGTAAAAATTATCAAGATAAGCAACAAACAAATGCTCCCGATTTAACCATCCCTTAGTAATTTCTTGCTTAAGTCCTTAAATAATTATTGCAAATAAAAACCCCCCTTTTCCTCTCTGCTACAGGAAAAAGGGGGGCCTGTGGTCTGTCTAAAGCTCCCTACACTACAATACTACCTGTATGCACTAAATCCTATTGCACCATTGCAATGTAACCACTCGCTATACGATCCACCACACTTGTTATTCTGCCATACTCCAGAATTGTAACTCTGTGCCTCTGCCTGAAATTGACCATTCGGCAACCAGATGCAATCTACCTGAACATCCCGTCCGCTTGCATCATTGTCAAATCCTACAAGAATACCACCACTCAATGTCGTCGAAACCTGGTAGGTTTTGAAGCTCGTAGTCAACGTCCAAGCAGCAATCTGCGTCCCACCTACTGAAACATATGCATGCTCACTCCCACTGGTTCCTCTCATACTTACGGAAATCGTATAACTGCTTCCACCTCCTGAACTACTGCTTGAACTTGAACTACTGCTAGAACTTGAACTACTGCTCGAGTACTGGTAATTATGTATAAGTCCAAGATCATAGGGAATCTTATAGTAATCACCATAGTTTCCATTAACAACACCTTGTATTAGAATCAAGCAATGATCCA
>Ga0078972_1006998_pt1 | contig 25793 bp, 14 predicted proteins | sample YelNatPaOPGAMG01_FD_67568 | JGI IMG/M metagenome (GOLD analysis project Ga0078972, IMG submission 67568) | Hot spring thermophilic microbial communities from Obsidian Pool, Yellowstone National Park, USA - OP-RAMG-01 (SPADES assembly) (version 2) | ecosystem: Environmental > Aquatic > Thermal...
AGGGGTCTGCACGGTGGAGCCGGTGTTTGGGGTGATGAAGGCGGTGCTGGGCTTTCGGCAGTTCCTGCTGCGGGGCCTGAAGAAAGTCGGTGGATAATGGGCCTTGGTGTGCCTGGGCTACCATGTGAAGCGGCTGCACCGGCTGGGCGCGGGGCTGAGCCTGGCCGGGGCGGGCTCAAAAAAAGCGGGGGGCGGACTGAACTCTGGGGACTTTGGCCGCCGGGCGGCTCGGTGAGGCAGCCGGAGCTGCCGTGTTGACCAGGCTGCCCGGTTCCCGAAATTGGTTAATCCCAACTGTGTGAATCGCTGAAAAGTCCTACCTCACCGGAGCCGTGAGCTAAGTCCGACAGACTCCTAGGCGCCGGGCTCAGAAGCACTAGCCCCGGGTAAGTGCGTATGCTAGGCTGGCGGCTGATGCAGGGCATGGCGGAAGCCGAATTGTTGGCCCGATGCCGCCGCGGCGAACCCGAGGCGTGGAACGAGCTGTTCGACCGGCATTACGCGGCCACGGGCCGATTCGTCTTCCAACTGGGCTACGATTTTACCCGTGAGGACGTCGAAGAAATCTGCCAGGAAACGTTTCTGACCGTGATCAGGCACTTGGACAGTTTCCAAGGCCAATCGCAGTTTCAGACCTGGCTATTTCGGGTGGCGGCCAATAAAGCGCATGATTACCGCCAACGCCAATTAGCTGCCAAACGGGGCGGTGGGCAAACCCCGGTGCCCTTGCATCCGGACCCGACCCGTGAGGGGTTGAGGCCTGACCCGCCCAGCCCGGGGCCGGAGCCGGACCTGGCTCTGATTCGAGCCGAAGACCTCAACTTAATTGGGCAAGCCTTGGAGACGTTGCCCGAGCCTTGCCGTGAAGTGATTCAGTTGCGCTACTTTGCCGACCTAAGTTACCAGGAGATCGCGCGCGAACTGAAGCTTAATCCCAAGACCGTCAGTTCCCGCCTCAGCAAGTGCTTGGACAAATTGGAAGCTGCCACCCGACGGCTTCTGCTGCGGGAGAAAAACCTGTCGGCTGCCGTCTAACGCTGTATGCCGGAGTTGCCGGAACGAAAGATTGAGGAGCTGCTGCGGGCCTATGCGGCTAAGCGCCGGCAAGAGGCCGGGCCACCCCTGCAGTTACATCCGGTTAATCGCCGTTTGTTGTTGGAGGAAGCAGCCCGGTGCTGGGGCCAGCGCGCCGACCGCGCTGCGCCGCGCCAGGCTTGGTGGCGGGCTGTGCTAGCGGCTTGGCCCAGACTGGCTATGGCCGCCGCAGCGGTGGCTGTGGTGGGGCTGGCCACCTGGGCAGTGGTGCGATCCAGTGCGCCTGGCCCCAAGGAGCTACGCTTGGCTGCCCAGCCAGCACAACCACCGGCGGAGGCTTGGCCTGTCGTGGATCGGACCCAGCGACTGACCGCGCAGGCTGCTGCACCTGGCACACCGGCTCTAGCAAGGGTCGAGCCCCAAACTGCTGCTGGCCCGCCGCGCGTCTCGTTGGCTGATGCCACTGCGCAGCCGGTGGTTGTGAAGGCCGAGCCGGCGGTAGCCAAACCGACCGAACCGGCCCCAGCCACCGCAGGCACCGCTCCATCGCTGGCCACTCCAGCTCCGTCGCAGGGTCAACAGCCTGAGCAGACGCCAGCCGACATTGCGGCTAGGCCGGTGGCTCGGGCGCCCGGCCCTCAGGCTAGCATCCCTGCGACCGTAGCAGCGGCGAGGCTGCACCGGGCTGAGGCCGGACCAACGCCTGGCGCTGAAGCCAAAGGGGCTGGGCTAGCGGCGGTCACCGACTTGCCCAGCACACTGGTAACGGCCACCGACAGAGGCATGGTTCAGGATGCCGCCTTGCCACCGGCGTCGGCACAACAACGCGACACAGAACCGGCTGCTGAAGACGCGCTTGCGCTGTCAGTCCAACCACCCACCGCGCCAACGGTCGGTACGTTAGCCAGCCTTCTGCCTGAGGGCAGACGCCTGCGGTTTGTGCGTAACGAAACGGACGCTGCGCCAGTGACTCGTGCCCGGCAGACCGATGTCACGCTGCTGGCCACATTCGAGCTGGAGCGGCAAGGCACCCAAATCCGGCTCTTTGACCAGGACGGTTCCGTTTACCAAGGCCAAGTGGCCGAGGGACCAGCAGACACCCACCGCAAGCTAGCCCGCTCAGCTCCAACGGAAACTCAGAGTCCGAAGGCACTGAGGCTGGAATTGGAAGCTGCCTCGGGGCCGCCTGGTGCAGCAGCCAGCCTGACCTTCCGACTCACAGGCACCAACCTGACGCTGCGCCAACCGGTGACGCTCGTTGGGCGGTTGAGTGCTGCTCCCGAGCCGAGCCCAGGCAGCCTGCCCGGTGCGACTGGCACTGAGCCTGACGCGTGGCGGCAACAGCAGACGCTCAGGTCCGAAAGCCGGGGCTTGGCTGCGGCGCCGGCGCCGCCGGCTGCCCGCGCCCGATCCGCAGCCGAGGCGCTAACCGTAGGGTTGGAAGGCACCCTGTGGGCGGGAACCAACCCGGTCAGCATCCGTGCCCTGAGCGCTACGTCACGCTGATCGGGCCGGTCGGCAGTTTACTCGGTCCAAACCCAAACAAAACGAGGCCGGCCAGATGCAGCCGGCCTCGTCGCTCCAGCAGGGGCGATAACGGTGAAGCTATGGCCCGACCACACGTAGCCGATAGAACCGAGTGGGCGGCAACGGGCCCAGATCAGTGAACGTCTTCAGTGTGCCGTCCCCTTGGATGGTGGTCAGCACCGTCCAGTCTGGGTCAGTGAGGCTGTTCTTATACTGCACTTCGTAAGTCAGCCCCGCTACCGACTCGAAGTCAGCCCAGAAGCTGGTGCCGGCGTAAACCGGGTTGAGGATCTTGGGCGGACCGGTCAGTTGCAACCGGTAATCATTGAATACCGCCACGGTGTAGATGTTGGTCGAGGTGTTGTTATGCGCGCTGGCAGCCAAGCCGACCACTAACGTGGCCGCCATGCTGGCATTGGTGTAGGTGCCCAGCAGCGTCCAGTCCTGCCCGTTATCGCTGAACAGGCCGCTGAAGACCGAGCCGGTGCGTTTGAGCCGCACCCAACCGTTGGGCCAGGCGGGTGAATTGGTGGGCACACCCGGGGTGTTTTCGCGATGGCGGCTGGTGCAGGTGCTGCCCGGCTCAGGCCGCCACTGCAACACAAACAAGTTCCGGCCCGGAGGCGGTGGCATCACCAGCATGGCCACATGCCGGCTGGAAGCATCGAGGCTGTCGCGGGCAATCAAGCCAGCTTTGGTGCTGGGATCCACATACCGCAGGCTCTCGACCCGCACGATGGCGTCAAAGTCGCCGGTGACCATCTCATACACACAATGCATGCCGTCGGCTACGTTCCAGATGTCGCTGCCGCCAGCATACACCTCCACCCGCGGGGCGTTGGTGCCGGCAAAGGCTGAGCCGGCAAACACCGGATCCACTCCGGGCGTCCCGATGTCCTGGTTGAGCCAACTGGACCGCACCACCGTGCCGCCGGTGTAGGTCAGCTCCGGAGCCGCATTGTGTTGGGGCGTCACATCGGCAATGTAATAGGTTTTGACGGTATAGCCGGGAGCCACCTGTTCGCTCGGCCCCAAGTGGACGATGACCGACTGCCCATCCAGACGCAGTTCGACTTTCGAGATGCCCACCGCGCCGTCGTTGATGCTGTAGTTGGCAATCTCGGTAGCGCTGACCGGGTCCAGCGGTTCGTTAAACACAATGCCGATCTGCCGACCGTTGAGGCTGCCCACCGACAGAATCTGCGGTGGGTCAAAGTCCTGGAGCACCGTCAGCGTAGCCTCGTCACTTTCCACCGTGAGGCCCGGCACCGTAATGCGGCATTTATACACCGCGCCGTTATCCGCGTAATCGGCCCGGAACGAGTAGGTGGCTGCGCGGGCGCCGGGAATCTCGACGCCATTCTTCAACCACTGATACCGCACCAGGGCCGCTCGGTCCGCTGGGCTGATGTTGGCCGCCACAGTGAACGTGACCGGACGCGTCTCCAGCACTGTCACATCTTGCGGCTGGGTCGTGATGTCGATGGCTACCCCGTTGCGATCGGCCCAGCAGCAGAACCAGTCGCCGGGAATCGGATTCACGGTTGCAGGCACGGCATTCACTGGCGGGTCTTCACCCTCGGCCTTGGCGACCACTGTGATATAGTCGCCGCCGGTGCCCTCCTTCAACAGGGCTTCCAAGTAATACCGTTCGCCCGCCACCAGGTTGTAGTTGGTGCCGTAGCGCTTCTCCGGCGGGCTAGCGGCAGCCTGGTTGGTGTATTCCTGGTTGGCGCCGTTCTGCATCGCAATGAGGAACTTCTGAGCCGGATCGTCATTGGGGCTCATCCACACCTCCGAATAATCATCGCTGCGGACGTAAATGACGTAATTGCCGTTGGTGGGCGGGACAAACCAGCCCCACATCCGCAAGCCGTAATTGTCCGCAAACCCAGCTCGGGAGTTGAAGTTGGTATAGTAGACCGTCACGTCCACGCTGCCCGGGTATTTGGGATGCGTGGTCAGGTTCCCCACCTGCGATCCGGTGATGCCCAGGTAGTAATCGCCTCGGATGTAACCGCAACTGAGCACCGGCGCATACACCGTCAGGTTGGTGGGCGTGATAGGATTGGGCACGGCAGCCAGGTCTTCGATCCCCTCGACAGTCAAGGTGTAGCTGGCCCCGGGCGTCATGGGGGCCACCAGCAGCACTGCATTGGTCCCGGTGCTGTCCAAGACAGCGTCACTGACATATACATTGGGATCGCCATCCAAGATGAAGTTGAGCGGATCGGTAATCCGCACCTTTTCTGAGAAGCTGACGATCAGGTTGGTGAAGGTGGCGGGGGCTTGCACCCGCACGATGACCGGCGCGGTGGTATCCCGCAGCACCGTCAGCGTGGCCACTTCGCTAAAGAGACTGTTGATGTTGTTTTGGGCAAAGAGCCGGAACTGGGCCCCGTCATCGGCCGGGGTGACCGATGGCATCACATAGGTGGCACTGGTCGCGCCTGGGATGTCGGTCCAATCTCCACCTGGATCTTTGCGTTGCCACTGCAGCGTGCGCGGGAACGCGCCAGTCACAACGCACGAAAAGGTCACCAAGCTGTTTTCGACCACCGTCACACTCTGCGGCTGGGTCTTGAACCCTACCGGCCAAGTGGGATCGAAGGGGGCCACTCCACTATTGAGCGCAATCTCAACCGCCCGTAGGAACATCGCCTCACCGGTAGGGGTCAAGTTCTCCACGCAGTGCTGCAAGATATTGCCGCCAGCAGGCTCGCGGCTGCTGCCAGCAAAATACATCCGGTAGCTACCCAGAACATCTGCCCCGCCCCGCACCCGTGTACCAGCCGGCCACTCCATAATGATTGGGATGTTCTGACGCGGGGTGCCGCCTAGGTCGATAAAATTGGCGGTGGCCAAAATCCGACCCCCCGTAACCGGCCCTTCCAGAATTTGGCTGGTATTGCGGTAGATCGCTTCGTCGTATGGCAACGCAGTGGTGTTGCCCTCCATGGCGACATCACTGAAGATGTAAGCCGTGGCGGGGTCATTCAGATCTACCGCTGTCACCCGGGTGGGCGTGTCGTCGATCATGGTGCTGCCGGTGCACCAGCCCAACCGACTAGCCCGCACCAGATACGCGTTGATCGTCAAGACCGGTTTGGTAATGTTCACGTTCCAGTCGATGACCTGCGGGTTCTGGAACGCGGCGCTGTTCATCGCCCGGCCCAAGATGATCAGATCGTTAGTGTTAATGGCCGCCAACTCGGCCGCCGTCAGCCGCGTGTTTTGGCTGTCGGGACCGTTGTAGCGGTTGACATTGTGGCCTGCACTTTGCAGGAGTCTAATCCAGCCCCCATCCGGGTAGTCGCCCGGCCCGGAGAAGGTGTTGGTGGTGCCGTTGTCGCTGACCCACAAAATGTTGGCAGCATGGGTTTGGGCCATAGCCGCTAGGGTCAACACGCCGAGGGCCAATGCCCCGAAGGGCTTAATGAGGTCTCGCTTGATCGGTTTCATAGGCTGCGCTTCATTGGAACACTTAACCTATACGCCAATTCCTGCAAAAATGCAAGGGATAAGTTTCTCTACCGCCGGGCCCGACCGGGCACGCGCACCCGCTGGGGCCGTGGGGCTGGCTGGAGCCCGCATGGCCCCAGCCGGTGCGTAGCCTCTGGCGCGGTTTGATCCGCGGCCGTTTTCGCTTAACCGCCCGGGGTGCCGGGCCGATGGCTGGGGTGGCGGGTCTGCGTGCCGTATAACCTGTTGCAGGCCAGCTTCTTAGCGGCAGGGGTCAAGGCCATTTCAGCCCCAGCCCGACAGGGTCTTATGGAATTCGGGCGCGGAAGAATTGCGCGCGCTGCTCCAATATCGGCACGCCGCACTGCACAGTGCCAGTGGTGTTGGTCAGCAGCCGCAGCACGGACCAGCTCTGCAAATCCTCCGAGCCGAGTAGCTCATAGGTCCAGCCTGGCTCCCCTTCCAATTCAAGCCAGACCACCCCTGGCTGCAGCCACACCCGGCTAAACCGAGCCGGGGCCGGGGCTGGTGCTGGGCCACTGACCAGCGCAAGGCAGTGCGCTGCTCCAGCGGCAATGGCCACCGCGTTGGTAATTCGGGGCGTCCTTTCGGGCATTACTGGTTCCAAGGTGGACCGCACGGTGCCGTCAGCCTGTAGTGCCAGGGTTTCCGAAGGAGCTGCGGCAATCGCAATGACGTTGGACACGTCCGGCGGGAGGTTGGTTTGGCCCATCTCGTTCTCGCCCCAGGCCACCACTTGGCCCACTTGGTCGAGTGCGACGCAGTGGAACCCGCCGGCTGCAATCGCTACCGCCCGCTGTAGGTCTGCGGGCACTTCCAGCCTGCTCAACCAATCCTCGTCGCTCCAAACCACCACGGTCCCATCCTGTCGGAGAGCCATGCTGTGGACTGCGCCGGCAGCAATAGCCACCACATCGGCCAGGTTGGTAGGCACATCGCATTGGCCATAGTCATTGGCGCCCCAGGCCAGGACTGTGCCGTCGCTTAACAGGCCCAGGCTGTGGTCGTATCCGGCAGCAATGCTAGTCACACCCACTGCCTCAGCGGGCACAGTGCATTGGCCTGCGCTATTGTCGCCCCAGGCAACGACCTGGCCGCCGGCGGTTAACGCGAGACTATGCTCGCGGCCTGCCGCCACAGCAACCACGCCTTCCAAGCCCGACGGCACGTCGCACTGGCCGAACTCGTTGTTGCCCCAGGCCACTACCTGGCCCGCTTCAGTCAGCGCCAAGCTGTGCGCACCCCCTGCGGCAATTGCTTTCACGTTGCGCAATCCCGGCGGCACATTGGTCTGGCCGCACTCGTTGTCTCCCCAAGCCACCACTGTTAAGTGCCGCTGCCGGACGGTGATGGTGGCTGTGGCCACGGCGACGTTGCCGCCTTGGTCCGAGGCAACCACCTCGACCAGATGCGGCCCGGCGCTCAGGTAAGCTGGCGCCAGTGGGGACCGCACAGGCCGACCGTCCAGACGCACCATCACCGCTGGATTGGTGTCGGCCACATCGGACACGGTATAGGTCACGGGCAGCGGCTGAGCATACTCCAGCACAGTGCCGTTAGTGGGGCTAAGCAACTCCAGCCTGGGCGCGACCGTGTCGCGCACCACCACAGTCACCATGCCTGTAGCACTGTTGCCTGCAGCGTCTTGGGCAAGGAACCGAAGCCGCGTTCGGCCTGGAGGATAGACCGGTTTGGTGCCGGTGACGGTGATTTGTGGGTAAGGCACCGCCACATCGGTGGCCAGCACTAGACCCGGCCCAACGGCCATGAGGTTAGTGCCGTTTCCGGCCCAGACACTAGTAATTGGGACCACAGCGCCTGCTGGTGAGCTTTGTTCCACCTGGATGGTATCAGGCCAACTGAGCAGTGGCGCTACCCGGTCCACCACTGCTACCACCACCGCGCCGGTGCTGCGTTGGCCTGCAGCGTTTTGGGCCACTACCGCCACCACCGACGTGCCTGCCGGATACCAGGCCGGGACCGAGGGCAACAGCCACACCGGCGCCGGATCACACAAGTCAGCCACCGTTACTCCCCCAAGCACCGCATTGGTCACCGCTTGAGCCGGTGCGCCTTCTGGCGCAGTCTGTTCGACCTGCACCGGCTCGGCTGGCAGACCCAAGTTGGGCGGCGGCGTTTGCGGATCGCACACATCCCCCAGCCCATCGCGGTCGCAATCGGCTTGGTCAGGATTAAACGTGGCCGGGCAATTATCCACGTAATCCGACACCCCATCTCCATCGGTGTCCTTGAGCTGGACCGTGAGTGTGTGGGTTGTCAGGTCGGTCGAGCCGTCTTGATCGGTCACCCGCAGCGCCACCGTATAGGCGCCCGGCACCGACCAAGCGTGGGTTTGGACCGCCTCGCCAGGCGCACCCCGGAATGCCAGGCCGTTATAGTCCCAGTCCCACTCGTAACTGACGATGGTGTCTGGGGCTGAAACAGATGCCCGGGCGTCGAAGGTGCCGAGCTGGCGTTCGAACAAGTTGGTGGGGCCGGCCAAATGAGCTGTCGGCCCAAGGTCCAACACGGCTACGGTAGCTTCATCTACATCGCAAAACCTCTGGGCCGCATCGCTGACCAACAGGCTGACGATGTAGTCGCCGTTGGCAGCCCACAAGTTGGTTGCTTGCGGACCGAAGGCGTCATCGAACAGCCCATCGCCGTCCAAGTCCCAGGCGTAGGTTAACTCACTGCCCGGTGGACCCACGGATGCGGAGCCGTCCAGCACCAGCGGTTGGCCTTCGTGAACGGTGTAACCGCCACCGGCATTGGCGCCATAGGCACTTTTGAGACAATACAGCCCAGAATCGTCGCACCCAAACACGATCTCCAGCTCACCGGCGTGGTTCAGCTCCACCACCGCAGGCGAGGACATGACTGGTCTGGGCGTGTTGAATTGCCACAGCGGGTTATTGGCCAAGGCGCTCACGGCCACTAGTTGGCCCGCACCATTCGCTAGTGCCACGCCCACGATCACTTCGCGAAAGTCCCGGTAGTCGGGTGACTGCGGCGGGACACGACCGGGGTTGGGATCAATTTCAGCAATGGCCGGTGAGGAATACACCCGGCCACCTGGCCCGCCGCCCAGCGCAAAGGACCGAATCAGCACCACGCTGGTGGGCGGCCCAGCAAAGTATTTGAGAATGTAAAGCGTTCCCCAATCGTCACCGACAGCAATCTCCATCCCTGCCAGCTCGTAAAGGTCCGCCACGGCCGGCGAAGAACTCACCGGCCCGATGGCCGGGTTGCCGGCAGCCGGATATGTCGCCATCACGTGGCCGAACCGGTCCAGCACAAACAGCCGGCCACTGCCGCTGCCGATCACCACCTCCAGCCACCCATCATCATCCACATCCGCTAGCGCCGGGCTGGATTGCACCGGGCCGGCAGTGGGCGCTAGCCAAAGCTGTCGTCCATCTGCGCTCAGGGCATAGACATTCCCATCGGCTGACCCGACCACGATCTCCAAGCCGTTGGCCGGATTACCGTCCAACTCAGCTACGGCTGGGGAGGATCCAACCGGACCAGCCGTCGGGAACGCCCAGCGCAACTGGCACGCGGGAAAACTCAGGCAATACAAGTTGCCGTCGTTGCAGCCGAAAAGGATTTCCTTGATGCCGTCTGCGTCCACGTCAGCCACGACTGGCGACGAACGCACTGGGTTCGCACCAGGAGGACCGGGCACAGCAAACTGCGCCACCAAACCGCCGTCAGCGCTCCGCACCACATACACCGAGCCGTCATCGGCACCGAATGCGATGTGTTCCCAGCTTGTGCGGTCCCCGTCAGTGTCCACGCACACCGGTGAACTGCGGATGGCGCCCAGGGGCGGCTGGCCTTGGGCTGGGTATTGCCGCAGTAACGTGCCCGTCTGGTCCAGCGCATACACGTGCCCGTCAGTTGAGCCCACCACAATCTCCAGTCCATCGGTAAAGTCGCCATCCAGGTTGGCTACCGCAGGTGAAGACATAACCGCGTTGCCAGTGGCAAACCGCCAGCGCTGCTGGTAAGTGTTACCACTAGGTGGTCGGTTGGTCGGCAGAATCCCGGGATCGGCATTGCCCCAGTGACGTGGGTCTTGGCGGAACATCGGCCAGGCCGGCGGCATGACCACCCACCCGGTGCGCTGGGCCAAGGGCTTGTTGGTCAACCCATCGTTGTCGGTCAGCCGCAGCCCCAGCACATGAGTTCCGTCCCGCAACCTGTCAGTGGTAAAACTGAGGGTGGCCGACTGACTGTTCAGCGGGCCGTTGGTCAACGAGCCATCCAAGGACGAACTCCATCCAAAATTAGTCAGCACACCGTCCGGGTCGAACCCGTCACCGCTCATGGTCAACCGAGCCCCGCGATAAGCTGCCGCAAGGTTCAGCCCATTGAACCGGCCGTGTGGCCGGGCTTTGAGCTGGAGCTGCAGGCTGGCAGTGTCCTGGTTTCCAGCACGGTCGGTCACGGTGAGCCGCACCGTGTAGATGCCATGCGCGCTATAGCTGTGGGTTGGATTCATGTTGGTCGAGGTTGAACCATCTCCGAGGTCCCACTGGTAGCTGGCTATGCCGGAGAGGTTATCGCTGGAGTCGGTGCCTGTGAACTGGATGGGCTCGCCAGCGATCCACGGCGGCTCACCTGACACGCTCAAGCGCGCGACTGGCCGAGTGTTATCCAAGCCGAACGCACCGCTGTTGGTCACTGACACCGCGCCTTGAAAATCGTCCGCCGCAATCTCCACCACATAATTGGTGCCGTCAGACCAGTCGGTCGTGTCCAAGGGGTAGGTTTGCTCGTTGCTGCTGGCACCCGAAAGACCCGACACCAGCGTCGTCCAGGTGCCCTGGGGCGATCTCAGGCGCACCCTAAACTGCAGCTCGGTGTCGTCGGCGTCGTTGGCCGTCCACCTGATGTCGCGTCGCCCAGCCCAGAACTGGCCCGGTTGCGGTGCGCTCACCACAATGGTCGGCAAAGCATTGTTGGTGCGCCCAACCTGGATGGACGCCTCAGCCAGATTGTTGGTGTAGTAGTATTCCTCGATTCGGAGGGATCCGAGGTTGACCTTGACTCGGATGCGGTGGCTGCCCGGCCAATGCGGTGTCCAAGTCACCGAGGCTGTCTGGGTTGCCCCAGGCTGGATCTGGGCCAGCCAGTTGGTGCCCAACGGGATTTCCTGTTCCCACTGATTGGTCATGCGCACGTCATAGAATGCAACCGCGGCGTTCGTGGCTGGTTCTAGACCCTTGTTGTGGACCCTGGCCGATAAGGTGTTTGTCGAAAAGACCGGCGGCGGACTGGGCGCCACGGCAATGTCCGACCCGCTAATCTCAAGTTCAGGCCGGCGGATGGTGACCAGCACCACGTTCAACTCCGCCGGGTTGCCCGGGCCGGTGGCACCGTCAATGTAAATGTTGGTGATAACGGTGGCGCAATTGGTCAGCGGTCCAGCATACCGGTTGGTCGGGGCTTGCGGATCCATAATGGGCGCCTGGAACACCACCTTCCAAGAGCCAGCCGGGATGTCGTCAATCTGGTAGTAACCCTGGGCATCGGTATTTGTGGCTAAGGCCGTCACGTCGTATTGGTTGGGCACATCGGTGCTGAGCACCACCCGCAGGCCGGCTATCCCGTTGCTGGTGAAAGCGCTGACCGCACGCCCTCTGAGCGAGCCGACGTTCTCCGAGAAGGGCCCTTTCACGTTGACATCGAGCGACACGGTGTTGTCTTGAGGATTCTCGTCTCCCGGGACGATAAACCGGTAGGTCAAATAATGCGTGCCACGCTTTTCCGGCTTCCACCAGAAACTTCGACTCCGGCCCGAAAACTCGCGGGGGTCGGACGCGATTTCCCAAACCAACACACCATCAACAAAGAACCGCTCCACCGCACCTGCAGTGGCTCGAAGATACCCGCGATTATTGATATCTGCCCACATGAGTGTGCCCTCGCCCACACGATAGTAGGGTGTGTCCGGGTCCGGCCCCAGACCCACGTGGTAGTCGTATCGATTGGCAAACTCGATATCGAACTCAACCACGTTGTTGCTCAGAGCCGCGCCGGTTTCATCGGGATCAGTGCGAAGTAACTCGGCTCTGAACCGGCGCTTGAACGGGTCGGGCGATGTCCAATCGTCCGGCGCGTAGTTGGCGCTCAGGGCGAACGTGACATAGGTTCGCCCGCCCGCAGGCAACGGCTCAACCCACTGGTCTTGCCACGGCCACGCGACGTCTTGTCGCCCGATGGCATCTTTGCTCTGCAAGTAAATCTGGCCGTAACCGGGATGGGTGCTGCCAACGCCAGCACTAGGGTCTGGCCGGCTCAGGCGCACCACAAAACGACCTGCGGGGGCATCGGCCATAGCACTGGCTTGGGACAGGTTCTGCACCGGAATCGTTAGCCAGAACGGCGACCGCTCAGTGAACCAATAACTGACCGGGACGGTCGGGCTGACCACGATGCCGTTGGTGTCCACCACTAAGTCCACCGGCTGTCCCCGCAGGGCAAACGTGGCCAGAACCAGATCGCCCACTAGGATCACTCGCTTCTCCGCGGGGAGGGGCACGGCGATCTCGGTATGGAACCAATCCTCAATCGCGCTCAAGACGGGTTGGCCTTCGAACAACTGGGGCCCAAAGGCGAACTGTTGAAATTGGTATCGGATTTTCGCGTCGCGCAGGATCAGCTTCACATGCACGTCTTCACTCGGATAGGTGAACTTGATGCGGTACCGCTTGGGCTGGCTGGTGGCCTTGTCCCACCATTTCCCGTTGATGTTGGTCACGGTGCCAACCGGATCACCATTTGCATCGGCAAAGAAGGCGGCGCTGGTGGTCCGCGCGCCGTTCGGCGTGCAGGTCATCAGCTCCAAAGTCGCCACGTGCAATTGCAGCTCCGTGATTTTGACCGTGTTTTGCAGGCCTTTGTTAATACCGATCGCGTTGTTCAGCGCGTCCTCGCTCAGTTCCTTGAGCAGTTCTTCAGCCGAGCCCTCCTCAGCCTCTTGCAATATCGAGTAAAGCAGCGGGAGTTCCAAGAAGGACACCGAATCCGAAACCTCAAATTCACCGCCGAACTTATCCGACGGCGGGAAAGGGTTGTTTGCGCGGGATCGCAAATCGTAGAACAGGTCGAACCCAAACCACTCGAACGTCTTGTACCACTCGCTCCATTGAATCGCCCCCGAGCGCGGGTCAAAGCCAACCGGCACGCGGAAGCCTTCGTTGAATTCGAACTGCAATCCGGCAGCCAGCGCAAACTGACCTTTGCCCTTGCGTGCGCCGACGCTCAGATCCACGTCCAACACGTTGTCGCACCGCACCTCGCCTTGGTCATACACCGCCCGAAAGTCCAATGGATACTCGATGATAAACTGGCCTGCGCTACCGTTGGCGATGACTTGGTACCCTTCCCACGGATGCAGCGGATCCGCAACAAAGCCCGAATCGTATCGGACCGTGCCCCTGTCCAGGCTTACTTTGGGCTTGAGCGACACCTGGTTGGTAACCCACGCGCCCGGCGCAGTCCAAGTCGTCAGCCACGCCGTCCCACAAACGCCCACCCAACACAACCACCGCCTCGTCATAGTCAGCTCCTTTCTTACAGAGGGGGATGCCTCGCGGCAGAGCTCGGGATGGGAACGGCGCCGCCCCGCTCGAATCAGGGGCCCTGTCGTTGGGCAACTGCCCTGAGTTAATGTTCTGTAAAACCTTAGGCCCGGTCGCCCATGCTGTCAAGCCCCCGGCTGGCTCCTGGCACTGGCGACGAAACCTTACGTCATGGCTGAACCTTCGACCTTCGCTGGCGTCTCTGGCCGCACCCAGCGGCCTGCGCACCAAGCGGCTGAGGGCGTGACGTGGCCCAAGCCCGCAAGCAGACCGAAGCACCAGGGGCCCAGGGCAATACGTCTGCCGCGGCATGTTGGCCTCCACCCGACCTAGTGCAGTTCTTGAGCCGGGGCCCAGCCCGGCTGTTGCCTCCCAATCCGACGCGTGAAACAAATCTCAAGGTTCAAACCACGAAGATTCGAGACCGCGGCATGAGCATGGGGCAGCCGCCTTACCGTGGCCAGCCGAGTGCGCCGGCCCAGCCTTGGCCAACCACATTGATTTGGCAGGCCGACTTCCACGTCGGCCATCCAAGCCAGAAGACTCGACCGGCGCGGCTTTGGGCCATGATGGCCATGGGGAGCACCGGCCGCTGGCGGGTCGATTTTGGCGGCTCGCCGAAACCACTACCCGAGCTCCGAGCTTCGAGCTCCCAGCACCCAAACCCACGCTCCATGCGCCATGCTCCATGCCCCATGCCGCAAACTACGTCCTGCTTCCATCCATGGGTGAATCAGCCGTGTGGGGGATTTTGGCCCCGGTGACGACCGGTCTTGGGATTTGGCTTTTGCCAGGCATGGGACTCGCCTAGGGTATGGGTATGCAGCATTCGCCCGGTTTTTTGCGGGTTGTCAACGAGGCCCGGCTGTGGGTGAGCGAGCTGACCGTAGCGGAGGCGCGGGCGCGGTTGGCCGCCAATCCCAAGGCCGTGTTAGTGGATGTGCGGGAAGATCACGAGTGGGCCGCTGGGCATGCGGTCGAAGCGGTGCACTTGGGCCGAGGCGTTTTGGAACGGGATATCGAACGTCAGTTCCCGGACCCGAACACGGAGTTGATTTTGTATTGTGGCGGGGGTTACCGGTCGGTGTTGGCTGCTGAGGCGGCGCAACGGATGGGGTATCGCAACGTGCACTCGGTCGTCGGGGGTTATCGGGCCATGGTAGCTGCGGGCTGGCCCATGACACAGTCGGCTGGGTAGGTTATGAGTCTGGGACGGTACGGGCTGTCGGTGCCAAAGTGCGGTCAGCCATGAGCCAAGCGTTTCCCAAAGTCAGCATCATCATTCCGACACTGAACGCCGAAGCGTTGCTGGAGAATTGTTTGGCGTCTATTCGGCGCCAGACCTACCCGCCCGACCGATACGAGATTCTTTTGGCTGACGCCTTTTCACAGGATGCCACCCGCGACATAGGCCGACGGTTCGGCGCTGTGATCATTGACGATCCAGGCCGGAACATGGAGGAAGGGAAACGTTTGGCGCTGGTCCATGCCACTGGCGAGTATGTGCTGTTTATGGATGCGGACAACGAACTGACGCACGCGGATTTTCTGGAGCTGGCCGTGCGGGGTTTGGAGCGCTACCCACAAGCGCTGGGCGTGGAAAGCTACTACTTGCCCTCGCCCAAGATGAGCAGCTTTTGCGCTTATCTGACGCATCGGTTGCATATCAGCGATCCGATCTGTTGGCTGATGAGCCAGCGCCCGCGCCGGGTAGCTTGTGATGGGGAAGTGGAACGGTGGACGTTGCCGGGCGACAGCCTGGCATATCCGCTGGGTGCTAACGGTTTTTTATTCCGGCGTCGGGACCTGGAGAGCGTGGGCGCTGAAGCGCATTTCCAGGACACGCATGTGGCGCTGCACCTGATGCGCCAAGGCCGGCGTGAGTGGCTGCGCATCCGTGGTCGGGGAGTGCATCATTACTACGTGCAGACGCTGGCCGGGTTTGTGCAGAAACGGCGTCGGGCCACAGTCCATTTCCTGCGCGTGCAAGAGGAGCAACCGGTGAACTGGATGCGTGAAAAGCCTGCGCTACCGGCCTGGTTGGCGGCAGGGTATTGTGTGACCGTGGTGGGGCCGGTCTGGCACGCCTTGCGCGGGATGATTCGAGACCGGGACTGGCGCTGGCTCTGGCATGTGCCGGCCAGCTTCGCCAGCCTGTTGGGGTTGGTGTGGGGAGTGTGGACTTACCATCGGCGGCGGGCCGACCGCCGCTTGGTGGCCAAGCTGCAGGTCAAACAAACACTCAAGCAGTAAGCCTGGAACCGGACTCAAGCACGATTGGCCCTAAGAGTTCCCACTCACTAGATCGCATGGCCCGAGTGCACTTCATTGCCAACGGTGTGTTCAGCACCCGCATTGCTGGGGGCGACATTCATTTTCTGAAATTGGCCGAGGCGGCTGTGCAGGCCGGCTACGAGCTGAACTTCTTTGGTGGGCGCGCGCTGTGGGAGGTGCTCCAAGCCCATCAGCTCAAGGCCCACATCACCTTTACGGACACAGCCAAGCTGGGCCGGGCGGACTTGAATCGGCTCAGCGGTCAGTTTGCCCTGTTCTGCGATTTCCTCGGGCGGTATCGGCAAAGTCTGTTGCGGCTGCGGTTAATTCAACCGGACGACTACGTTTATGCGGTGAGCGATTACTGGTTTGACGTATTGCCTGCGGTCCGATCCCGCGCCCGGCGCAAGTTGATGGTCTTGCACATGGAAGCGCCTACCTTGGGGCAGATTCTGAGGCGCTCGCGCCCGGACGTCGAAGCCTCGCGCCTGGCCTCTGTGCATTATTGGGCCAGCCAAAACTGGTCGTTACGGCAGTTTTGCCGTCGGCCCGTCAAGCACCTGCTTTATTTGCACCCGCTCATGCGGCCGCGGCTGGAGCGGCTGGGGTTGCGGCCTGAGGAGATGACGCTGGTGTCCTACGGGTTGGATGTAGCGGCTGCCGAGGCGGTGCCCGAACAGGCCCGGGTGTATGATGTGGTTTGGATCGGGCGGGTGCATCGGCAGAAGGGGATCGAGGATCTGCTGGAGACCCTGCGATTTTTGGCCCAACGGATCGATGGATTCAGGGCAGTGTGTATCGGCAACGTGCGTGAGGCGCTGGGGCCTGAAATCCAACGTCGCGGTTTGACTCGGCACGTTGAATTACCCGGATTTGTGAGCGAAGTCGAGAAGCTGCGACTCTTCAAAGCCAGCCGCCTGTTTTTGATGCCCAGTCGGCATGAAGGTAGCCCGCGGGTCATCGGCGAGAGCATCTTGTGCCGGACGCCAGTGCTGGCATATGAACTGCCGAATTACCGCCCCCTGTTTGGCAACCTGGTGCGGTATGTGCCGGCCTTTGACTTGGCCGCCTTTCAGGCTGCCGCTGAGCAGATGATCCAACAGATGCGGCGCGGTCAAAACGAGCTCCAACAGGCAGATCTCACCTCGTTCAAACGCGAAAATGACTGGGCTACCACGCAGGCTAAGTTCCTCCAGGCCCTGGGCCGGCTGCGAGCAGCGTGAGGGATGGCGCTGGCGTGTGAGGGTTGCCGACGGTGAACGAAATCTCGGTTTTCTTGCAGGTTGGTATGCCCGGCGTAGCGCAGGTTTCCTAAGAGCCTGTCGGACTTAGCAGGTCTCACACTCATAACATGTTGATTTTCTGGCTGTTAATTTTTCGCACCAAAATGTCTCAGCCTTGATTATCAAGCACTTTCCTCGAAAGGCCGACGGACTCCTAACCTCCGCTACCAAGGCGTCGCCGTGCGATCCGGCGTCAAGGCACCGCGCAGCGGTGCTCTGATGGTAGCCGTGGGTTTGAACCTACCGTTCCGGTGCAGCCCAACCACACGCGTCGCGGAGTGACGCTCGAATCCATCCTTCGCCGATTTCAGGCGTCGCTCCGCGACGCAATTCAAATACAGCTGCCCACCGTGGGCTGAAGCCCACGGCTACCGTCAAGCCGTCGCTGCGCGACGGCCCAGCCAGGGGACTCGGCCGCCCGCCGGCACCGACGCACCGAACAGCGGTGTTCCCAAGGCTCGGGGCGTGGGCCGGGCATTGCACCCCGGCACCCTACCACGGCACCGGAAGCGCAATGCGTAGCCGCCCACCTGAGTCGGCGGATTGATCTGTCGGGTCCGGTGGGTCCGCCGCCTTACGGCGGCGGCTACCAGAAAAATCCGTAGCCGCCGATGTCAGTGGGCGGAAGGCAAGAACAGGAGCTGCGCCCCTCGGTTGTTTATGGCGAGGGGGTGTGCCGGTGCTGATGGAAGCCAGCAGCGCTCAATTGCTGCCAGCGAGCTTCAGCAGGGGTTGTGGACCTGGTTGTAGCCTGGCCTTCCCGAGGTGGGGCCTCGGGCTGGAGCCGATGGCGCAGTCAGGCGGTGGGCCTTCGAGCAGCAGGCCTACTGGGTGGACTTGGGCTGGGCTGGTTTAGGCTGGAGTTTTTGGAGAGCCTTTTGGCGAGCTTCTTGGCGTTGGCGCTCTTGTCGTTCGTAATCGGCGGCGGCGTTTTTTAGGTCCCACTTGTCGGCCAGGATCTGGCGGACGATCTCGTCGGTCAGGCTCAACGGGTGGCCGATCCAGGCGATGCGGCCCTGTTTATCCACCACAAAGGCCGATGGGATGCCTGTGCGCCCGGCAGCGGCCATCCAGGTCTGTGCCATCTGCCCGCGGTCGGCTGGGTCGGTCTTGCGGTCCAGCGCAATGCGGTAGGTCATCTTGCTGCCCATGCTTTTGACAAAGGGCTCGACTTTGCTCTCGTCGCGTTCCCAACAGTTCTGCCCGATCACCACCAGGCCTTTGTCCTTGAATTTGGTGTGCAACTCGTTCAGGTGCGGAATACTGACCCGGCACGGACCACACCAGGTAGCCCAGAACTCGACCAGATAGACCGTGCCGGGCTGGAAGGCCGTCACTGGCTCGCCTTGAATCCACTGGCCTGTGTCTAGCTTAGGTGCCGGGTCACCAATTTTGAGGCTGGGCGCCGGTTGGGCAGTCTGTGGGCTGCTGGCTGCAAGGGCTGCTATCAGCAACAGGACGATGTGTTTCATAATGTCTCCGACAGGTGTTTGTTGGTACGGCCCACTCGGTTACTTCCCGAGTCCGACCTGCAGGTGGTTCAAGCGCGCGGCCCGCAAATGCCCGTCAGCCTGGCGCCCCGCCGTACTCACGGTCGGCAAATCCTACTTCAGTCGATCTGCTGCACAAGGGCCAGCAGAAAATCGGCCAATCCGGTCTGCCGGGGTCGTGTCACAGTGCAGCGACTCGACGGCTGGGCGGTTGGCTGCTGGGCGGGAGGCCTGAAGGCCGGCGCATCGAGGCTGGCGCCTCAGGCGCCCACTTCAGCTCGGGCTTCAGCCGCCAAGGGCGTGCTCAAGTAGCGTTCGCCGGTCGAGCAGGCAAAGGTGACGATCATTTTGCCTCTGTTCTCGGGCCGTTTAGCCACTTCGATAGCAGCCCAGACATTGGCGCCTGTAGAAATGCCGGCCAGGATGCCTTCTTCTTTGGCCAAGCGCCGGGCCATGGCAAAGGCGTCGTCGTTACTCACCTGGATGCACTCGGTGATTTGCAAGTTCCCGTGCTCGTCGCGCAGATGGAGGTTCTTGGGGATGAATCCAGCGCCGGTGCCCTGGATCTTGTGTGGCCCCGGCTTGAGTGGCAGCCCGGCCAGGTATTGCGAGATCACTGGCGAATCTTTCGGCTCAGCCGCAATAGCTTGAAAGGAAGGTTTCCGCGGTTTGATGGCCTCGTAGCAACCGGTCAAGGTGCCGCCGGTGCCCACCCCTGCAACCAGGATGTCGATCTGGCCATCGGTATCTTCCCAGATTTCCTCGGCGGTGGTGCGGCGATGAATCTCCGGGTTGGCCGGGTTCTCGAACTGCTGCGGCATCCAGGAGTTGGGCGTTTCACGCGCTAGTTGCTCGGCTCGGGCAATGGCGCCCTTCATGCCTTCGGACCCGGGTGTGAGCACCAGCTTGGCCCCCAGCATGGCCAGCAGGACGCGCCGTTCCAGCGACATGGTTTCCGGCATGGTCAGGATCAGCTTGTACCCCTTGGCTGCCGCAACAAACGCCAATGCGATACCGGTGTTACCGCTGGTGGGCTCGATGATGACGGTGTCCTTGTTGATGAGCCCGCGGCGCTCCGCATCTTCGATCATCGCCATGCCAATGCGGTCTTTGACGCTGCCCAGCGGGTTAAAGAACTCGCACTTCAACAGGATGGTGGCGTGGAGTCCGGCCGTGACCCGGTTCAGCCGCACCAAGGGCGTGCGGCCGACTGTCTCGACGATATTGTTGTAGATGCGACCTGCCATAGTGCTGCTGTGCTATGTCATCACGCGCCTGATTACAACCGCGTTGCGGGTGGCAGGGTGCGCCCAACCCGCCGCTAGCGCAACTGCAGAACATGCAGCCCACCGATCAAATCGCACCGACCAACCCGGCTGAGGCCAGCAGGCGGCCGCGCCGCCGACTCAGCCGGCTGGCTTAGCGGTAGCCGGGGACGAGCGCCGCGCTGGGCCAATCACCGGCACCTTCAGCACCGGCACCATGGGGTGGTTAACTTTCACGCTCAACTCGATCGGCTCAGGACCCGCGACATCGAAGCCCGGGGGGAAACGCACGGTGAGGCTGAACTGGCGTCCAGGGTCCTCCTCGCGCAGTTGAAGCTGCACGCCGGGCGCATTGATGGCCGGCTCCGAGACAGTGATCGGGTTGGTGCCGTTGTTCCGAAACCAGACCTGGTAAGTCAACTCGTTGGTTAGAGGCAGGTTGAACAGTCGGATGGCCGATGGGATAGCCAACACCAGCGGCAGGACATTCACAGACAGCCGCACATCCACCGTGGGCATCAGTGACGCCGAGGTGTTGAGCCTGATCCAACCTTGAAGACTGTTGGTTGGCCAAGGCGGCAGGGTCTTGACCAGCAGTTGATATTCTTTGCCAGGCTGGTTGGTCTGCAGCTCGACCGCCACGCCAGGCGTGCTGCACTGGAGGTTCGACACCACCAACGCCTCGTCCAAATGGCTGATCAACCGGATGGTGGTGGCATTGGAGGGAGTTTCGGAGCTGAGGTTCAAGACGGCTTGCAGCGGGGTGATCTCGATCGGACGCCACACGTAGCCTTTGACCTGCAGCAGCAGGTTCGATTGGACCGGATCATTGCAAGCCACCCGAATGCTCTTGGCAAACGGCCCAATGTAGTTGCGGGTATCGACCCGGATCGGGATTGCGCCGGTTTGCCCGGGTGCCACTGTCCGGGGCCAATCGCCCGGCCTCAAACAGCCGCACAGCGGCGCCACCGTTTCCAGCCTCAACAGCTCCGTGCCCACGTTGGTGAACGTGAACACGCACGGCACCAGCGCATCGCCCGTGGCACGCCCGAAATCATAAATCAAGGACGTGAATTGGATGCGGGGCCCGCTGGCTGCTGAAGCGGTGGGTTGGCTGGGAGTGGCTTGCCTAACGGCTGTGGCTGAAGCCGGCGGAGCTGTGGTGTTCGGGCTAGCGGTTTCGGCCTGTTGAGACCCACCTTGTTTGGGGCCCAGCACAGCGTAGGTCACTAGCCCAGCCAGCACCGTCAATGACCCGTAAAAGGCCACGTCTTTCACATTGAGCCGAGGCAGCCGCCTCGGACTGTCTTTGGGACGAGTCGGTGGCTTGGATGGTCGGCTCATGAGTGCAACCTTGTTCAGTTGGCGTTCGTCAACGCGTTGACCTTGCCCTTGCTGCGCGTCAGCCCGTGCAACCCACAGGCACATCGAAGCAAGCCAGATGCCTGACCGGTCAGGCGAATCGGTATTTGCCTGGAATGGCTACCTCGGGTGTCGGCAGCGGGCCGAACTCGTAACGAGTGGGGCCGAGTCGCTTGGTCGAGTTAAGCGCTTGGTCCCACTCGATGGATCGGCCGCTGTAAGCCGATTCACGCCCCATGATGGCCGTCAGCGTGGCTTCCGCCACCGCCTCGGCTTCGTTCAACGGGTTGCCTGCGCGGATGCTGGCGATCAAGTCGAGATGCTCCTGCTCGTAGGGATTGACATCCGGCTGGCGGAACCGCCAAGGCGAGCCGTCTTGGGGTCGAATCCAACTGGCGCAGTTGCTGGTACCTTTGGTGCCCCGGACAAACTCTTCGACCTTGTTTTCGCAGCCATTGATTTGACGGCACTGGCTGAAGACCCGCACGCCGTTCGGATACTCGTACTCGACGGCAAAATGATCGTAGATATGCCCGTGCACCGGGCTGGTTCGAGCTTGCCGACCGCCCAGAGCAGTGGCCTTGAGCGGATGCGCCCGCAGCACCCAATTCATAATGTCCAGATTGTGCACGTGCTGCTCGACAATGTGATCGCCGCTCAGCCAGGTGAAGTAGTTCCAGTTCCGGAGCTGCCATTCCATATCGGTCCAGCCGGGCTGCCGTTCGACCACCCAGATTTCGCCCCCGTTCCAGTAAGCGCACCCATAGACAATCTCGCCTATGGCACCATCGTGGATGCGGCGGATGGTTTCGTTGTAATTGCGTTGGTGCCGGCGTTGCGTGCCCGCCACGATCCCTAGCTTCTTCTGGCGTGCCAACCGGCCCGCTTCCAACACCAACCGCACCCCGGGCCCATCCACGGCCACCGGTTTTTCCATGAACACATGTTTACCGGCCTGGATGGCCGCCATCAAATGAGCCGGGCGGAAATGAGGCGGCGTGGCCAAGATCACGTAGTTGATCTCCGGTATGGCCAGCAGCTTTTGATATGCATCGAACCCAACAAAACACAGCTCATTGGGGATGCGGATCCCCAGCGTCTGGAGCTGTTGACGGCATCGTTCCAGCCGGTCGGCAAACACGTCCGCCAAAGCCACCACTTGCACGTCCTTCCGGGCTACGGCTGTGCCCGGCTGCACATCCTCGGTGTGGTAACCGCTGCTGGGGTAAACCACCTGGGTAGCTGCCCCCAACACGTTCAGCACCGCGCCCGTGCCTCGACCGCCACAGCCAATCACCCCAACCCGAATCGGGTCATCAGGCGCCGCGTGACTAGTGAGCACAAACGGAAGCTGGCTGACCGCGGCAGTGCCTACCACCGCCAGCGAGGATTGCTGCAAAAAACGTCGGCGTGTCAACGCGTTGACCAACGAGTCGTCAGTCTGATCCAGTTTGGTATTCACGTGGTTTTCGACCATACACTCAACTGTCGCATTCATTCCATAGGCTTCACCAAGGGCGCATCCCATTTTCTTGCACGGTCGCCGGAGCCTAAGCCGTAGCTGCTACCGTAAGGCGACGGACCCAACGGATTATTCCGCCGAGTCACATCCGCGGCGAGTCTTTGCCTCGGCCTGCCGACTGGCAGTCGGCGGGTAGGGCGGCTTCGGAATCCTGCTCTGCGCCAGGCGCCCAAACCTGCAATAAACTGAAATGCGCTCTTCAGCGAGCACCATATCCTGGTGCAGCTAGTTTAGGCGCTTGGCCTGCATGCCGCCAGACTGCATTAGCGCTTGGCGGCCCGGGGGGAAGCAACTTGTTCGCCGGGCGGCGACCCCAACGTGGCTCGTGCGTTTAGCGTTGGTCTTGCCCTGGATAGCGGGCGGGCGCATCGAAGGCGGCCAAGATCGCCTCGTAGGTTTGGCGGTCCAGGGCCACCATCGCCCCGTGGCGCGCCTTGGCCGGCACATGGTAATCCAGCCCATACAGGTCAAACCACGGCCCGTCTAGCCGTGCGGCTGTGGCTACGCCGTAGCTCAAGCCCGGATACTGCTCGAAGTACAAGTACCAGCCTCGGCCATCAGGCCGTGGGATCAGCGCGGGTGCCTCACGGAAGTTGGGTGAGACTTTCGGGCCGGGCGGTGTCCAAGGTCCAGTCAGTCCGGCGGCAGAAGCGACGCGAATGGTTTTGCCCGTAGGCCAGTCGAAATCGGGGTATTGTTCGTCTTTGACGATGGCGTAGTAGCGGCCCGCCTCACGCCGCACAATCACGTCGATGGTGGCCATGTCCCACTCGAACAGCCGCCGTGCCGGACTGAACGTGACTAGGTCCGGCGAAGTGGCACAAAAAGTTCGCATCCCGCTCCAGTAGTGCTCCGGCTTGTCCCTCAACTTGGCCGCATTCGAGAAATGCCACGTTAACAAATACGTCCGACTGGCCGTGTCGTAAAACAACTTGGGCGCACCGTGCCAGCGGCCTGGCCCCTCGTAACCCGGGTAGGCCGACATGTCCGGCAACACATCGCGCAGGTGCGTCCAACTGACCAAGTTGCTGGAGACCCACAGCCGGATGTCGCCCCGCTCAGGATGATTGCCTACCAGCACCCACCGCCCGTCATGACCTTGCGCCAAATCAGGGTGGCCTTGGTAAGCCGGCAGAACGCGCCGGCCACCGTTCAGCAGCCGCCAATTTAGCCCGTCGGTACTGACCGAGTAATAGAGCCGACCGTAATCGTCGGCCATCATATGAGCAAACAAGTAACCCGCGGGCTGCTGTGGAGCCCCCAGACCCTCAGCTAGCCAGACTACGGATACCCACATGCACACTACCCACTTCAGCCCGCAGTTGCCCAGGCCACACCTGATCTGGTGTGAGGCAACGGCATGCCAATCACCAAACAACCTACCCAGCCTGACGAGTCCGCTCATCGGTTCGCCGCCGACAGTAGCCCGGCTAAGTGCTCCTGCGCCAGCCGGCAAATAGGGCTGCTCACCGCCGACGTCCCCGCGGGTGAAAAGCCCCTGCGCCTGTGCACGCCAGCTACCTCCAGCTACCAAACTACAGACGAAGCGATCCACGGGAATCGGTTTCGAAAAGCACGCTGTAGGTCCTTCGGGCCGCTACAGCCGGCCAATCAGAGCGTCCTTGCGCACCGCCCCTGCAAAGCCTCAGGTGTCAAATCACACAGTAGAGACGTACCCACAATCGGGTTAAACAGATCGCACTGGTCAATCCCCGTCAGCCACCTGGCCCTCGTCGAACCCGACACGGACATGTCCCCCATCCGGCTCTCGCCACAGTCGCCTCAGCCGCAAAGTACTCACAACGCCACCTGGCTATGGTTCGCCCCTGTGGCCTGGCTTCGGCCTCAGTTTCCAAAGGCTCGGCAACAGAAGCGCTTCCTGAAAGGAAAGCTCCTCAACCACTGGTTCTGCCGTAGGAATGCCCCCAGCTCAATCAGCTCCCGGTTCCTCGGACTCAGCTTCACGGTGGCCAGGGCCACTTGGCTCCCTGCCGACTGGATCAGCAGCTCTTCGCTCCGATGAGCCCCTCCGAGACCGCACTTTAGTCCCATAGACGGTTATGGCTTCCCGAAAGAAGTTGTCCTGCCCTAAGGGCCAGAACCCCATACCGGACCTCCCAAGTTGCTAGCGGTTCTTTCGCGCGCGCTGTCTCCTTCCACCTCGAGCAGCTCGGCGGACGCTCCGGATCGAGCCCTTCCCAACCGATGCAGGCTTCACCACTTTCGGCAGGCTGACCGCTCCCAGCGTGCGTAACGAGGCCAAACCGAGTTCGCTCGCTGCCGCGGCTAGCGCCTTGGCCTTTCCCAGCTTCAACGGACCAGATCGTTCCTGTCGGCTTAAGGGTCGCGTACATGACTCTGGACCCTTGATGGTGGTGAACACGTCTCAGTTCAATCGAACCACCCAGCTTTGGTTGGCGCTTTCCAGCGACCACCTGAGAAGACTCCGTGGCGGCAAGCGCTGCTGAAGAAGATGGAGGAAGCCTGTGCGCGGCTGGAAGCGCGGGCCAAAGCGCGGGCTAAGGCTGAGAAAGCTGAAGCCCAACGCCAACTGGGCCAACCGCAGCCCCGGGAGCGCCGTGCTCAAGGTCCGCCCCTGGCACCGCCGCCTGCACCTTCCGGCGCCTGAGGAGCAGATCAACCTGACGGATCCGGACGCGCGGCTGATGCGCAAGAACCAGCGTGAGGGCTACAGCCAGAGTTACACCGCGCAGGTGGTGGTGGATGCCGAAGGCAGCCAGTTGATTGTGGGTCAGCGGGTCAGCGACAGTGCCACCGACGCAGGTCAGTTGGAGCCAGGTTTGCAGAGCATTCCCCAAGAGCTGGGCCAGCCCACGGCGGTGCTGGCCGACTGCGGGTATGCAGCCAAGGCGGACTTTCAACGGCTGGGGCGGGAGCGAGCGGGCCTGGAGCTGTATGTGAGTGTGTATCGGGAGGAGGCGCACGCTCCGCGGCGCTAC
>Ga0078972_1007003_pt1 | contig 25779 bp, 18 predicted proteins | sample YelNatPaOPGAMG01_FD_67568 | JGI IMG/M metagenome (GOLD analysis project Ga0078972, IMG submission 67568) | Hot spring thermophilic microbial communities from Obsidian Pool, Yellowstone National Park, USA - OP-RAMG-01 (SPADES assembly) (version 2) | ecosystem: Environmental > Aquatic > Thermal...
GGCGGCCCCCCGCCGGGGGTGTGGGCGCCCGCCGGGGTTTTTTTGAGCCCGGGTGCCCCCGCCGATGCGCCGGTAGCCGTCGAGGCGCGGCGGCTGGGAGCGGCCCTCAGCAGTGAGACGCGTCTCTTCACCCGCCTGTGCCCGGCGCCCGTGGTGGGCATTACCGGCTCCAGTGGCAAGACGACAACGGTTACTTTGGTGGGCCGGATGCTGGCAGCCGCCGGCTTGCGCGCCTTTGTCGGCGGCAATATCGGCCAGCCGCTGATCGAGCGGCTGCCCGGGATCGCGCCGCAGGATCGGGCGGTGCTGGAGCTCTCAAGCTTCCAGCTTGAGGGGTTTGGGCCGGCTGTGCCCCCCGCGAAGGTTTTCCCGGAGGGCGGCTGGAGCCCCGAGGTGGCAGCCATTACTAATATTACGCCCAATCATCTGGACCGGCACCCGACCATGCAGGCTTATATTGACGCCAAGGCCAATATCCTGCGCTTCCAGGGGCCGCAATCGTGGGCTATTCTCAATGCCGATGACCCGATCACTCGCGGCCTGCGCTCCCTGTGCCGGGGAAAGGTGCTTGCGTTTAGCCTGGAGCAGGAGCCGGATGCGGGCGCCTGGCTGGCGGGCGATGTGCTCCTGTGGCGGCCGGAGCCAGCGCGGGCGGCTGAGCGCATCTGCCTCGTCTCTGAGCTCAAGTTGCGCGGGCGACATAATATCGCCAACGTGCTGGCAGCCTGCGCCGTCAGCGGCGCGGCGGGCGCTACGGCGGCGGCGATGCGCGAGGTCGCCGTCACCTTTGCCGGTGTGGAGCACCGCCTGGAGCCGGTGCGCACACTGCGCGGGGTGACCTACTATAACGATTCGATTGCCACCTCGCCCGAGCGCTCCATGGCAGCGTTGCGCGCCTTTGATGAGCCCCTGGTGCTCCTGGCCGGTGGGCGCGATAAGCATCTGCCCTGGGCGGAATGGGCGACCCTGGTGGGCGAGCGCGTGCGCGATTGCATCTGCTTTGGCGAGATGGCGCCCCTCCTTCTGCAGGCGCTGGGCCCTGTCGCCGCCGGGCGGGGCCTGCGCGTGCATGCCTGTTCGACCTTGGAGCAGGCGGTAGCGCTCGCAGCGCAGATCGCCCGGCCCGGTGATGTGGTGCTCCTTTCGCCGGGGGGGACGAGCTTCGATGCCTATGTGGATTTTGCGGCCCGCGGCGAAGCGTTCCGCCAGGCTGTACGTGCACTGAGCTGAGATAGGGGAAAAGGGCAAAAGGCGAAAGGGGCTGCCAGGCAGTATGCCTTTGTGCAGGCGGCCTTACGCATTACGTTTCACGTTTTACGCGTTGAGGGGGTCTTGTGGCTAAGCGGCGCCTTGCATTGAACCTGAGCGGCATAGACTATCCTCTGTTGTTGACGGTGGCCATCCTGCTGGTGGTGGGGTTGGTCATGGTCTATAGCGCTTCCTTTGGGCTGAATATGGATACTCTGGGCCACCCCAATCCCTACTATCTGGAGCGGCAGGCGCTGTGGGCGGCCATTGGGGCGGCCGCTCTGGTGGGCATGGCGCTCATCGATTTCAGGACGTGGCGCACCTATTCGCTCTATATCATGGTGGGTGCACTGGCCGTGCTCTTGCCCCTGGCCATTGTGGGCATCATCCATACGGTTTCTGGCTCGAACGAGCTTGCGGCGCGTTGGGTGCTGGGCAAATCGGTCCAGCCGAGCGAGTTGGTCAAGTTGGCGGTGATCATCTACGTAGCCGCGTGGCTTGCTTCCAAGGGTGAGAAGATCCAGCACCTGACCTATGGCCTGCTGCCCTTTGGCATCATGTTGGGGCTGGTGTGCGGGCTGATCTTGTTGCAGCCCAACATGAGCACTGCGCTACTTATCGGCGGCACCGCGGTGGCCATGTTCTTCGCCGCAGGCGCCAAGGTGGCTCAACTGGTGATCAGCTTTGTGCTCGTTTCCCCTCTGGTGGCGGGGCTGGTGTGGGTCGCGCCCTACCGCCTGAATCGTGTGCTCACACTGATCAGGAACCCATTGCTGGACCCCTGGGGTCCCGGTTATCAGACGGCGCGGGCCATCTTCGCCTTCCAGACGGGAGGGCTCTTTGGTGTGGGGCTGGGCGGAAGCGTGCAGAAAATGGGGTATCTTTACGCTCCGCACACCGATGCCATCTTTGCCGTCCTGGGTGAGGAGCTGGGGCTGTTTGGTGGGCTGGCCGTCATGACCCTGTATGCCGTATTGGCCTATCGCGGGTTGCGCATCGCTCTGCGCTGCAACGATCCCTTTGGGACACTCCTGGCGACGGGCATCACCAGTTGGCTGGTGTTGCAGGCCATGCTGAATATTGCGGCCGTCACAGCCACCCTGCCCTTTACCGGGGTTACACTGCCCTTTGTGAGCTTCGGCGGCTCATCGCTGGTGGCCTGTATGGCCGGCATCGGTTTGTTGCTGAATGTCTCACGCGGGGGCCAGGGAGTGCGCAGTCGATGAATCGCTTGTTGGCGCTATTTCGAAGGAAGCCGCATACCCAGAGCGAAAGCGCAGCTTTTGCGACTGCCGAGGGCTCGCCAGGAGCCAAGCCGGAAAGCCTTGGCGCAGGCGCTGCGCGCGGGGCCAAACCCAACGCCATGGGGCTTTCCGGACTGGCGTCAGGCGACCAGCGGCGCGAGGATTCCTTTGAAAGGCTATTGGTAGCGGGCGGCGGCACAGGTGGGCACGTCTACCCGCTGCTGGCAGTGCTGGAGACATTGCGGGAGGTGGACCCCAGGGTTGAGGTCCTGTTTCTAGGGGGGCACGGCAACATCGAAGAGCGGCTGGCGCGCGAGCACGGGGTGCCGTTCAGCGCGGTCCCCGTCGGTGCGGTTGTCGGCCAGGGGCCAGTGCGGCTGGCCAAAAACCTGGTTTCGCTGGCCAAGGGTATCGGCAGCGCCATGGCCGAGGTGCGGCGCTTTGCGCCCGATGTGGTGCTGGTGACGGGGGGCTATGTCTCGGTGCCCGCCGCCGTGGCGGGTTGGCTTGCGGGCCGGCCGGTGGTGGTCTGCCTGCCCGACATGATGCCCGGCCTCGCCGTCAAAGGGCTGGCGCGCCTGGCTACAACGGTAACGGTGTCGTTCCCTGAGGTGCAGCGGACCCTGCCTGCCGGCAAGACGGTGGTGACCGGCTACCCGGTGCGGCCGCTGCTGGAGCAGGGCAACCGGCTGGATGCGCGTGACCGGCTTGGGCTCCCCGCCGCTGAGTCAGTGGTGACTGTCTTTGGCGGCAGCCGCGGCGCACGCACCATCAACGATGCGCTCTTGGCGGGCCTGTCTGCGCTTCTGCCGCAGGCGCACGTGCTGCATGTGACAGGCACGCTCGACTATGATCGGGTGCGGACCCGCTGGCAGGCGCTCGATACTTGTGCGCGGGAGCGATACAGGATATACTCATATGTTGAAAATGAGATGGCTGATCTGCTCTGGGCGGCGGACCTGGTAGTCGCTCGCGCCGGCGCGGCTACCCTCGGCGAGTTTCCTGTGGCGGGCGTGCCCAGCATCCTGGTGCCCTATCCCTATGCCGGAGGACACCAGAGGCTGAACGCGACCTACCTGAGGGACCGTGGCGCCGCTCTCATCGTCGAGGACGCTGACCTGGGGGAACAACTGGCGCCGGCTATCAACGCTGTGCTGGCCGATCCGCAGCGCCTCAGCCAGATGGCTCAGGCGGCTAAGGGGCTGGCCAAACCGGGGGCCTGTCGGGCCATTGTGCGCGAGCTGCAGCGTGCAGCCGAGTCACGCCGGCCGTAAGGGCGGCGGGAGGTAGCCTTTGTCGCAGTCCATACGGCTGGACCAGGCGACCCTGGCCATCCTGGTGATGGGGCTGTTTGCCTATCTCGGCTACCGCCGGGGCGTGATCCGCGAGCTGATCGCGATGCCGGGCATTGTGCTGGCGCCATTCATTGGCGCCTGGGCGGGCGTGGCGCTCAGGGTCTGGGTGAACCGGTTCTACCGGCTTGCCATGTTCGCACGCTTTGGCGGCCTGACGACCGACGATACCGCTTCCGTGATGGCGCAGGTGCAAAAGGTGCCGCCGCTGATCAATACGGCGGAGGACGTGGCTACCCTGGGTATGATCGTGTTCCTGCTGGTGATTGCAGCGGGATATCTGATCGGGCAGTGGCGCGCCAAAGCCCCTGCGGACCGCGCCGCCAGGTTGCTGGGCGCAGTGCTCGGGGCCTTTAACGGCTTTTTGCTGGTCGAGATCGTGTTGCCCCGGTTCTGGCGCGCCCAGTTTGCGGTCGTGGTGGTGCCGACTGCCAGCATGATCCAGTTGCTCGGTGGGCGAACGGCCATTATCTTGATCGTCGCTTTCCTGGCTGTCGTGTTGTATGGGCTCTCGCTGGCGGCAAAGAAGTAGGGGCGGATCTGACCGCCTCTACGCAGGCGGACAATTGCTCTGCCCTCACTGAGGAGTGGGACGTGATCCCGATCGAGTTGGTCTTCTTTCTGCTGGTGATCATGTTCGGCTTTGTCGGTCTGGTGCGAGGGTTCCTGAAGGAACTTGGCGTCACGACCGTGATGGCCGTAGTTCTGTTTGCCCTGTACTTCTTTGATCACAAAATGATGCCCATGCTGGGCAAGGTCTCTGCCAGGTTGGCCCCGGGGCAGGCCGGGGCGGACCAACTGCAGACAGCGGTGTACGTGTTGGCGCTGATCGGCATCGCCTATATATCTTACCAAGGGCAGACGCTCGCTTTTGCCGGCACAGAGCCCAAGGGCCCTATCGGGGTCTTTCTCAAGCTGACCATTGGGCTCGTGGACGGTTACCTGATCGTCGGCAGCATCTGGTACTATCTGGATCGTTTGGGTTACCCGGTGCTGCATATCACGCAGGCGCAACTATCGAGTACAGCCCGCTGGCTGCTGGAGGTCTCTCCGCCCAGCCTGTTGGGCCCTTACCTGCTCTATGTTGCCGTTTTCCTGGTGATCTTTCGGGTCATCAAATAGAACTGGCCCTGCAAGGCTTCGAGACTTGCAGTCTGGAACAGATAATAGATGGATTTCAGTCATGAACAGCACAACAATGCCTCGCGTCGAGGATAGAGATGACCTGCCAGTGATCGCGGCCGGGGCCCATATCCACATCGTGGGTATCGGCGGCAGCGGCATGTCGGCCATTGCGCGAGTGCTTCTAGAACAAGGCGTCTACCGGGTTTCGGGGTCCGATCGCAACCTGTCTGCTGTCGGGTGGGCCCTCGGTGATCTGGGTGCGGAGGTCTATGACGGCCACCGCGCCGGCCACATCGGTGACGCCGATATTGTGGTCACCTCTTCGGCCATTCCGGCGGACAATCCGGAGGTGCAGGCGGCGCAGGAGCGTGGTATCCCTGTGCTCAAGCGCCCGCAGGCCCTGGCCTGGCTCACGGCGCCTTTTCGGGTGATCGGTGTGGCTGGCACGCACGGCAAGACGACGACCACGGCGATGATCGCCGAGATTCTGCTGCAGGGAGGGTTCGATCCTTCGTTTATCATTGGCGGCGTGCTGCCCGGGTTGGGTACGAATGGCCGCGCCGGGTGCGGCAGGCACTTTGTCATCGAGGCCGATGAGTATGATCGCACCTTCCTGGCGCTCAAACCCACGGTGGCGGTGGTGACGAACGTGGAAATGGATCACCCCGATTGCTACCCGACCTATGACGATGTGCAGGCGGCTTTTGCGGCCTACCTGGCGGGCTGTCGTGGTGATGGGCTGATCGTGGCCTGTGCAGACGACCCGGGGGTCTGCCGCCTGTTGGCGCAGGCGCCGGCAGGCCGGCGGGTCGTGCGCTATGGGCTGGGCGAATCCGCCGATGTGCGCGCGCTGGCTATCAGCCCCAATGGCAGCGGCCACGATTTCGACCTGGTGGTAGATGGCGAGTATCGCTGCCGCTTCTCCCTCGCGGCGCCGGGCCTGCACAATGTGCGCAATGCTCTGGCTGCCCTGAGCGTTGCGCGGGAGTTGGCTATCCCCGATGCGGTTTCACGTCGGGCCCTGGAGAGTTTCACTGGGGTGGCCCGCCGTTTTGAAGTCAAGGGCGAGGCAGCCGGGGTGACGGTGATCGACGATTACGCTCATCATCCTACTGAGATCCGCGCCACCCTGGCAGCCGCCCGAGCGCGCTACGATGGGCGGACCATCTGGGCCGTTTTCCAACCGCATACCTTCAGCCGCACCCTGGCTCTGTTGGATGAATACCGGCACAGTTTCGCTGATGCGGATCATGTGCTCATCACACCGATCTATGCAGCCCGAGAGCGGGACGCGCACGAGGTTTCCAGCGCCGATCTGACGCGCGACAGCGATCACCGTGATATGCGCTGTGTGCCCGATTTGCGCTCGGCGACCGAGGAACTGGCCCGTAATGTGCGGGCCGGCGATATCGTGCTGACGTTGGGAGCCGGTGACGGCTATCAGGTGGGCGAAGGTGTGCTCTCAATTCTGCGGGAGAAGGAAAAATGAAGCCGGCAACAAGATCTCTGGCCGAGAGGTTGCGGTCAGCAGGGTGGGGTGACCGGCTGGTGGAACACGCGCCCCTGGCGCCATATACGACATTCCATATTGGGGGGGCGGCGGATCTCCTGCTGGAAGCCAGCAACTCGGCCGAGTTGGAGGCGCTTTGGCGCTTGGCTCACGAATATCAAGTGCCCTATCTGGTGTTGGGGCGGGGCTCGAATGTTCTGGTGGCCGATCGCGGTGTGCGCGGTCTGGTGGTGATCAATCGCTGCAGCGGCTGGGATATCAACCCTACCGGTATGCTGCGGGTGGCAAGTGGCACACTGCTCTCGCAGGTCGCCCGGCAGACGGCCATGATGGGTTGGGCCGGTCTGGAATGGGGAGCGGGCATCCCCGGTAGTGTGGGCGGCGCCATAGTAGGCAACGCGGGCGCCCATGGCGGCTATGTGGGCGATGTGCTTATCTCTGCCACTGTGCTGGACCATGGCCAGGTGCGGACGCTATCGGGGCCCGACCTGGGCATGGGCTACCGCACCAGCCGGTTCAAGCAGATCAGCGCCGGCAACGGGCGCCCATTGATCCTGGAAGCGGTTTTTGCCCTGCGCCCGGGCGACCCGGAAGCTCTGAGCCAACAGATGGCCGAGTGGATGCACTGGCGTGGGGAGCATCACCCGAAAGAGCCGAGCGCGGGCAGTGTGTTCAAACGCACTGCCCAGTATCCCGCCGGGTTCCTGATCGACCAGGCCGGGCTGAAAGGGCGGCGGCGGGGCGATGCGCAGGTATCGCCGCAGCACGCCAACTTTATCGTGAACCTGGGCCAGGCGCGGGCGAGTGATGTGCGCGCCCTGGTGGAGGAGGTCCAGAGCACCGTCGCCAAGCAGTTCGGGACACACCTGGAGCTTGAGATTGAGATGATTGGGGATTGGTAATGAGTGATGTGAGCGGCAAAGGCAAGCGCAAGATACGCGTGGCGGTCGTCTTTGGCGGGCGCTCGGGCGAGCACGAAGTTTCGCTGGCTTCGGCGCAATCGGTCATGGCGGCTATGGATAGGGAGCGCTACGAGGTGCTGCCGGTGGGCATCACCCGTACGGGGCGATGGCTGACGGCGGGGAATCCCCTCCAGGCGCTCCAGGCGGGTGACGACCAGACTGCCGAGGCCCCAGAGGGTTCGCAAGCCCCTGCTACACAGGCGCTCGCGCCCACGCAGCAGCCCTTGCGCGCCCTGGTGCCTGGCGCCGAAGGTCATTTTCCAGATGTCGACGTTATCTTCCCGGTCCTCCATGGCACCTACGGCGAAGATGGCACCATTCAGGGGCTCTTCGAGATGGCTGGCATTCCCTATGTGGGAGCGGGCGTGCTGGGCTCAGCCCTGGGCATGGACAAGGTGGCCATGAAGGATATCCTCCGGGCGCGCGGGCTGCCGGTGGTCGACTATGTAAGCCTGCTCGCACGCGACTGGCGTGCCCGCCCGGCCGAAATCGTGGCGCGCATCGAGGAGCGTTTGCCTTACCCCGTGTTCATCAAGCCGGCCAACCTGGGCTCCAGCGTCGGCATCAGTAAGGCTCACAACCGCAGTGAGCTGGAGGCCGGGCTAGACCTGGCGGCCGAGTACGATCGCCGCTTGTTGGTAGAGCAGGGCCTCAACGCCCGTGAGATCGAAGTCAGCGTGTTGGGCAACGATGACCCGGAGGCGTCTGTTGCCGGCGAGGTGGTGCCCTGCAACGAGTTCTATGACTATGCCGCCAAATATATTGATGACCGGTCCAAGCTGCTGATTCCGGCGCCCATCTCTGAGGAGCAGATGCGCCAGGCACGCGCATTGGCCTGCGAAGCCTTTCAACTGTTGGACTGTGCTGGCATGGCGCGGGTCGATTTCCTGCTTTGTCGCGACACGGGCCGGCTGTATCTGAATGAGCTGAATACCATTCCGGGGTTCACGGCGATCAGCATGTACCCCAAGCTTTGGGAGGCAAGCGGTCTTCCGTATCCTCGGCTGATCGACCGCCTGATTGAGCTGGCGTTGGATCGCCACGAGGAACGCCGGCAGTTGCGCACCCAGTTCACGGTGCAGAATCGGGCAGATGCTACAGGAATGGTGGGCCGGCCTGGCGAGCCGGCAGATGAGTTTGGATCGTCTGGTTCTTCTGCGGGTGCGAGGGGAGACTGATGCCTGACCGGATGGTGGTCCGCCGACGCCGGCCTGCGCCGCAGGCCCGCAAAGTGCGGCGGTTGGAGGTGAATAGCGCGGGCGTGCGTGCAGTGGTGCGGCAGGGCACAGCCTGGACAGCGGTGAACGTCCAAAAGCTGCCCGGGCTGTTGCTGGCCATTGCGAGCCTGGCGTTACTGATCTTTTTCTTTGCCGATCCGCGCTTCTATGTGTATAGAGCGCAGGTGGTGGGCAACCGTCTGTTGTCGGCTGAGGATATCTACCGCGACAGCGGGATCGATCAGGTGAGCGTTTTCTTTGTCGCTCCCCATGCGGTGCAGGCCAGGCTGCTGAGCCGGTTCGACGGCCTGGCCCAGGCCCGCGTGGCTCTGGGGTTGCCAGCGCAGGTGGCGGTGCGTGTGGTCGAGCGCCCCGTGCGCTATGCCTGGGAAGTGGCCGGGCAGACCTACCTGGCCGATGACCGGGGCGTGGTGCTCGGCGTTGGGGCGCCGCCGATCGATGTGCTGCACATCCATGCGACCGAAGGCCAGCCGCCTGCTGTGGGGGATACTCTTGATCTTTCCGCCCTGCAGACCGCCACGGCTTTGAGCCCGCTTTTGGGGGGGGATCTGAATTTCGACTACTCGCCGCGCTTTGGTATTATGTGGCATGCGCCGGAGGGCTGGTTAGTGCATTTTGGCCTGGGCGGTGATCTGCCCGCCAAAGTGGCTGTGATGCGCAGTATGTTGGCTCAGTCAGCGGGACAAGGGGGCACCCCCGAGTTCCTGGATGTTACCGTGCCGAGCCGGCCTTTTTATCATTGAAGGAGTTAACTGTGCAACAGGCTCCTCGGAGGGTCATGGTGTGGCTGCCCGCTCTGGGGTTACTCCTGGGGCTGGTGGTGGGATCGTTGATGTCGCTCTCGGTGCCGATCGAGTATTCGCGCTATGCAGCAGTCGGCATCCTGGCGGCGTTAGATTCGGTGTTGGGGGCAGTGCGTGCTGAGCTGGATGGCACGTATCAGAACAAGGTATTTCTCTCTGGCTTTATCAGCAATGCGCTGTTGGCTGCCCTGCTTACTTACCTTGGTGATCGTTTAGGCGTGGAACTCCACCTGGCGGCTATTGTGGCGTTCGGGGTTCGCCTATTCAACAACCTGGCTATCATTCGTAGGCGACTGCTCTGACTTCGCCAGAGGGAGGAAGGCTGTGGCTGGCACCGTTGTGGGTATCGACGTAGGCACAACCAAAGTGTGCACCCTCGTTGGAGAGGTAGATAGCGAATCACGCCTCCACATTGTCGGTGTGGGAGTAGCCCCGTCGCGCGGCCTGCGCAAGGGCGTCATTGTCAGCGTCGACGAGGCGGCGAGCGCCATTTCGGCCTCGGTACAAAAGGCCGAGCGCATGTCGGGCTACAAGATTGACAGTGCCTATGTGGGGGTTGCGGGCAGCCACATCCAATCACTCAATACACGCGGTGTGATCGCTATCGGCCGGGGCGACAGGCCCATCACGCAGGACGATGTGGATCGGGCGATGGAGGCCGCCCAGGCGGTCGCGGTGCCGCAGAACCGCCAGATCATCCACACCATCCCGCGCGGGTTCTCACTGGACGAGCAGGAAGGGGTGCGCGACCCCATCGGCCTGATGGGCTTTCGCCTGGAAGTGGAGGCGCACGTGGTGACAGGGGCTTCCACGTCGCTGCACAATCTCGAGAACTGCGTGCAGGCTGCCGGGGTGGGGATTACCTCGCTGGTCCTGCAGCCCCTGGCTTCCGCTACTGCTGTGCTGCGGCCCGATGAGCGCGAGATGGGTGTGGTGCTCGTGGATGCGGGCGGCGGCACGGTGGATGTGGCGATCTTTATCGAGGGCAGCATTTGGCACAGCTTGGTGCTGCCGGTGGGCGGCAATCACATTACCAACGACATCGCCATTGGTCTGCGCATCCCGTTCGAGCTGGCGGAACAGCTCAAATGCCAGCACGGACATGCCCTGCCCGAAGCGGTGGACCCCGATGAGGTCATCGAGGCGCGCAGCTTTGGCCAGGGCCCGGAGCGCATCATCTCGCGGCAGGAACTCGCGACCATCATTCAGGCGCGCTCGGAAGAGATCTTTGAGATGATCCTGCGCGAGATCAAACGTTCCGGTTACGATGGCCTGTTGCCGGCTGGTGTCGTGCTCACGGGTGGCGCAGCGGAACTGGCTGGCATCACCGAGGTCGGTCAACGAGTGTTGGGCTTACCGGTGCGCATTGGCGCGCCGCGCGAGATTGCGGGCTTGGTGGATGCTGCGGACGCGCCGGCCTATTCAACGGCCGTGGGTATGCTGTTGTGGGGCCTGAGCCATGATGCCGAGCCCGAACACCCGCGCCGGCACGACCGTGGCCCGTCGGGCGACCGCTACCAGAGGTTCATGAATTGGCTGAAGGAGTTCCTGCCCCGCTAAGGAATGACAGCGTGAGGACTTGCGCGCCTTGAGGAGGGTGCAAACGATGTTGCAAGATATGCCGTTGGGTGAGAACTTTGCACAAATCAAAGTCGTCGGGGTAGGTGGCGGTGGCTCGAACGCAGTGAACCGCATGATCGAGGCGGGTGTGCGTGGCGTCGAGTTTATCGCAGTCAATACCGATGCGCAGGCATTGATGCTCTCCAATGCGCCGGTGCGTGTGCGCATCGGCGACAAGTTGACCAAGGGCCTGGGGGCCGGCGGCGACCCGTCTACGGGCGCCAAGGCGGCCGAGGAATCGAGTGAGGACCTGGTGCAGACCCTGGCTGGCGCCGACATGGTCTTTGTGACCTGCGGCATGGGCGGCGGCACCGGCACCGGTGCGGCCCCCGTCATCGCGCGCGTGGCCAAAGAGACTGGGGCCCTGACGGTGGGCGTGGTGACCCGCCCCTTTAGCTTCGAAGGCGCGCGGCGCAGCAGCATGGCTGAGCAGGGGCTCAATGCCCTGCGGCAAGAGGTCGACACCTTGATCGTGATCCCCAACGACCGCCTGCTGCAGATCGTCGACAAGAGGGCTTCCATGCGCGATGCCTTCCGTATCGCCGACGATGTGCTGCGGCAGGGCATCCAGGGCATCTCGGAGCTGATTACCGAGCCCGGGCTGATCAACGTGGACTTTGCCGACGTGCGCGCCGTCATGTCGGAGGGCGGCTCGGCGCTGATGGCCATCGGCCGCGCCAGCGGCGAGAACCGCGCCAGCGAGGCCGCCGAGCGCGCCATCTCCAACGCCCTGCTCGATGTCACCATCGATGGGGCGCGTGCGGTGCTCTTTAACGTGCGCGGCGGCCCCGAGCTCACCCTCTTCGAGGTCACCGAGGCAGCCGAGATCGTCAAGCGCACCACACACCCCGAGGCCAATATCATATTCGGCGCTGTCATCGATGACGCGCTAGGCGATGAGATCCAGATCACCGTCATCGCCACCGGCTTTGACCAAAAGGCCAGGCCGCAGCAGGTCCAGGAAAAGCCTGCCCGCAGCTCCCTGGCGGCCACCGGCACCACCGGCAAGACCATCGACTTTCCGGTGCGCCCCTATGACCCGGACGACCTCGACATCCCGGCCTTCCTGCGGCGGCAGAGCTGAGCACGATGCCATGGGCAGTGGGGAGGGGAGCGATTGGCGCCCCTCCCCACCAGACAGGCTGCCGGCATCTTGTGGCTTTTGCCCCTGCCAATAGGTCAGGCGGCCCATTTTACACCCCCCTCCGCATGAAGAACCTGTAACCTCATTTTTAAGGTTTTTTGCCCAGGTGAACCCCCAAAAGTACTTGCCAAGGGAGGCCGATTGTGCTACTATAGAGCAGCCTCGTTGGCCACAATATGTAGTATGACAGCGCGTGATTTAACACTACATATTGTGGCTATCGTATCTCTTCAGGAGGTCGCCATGCCTTGCCCCTTCTGTGGCGCCGACGACTCGCGGGTGATCGACACACGACAGGTCGGTGATGCGATTCGCAGGAGACGGGAATGCCAACGCTGTCACCAGCGCTTCACGACTTATGAGCGCGTTGCCAAGATCAACCTGCTGGTCGTCAAACGCGATGGACGGCGCGAGGAGTTTGACCGGCAAAAGCTCTTCGAGGGCCTGCGCAAGGCCTGCGCCAAGCGGCCCATTCCCACCGAAGCCCTCAACCAACTCTGCGATCAGGTCGAGACGCAGCTCTTCAGCTTAGGGCAGAGCGAAGTGCCCAGCCGTGCCATCGGTGAGATGGTTGTCGAAAAGCTCCGGGACCTGGACAAAGTCGCCTATGTCCGTTTCGCCTCCGTGTACCGTTCATTTACGGATCTCGAAGATATGAAGCGCGAAGTCGATGGTTTGCTAGAGCAAAGCTAGCTACCCACGGGGTTCTCCAAGGGACTGAAGACAGGAGCTGAGGGATCTGCAGGGAAGGAGTGAAGCGGCCTCTCTGCCAGCGGCGGTTCTTCTGCCCTGCGCAGGAAAGAGGAGGCCTTCTCTGCCCCTCGGTTGTTTCAGTTCCTCCAGTTTCGTCAGTTCCACTCGTTCCTTCTGTTTCTATGGGTGAGTTCCTGCGATTTCTCAACAGTGCTTCAAGGAGACAGGTATGGGCGTGCCAACATTGACTCTAACTGAAAACGCCGTGACGGTTCTCGAGCGCCGCTATCTGGCCAAGAACGCCGAGGGGAAGGTGATTGAGACGCCGGAGGAGATGCTCCGGCGGGTCGCCCTGGCCTTGGCCGCAGCGGATCAGCTTTACACCCTCAACACCGATACGTCGGCGACGGCTGAAGCGTTTTATGCCCTGATGGCCGGCCTCGATTTTCTGCCCAACTCACCGACATTGATGAATGCCGGCACCTCGGTTGGCCAGCTCAGCGCCTGTTTCGTGCTCCCGGTCGAAGATTCCATGGATCGCATCTTTGACGCGGTCAAGGCCACGGCGCTGATACACCAATCGGGCGGTGGCACCGGCTTTAGCTTCTCGCGTCTGCGCCCGGCGGGCGATATCGTCGGCTCGACGGGCGGCATTGCTTCGGGGCCGGTCTCTTTTATGCGCGTTTTCGATACTGCGACCGATGTGATCAAGCAGGGCGGCCGCCGGCGCGGCGCCAATATGGGCATTCTGCGTGTGGATCACCCCGATGTGTTGAACTTTGTGACCTGCAAGCAGAAGGAAGGCGTCTTTGCCAATTTCAACATCTCGGTGGCCATTACCGATGCCTTTATGCAGGCGCTGGCCAACGATGAGGAGTATGCCCTGATCAACCCGCGCACAGGCCGGGTGGAGCGGCAGATGCGCGCCGCCAAGGTCTTTGAGAGCATAGTGGATGGCGCGTGGAGGAACGGCGAGCCGGGGGTCATCTTCCTGGACCGCATGAACAGCTTTAACCCCACTCCCCAATTGGGCGCCTATGAGGCGACCAATCCTTGCGGTGAGCAGATTCTACTCCCCTGGGAGAGCTGCAACCTGGGCTCCATCAACCTGGCGCAGATGGTGACGGCGGAGGGCGTGGTCGATTGGGCGCGTCTGAAGCACACGGTGCGCGTCGCCGTGCACCTGATGGACAACGTCATCACGGTGAACCGCTGGCCTCTGCCCGAGATCGAGGAAGCTACCCTCAAGACGCGCAAGATCGGCCTGGGCGTGATGGGCTTTGCTGATATGCTTCTGGCCCTGGGCGTGCCATACGACTCGGCGGACGCAGAGATGGTGGCGGGCAAGGTGATGGAGGCGATCAGCTTCTGGAGCAAGGAGGCCTCTTGTGACCTGGCCATGAGCCGTGGCGCTTTCCCGGCTTACCCCGGCTCGCGCTGGGCCAGCGGCTGGCTGCCCATGCCCGAAGGGCTGGGCGGCGAAGGGAACAACGGGCAGGGCAATCTCTCCTGCCTGGGCGAGGCGCCGGCGCTGGACTGGCGCGCGCTATCTGAGCGTGTGCGCAAGGTGGGCATCCGCAATGCCACGACGACCACCATCGCCCCGACGGGCACCATCAGCATTATTGCCGGCACATCAAGCGGTATCGAGCCCCTCTTTGCTCTGGCCTACACCCGGCGCAATGTGCTCGACGCCGACGAACTGCCCGAGGTGAATCCCCAGTTCGAGCGGGTGGCCAAGAGGCGCGGGTTCTACTCGGCTGAGTTGATGGCCGAGGTGGCCCGCCACGGCAGTTGCCGGGACCTGGAGGAAGTGCCGCCAGATGTGCGCGCCGTGTATGTCACCGCCCACGACGTCTCGCCCGAGTGGCATATCCGCATGCAGGCGGCCTTCCAGCGCTACACGGATAATGCCGTCTCTAAGACGATCAACTTCCCGCGCGAAGCGACGCCCGATCAGGTGCGAGAGGCCTATCTGCTGGCCTACAGCCTGGGCTGTAAGGGGCTGACCATGTACCGCGACGGCAGCCGCGAAAGCCAGGTGTTGAATGTGGGCGTGGAGAGCAAGGCGGCTGCCCCGGCCCCCAGCGCGCCGGCCCCGGTTGCGACGGGCGTCCACCTGGCGCCGCGCCCGCGGCCCATCGTGACCTACGGCTCGACGGAAAAGGTAGCCCTCGGCTGCGGCCGCACGCTGTACGTGACGATCAACCGCGATGAGTCGGGGCTGTGCGAGGCGTTCCTGTCGATGGGCAAGGGCGGCGGTTGCACGGCGGCCTATAGCGAGGCGATTGGCCGCCTGGTTTCCCTGGCGCTGCGCTCTGGCGTCGATACGACCTCGATCATTCGACAGATCAAGGGCATCCGCTGCCCCTCGCCCTCGTGGCATAACGGCGGCGCTACCCTCTCCTGCCCCGATGCTATCGCCAAAGCGATCGAACACTTTATGGAAGGGCCCAAGAGCGAGCCGACCAAGGGCGTGAGGGGCCACATTGGGGTCAATCTGGGCGTGCCCGACACGTGCCCCGAATGCCCCGACTGCGGGGCAATGCTCGAGTTTTCTGAGGGCTGCGCCGTCTGTCGCTCGTGCGGCTACTCGCAGTGCTCGTGACTCGTAATAAGTAAACCGTAATAAGTCAGGTTGCCGTGGCGGAACTCCTTCTGCTTATCATGGGTTCGGCTCTCATGAGCATCGTGAAAAAGCGAGCACGCCGAAATGGCGACCTTACTTATTACGGTTTACTTATTATTACGAGTCACGGCAGCCTTATGGGCTATGGAATAGGTTCTCCCAGGATCGCCGTCGGTTTGCCCAACACGTGGGTCAGCACGAGCACGACTTTGGCCGTGCCGCCGCCGTAGTTGAGCCGGCGCCGGAACTGCTCGGGGTCCACGGCAAAGCCGCGCTTTTTGACGATGAGCTCGCCGATATTCATCTCACGCAGGCGACGGTTGAGTTGCTTCAGGTTGAAGGGCATCCACTCGATGACGCGGTAGGCGCGGGCAAAGGGGGTTTCCACGAGCGAATCGGTGGTGAGGTAGGCGATCTCATCCTCGATCTTGGCGGCGCCCATGAGCGCGGCCAGCTGCTCGACCAGGTGGGCGCGGATGACGGCGGCATCGGGCTCGTAGAGATAGCGCCCCGGTGTGGTAAGGGCTGGTCGCCCGGCGGGCCTGTCGGCTGTGAGGGTGTGCCCGCCGGGCAGCAGCGTGGCGCGGCGGGCCGTTGTGCGCAACTCGCCCAGCCAGAGCGCCGCCTCACGGGCCTCGCCCTGCACCGAAATGATCTCGACTTCGTACGGCGTGGTCCCCAGTAATGCGGCTAACTCGTCATAATCAACCCCGGGAGACAGCTTGATGCCGGCCCCGGGCGCCCGGGCCGCCAGCGCCAGCAGCGGGGGCAGGGGAGGGAAGTACTCCTGCAGCCGGAACAGGCGCCGCTCGCCTGCGCGCCGGGCGGGGTCGGCCCAGAAGGGGAGCCCCGGCCGCAGGGGCAGCGCCAGCATATCGGCGCGGAGGGGCTGCAGGTGCGCGCTGACGCCATAGGCATCGCCGTTGGCGGCTGTCATGAGCAGACGCACCGGGTTGAGATCCACCGCGACGACTCGTGTATGCGCCGCCAGGGCCAGCGCATCGCCGCCGATGCCGCAGCCGAGGTCCAGGGCGAGTTCATAGCGGCTCAGGCGCACGGCGCGGTGGCGCGAGATCACTTCGGCGCTGGCCTGCTCCAGGGCTTGTCGGGTGAAGTACATGCGGTCAGCCCGCGTGAATTTCTGCGCGCGCTGGCGCAGCAGGCTTGTCTCCAGCGCGGCGGCGACCAGGCCAGGTGTATGGCCCTGACGCAGCCGGCTGCTCAGGCCCAGAATTGTCGTCTCATCCACGCGCTGCCCAGCCAGCTCGGCCAGGAGGTTCTGACCCTCCGGCGCAAGCAGCGCCCGCAGCGTCGCAATGTCGATCTCATAGCCAGTGGCACTCACCATGCATATACCTTCCATGGAACCGGATGTACCCCAGTTTACCCGTGTCTGCCGGCGCCGTCCAGTTGCCGTAAGTACTGCAACGGCGCTCGGGCGCCTGCTCTGATGGAACCGAGACAAGATTGTTACCACTCTGCGACTCGCCGATGCTATACTCCATACGGGACTGTTTCCATGTCCCTTGACTGAAGCTGTGCCCCAGTACTGGCTCATTGAATGCTCTGCGCCGGCAACTCGCATGGTGGAAGGCCAGGGTTTCAGGCACACGTCGCACCTGTATTGCCGGCTCGCAGCACAACGGGTGGAGTGGAGATTGATGGCCCTCATCAGAGCAGCGCGCAGGTCCAGGTTGCTGGCCGGGCTCCTTTCCGATGAGAGCCTCACTCACAAAGCTTACCTGAATGCTCTCGCGGCGGGCCTGGACTATGCGGCGCAGCTAATGGTCGGGTTCTTCGTCACCCCCTGGGTTGTCGCCGGGCTGGGCGACTACCGCTACGGCTTGTGGCAGCTGCTGAACCGTCTGGTTGGCTACCTTTCTCCGGCAAGCGGCAAGCCGACCCAGGCGTTGCGGTGGACCCTGGCCTATGCGCAATCATCGACCGACTATGATCTCAAGCGCCGCCAGGTCGGCAGCGCCATTGCTGCCTGGTCACTCTTCGTGCCCCTGACAGGGGTGATTGGCGCTATCCTCTCGTGGTTTGCCCCCGACTGGCTGGCGGTGCCCCAGGGTTACTACGGGCAGGTTCGTCTGACGGCTGGGCTCCTGGTGGCCGACCTGATCATGATCAACGTGTCTGCCTTGCCGCGCGCCGTCCTCCAGGGCGAGAATCTCGGTTACAAACGGATGGGCCTTTCGGCGCTTCTGGTGTTTGTGGGCGGTGGATTCACCTTGCTCGCTCTGGAGCTGCGCACCGGGCTCGTGGGTGTGGCGGCGGCCGCTGTGGCCTCGACCTTGCTTTCCGGCCTGCTCTTTCTGCTGGTCGTGCGCTCCTACGTGCCCTGGTTTGGTGTGGTTCGGCCTCCAACCCGGACGGTACTGCACTTTATGCGGCTGAGCGGGTGGTTTTTGGGCTGGGATCTGGTCACGACTCTGATGCTCGCCAGCGATGTCGTCGTACTGGGCCTGCTGAACTCGGTGGCGTCGGTTACGCCTTATTCTCTCACCAAATACGCTCCTGAGACTCTGATCAGCGTGGTCGCCATCGTTGTTTCCGGCATTGTCCCTGGCCTGGGCGGCATCATTGGGGCGGGGGACCTGCAGAAGGCGGCCCGGGTGCGGGGTGAGATCATGGTGCTTACCTGGCTGATTCTCACGGCCTTGGGCTCAGCGGTGCTGCTGTGGAATCGAGCCTTTATCGGCATGTGGGTTGGGGCCCGCCAGTATGCAGGGGCCGTCGCGAACCTGGCCATCGTGGCCGTCGTAGCCCAGCTCGTATTGATCCGCACTGATGCCAGCATCATCGACTTGACCTTGCGCCTGGAGCGTAAAGTGCTCATGGGGGCGCTCTCTGTCGCGCTGTCACTGATCATTGCGTGCATCCTGGTTGGCTATTTCCGGTTGGGCGTCGTGGGCTTGTGTCTCGGCCTTATGGCAGGCCGTGCCATCCTCAGCATAGGCTATCCCTTGCTGATCGGCCGTTTCCTTGGCGTTTCCCTGGCGACTCAGTTGCGCAGAGTATGGAGGCCGGCTGCGGTTACCCTGCTGCTCTTTGCCCTGGCCGCTATCCTGGACAGTTTCGCGCCAGCCGGCGCTCTGGCCGGCCTGAGAGGTTGGTTGATCTTCTTCCTATCTGCTGGAGCGACCTTCTGCCTGACCCTCGTGGTAGCCTTTCTTACAGGCCTGACGGACCGGCAGCGCAGGAGCGTCTGGGAACGAATTCGTACCGTGCTCAACGCAGGCGCTCGCTGACGAATCGTTGCTGTTGGTGAACAGGCCCCGCCACGCCGGTTGCACGCTAACCGCCGCAGGACCCCACGCACTGCCGGCGTTCCCGAACAAGCTCACAGGACTCACAGGACCCGATGGCCTGCGAGTCATTTGACAGAATTGCGGTTTAGGACTATACTGTAACTTTGCGAAAGGTGCGCACGCAGAGCTCGTGGCGGGTAAGGGCCGCCGAACAGAATAAGGTGCCTGAGTGTTGACCAGGATATCGTACCTCGCCCAGCGAATGGGGGAGGTTTCGTTGCGTCGCCAAGAGGCATTGAGTTGTGAGCGAGACGGACGTTGCGTACTGAGGAGGGGATTGAGTGGCAGTTGCGAAAAAGGTTCAGAATGTTTCACCGTTTGTGGATGGTTTGGTAGACAGTCGGCGCAAGTCATATGCTCGCATTCCGGATGTCCATCCGATCCCGAACCTGATCGACGTGCAGATTGATTCATTCCGATGGTTCCTGGGCGAAGGGTTGCGGGAGTTATTCCACGAGATCTCGCCGATCAGCAGCTTCAATGGCAATCTGGAGCTCTATTTTCCGGGACTGGATGAGGAATTCAACCGGACGTGGGGGTTGGATTACCGGTTCGAAGACCCCAAATACGACGAGGCCATTTGCCGGGAACGCGACATGACCTTTGCGGCCCCGCTCTATGTCAAGGTCATGTTGCTTAACAAGGAGACGGATCAACACCTGGTGCAGGATGTCTACATGGGCGATTTCCCGCTCATGACCGAGAATGGCACCTTTATCATTAACGGCGCTGAGCGTGTGGTGGTCAGCCAGCTGATCCGGTCTCCGGGGGCCTATTTCACCGTCGAGGAAGACCGCCCCAGCGGGCGCCAGCTCTGTATGGCCAAGCTGATCCCAAACCGGGGGGCCTGGCTCGAGTTTGAGACGAGCAAGCGCGATCTGCTTTCCGTCAAGGTTGATCGCAAGCGCAAGATCCCGGTGACGGTGCTCTTGCGCGCCCTGGGGGTGATCCCACAGATTCCAGGGGATATTACGATCTCCGAAGGGACGAATGAGGAGATCCTGGCGCTGTTCGAGGGCGTCGAGACCTCACCGGAGCATCCGTTCCTCGAGCATACCATCGAGCGAGACCCGACCCACGATGCGGTGTCGGCCCTGGAAGAGTTCTACAAGCGCATGCGTCCCGGTGATCCGGCGACCTTTGATAACGCCAAGAGCTATCTGGATTCGCTTTTGTTCAACTCGCGCCGCTACGACCTGGGGCGCGTGGGCCGTTACAAAGTGAACCGCCGCCTCAATCTCGACGTGCCTCTGAGCTACCGTACGTTGACCAAGCGCGACCTGGTGGCGATCGTGTCGCGCATGATCCACGTGAACAATGGCATCGAAGAGCCCGATGATATAGATCACCTGGGGAACCGCCGCGTCAAGACGGTGGGTGAGTTGATCCAGAACCAGCTCCGTATCGGCCTTTTGCGCATGGAGCGGGTAGTGCGTGAGCGCATGAGCATCCGCGACCCCGAGCAGGTGACGCCGATCGCACTGGTGAATATCCGCCCAGTGGTGGCGGTGATCCGCGAGTTCTTTGGCGGCAGCCAGCTCTCTCAGTTCATGGAGCAAACCAACCCTCTGGCTGAGCTGACGCACAAGCGCACGCTCTCGGCCCTGGGGCCCGGCGGCCTGCGCCGCGAGCGCGCCGGCTTTGACGTGCGCGATGTGCACTTTAGCCACTATGGGCGCATCTGCCCCATCGAGACGCCGGAAGGCCCGAATATCGGTCTCATTGGTCGCCTGGCGACCTTTGGCGAGGTGAACGAATACGGCTTTATCGAAACGCCGTACCGCCGTGTGGTGCGCACGACGCCCAACAAGCCCGAGCATTCGGTGGGTAAGGTGCTGCGTGAGCGTGTGGTCGATCCCGAGTCGGGTGAGATTATCGCCGATGTGGGCACCGAGATCGACGCCAAGTTGGCCGACAAGCTGGCGAAACTGCCTGTGCAGGAGCTCAAGATCGTGCCCACGGTCACTAACGAGGTGACCTATCTCTCGGCCGATGAAGAGGACCGCTATATCATCGCTCAGGCGAATGCGCCCCTCGATGAGGGCGGGCACTTTTTGGAGAGCCGGGTGGAGGCCCGCTTCTTCGACAAGTTCCTCTTCGAGCAGACCGATCGCGTGGCCTTTATGGATGTCTCTCCCAAGCAGATCGTGGGCATCTCGGCGGCGCTGATTCCATTCCTGGAGCACGACGACGCTAACCGTGCCCTGATGGGCTCGAACATGCAGCGTCAGGCAGTGCCGTTGGTCCTGCCCGAGGCGCCTGTGGTCGGGACCGGCATGGAGTACCAGGCGGCCGTCGACTCGGGGCAGGTCCTGGTCAGCAAGGTTGATGGCGAGGTTGTGAGCTGCACCGGCAAGCGTGTGATCGTGCAGGATGACGAAGGGAAGCAATACGTCTACCCGCTGCGCCGCTTCAACCGCTCGAACCAGTCGACTTGCATCGACCAGCGGCCTGTGGTCAACAAGGGTGACCGTGTGACCAAGGGGCAGGTGTTGGCCGATAGCTCGTCAACGCAGATGGGTGAGCTAGCCCTGGGCCAGAATGTGGTGGTGGCCTTTATGTCTTGGGAGGGTGGCAACTATGAGGACGCCATCCTGATCAGCGAGGACATGTTGCGCCGGGACAAGTTCACGTCGATCCATATCGAAAAGCACGAGATCGAGGCGCGCGATACCAAGCTGGGGCCGGAAGAGATCACCCGCGACATCCCGAACGTGGGCGAGGATGCGCTGCGCAACCTCGACGAGAACGGTGTGATTTACATCGGCGCCGAAGTGGGCCCGGGCGATATCCTGGTGGGCAAGATCACGCCCAAGGGTGAGACCGAGCTGACACCGGAGGAAAAGCTGCTGCGGGCGATCTTTGGCGAAAAGGCACGGGAGGTCAAGGACTCTTCCCTGCGCCTGCCGCACGGTGAAAAGGGCAAGGTGGTCGAGATCCGCGAGTTCTCGCGTGACGATCACCGCGATATGCCTGCCGGTGTGGATCGTCTGGTGCGGGTGTCGGTGGCGCAGCGGCGCAAAGTCACCGAGGGTGACAAGATGGCCGGCCGCCACGGCAACAAGGGGGTGATCTCGCGGGTTGTGCCCGTGGAGGATATGCCTTACCTGCCCGATGGCACGCCTGTTGATATCATCCTCAACCCCCTGGGTGTGCCTGCCCGTATGAACGTCGGCCAGATCCTGGAGACTCACCTGGGCTGGGCGGCTGAGCGTCTGGGCTTCCGCGCTGTGTCGCCGGTGTTTGACGGCGCTGACGAGGCGGATCTGGAAGGCGAATTGGCTCGGGCCTGGCTGATCGACAAGGCCTGGTCTGACCTTGGCGAGTGGGCTGCTGCGGCGATGAAGGAAGAGGGTGTGCCGCTCGAGGACCTGCGAGACGACGAAGAGTTCCGCGCCATCTACCTGCGCGAGCATCTGGAGATCGGGCCGGAGCTGGATATGGAGACGGTCCTCCACGATAGGGTTCTGGCGCGCCGCCTGTGGCTGCGGCAGTGGTTGATCGAAAAGGGTTTTGACGCCGATCGCCTGCTGGCCTTTGATGTCAGCAGCATGACGCTCGAGCAGCGGCGACGGGCCGACGACTTGGCCCGCGATGCTTGCCTCCGCCTGTGGCTGGAGGAGGCCGGGCAGGATCACAAGGGCCTCTCGGGCGCTGAGCTGCGTGAGTTGGCGGCACAGTATTCGCTGAATAGCAATCAGCCAATGCCCATTACGGGCAAGATGACCCTGTATGACGGCAAGACGGGTGAGCCTTTTGATCAGCCGGTGACTGTGGGCGTGATCTACATGCTCAAGCTGGCCCACCTGGTTGAGGATAAGGTACACGCTCGCTCTACCGGCCCTTACTCGTTGGTGACCCAGCAGCCGCTGGGCGGCAAGGCTCAGTTCGGCGGCCAGCGCTTTGGCGAGATGGAAGTCTGGGCGTTGGAAGCCTATGGCGCTGCGCATACCCTGCAGGAGATGTTGACGGTCAAGTCCGACGATGTCACCGGGCGCGTCAAGACCTACGAGTCGATCGTCAAGGGGCAGGAGATCGTGGAGGCCGGCATTCCAGAATCCTTCCGTGTGCTGGTCAAGGAGCTGCAGAGCCTCGGCCTGTCGGTCGAAGTGTATAACGAGAATGAAGAGCGGGTCCAATTTGGCCGCGAGGAGACCATCGAGGCCTTGCCTCGGCTTGGGCTGGGCCTGGGGGGCTTTGACGGTCTGGGGTGAGCTCTTGGGAACTGAAGGAACTGAGGGAGCGAGCTCCCTCAGTTCCGCCCGTTCTTCCAGTTCTGTATGGTCGGGTTGACAAGATTCTAGACGGGTAGTATAATTAACCTTCGTGACTTTCGGTAGGATACGGAAGGGGGTATTGGCTTGCCAACCATCAATCAGTTGGTGCGCAAGGGGCGCGTGAGCCCCAAGAAGAAAAGCAAAGCCCCAGCTTTGCGCTTCTCATTGAACACCCAAAAGGGCCGCTTGACGCGGCGCGCTGAGGGTTCGCCGCAGAGGCGTGGTGTATGCACCCAGGTCAAGACCATGACGCCGAAAAAGCCCAATTCGGCCTTGCGCAAGATCGCGCGTGTGCGGCTGACCAGTGGGATCGAAGTCACGGCCTACATCCCTGGCGAGGGCCACAACCTGCAAGAGCACTCGGTGGTTCTCGTGCGTGGTGGCAAGGTCAAAGATCTCCCCGGTGTGCGTTACCACATCGTGCGCGGCGCGCTGGATACGGGTGGGGTGGATGCGCGCAGGCGTGCGCGTTCCAAGTATGGAGCCAAGCGGCCCAAATAAGACACCCGTTCCGTTTGGTGGGTTGCTCTGCAACGCGTTTGCTGGGGGCGGCCAGCCGTGATAGTCGCTCCGAACACGATGAATGCAACCCGTCTGGCTGAGCTCTGATGTACGGCCACGTGATGCGAGGCCGACAACAGCACAGGTAGTTGAATAGGGGATGCAGGATACAAATGTGCTCTTGGGGGCGTTGTATCCTGTATCTTGTGTCCCAGGGCTAGAGAATACGATTGAGGGTGTGTGATTTGCCCTCCATCTCGGGGGCAGCGAGGGAGGATCGACGATATGCCGAGGCGCGGTGGCGTGGTGAAGCGGGTTTGCACGCCGGATATCAAATACAATAACGTGGCCGTGTCGCAGTTGATAAACAAAATCATGGTGTGTGGCAAAAAGAACACCGCTGCGCACATCGTCTATAGTGCTTTCGATTTGATGGAAGAGCGTATGCATCGGCCGGCGCTCGAGATCTTTGAGCAGGCCCTGAAGAATGCCACGCCGCTGATCGAGGTCAAGCCGCGGCGGGTCGGTGGCGCTACCTATCAAGTGCCGGTTGAGATCCGCAGCGACCGCCGTGCTTCTCTGGCGTTGCGCTGGCTTATCAGTGCGGCGCGCAGCCGCCCGGGCCATTCCATGGCCGAAAAGCTGGCCGGTGAGTTGATGGATGCCGCCCGCAACACCGGGGCGACGGTCAAGCGCCGGGAAGATACACACAAAATGGCAGACGCCAACAAGGCCTTTGCCCATTATCGTTGGTAGGTGCTAATCCGGCACTCATAGACTCAGTCTGGAAGTTCTGTTGGCCGGTTGCCAGGTCGACTCAGGATGAGCAAAATCCGACCTGAACTGGCTGGCAGTCCATAAGGCAGGGCGGCCACCATCCAGGCAGTCCGAGAGGGGCGCAGGTATTGCCCCTTTGAGCAGTTGAGTTTATTGCTTTCGGAGACGCTGAATGAGTACACCAGTTCCTTTGCAATTCGTAAGGAACATAGGAATAATCGCGCATATCGACGCTGGTAAAACGACAACGACCGAGCGCATACTTTACTATGCTGGTCGTACTCATCGCTTGGGCAACGTCGATGAAGGCACAACAGTCACCGACTGGATGGAGCAGGAGCGCGAGAGGGGCATCACGATCACCTCTGCCTCGGTGACTTGCGAGTGGCGGCAGCATCAGATCAATTTGATCGATACCCCGGGCCATATCGACTTTACCGCTGAAGTACAGCGCTCTCTGCGCGTGCTTGACGGCGGCATCGTGGTCTTTGACGCGGTGTCGGGGGTCGAGGCCCAATCCGAAACGGTCTGGCGGCAGGCCGAGCGTTTTGGGGTGCCCAGGATCTGTTTCGTCAACAAGATGGATCGCACGGGGGCCAGCTTCTGGCACACCGTCGAGATGATCCAGGAACGCCTGGGCGCCATCCCCGCACCCATACAGCTCCCCATGGGCGCTGAAGCCAGCTTTCAGGGCATCATTGATCTCATCGAACAGCGCGCGATCGTCTACCTGGATGACATGGGGGAGCAGTGGGAATATCGCGAGATCCCCGAAGAGATGCGCGAAGAAGCCCAACACCACCGTGAGGAGCTGATCTCGCGGGTGGCCGAGGCGGATGAGCAAGTTCTCCTTAAATACCTCGATGGGCAGCCGCTGGAGCCCGCTGAGCTGCGCGCTGCTGTGCGGCAGGCCGGGCTGACTGGCCTGGCTGTGCCCGTGCTCTGCGGTTCGTCGCTGCGCAACAAGGGCGTACAGCCTCTGTTGGATGCAGTTGTGGACCTCATGCCTTCGCCGCTGGATATCCCGCCCGTGCGTGGCATCAATCCCGTGACCGAAGAGCAGGAAGAGCGCCCCGCCGATCCCTCGGCGCCGCTGGCCTGCCTGGTCTTCAAGATCATGAGCGATCCGTATGTCGGCCGCCTGGGGTTCACGCGCGTCTACTCTGGTGTGCTGCGCAGCGGCCAGACGGTACAGAACGCTGCCACTGGCAAGAAGGAGCGTATCGGCCGCCTGCTGCGCATGTATGCCAACCGACGCGAGGAGATCGAGGAGATCGGCGCGGGCGATATCGCGGCGATCATCGGCCTGAAGACCAGCTCCACCGGCGATACCCTCTGCGAG
>Ga0078972_1007005_pt1 | contig 25774 bp, 23 predicted proteins | sample YelNatPaOPGAMG01_FD_67568 | JGI IMG/M metagenome (GOLD analysis project Ga0078972, IMG submission 67568) | Hot spring thermophilic microbial communities from Obsidian Pool, Yellowstone National Park, USA - OP-RAMG-01 (SPADES assembly) (version 2) | ecosystem: Environmental > Aquatic > Thermal...
TACTACCACCAGCCTGGAAGACAGCGGCCTGCTGGAGGCGTTAGTGCCGGTCTTTGAAAAAGAATCTGGACTCAAAGTTAAAGTTATTGCCGTGGGCACGGGCGAAGCCCTAAAAATGGGCCGACGCCAGGTAGCTGACCTGCTCCTGGTTCATGCTCCTGACCTGGAAGCTAAATTCATGGAAGAAGGCTACGGTCAGAGGCGCGAAGAATTCATGGCTAGTGAAATGGTGGTTGCTGGTCCATCGGCAGATAAGGCCGGTATCAGGGGAAAATCTTTTGTTGAGGCTTTTACCCGAATCGCTTCCGCCAGGCATCCTTTTATCAGCCGGGCTGATAAATCCGGCACTTATCATCTGGAGTTAAAAATCTGGGAAGCTTCCGGAATTGATCCTTCAGGCGATTGGTACCTCCAAACCGGCCAGGGAATGGCTGAGAGCCTGAGAATAGCATCAGAAAAACAAGCCTACATCCTGACCGATTACCCGACTTTTCAGAAGCTTGCGGCCGGGCTGAATTTAGAGATTTTAACCCGGGATGACCAGCATAAAAATATCTATTCAGCCATTGCCGTCCGCAACATGACGAGCAAAATTGACACGGCCGGGCCTGAAGCCCTGATTGATTTTCTTATATCCGAGAGAGCCCAGAAAATAATTTCTGAATTCGGCCGGAAAAAGCCGGAAGACAAACCACTTTTTTTGGCCCTCCGGCTTGGCCAGACCAAGGCTGAAGGAGAATAACAGAAAATGCCCCTGAGAGAAATACTGGAAATAACCTGGCTAAGCCTGGTGGTTTCGGGTTCGGCTGCGGTTCTGGCCCTGCTGTTTGGCTTACCTTCAGCGGTGCTGATTTACCTCAAGCAATTTCCGGGCAAAAGGTTTCTCATAGCTCTGGTCAACACGGGCATGGGATTACCGCCAGTGGTGGTCGGCCTGTTAGTGTCCATTCTTCTCTGGAGAACAGGACCCCTGGGCTTCCTGCAGATGATGTACACACCAGCTGCTATGGTCCTGGCCCAGTTTATCATTGCCCTGCCTCTGGTAACCGGTCTTTCGCTGGCTGCTCTGCAGCAGGTAGACCCGCAGGTGATGCTCCAGGCTAAGGCTCTTGGTGCTAATAGCTGGCAGATGGTAGTTGTGCTGCTTAGAGAATCAAGGATGGGACAGTTAGCGGCGATTATCGCAGCTTTTGGTGGCGTTATTTCTGAAGTGGGCGCAGTGATGATGGTCGGCGGAAATCTCAAGGGCTACACCCGGGTGCTGACCACAGCCGTCGTCCAGGAAACCAGGATGGGCAATTTTCGCTCGGCTGTTTATCTGGGGCTGATTCTTCTGGCCCTGAGTTTTGCTATCAACTGGTTTTTAACCTCACTTCAGCAGAAAGGAGCTGACAGGTGGAAGGGCCCGCGCTGGAAGTAAAAAATTTAAAGTACTCCATTAACCAGCGGCTGATAGTGGAGGTATCTTACTTTGAGTTGAGAAAAGGAGAATGCCTGGTTCTTTTCGGGCCCAACGGCGCCGGTAAAAGCACTTTTCTGCGGCTGATCTCTTTCCTGCAACCGGCAGATTCCGGAGAGATTTATCACCACGGGGAGAAAGTTGAAGTAAAAAGCGGTCAGCAGCTGAGAAGAAAGATCGTCTATTTGTTGCAGAAACCGGTCTTTTTCCAGGGGACGGTAGGCGATAATCTTCTGGTTGGCCTTAAATTTAGAAAGCTTGACCAGAAGGAACAGGAAAAGCGGCTGGAGAAAATAGCGACTGTTTTTCAGATTGAATCTTTGCTCCATCGCTATCCTGAGGAACTTTCTGGGGGTGAAAGGCAAAGGGTGCATTTATCCCGGGCTTTTATCATTGAACCGGAGTTTCTTTTCCTGGATGAACCGTTCAACGGGCTTGATGTTCAGTATCGAGACCGGCTCCTGGCTGATTTTTACCGCCTCAGGAAGTTAACTGGCGTTACCACCATTCTGGTAACTCATGTACGCCAGGAAGCTGCTTACCTCGGAGACAGACTGGCGGTCATGGTCAACGGCCGGATTGTCCAGACGGGAACTCCTGAAGAAATCTCCGCCCTGCCGGCCACACCAGAAGTTTCCGGACTCATGGGGCACGAAGCCCTGGTAGAAGGAGAGGTGGTGAGTTCAGAGAACGGACTTCTGGAAATTGAAGCTCACGGGCAAAGGATGTACGCTTTTGGCCAGCACCAGCCTGGCGAAAAAGTAGTTCTGACTTTCAGGCCGGAAGAAGTAATTCTGGCCCGACAGCAACCTTCAACCAGTGTCAGGAACTGGTTCCTGGCCGAGGTCAAAGAACTTCGGCCGCTCGACCGGATGATTCTGGTGAGTCTTGATTGCGGGTTCAGCCTGAAAGCTTTTGTTTCCCGGGCGTCGGCCGATGAACTCGGGCTCCAGCCGGAAAAGAAAATCTGGGCCGGTATAAAAGCTTCGGCTTTAAGCACCTGGCCCGGAAGTCAGGAAGAAAGAATCAGTCACAGGGAGTAAGGCCATGATTCCATATGAAAAGGCACGCAACCTGGTTATTGAAAGGGCTCAGGTCCTGGGAAAAGAAAGGGTCGAGCTGCTGGAAGCGCTGGGCTCAGTAGCGGCTGAGGAGGTGCGGTCAAGAATAGCCGTGCCACCATTTAAGAATTCAGCGGTGGATGGCTATGCTGTGAGAAGCGAAGATACAGCGGGCGAGGGGCAGCCCATCAGATTGAAGCTTCTGGCCGAACAGCCGGCCGGAGAATATTTCAGAAAAAGGCTCGCCCGTGGACAGGCGGTTAAGGTCATGACCGGCGCGCAGGTGCCAGCAGGGGCCGAGGCCGTAGTGCCGGTAGAAGAAGCTGAGGAAGAGGGTGGTTATGTCATTATAAAAAGGAAGTTTGGCCCGGGTGAGAATGTCAGGGAAGCAGGTGAAGATGTGGCCAAAGGAGCGGTGATAATTGAAAAAGGAGTGGTTCTCAAGCCGCCTCACCTTGGTCTTCTGGCCTCTTGTGGCTTCAATAAGGTTGCAGTTTATCGAAGGCCAAGGGTGGTTGTTTTGATAACCGGAAATGAGCTCTGCCAGCCGGGTGAAAGGCTCAAGCCAGGAAAAATTTATGATTCTAACTCCACGATTCTCCAGGCTCTGATTAAAACCAGCGGAGCTGAGCTGCTGGGCATAAAGTGGCTAAAGGATGAGCTCAAGTCATTGGTGGCCGCCTTGAAATCAGCCGCCAGCCGGGCTGATATTGTCATCACTTCAGGGGGCGTTTCAGTCGGCGATTATGACCTGGTTAAGGCGGCGGCGGTGAAAGTTGGAGCGAGTGAAATTTTCTGGAAAGTGGCTCAGAAACCGGCCAAGCCTCTGGCCTTTTATGAGTTAAAGAAAGGGAAAAAGCTGACCTGGATTTTTGGTCTGCCTGGCAACCCGGGCGCGGTGATGATTTCCTTTGAAGAATATGTGCGGCCGTTCATCAAAAAATGCTCTGGCTTAAAGGATTTCTGGCCGCAGGAAGTGGAAGCTACGCTCACTGCTACTTATAAGAAGAAAAAAGGCCGGCTGAACTTCGTCCGGGTCAGGTTGAGTCAGGCGGGAAATGTCTGTCAGGCTACCCCCCTGAGCCAGCAGGAGTCAGGCGTTATTTCCAGCCTGACGCAAACCGATGGTCTGGCCCTCATTCCCGCTGAAGCGGATTTGGTCACGGAAGGCACAAAAGTTAAGGTGCACTTAATTGAGTGGTGAGAGCTGGGAATAAATGGGTTGTGGAGGTGAAAAAAAGAACCTTTTAAGTTAGAGGAAAAATAAAGAGAATCTTTTGAAGCTGTTAGCCTGAGAGAAGATGTTAATAAAAGTTGAGGGTGAAACTAATTTTTTGGTTATGGTAAGGAGATGAGTCCTTAGGTAACAACAATGTTAATAACATCAGCCGGTGTTTTCTCGGAGGAGAAAATAACCTTAAAAAGCAAATAGTGTTATGAAAAGGATGAAAATGTATTCAATAATAAAATCATGGAGGCAGTTTGTAGGCTCCATTCAGCGGGCTATTTTATATATGAATAAGTATTCATATGTTAGGAAAGAGTGGGGTTAAATGCAGGACGGTTTCAATCGCCAGATAAACTACATGAGAATTTCGGTAACTGACCGCTGTAATCTGCGCTGTTTTTACTGCCGCGGGGTGCAGGATTTTAATTTTATCCCGCATGAGGAAATTCTGACTTACGAAGAAATTCTGCGTCTGGTGCGCCTGGCCCTCCGGCTGGGGATTGACCGCTTCCGCCTGACTGGGGGAGAGCCCCTGGTCAGGAAAGGTCTGAAGTCCTTGATAGCCGGAATAACCAGTCTCCCGGGCGTCAGCGATGTGGCGCTGACCACCAACGGGCTGCTGCTCGTAGAGAATCTGGAAAGGCTGAGGGCGGCTGGATTGAGACGTCTTAATATTTCACTTGATTCACTAGACCGGGAAAGATTCAAGCAGATTACCGGGGTTGACGGGCTGGAAAAGGTTATGGACGGACTGAAACAGGCCCTGGTGGCCGGTTTTGACCCGGTTAAGATAAATACTGTCCTGCTCAGGGGTCTCAATGACAGGGAAGATGTGGAAAAATTCATCGCTCTGGCAGTTGACTTTCCAGTCCACGTCCGCTTTATTGAATTGATGGATTTTTCCCCTGTGGATGGTTATTTTGTTTCTGTCCTGGAAATCCTGGAAGAAATCAAAAAGAAATATAAACTGGACCCATTTGAAATTCCCGGATCCGGTCCGGCCCGCAGCCATTTCCGGATAGCTGGAATGAAAGGCAGCTTCGGTTTCATCGCTCCTTACAGCTACCATTTTTGCCGCTCCTGCAACCGCTTGAGGCTGGCGGCTGATGGCCAGCTCCGAACCTGCCTTTTTTCTGAAAAGACTTATAACCTGCGGACGCTGCTTCGCCGCGGAGCGGCGGATGAAGAAATCTTAGAAGCCATCCGGGTGGCCCTGGCTGAGAAGCCTGGTAGCTGGCAGGAATCAAAAAGGAACAGTCGGAAAAATGGCCTGAGAAGCATCGGAGGTTAGTCTTATTGCTGGCAGAGTTAAAAGAACTAAAAATGATGGTTTTATGGGTTTATATTAATCTTTCAGAGCCGATGTGGCTGGAGTCTGGTAGTTTTCCAGGCCTGGGCGTTTTTTTATAGGGACCCACCCCTGGAGTCTGGAGACCTTGATGAGGAGAAAAAAATGAATGAATTGAAAAAAAAGAAATCAAGATTGATTCAAAAGAGGCGGCTGGCCGGCAGAGTTTTAGCCAAAGCCGGGCCGAAGACAGCAGCCGGTGATAAAATTATCAAAATGGTGGATGTGGCTCAAAAACCGGAAACGCTGCGCACGGCCGAAGCCAGGGGAGAGGTGCGGATGTCGACCGCCGTGCTGAAAATGATTCTGGAGAACCGCCTGCCCAAGGGCGATGTGCTGGCCGCGGCTCGCCTGGCCGGGATTCAGGCAGCCAAGAAGACTTCGGAACTCATCCCGCTCTGTCATCCTCTGAGACTCAGTTCGGTTGAGGTGGAACTGGTGCTGGTCAAGTCCAGAAAACTGGCCGAAGTTAAAAGCCTGGTCCGGGCCGTGGACCGGACTGGGGCGGAAATGGAAGCCCTGACTGCGGTGGCTGTAGCCTGCCTCACTATTTATGATATGTGCAAGGCTTTTGATAAGAGGATGGTTATCGGGGATATTCATCTTCTTTCCAAGACCGGCGGAAAGAGTGGAGATTTCAGGTGGCAATAGCTAAATGGAGTAAAATTGATTGGCAGCTATTCTTAGGCTTAAGTATCGGGGTGAGAGAGGAAGAGAGAGGAGATAAAAAAGTTTGAAAAGTGAGAATAGGGAGCAGGAGCAAAATAGAAAAACGCAGAAAAGATGAGTGTGGAAAAGATGATAAGCGAAGAAGAAATAATTGAATAAAAAGGCAGAAAAAACATGAACAAAGAAGGATGGCCTAATATGAAAAGAGAAACAGGCACTGTGGTCTCAGTCAACCTCAGCCGCACCAAGAGCGTCCGGAAAAAGCCGGTTCCGCAAGCCGTTCTTAAAGAAGATTACGGGCTGGAAGGCGATGCCCACGCCGCGCCGGGAATCAGGCAGGTGAGTTTGCTGGCCCTGGAAAGTATTGACAAGATGAGGAAGATGGGGTTGGAGGTCGGCCCTGGAGATTTTGCCGAAAACATTACCACTTGCGGTCTGGAACTGGTAGCCTTGCCCGTTGGGACAATTCTGGAAGTGGGTGAGGGGGTGGTGCTTCAAGTTTCCCAGATTGGCAAAACCTGCCATACCAAGTGCGCCATTTTCCGCCAGGTCGGGCAATGCGTCATGCCGGAGGAAGGGATTTTTGCCCGGGTGCTCCAGGGCGGTAAAATAAAAGCTGGAGATAAAATCCATGTCAGAACAAAAAGCTGAACTTGAGGGTTTAACCCTGGCTATCATCACTGTTTCCGACCGCTCAGCCCGCGGAGAAAGGGAAGACTTGAGCGGCCCGGAATTAAAGCGTTTGGTAGAGGCCAAAGGTGGCCGGGTGCTGTCGCTGACGGTGGTCCCTGATGAGAAGGAAATTATCAAACGGAAATTGATAGAATTGTCCCAGGGGACAGAAGCCCCCGAAATTATCCTGACTACTGGGGGAACGGGTCTTTCCATGAGAGACGTAACGCCCGAGGCCACGAGGGAAGTGATAGAAAAAGAGGTTCCGGGCTTGGCCGAGGCCATGAGGGCTGAAAGCCTGAAAAAAACGCCGCTGGCCATGCTCAGCCGGGCTGTCTGTGGCCTAAGAAACCGGTCACTGATCATCAACCTTCCCGGGAGCGTGGGCGGAGCCAGGGACAACCTGGAAGTGGTGCTGCCGGTCCTGGGCCATGCGGTGGAGGTCATCAGGGGGAAAATTTCAGACTGCAGCCAGTCCGCCCATCTTCATCATCACCATAAGGGGGAACAAAAGCCATGAGAGCCGCTGCTATAATTGGTGCTTCTGACACAGGCAAAACAACTTTGATAACTGCCCTGATTGAAGAGTTCAAAAAACGTGGCCTGAAATGCGGCGTTTTGAAAAAAGCCAGCCACGAGATAGAACTGGACACCGCAGGTAAGGATTCCTGGTGGTTCATGGAGGCCGGAGCCAGGTCGGCCGCGGTGCTAACCGAGGACCGGTTATTTCTGATAAAAAGGAAAACGGCTTCCGAGACTCTGCTGGAGATAGCCCTTGATAAATTCTCAGACGTGGACCTGCTGCTGGTAGAAGGCGGAAAGAGGGAAAGCGCTTTCAAGAAAATAATCAGGGTTCAGAATGCCGATGACCATAACCTGATCAGTCCGCCAGAAGAGTTAATAGCCATAGTTTCAGACGAGCCCTTTGATTCACCCTACCCATTTTTCCTGGCCACTGAAGTAGCCAAGCTGTCCGATTTCCTCCTGACGGTGCTCGAACCCCTGGAACCGGTAGTCAAGGTGAAAGTGGATGGCAAAGTTATTCCTCTAAATCCTTTTGTCCAGGTCCTGTTTGATGAGACCATAAGGGGCATGGTCAGGGCCTTGAAGGGGGTACCGGAAAAGCCATCCGAGATCATCATTCAGGTCAGGAAGGGGAAAAAAAATGAAGAAAAGTAAATCTGAAAGTTCCAATAGGATGAACCTTGAAAAACTCAAGAAAGAATTTTTCTCAAGGCACGACCCGCTACTGCTGCCAGTCCTAAGGCGGGCGGTAGTGGGAATCGCCGGGGCTGGTGGTCTGGGTTCCAACGTGGCTGTGGCTCTGGCCAGGGTCGGGGTGGGAAAACTCATCATCGCCGACCACGACCGAGTTTATCCATCCAACCTCAACCGGCAGCAATATTTCATAGACCAGATCGGCCAGCTCAAGGTTGAAGCCCTGCTGGAAAACCTGAAAAGGATGAACCCCTTTTCTGAGTACGAAATCCATCATACCCGGATTACACGGCGGAATATTCCGCAGCTTTTCGGTGAAGCGCAGATTCTGGTGGAAGCTTTTGACCTGGCCACGGAAAAGAGCATGCTCATCAACACCTGGTTGAGTTTATTTCCGGAGCGTCCGATAGTGGCTGCTTCCGGGTTATCGGGTTTCGGCAAAAATAACAAAATCAGGACCAGGAAGATGGGTCGGCTTTACCTCTGCGGGGATGAGGAAAGCGAGCCGACTAAAAAAGTGAGCCCCATGGCCCCCCGGGTTGGCATTGTGGCCAACCTGCAGGCCAACTTAGTCCTCGAACTCCTATTCAAGATGGGCGTCCCCAATTAAAGGTCGGACTGGGTCCAGACCCCGTCAATCAGGCGCCACATGCGGCCGTTTGGATTTATTGCCCGCAGCTCCTGGGGCAGGCGGTCTTCGGCCACATTGTCGTAGCAATGCCGGGCCGCAAAGCGCAGGAAAGCGGCCGGGATGCCAACCGAAGTGAACCCGGGGTGGCCGGTGGCCGGAAACGGCCCGCCGTGATGCATGGCCGGGGAGACCGCGACCCCGGTGGGCATCTTATCATTCAGTAGGCGGCCGGCCTTGAACCTCAGGATTGGCTCCAGCCGACGGTAAATTTCTTCATCCTGTTCTGAACTGCTGGAATAGATAGAAGCGGTCAGGTTGCCCTCAAGTTTCTCAGCGATTTTTAACATCTGCTCTACGCCATTTGCCACCACGGCGACCGCCAGAGTGCCGAAGGCTTCCTGCTGGAAGGTTTCCGGGTCGTTCAGGAATTGTTCCCCGGTGATGGCAAAAAGTGTTGGCTGGAATTGAAAGCCACAGTTGGGGATTTGATTCCCGCCGGCCAGCAGGCTAGCTCCTGCCGCCTTCAGTTTATCCACGGCCTTTTTTAGGTTTTCCAGCACAGCCGGGGACAGCAGGTAACCGGATAGGGGCTGGTTGAATATTTGCTGTAGTTTGGATAGGAACTTCCTACCAGCCTCATCGTTAACCAGGACAATCAGCCCCGGCTTGGTACAGAACTGGCCGCAGCCCAGCGAGCAGGATGAAAAAAGTTCTAGGGCGACCGCTTCGCCTTTTTCTCTGAGGATTCCCGGCAGGAAAAATACCGGGTTAAGGCTGCTGAGCTCGCCGTAAAACAGCTTGCCGGCTCCTTCGGCCGCTGCTTTCAGCTTCAACCCAGCCGCACGGCTACCGGTAAAAGCCAAGGCTGCTACCGCCGGGTGACTTACCAGGCGGAAGCCATCCTCGTTGCTGAAATGATACAAAAGCTGGACGGTGGAGAGCGGCAGGCCTGATTGGCTCAGGGCTTCTACCAGGGCTTCGGCCATCAGCCTGGTGGTCCCGGGGTGGCCGGGATGAGCCTTGCAGATGACCGGATTGCCGGTGGCCACGGCGCTGGCCAGATCGCTTCCGGCCACTGAGTTAAAAGCCAGCGGAAAATTATTGGGGCTGAAGATAACCACCGTCCCGCCCAGGGGACCATATTTGGACCTGAGGTTAAGCCTGGTATCAATGGTGGCCTGGCACCAGCTCCTTTCTTCAACCGCGGCCGCGGCCTGCCGCAATTGATTTATCATTCTGGGGAATTCGGTGCTCCTGAGCCGGGATTCAAGGGGGAGGGCAGTCTCCAGGTGGGCCATGGTGGTTATGGCTTCCTGGCTCTTTTCCAGCAGGTCAGCATAAGTATTCAGGAAGCAGGCAATTTTTTGGGGCGGAGCGGCGGCCACTTCCAGCTGCATCCGCTGGCTTTCGGCCAGAGCTTTTTCCAGGTCTTCCCATTCGGAAACGGGATAGATTTCAGGCAGCCTCTCACCGGTAGCCGGGTTATAAGCCTGAAAGGTCTGGCGGCTCCTGGCCGGCTGCCAACTGCCACCAATCAGCACCGGGAAGGTAACCGGCACGCTGTCATATGAATCATCATTCATATATTGCCCCTCGTCTTCCTTTCTTCAGCACGCCCCTCAAGCCTGCTCACGATTTTCTAACAATATTTATTTCTGACCCTATTCCTGATAAAAGCCGGGTTCAGCCCGACGGGTCATCCCCCGGAGTAAAGCGGAGAAATGGCCACGCGGTCTCCGTCGTTAAGTTTTTCCCCGGTGGCTACGGCCTGACCATTCCTGGTCACGATTCTGGGTCTTTTCGGGTCCAGCGGCAGGGAACACAGGACTGATTCCACCGTGGCCCCGGCCGGAAATTCCATGGTTTTTTCAGAGAAACCCAGCTGATTGACGAATGGACCGATCAGCTTAACTGTTATTCGTATGTTCTCGCCACTCATGCTGCCACTCCGTATCCAATTTAAGCTAAAATTACTTCCGATTGCTTTTGGGTAAGCTCCTAATTTTTTAAGAGAACAGTTCTCACTCCCTCAGAAACCGGAAACGGTCAAACTCCTCTCCTCTCTATCTCTACTGATTTTTCCGGTCTTTTAGTTTTTTTTATTTCGTATTTTATTCCAGCTTGGTGAATTTTTCTACCTCTGCCGCTTCTTTTTTGAGGCCCAAAGCCTCAGCCGTCTTTCTGGTTGGGATGCCGCGTTTATCCCAGCCCCTCTGCTGGTAGTAGTAATCTAAGAGCTGGTTATATTTGTCCAGCTCCAGAACTTTTCCGGCAATGGGTCCGTCGGGGTCAGCGTTGCTGGGGTCAAACCAGACCATTGGCGGATAATCTTTGGTTCTATTCCAATCCGGAAATTCTCTGGCCCAGAAAAACTTCATCAGAGCATAGATACGGTCAGCTACTTTCCAGAAATCATCAAGTGTCCAGTTCAGACCGGTAACTTTATTGAAGTAGATAGCATAGTTTTCAACAGGCCAGCCCAGCTCAATCCATGGGAAACGGCAGGAAACGATGAATTCAAACAACCCCCCCCGGATTCTTTGCAACTCTATGACCTTGGCTGCTTTTTCCGGTCCGTAAGAATCGCGTTGAGATTGCTTGAGCTCATAAGTTATTACCCAGCTTTCTTTATGATGGGCTCCGATGGGACTGGTTCCAAAGGCCAGGGCCATCCCCGGAATGAACTTGCAATTGTAGGCTGAGATTTCTAAGCCCTTGACCTGCATGGCATAGGCTTCGGAGCCATGGCCGATTTTCTTGGCCATTCTCAGTGTGCCATCTGCCAGCAGGTTTCCAACTTCACCCTGCCTTGTGGCCGCCATCCCCAGGAGTTTCTTGGCCATTTCGGCATCACCAAATTTGAAATCTCCTTTAAGGGCTCCATGGTCAATGGCGTCGGCATAAAAAGCCAGAGTGGCTCCGGCTGAAATGGTATCAAGCCCATAGTCATCGCAAAGGTAATTCAGCGAAGCTACCTGGTCTAATTCAAAGATTTCCAGGTTGCTTCCCAGCAGGCCAATGTTTTCATAATCCAGCTCTGATTCTCGGCCTTCGTGGTCCAGAATGGTGATTCCGCATCTCATGGTGCAATTGGGACAGCCGTAGGTGGCTACCCGGGCGTTGTTCAGCCTTTCACCATCAATCTTCCAGGCCTCGGGATGGTGGGTCTTTCTCATGTTGCGCACAGGAAGAGCCGCCACCTCATTGCACCAGGCTAGGACTCCGGTCGTGCCCTGAATGGACCAGCCAGTTTTCTTATCTATTTCTCCAACTTTTCTCAGGTCTTCCAATCCCAGCTTCTTCATTCCTTCGGGGTCAGCAACTGGAATCGGTTTTGAGCCTTTAATCACAATGGCTTTGAGCTTTTTTGAGCCCATGACGGCGCCGATTCCTGGACGGCCACCGGCCCGACCTTCCAGGCTGCGAATCATGGCATATAAATTCAGGTTTTCGCCGCCCTGCCCGATGGACAGAACGCCGGCTCCTTTTCCGTATTTTTTATAGAGCCAGTTTTGGGTGTCGTAGGTGCCCTTGCCCCAGATTTCTTCAGCGGATAGATATTCAATTTTATCGTCTTCTATATAGAGATAAACAGGCCGCTCAGATTTTCCTTCAATTATGATGATGTCATAACCGGCTTTTCTCATCTGTTCTGTGACCCTGGTGCCCAGATTGCCGTCACCGTAGCCTCCAGTCAGAGGTGATTTGGCAGCCACTACAGTTTTCCCGGTGTTGGGAGCGGGAATACCAGCAATCGGGCCGACGGTGACGATGAGTTTATTTTCTGGGCCAAGAGGATCTATTCCCGGTTTTAATTCATCCCAAAGAATCTTCAGAGCGAAGCCGCGTCCACCAACCCACTTTCTGGCAAAATCTTCATCAAAATGCTCAACCTTATGAGTCCGGTTGGTAAGATTGATTCTGAGTATATTTCCAGTCCAGCCATACATATTAAACCTCCTGTGATTTATTAAGAATTAACGGATAACATAAAGCTGGCTTTTAGTCAATTGAAAAGACCATATATAAACAGATAGTCCCACGATTTCGTTTCTGACTGCTGTTCTTCCCACATTCTTAAATGCTCTTGCCAATATCCCGCGGGATAAAATGACATAAATGTTGTAAAATTGGACTTTTTTAGTAAAATAAAACCAGAATAAATCCTGCGAGGGTGAAATGGCTAAAAAATTATACAGGTCAATTCAACAGAAGATGCTTGGCGGTGTCTGCGCCGGGCTGGCCGATTATTTTGACCTTGATGTTTCTCTGGTCAGGTTGATTTTTGTCGGGCTAGCTCTGGTTACAGCCATCCTGCCGATGGTTCTGTTCTACCTTATTGCCTGGCTGGTGATTCCGGTTCAGTCCAAACAATAGGGTGAAGGCTGGGCTGAAAAAGAAAATAGAGATGAAATTGAGCGAAGAGATAAGTTTCAAGCACATAGCGATTGAAGGCGTTTTCAAGTCCAAGAAAACTCTCTTAGCCCATATCTTAGCTCAGAAAATCGGCGGCCAACTGGTCCTGGACCCAACCGGAAATCCTTATCTCAAAGATTTTTACAACGAGAAAGAAGGAGCTGCCTTCCTGGCCCAGCTGATTTTCTTAGCTAACAGGTATCATCAGCAGGCCCGTCTTCTACAGAGAGACTTGTTTATGGACCGGGTTATTTGCGATTACCTTTTTGAAAAAGATAAAATTTATGCTTACCAGACACTTACCGATGATGAGCTCATGGTCTATGAGAGAATATACAGCATCCTGGCTGAACGGGTTCCAAAACCTGACCTGGTGATTTATCTGCAAATTTCAGTCAAGACTCTGCTGCGCCGTATTGATAAAGAGGGTGACTCTCTTGAAAAGAATATCTCAGACAAGTACCTGGAAGATATAGTTGAAGCTTATGATTATTTCTTTTTCAATTACAAAGCCACTCCACTTTTGGTAGTAAAAGCAGATGACCTGGACCTCAGTCAGGATGAGGAAATCTGGGACCTGATTGAACAGATTAAACAGCTGACGAAGGGCACGCTCTATTATGTGCCCAAAAGTTTTGGGGCAAAAAAATAAAAAAAGTGTTAAAATATAAGATGAGCTCAGAGGTCCGGGCCGGACACTGAGACTCAACTCCAGCCTCAACGGGCTTATTACTTTACCTCAAGCCCCCTGGTGGGCAGGGGATAAAGAAAGGAGATAAAATGGTTCAACCTAATGCTGAGAGGGTAACCGTATGCTATCTGCAGGAGCTTAAGAGGCAAAAACAGAAAATAACTGCTTTGACCGCCTATGATTATCCAACGGCCAGAATAATTGACGAATGCGGCGTGGATATCATTCTGGTCGGAGATTCTCTGGGAATGGTGGTCCTGGGATATGAGACCACCCTTCCCGTAACCATGGCTGAGATGGTTCACCATACCAAGGCAGTAACCCGGGCCAGGAAAAGAGCCATGGTAATAGGTGATATGCCCTATCTTTCATTCCATCTGTCACTTCAAGATTCAATCAAAAATGCTGCCCGGTTTATCAAAGAAGGCGGAGCCGACGGAGTAAAACTGGAAGGAGCAAGCCCTCAGAGAATTCAGCTTGTCTCAGCCCTGGTTGAAGCTGAGGTCCCGGTTATGGGCCATGTTGGTTTGACCCCCCAATCAGTGAGGAAAATTGGCGGTTTTAAGGTTCAGGGGACGGATGAAGAAAGAGCCGAAGCCATTTTCCGGGGTGCTCTTGAGCTGGAGAAAGCCGGAGCTTTTGCCCTGGTTCTGGAATCAGTTCCCATGGAACTGGCTAAAGAGATAACTTCTGCCCTGAAGATACCTACCATAGGAATCGGTGCCGGACCCTACTGTGACGGGCAGATTCTGGTAGTCAACGATATGCTGGGCCTGACCAGCGGTTATCTGCCCAGATTTGTGAAAAAGTATGCTGACCTATCTGGCATCATAACCCAGGCGGTTAAAGACTACATCTCAGATGTTCAGCTAAGTCGCTATCCCGAAGATCAACACTGCTACCATCTGAAAAAAGAAAAGTTAGGTCTTACCAAGCGATTGCGAAAAAAAATGGCTGGGGAAAAAAAGTCAGAATAATGGCTAAAAAATTCAAAATGCTTGGTTCAGCTGCGATGGATAATTTATTCTGATTAGAGGCATATATGAGAAATAACTAAAAGGATGGCAAAATATGGAGATTGTCCAGAAGATTGAGGAACTAAGAGAGAAAATAATATCCTGGAAAAACCAGGACCAAAGGATTGGATTTGTCCCGACCATGGGTTTTCTCCATGAAGGTCACCTGAGTCTGGTTAGAGAATCTAAGAAGCGATGCCAGAAAACGGTTGTTTCCATTTTTGTTAACCCCAAACAGTTCGGACCAAAAGAAGACTATCAGGTTTATCCGCGCGACTTAGAAAGAGACAGAGCTTTGCTGGAAAGGGAAGGGGTGGATTTAATTTTTTACCCGCCAGTAGAAGTAATGTATCCAGAAGGCTATAAAACCTACGTGGAAGTTGAAGACTTGCAGGATAAGCTGTGCGGCAAGTCGCGTCCAGGTCATTTCCGGGGGGTCTGCACTGTGGTCTTAAAACTTTTCAATCTGGTTCAGCCGGATGAAGCTTATTTTGGTTGGAAAGACGCTCAGCAGGTTTTAATCTTAAAGAAAATGGTTGAAGACCTGAATCTGCCGCTTAAAATTGTGCCGCTGCCCCTGGTCAGGGACCACGACGGCTTAGCTCTTAGCTCCAGGAACACTTATTTGAGTCCAGAAGAACGACGGGCAGCCCTGGTCCTGAAGAAAAGCCTGGACCTGGCAGAAAAACTTATCCAGACCGGGGAAAAAGATGTGGTTACTATCAAACAAAAGATGATAGATTTAATTTCCTCTGAACCTCTGGCCAGGATTGATTATGTAGAGATAGTAGATTTAAGAACCCTGGACACTTTGAAAATACTGGACCGGGATGCCTTGATTGCTTTGGCAGTTTTTGTCGGTCGGACCCGGTTGATTGATAATTTTAGGTTTATATCAGGAGGGATAGAAAAATGATAATGCTTTACTTAAAATCCAAACTTCACCGGGCTAAAGTTACTCACAGCGATATTGATTACGAAGGCAGCCTGGGAATAGATGAGGACCTGATGAAAGCTGCCGGGATGAGGGAATACGAACGGGTTGAAATTTACAATGTGACCAATGGCGAAAGATTCACTACTTATCTTATCAAGGAAGAAGCCGGCTCGGGCCGAATCGGCGTCTACGGAGCTGCTGCTCATAAGGCTAGAGAAGGTGACCTTATTATCATTACCTCCTATTGCCATCTGAGTGAAGAAGAAGTGGATTTTCATCTGCCAAAAGTCGTTTTACTGGATGAAAATAACCGGATTAAGATGATCAAGAACTGAGGAACAGAAAAGGGATAATAAAAAAGGATATAGTACTAAAAAAAATCCTGGTTCTCGGCCTGCTGATAATTAATCCAGGTGATAATTAGGGGCTTCTTTAGTGATGACCACATCGTGGACGTGGCTTTCTCGCAGGGCGGCTTGAGTAATCTTTATGAATTTAGCTTTCTTCTGCAGTTCTTCAAGGGTTCGGCAACCAGCATAACCCATGCCAGCTTTCAGGCCGCCGACCAGCATCTGAATTATAGAAACCGCACTTCCTTTGTATGGCACTCGGCCTTCTATTCCTTCGGGGACCAGCTTGGTTGTTTCTGAAATAGCATCCTGAAAATAGCGGTCACGGCTACCTTCTTTCATGGCTTCCAGAGAGCCCATACCCCGATAGGTTTTGTAAGCCCGGCCCTGGTAGATCACCACTTCGCCCGGAGACTCATCGGTGCCGGCCAGCAGATTACCGAGCATCACCGAGGAAGCTCCGGCAGCGATAGCTTTGGTTATATCGCCAGAGTATTTAATCCCTCCATCGGCAATTAAGGGGACGTTATTCTTACTGGTAACTTTATAGACATCAGCGATGGCCGTAATCTGGGGCACTCCGACTCCAGCCACCACCCTGGTAGTGCAGATGGAACCCGGTCCGATTCCCACCTTAACCGCATCCACGCCCAGCTTGATAAGGTCCTCAGCCGCTTCGGCGGTGGCAATGTTACCGGCAACAAGATCAACTTCCGGATATTGTTTTCTGATCAGTTTGACCGTGTCCAGGACCCTTTGAGAATGGCCATGAGCTGTATCCACTACTATCACATCGCAACCAGCTTTGACCAGAGCCTCTACCCGGTCCAGAACTTCAGCACCGACTCCGACTGCTGCTCCAACCCTCAGCCGGCCCAATTTATCCTTGGAAGCCAGAGGATACTGAATACGCTTCAGAATATCTTTGTAAGTAATCAGCCCTTTCAGATGATAGTTCTCATCAACGATCAATATTTTTTCTACCTTGTGTTTATGAAAGAGCTTCTCCGCCTCTTCTAATGGAGTCCCAACGGGCACAGTAATTAATTCTCTGGTCATTATTTCGGAAACCTTAATGTCAAACCTGGTTTCAAACCTGATATCACGGTTGGTCAGGATGCCGACCAGTTTGTTGTTTTCATCAGTTACGGGCAGACCGGAGATTTTGTATTTTTTCATCAGCTCCAGGGCTCGCTGAATCTTATCAGTAGGTCTAAGGGTGATGGGTTCAACGATCATTCCGCTTTCATGTCTTTTGACCTTGTCCACCTCTTCAGCCTGAGCTTCCACAGACAGATTGCGGTGAATTATTCCGATGCCACCTTGCTGGGCCAGAGCGATGGCCATTCTGGAAGTCGTAACCGTGTCCATAGCGGAGCTCAATATCGGGATTTTCAGAGAAATATTCTTGGTAAGGCGGGTGGAGACATCAGCTTCAGTAGGGAGGACTTCAGATTTAGCCGGGAGGATGAGAACATCGTCAAAAGTTAAACCTTCTTTTAATTTTTCCTCAAGCATTTTTAGCCTCCTCAATGCTTCTTCTTTTTACCCGGAATGAGTGGCCGAGCCTGCTTGACCCTCATTCCTCCTGCAGCCGCCTGTTGGGGTCTCTGGTAATAAAGCGGCTGTGATCGGCGCTCCGGTCTCTCTACTTCCATTACGGGTTGAATCAGGAACAGGTAGCGGACCGCATCTTCTTCTATTCGGTCCAGCATCTGCTGGAACATCTCATAGCTTTCTTTCTTATATTCAATCAATGGGTCGCGCTGGCCGTAACCGCGTAGTCCAATACCTTCCTTTAAATAATCCATCTCTAAAAGATGGTCTTTCCAGCGGGAATCAATGACCTGAAGCAGAATCAATCTTTCAAATTCCCTCATCCTCTCCGCTCCAAGAAGTTTTTCTTTTTGTTCATAAACTTCTTTCAAAGCGGAGGTCAGTTTTTCTTCCAGCTCTTCATAAGTAATTTCTTCCCAGTTTAAGTTAAGCTGATTGAGGTCAAAGCCGAATTGGGCGAAGATAGCTTGATGAAGAGCCTCTCGGTCCCAATCTTCAGGATGCTTATCTTTGTTAGCATACTGGTCAAGATACCACTCAACCAGGCTATCAATCAGATTCAGATAGTAGTCGCGTTGCTCTTTGCCCTCCAGAATATCGCGGCGCTGGCGGTAGATGGTCTCTCGCTGCTTATTCATCACGTCGTCATATTCCAGCAGGTGTTTTCTGATAGAAAAATTCTGGGCTTCTACCTGTTTTTGGGCACGCTCAATGGCCCGGCTGACCATCGGGTGCTGGATGGGAACGCCTTCCGACATGCCTATTCTGGCCATCAAACCCGAGAGGCGGTCCGAGCCAAAGATCCGCATCAGGTCATCTTCAAGAGAAAGATAAAAGCGGGATGAACCTGGGTCTCCCTGACGGCCGGCACGGCCTCGTAATTGATTGTCTATCCGACGAGATTCATGCCGTTCAGTGCCGATGATATGAAGACCGCCGAGGGCCACCACTTTCTCGTGCTCTTCGCTGGTGATTTTCAGGGCTTCTTGGTAGGCTTTTTCATAATGTTCTGGACTTACCTGAGCCGGGTCAGTTCCAGCTTTTTTCAGAGCTTCTTTGGCCAGAAAATCTGGGTTGCCTCCAAGGAGGATATCTACACCACGACCAGCCATGTTGGTGGCAATGGTCACTGCTCCGATTCTACCTGCCTGGGCTATTATCTGGGCTTCAAGTTCATGGTACTTGGCGTTCAGGACCACATGCTTGATGCCCTTTTTTCGTAATAGTTCACTAAGTTTCTCAGACTTTTCAATGGAAATGGTACCAACCAGAACCGGTCGGCCGACCTTGTTGAGCTCAATGATTTCTTCCACCACCGCATTCCATTTTTCCCGAGCGGTGCGGTAGATGACATCGGGATATTCAGTGCGGATGAGCGGCTTGTTGGTGGGAATTTCCACCACATCCAGGTTGTAAATGTGCATGAATTCAGCGGCTTCGGTGGCCGCAGTTCCGGTCATGCCGGCCAGCTTCCGGTACATGCGGAAATAATTCTGGAAGGTGATTGAGGCCAGAGTCTGGTATTCTTCTTCTACCTTGACCCGCTCTTTGGCTTCCAGTGCCTGGTGTAAGCCGTCGCTGTAGCGGCGACCGGGCATCAGGCGACCGGTGAATTCATCCACGATGATAACCTGGCCGTCTTTGACCATATAATCTACGTCGCGATTGAACAGGAAATGGGCTTTCAGGGACTGATTGATGGCATGAACCAGGTCCATGTAGTTCAAGTCATAAAGATTAGGCACATTGAAATATTTTTCGGCCTCGGCCACGCCGTTTTCATTCAAAGCCACCGTTCTTGTTTTTTCATCCAGTATAAAGTGTTTTTCCTTTTGCAGGCGGCGGACAAAGCTGTCAACTTTGTAATAAAGCTGGGTGGATTCCTGGGTGGGGCCGGAGATAATGAGAGGAGTCCGGGCTTCGTCTATCAGGATGCTGTCAACTTCGTCCACGATGGCATAATTAAATTCGCGCTGGACCAGGTCTTCCAGCTGGAATTTCATGTTGTCGCGAAGATAATCAAAACCGAATTCGTTGTTGGTCCCGTAGGTGATGTCGGAGCGGTAAGCTTTCTGACGCTCAGCATCGCCCATATCGTGCTGGATGACTCCTACTGTCAGCCCCAAAAATTTATAAATGGGACCCATCCACCCAGCGTCGCGTTTGGCCAGGTAATCGTTGACTGTGACGATGTGGACGCCCTTACCTTCCAGGGCGTTTAAGTAAGCTGGCAGGGTAGCCACCAGGGTTTTCCCTTCACCGGTCTTCATTTCAGCGATTTTCCCCTGGTGGAGGACAATGCCGCCCATCAGCTGGACGTCAAAGTGGCGCATCCTGACCGTGCGGCGGGCTACTTCCCGGACGACGGCAAAGGCTTCAACCAGAATGTCATCCAGAGTGGCACCCTGGCTCAGTTTTTCTTTGAATTCAGTTGTTTTAGCTTGAAGCTGGGCATCAGAAAGTTTCTGGATCTGCGGCTCCAGGGCGTTTATGGCCGCAACATAGGGCTGGAGTTTTTTCAGGTCCCGTTCGTTCTTGGTCCCGAAAATCTTAGTTAGGAGCCATTTCCACATTTACTAATTTTTAACAGAAACCCGCCTTAAAGTCAATTAAAGCAGGCTTAAGCCTGGTAGATTAGGCTTCCATTTCTGCTTTTTCTGATGGGCTGATTTTGGCCATAGTTATCCCGGTGTAGCCAAAGAAAATTGAAACAAGCGGGTCAGTCAGGTTAAAAAAAGCAAAGGGCAAATAGAGCAAAGGATTAACACCAAGAGTAGCGTGCATAAAGGCCCCGCAGCTGTTCCAGGGTACGAGAGGAGAGGTAAGCGTTCCAGAATCTTCCAGGCAACGCGAGAGGTTTTTCGGATCAAGATTTCTGTCAGCAAATGCTTTTCTGTACATTCTGCCTGGGATGACTATGGCCATGTACTGGTCCGAAGCGATAGCATTCATGGCGACGCAGCTCAGAATTGTGGTGGTGACCAGAGAGCCGGTTGACCTTACCCTTTTTAGCAGAGTACTGGCAATTATCTCCAGCATCCCGGTTTTTTCCATTATTCCACCGAAGGATAGAGCAAAGATTATCAGAGCCACCGTGGTCATCATGCTTTCTAGGCCGCCTCTGGTCAGAAGATTATCTACCAGGGGAACGCCCGTTTCTGAGACGTAACCTGATTGAGCTGCCTTAATTACCTCTCCGAGTGATCTGGACTGAGTAATCATGGCGAAAATCGCGCCGATTATCGTTCCCCCCAGCAATGATGGTAGGGGCGGTATCCTGAGAACGATCATCACAATTACCAGGATAGGAGGTAGGAGCAAAATAGGGTGGATAAAAAAGTTGCTTTTTATTGTGGTCAGGATTTTTTCTATTTGGGCCGTGTCCATCCTACCTCCGGCGAACCTTAATCCGATTATTATGTATCCCGTAATCGCCAGGATGTAGGCCGGCACCGTGGTATAAACCATATGACGAACGTGAGAAAAAATGTCAGTTCCGGCAACTGCCGGGGCCAGGTTGGTTGTATCTGAGAGCGGGGACATTTTATCGCCGAAATAGGCTCCGGAAATAATCGCCCCGGCTACCAGGGGCAGAGGTATACCCAGTCCTTGGCCCACCCCGATCAACGCCACTCCAACAGTGCCGGCCGTGGACCAGGATGAGCCTGTGCCCAAGGAAACCACCGAGCAGATAAGCATGGTGGCGGCCAGGAAGATTCCAGGGGAAAGCAGTTTTAAGCCATAATAAATCAGCGTCGGTACAATCCCACCTTGAATCCAGGTCCCTATCATGGCGCCGACAACCATTAAAATCAGAATAGCCGGCATGGCCATGGTGATTCCTTGAACCATCCCCGTTTCAATTTCTTTCCACTTCTGTCCCCAAAGAATCCCGATGAGAGCAGCAACCGCGGAAGATAAAAGTAACGGTATATGTGGAGGCAGGCCAAAAATGATGATGGCAACGGAAAGGGAGGCTATCAGAAAAATTACCGGAAGGAGCGCAACTGCGAGGGTAAGTCTCTTTTTTTCTTTCATTCTATGTTTCCTTTACAGATACAGAAATGAAATTAAATTCTAAAAAATTAGAGACTGGAAAGCAAATAATATTTGAGTATTATACCGGATTGGAGAACGCTTAGCCTGAAACGGAAAGGTTGACAAAAGGACTTAAAGTTCATAAAAAGGTTGTCAGGATTACCTGAAGGTATAGAGAAGATGCCGTGGGCTCAGGTTTATAACCCGTTTGGAATGGCCTGGCTATCAACGCTGCTGGCAGCTCTGCCTGTCTTGGTTCTACTGGGCGGGCTGGCTTTTTTCAAACTTAAAGCTCATGTAGCCGCACTGGCAGGGTTATTCACTTCGCTGCTGATTTCCATTCTGGCCTTCAAGATGCCGGTTGATAAAGCATTTATGGCCACTGGCTTTGGCGCTGTCTATGGGCTTTTTCCCATCGGCTGGATAATCTTGAATGCCATTTTTCTATATGAACTCTGTCTTGAGCAGGGAGCCATTCAAGTATTGAGAGAAAATATGGCTGCTATTACTTCAGACCGGCGCCTGCAGCTACTTTTGATTGCTTTTTGCTTCGGAGCTTTTTTTGAGAGTGCCGCCGGTTTTGGAACTCCGGTGGCTATCACGGCTGCTTTGCTAATTGGGTTGGGTTTTCCGCCGCTCCAGGCTTCCGGGCTTTCTCTCCTCGCTAACACCGCGCCCGTGGCTTACGGTGCCTTGGGCACGCCCATTGTTGCCCTGGCCGGGGTTACCGGACTTGACCTTCATCAGTTGAGTGCCATGGTTGGCCGCCAGCTTCCTTTTTTCTCCATTCTCATTCCTTTCTGGTTGACAGCGGTTTTCTGCGGTTTTCGGAAAATGCTGGAAGTCTGGCCGGCAGCTCTCACCGCAGGTCTGGCTTTTGCCATCCCCCAGGCTCTCATTTCTAATCTGCATGGTCCATGGCTGGCCGGAGTAGTCTCTTCCCTGATATCTATGACAGTGATGATAGTTCTGCTGAGGTTCTGGCATCCAAAGAAAATTTATTCGCCGGAAGTTTATGGCTCAGCACAAACAGAGGAGAAAAATCTTAATAGCAGGGCTCTTTTTGGGGCAGCCGCACCCTGGCTCATTCTCAGTCTGGTCATTTTTATCTGGGGAATACCGCAGTTCAAGAAATTGCTTGATACGATTTTTTCGCCGTCTGCAGTTGTGCCTGTTCTTCACCACCAAGTGCTGAGAATGCCGCCGGTCAGTCCGGCGCCAGCTGCGGAGCCGGCTGTCTTTCGCTTCAATTTCCTGTCTTTTACCGGGACCGGGATTTTGGTAGCGGCTATCATTAGTGCAATGTTGATGAAATTTAACTTCAAAAGGATGGTGCGGGTTTACTGGAAAACCTTGAAACGTGTCCGTTATTCTCTGTTGACTGTGTCGGCCATGCTGGCCCTGGGTTATATTACCAGGTATTCAGGGATGGATGCCACCCTGGGTCTGGCTTTTGCCAGGAGCGGCGTGCTTTATCCTTTCTTTGGCACTCTGCTGGGCTGGCTGGGTGTGGCTCTGACTGGTTCTGATACCTCATCCAACGTTCTTTTCGGCAGCCTGCAGAAAATCACAGCCGAACAACTCGGACTGAGCCCGGTCCTGATGGCCGCAGCCAACAGCTCGGGTGGGGTCATGGGCAAGATGATTGATGCTCAGAGCATCGTGGTGGCCAGCACTGCCACCCGATGGTACGGTCATGAAGGCCGAATCCTGCGCTATGTTTTCATCCACAGCTTGATTCTGGCCAGCCTCGTAGCCCTTCTGGTTTTTCTTCAGGCCTATGTTAATCCGTTTGCCAGACTGGTAGTTCGCTGAACCCGGATTTGAATAGTTTAACTCCTTTTTGTTCTATAATACATCAAAGGACTTTTCCTTGGCTTGAATTAAAGGAGGCTTAAGGCATTAATGCTGGTTTTCCTGGTTTTTGGTCAGAGGCTGCTGCCAGGGAAATGAAGAGAAGTCTCAGAGGGAAGCTGAAGGTTAATTTTCAACCGAACGGTTGGTCTAATCAAGTTTAGTCAAGTTTAGAAATTTTTCGGTTCAGTAAATAATTCCAGCCAGAGATAAATTCCCTGATTTGAACCAGGAGCCTTTTACGTTTGAAAAAAATGACTCCGGCTACCCATAGGACAAAAAATCTCCGCCAGAAAATTGATTCCAGCCAGACTGTCCTGAAACCCAGCAGGATGTATAAGAAATGGAATGCCTGGTTGACATAGATAGATTTGCTCAGCCAGAAGGCCAGAATGTTGAGAGTTAGGAAGAATGCAAAGAAGGTCCAAGAATAATGTCCGAGTATTGTTCCATAAGCCAGGGTGATTATGTATATCGCCCAATCCACCCAACCATCAAACTCGGCCAGATGTCCCAGACGGTAGCTTTTTCGGGCAAAGTAACCATCAAGGCAGTCGCTCAGCCAGGCCCCAAAAATGAGGATCAGGAAGGCATCCAGCACAGAGCGGCCCTGCCAGCATATGTAGCCAAGGTATAAAGCAATGAGGCCCCTTATTGAGGTCAGAATATCAGCTATCAGGTAACCCTTCTGGTGGATAGAGTCAGCTATCATAGCTTAGACCCTGTTTTTTTTAGGCTACCAAAATAATACCAAAATAATACTTGAGGTTCAAAATAGGTTATGATAGTTAAAATTTAGATGGCAAGGTCTTCGCTATATTTATTTTTTCAGCTCAACGAAAAGAGGATTACTCCCCGATAATCTTAATCAAGACCCGTTTGCGACGCTGGCCGTCAAATTCGCCGTAAAATATCTGCTCCCAGGGACCGAGGTCCAGCTTACCGTTGGTCACGGCAACCACCACTTCCCGGCCCATGACCGTTCTCTTAAGATGAGCATCGGCGTTGGTTTCGCCAGTCAGATTGTGTTTGTAAGAAGCGGGGGAGTGGGGAGCCAGCTTCTCCAACCACTGGAAGAAATCCTGATGAAGGCCGATTTCATCATCATTGATGAAGACACTGGCGGTGATATGCATGGCGTTGACCAGACACAAACCTTCTCTTATCCCGCTTTTTCTGACCGCTTCCTGGACTCTATCTGTGATATTTATTAGCTGCTGCCTCTGTTGAGTTTGAAACCAAAGATACTCAGTCCAGCTTTTCATTTTTACCATCCCTCCATTAACATGAAGGGCCGGAATATTTGAAAATTATTGATAATTAATAGTTTAGCGTGGTCCGACCCCATTTTATTTTATCATTTTATTTGCCGAGGAGTTCATCCGCCAGTGGTTTAGCGTCATAGACCTTAATCAAGGCTTCAATTATGCCGTCGGCGTGAACCATGACCGAACGGGAAATCTTCTCTTCATATATAAATCTGGTTGGCAGCGATTGGATATTCCCGTCAAAGAGTACTCCAACAAATTCTCCTTTTCTGTTGACCACGGGTGAGCCAGAGTTTCCGCCAATGGAGTCAACTGTGGCCACAAAGTTTAGCGGGACATTCATGTTGAGAGCGGATTTCTTCTGCAGATAGCGTTCGGGCAAATACCAGGGAGCCTGGAAGTTCTTTTCTTTAGCTTTTTGGTACAGGCCGGCAAAGGTAGTCTGGAAAGGAATTTTCTTTCCATTTTCCACATAGCCCTTGACCACTCCAAAGCTCAGCCGCAGAGTGCCGGTAGCATCGGGCGGGATAGAAGTTCCTTTGAGTTTGAACATGGCTCTGGCGATGAGGGTGCCATTTTTAATTTCTACTGCTTCCACGTTTTTCTCATATCTCAGCCTCAGGCCACGCGATACCGGATCCACCAGCAGAGCCAGCTTGATCATCGGGTCATCGGACTGGTAAATAGCTTCCAGACCGCCATCAATGTATTTTTTCCTGACTTCAATATCCTTCAGTTTGGTTCCGGTTACCAGTTCCTTGGCCAGCTCTTCACAGGATTTGCTGCCGAGCAACCACTTTGTTTCTGGCAGGTCCGGCAGTTCTTCTTTCAGCTGCTGGAGAGAATCAGTCAGCTTGTAGATTTCAAAATCATCATAAATGGGAGCCGGTGAGGTCAACGACCTCTTGAGCCCAGCTATCCTGGCTTCTCTGAATTCCGCCAGCCGGAGCTCATTGGGCTTATCTTTTTCCATGGCCAGGCGGACCAGATTTCTGGCCAGGTTGAAATAGACGGTGTTAAAAGCCCCGCCTCTTTCCAGGAAATAATAGGGCTTGAAGAAAGCAGCATATTCTTTCTGGGCTTTGGCAATTTCCTCCCAAGCCAAACCGAATTCCTTAGACATTTCTGGATTGGCTGCCACTGCTTGTCGGAGCTGCTGTTCTTCATGCTGCTTGATGGCCATCAAGTTTTTATCCAGCAGACCTGATTGATAGCCGCTGATGGCTTTCAGGCTGTTTTCTATTCCAAAAAGGGTATTCAGGGCTATTCTTTCGTATTCGGGCCCTTTCTTGCAGTATTCATGAAGCAGAGCCTGACGTCTCTTATAATTGGCGATGGTGAATGGATAATTGACATCACGG